>DHKFC23501__coassemble_1044_pt1 | contig 91451 bp, 81 predicted proteins | sample DHKFC23501__metabat2_high_PE_052 | metagenome-assembled genome bin DHKFC23501 | reverse complement strand
CTGGCGGTCTATCTCTTGTTTTCGGTTGCTTGCTTCCTTACCGTACATGAGCATTAGGCGCGGGCTGCACTTCCAACACGCGCTGCAGGTAAGCCATGAAGCTAGCGAAGTTACCCTGATTGACCAGATTATCGTAGGAAAGCTGAAGCATGGTGTACCCCATGGATTGCAGCGCCGTGATGCGGTTGCCGTCGGCGATGCCACGCTGGGTGTTGTCGTGCACAAGGGCGCTCTGGCATTCGATGCCCGCCTGGCGCGTCCCGTCTGCATTGCGCACGAGCACGTCTATGTAGGCCATGCTCTGTTCACTGATGCGTTGTGCATCCCGCGAAAGACGTACCGGATAGTTGAACGTGAGGCCATCCACGCCTTCGCCGCCCATGCGGCGTGGAAGGCTGATGCGCATGCCCGTCTGCACCTCAAAGGGAGAGGCAGCGCCCTCATTAACATAACGGAGCGCCTCGGCAAAAGCTCGACATCCTTTGGCAGCCTTCATATGATTAGCAAGTGCATGTAGCTCTTCGGATGTGACCAGAGGCGGGCGCTTCCAAAGATTGGTGAGCTTGCCAGCCTGGTCGAGCACGGGCTTCCACCCATCCAAGGGTGCAAGAACCTTTCTATCGATGCATTCTTGCAGATAGGTGCGCTCGTCGCTTGTAGGAACATACACCGAGAACGTTCCGCAAAACTCGTGGGCAAGCATGATCAGATCAATCAGGTTGAGTCGGCCTGCGAGTGTGAAAAGCGTCAGCGCGGGAGACGCAACAGCCGTGTATGAGCCAAATTCTTGAATCGAACCGAACGGCAGCTCATGCGAGATGAGATGCGTGTACTGGTTGGAGGTCTTAGCGCAAGCGGCGCGGTTAGCCTGAAGAACATGGAGCGGTTTGCCTGGAAGACCAAGCAGCTCGGTCGCAGGCTGCAGGGACTTCTGTCGCGGACCGAGAGCAAGATCAAGACGATCGTCAAGCAGCTCGTGAACATGCGGCGGAATGCGATGATAACGGAGAGCAGATATGTCGCAGAGAGCCTTCATGTAGCAATCATAGTTTTGAAGTGAGCGACATGCTGACAGAATATCGGCTGAATAACGTTTGAATTACCGCGGGCTTAATTAGTTGAAGCAATATCTAGACATAATCTGACCACGGAATCTAAACGAGCAGGTTATGGCCATGGTTGGTGAGCGTAAGCGCCTCCCACCGCGCGGGCTGCTACGAAAAAAATGCCTTGAGGCCGATGATGATGAGCACGATACCACCCACAACCTCGGCTTTGGGGCCAAAGTGCGAACCCAGGCGTCGGCCAATAACAAGCACAATGAGGCAGCACACCAGCGTGGTCACACCGATGGCACCACCGTAGAGCACCATGTTCGCCCCGCTCGCAGCAAGCGAAACGCCTACTACAAAGGCATCGATGGAAGTGGCGATGGCCTCAAAGAAGATGGTGCGGTAGGTGAGTCCCTCGGTGGAGCAGCTCTCCGGCTCACGCAGCTCACGCACCGCCTCCACGATCATCTTGCCGCCTACAAACCCAAGGATAGCGAGCGAAACAATGCCTGCATACGCCTCGATAATGGGCGCGATGAGCGTGCCGCCGCAGTAGCCCAAGATGGGCATGCCCATCTGGAAGAGGGCAAACATGATGGGCATGGCGAGCTTTTTGGCGCGTGGCATACCGGGCTCACAAAGCGCATTGGACAGCGTGACCGCCATGGCATCCATAGCGAGCGCGACACCAAGAACAAGCGCCTCAATGAGGTTTGCTGCAAGCGAATCCATGACATCCTCCCCGATGTGTGGATGGGTTCTGGTTGGTACTGAAGTGGCACGTGGAGAAACGGTTGCGCTGCAAGCGCTTGCAGCGCCATAAACTGCGTACAGCTGAGCGCGGCACTGCGGCGCTTCGCGTCGCCGAACGCAAGACCGCGTGCTAGCCGCGGCGCACGTGTTATGCGCGGGCCATATCACGTTGGCGCAAGGTGGCGTCCAGTGCATCGACCACGGCGAGCGGATCATCCAGGCCGGCAAACAGGCGGATATAGCAAAGACCCTGATCTGCCACCAATCCCATGCGCGTGAGCGACCCACCTGCCGGGGCATCGCGATGGGCGCAAGGGCACGCCGCGAGAAATGCGCGATGCTGCGTCTCCATGGTCTCGGCATCGTCACCCCGAAGCGCAAAATCAATCGCCGGGCCCGTTCCATGCAAGAGCACATTGGGGGCAAGCGCGTGGTCCGGATGTGCCGGCAGACCAGGATAGAACACATGCCCCACGCGCTCATGGCAAGCCAGATAGGCAGCGATCGCATGAGCGTGATCGATGTGGCTCTGCATGCGCTCGGGCAAGCTGGCAACTCCCTCTTCGATGGCAGCAAGATCAGACGCCGCAAGCGAAAAAGCGTCCGAAGGCTGCTCGGGGTCACCTAGGCTAAACGCAAGGAGACGATAGACCTCCTCCGACTTGGGCGAAACAAGACGGCGGCGTCCTCTGCCATTCACCGAGCGCGCCACAGAGACACTTACCACCTTGTGCGCGAGCTTGCCTGCGGCAACGCGGTCAAGCGCCTCCAGGCTCACGTGCGCGCCCAGCGAAATGGGGTTGCAGCCATACAGCGAAGGCATCGTGTTGTCCACAATGAGAATAGCACCCACCGTCGCTGCGGCTTCGGCAAGCGCCCGGATATGGGCAACGCGAAGGCCAAGCCCGCCCTCAGATGCTACAAACCAAAAGAGCCGGTCGGCATCAATACCTGCGGGATGCGCGTAAGAAGCCGGCGAACCCTCGGGCACGAGCCTCGCAACTTCGTCGGAAGGATCAGCTACGCTCGCCGCGAGCATGGCCATGGGCGTAGGCTCTGCAGCAAACGACAGGTTTCCAAAGGGAAATTGCGCCCGAAAGCTCGATGCAAAGTCGTTGGCACACACCACCAAGCGATCATGGAGGCCAATTAAGCAGAGCTTTGCGATGAGGTCACAGGTATTGCGTGCTGGCACGAACCACGTTGCGCGGGCTCCTTGCGAAGCGGCGAAACGCGCTGCTACCTCAGCCTGCGTGACGCACATGCCAACCGCCTTTCTCAACCCGTTGAACCAACGGTGTCAGTATAGCGTTTCGATGTGCGCAGACGGCCCCGCAGATGCAAAATCCAGTGAGGGCAATCCGCCGAGGGCTTCGAAGGTCCTGCAGGCCAACGCCCAAGACCCCAGAAGCCCATCGAGACGCAATTCCCACATACTGTGTTAGCAGCACGTTTGCTCAATCATTCGAATCACAGCACGGATGCCCTGGATGTACGAGCGGCGCGGAAGACGCTCGTCGGTACCGTGAATGCCGCGAGCCTCCTCGTCCTCGGTCACGAGGAACGGCGAGAAGCGCATACAGGTATCGCAGATGCGCTCATAGTTATGCGCATCCGTCGCCCCGCGCGAGATGGAAGGCACACACGGGAGCCCCTCACCCGTTGCCGGGTCAACAAAGTAGCGCCCGAGCACGCTCGAAAGCATCGTGAACCCGTAGCCATCGTATCTTCCCTCGGCAGAGGCATCGTTACCCTGAAGCACCTCAAGCGTCACAGGAAGCTCCCCAATCACGGAGCGACAGTGCGAGACAACGTCCTCAACAGACGTGCCAGGCGCCAGACGGAAATTCACCACCGCGCGCATATCCTGCGGCATGACGTTTGGTTGCTGAGACGACCCCTCAATCATCGTGGGCGCAATCGTAGTTGTGACCAGCGGGAAGAGCTCCGGGCGCTCCATGCAGGCCTGAGCCAAGGCATCGGTGTCCGCCCACCCGGTGGAAGCGGCCTCGGCAACAAGCGAACGGAAGGGCTCCTCAGTGATAGCAGGCGCAAGTGCACGGAACGATGCGGCAATGAGCTCGGGCAAGCGAACGGGAAATGGATGCTCCACAATGCGTGCAATCGCCTGGGCGAGCGTTCCGAGGGAGGTTCCCCCGTAGGGGTTGGACGAATGGCCACCGTCGCTTTGCACCGATAGCGCAAGGTCCACATACCCTTTCTCCGAAAGCTCCAGCGCAAGAAAGGGCGTATCCGGTGCGCCGAAGCGCGCGCCATCCCCTACCGTGCAGCCGCCCTCGTCCCAAACGTACTCGAGCGTCACACCGCGCTGCTGCAGCGTTTGCGCAAGCGCGTCCGAACCCGTGTTGAAGCTCTCCTCATCTTCACCGAAGGCCAGGTAGAGCGTCCGGCGCAGCACACCACCGCGTGCAAGCATATACTCAGCCGCCTCAAGCTCCGCCGCTACCATCTCCTTGATGTCCATGGTTCCGCGGCCCCAAATGAAGTCGTTGTCAACCGTTCCGGAAAACGGCGGCTCGCTCCAATCGTCCTCGGTGCCCGCAACAACGGGAACCACGTCCTGGTGAGCCATGAACAGTGCTGGGCGCAGCCCGTCATCGGTACCGGGGAGCGTGATGAGCACACTCCCACGTGCGATAACTTCGAAGGTGCCGGCCGCCATCACATGTGGGAAGCGCTCGCGCATCCAAGCATGCAGCCGATCGAACTCATGCCAATCCGCTGTGGCGGGATCTGAGTTGACCGTGTTGAAGCGAATCGCCTCGCCAAGGCGCTCGCACGCCCCTGCCGCATCAAAATCGGGATAGTCGTCCTCGTGCGCAAACCAGCGCGCCACCTCAAGCGCCGCAGCGTCGCGTGCAGACTGCTCAGCCATGTTATTCCTCCTTGAGATACCGGGACAGGAAGGCCCGCGTGCGCTCCTCGCGCGGGTTGCCGAACACCTCGGCCGGAGAACCCTGTTCCAAAATCACGCCGCGATCCATGAATACGACGCGATCCGAAACGTCGCGCGCAAACGCCATCTCGTGCGTCACGACAACCATCGTCATGCCGCCTTCGGCAAGCGAGCGCATAACCTCGAGCACCTCTCCCACAATCTCAGGGTCGAGAGCGGAGGTAGGCTCGTCAAAGAGCATCACCTTGGGGTCCATGCACAGAGCGCGGGCAATTGCCACACGCTGGCGCTGTCCGCCCGAGAGCCGCCGCACGTCGGCATGGGCAAAGTCGGCAAGGCCCACGCGCTCAAGGTGCATGAGCGCAACCTCCTCGGCGTGCGCGCGGTCCATGCGCTTCAGCGTCACGGGCGCGAGCGTGCAGTTATCGAGCACGTTCTTGTTCGCAAACAGGTTGAAGCTTTGGAACACCATGCCGATGTCTTGCCTCAGTTCGTCCACGTTTGTTGAAAGATCGGTGAGATCCTTCCCCTCAAACCATACGTGCCCCGCATCCGGCTCTTCCAGCAAGTTGATGCAGCGCAGCAAGGTCGACTTGCCGGAGCCAGAAGCGCCAATGATTGTCACCACCTCCCCGCGGTTCACAGAGAAGTTGATATCACGCAGCACCTCAAGCTGCCCAAACGACTTGCGCAGACCCTCGATGCGGATAATCTCGTCGCTCGGCGCGTTCGCGACGCGCGACGCTGCCTCTGAGGAAACAAATGCCATGGGGCAGCCTCCTTAATTCGAGCTTGGCACGCCGCTGGACGCAGGCGCGTCGAGCTTGCGAGCAATACCTCTCAACAGCGCGCCGGCGACCAAGGTGAGCACCAAATAGATTACGGCGGTTGTGATATAGACCTCGGTCGAACCGTAGTACATGCCCGCGATGGTACGCGAGGCATACATGACCTCGAAAAACCCGATGAACGTAAAGACCGAGGAGTCCTTGATGTTGATGACGACCTCGTTGCCGATGGCCGGGATGGCGTTGCGCACGCCCTGGGGGAACACGACCTTCATCATGGCCTGCCACCGCGTGAGACCAAGCGATCGCGCCGCCTCGGCCTGACCGGCGTCGATCGACTCGATGGCTCCACGCAAAACCTCGGCCAGATAGGCCGTGGAGTTGAGCGATATGGTTACGAGCGCCGCAACAAAGACCGACCACACCTGGTTCATCTGTGCCACGCCAAAGCCGGTAATGCTTTGAATAATGCCGTAGCCGCCGAAGTAGATGATGGATCCCTGCACCATCATCGGCGTACCGCGGATGACGGTGGTGTACACCGAATAGAACCCCAGGCCGATCTTCTTCCAAAAGCGCACGAATCCATTGTCACGGCGCTGCGGCGGATTGAGGCGCAAGAAAACAAGCAAAAGCGCAAGCACAAACGCAACAACCGTGCCGATAAGGGCAACGATCACCGTGTTGCCAAGCCCCTGCAGGAGCATGCCGCGACCCTTCCAGGCAAAGAAGAAGATGTCGGCGATGAACACGTTTGTGCGCTTATCGGAAGCAGCGGCGAAACACGCGATGTCGTAGAGTGAGAGCACCGCACGATCGAAGATGACGATGGCGCATACCGCCCACACAACATACGACGCGATGCGCAAGACGCGGCGTCCTGTAGGTTGGCACCACCACGTAGAACGATACGTCTCCCAGTGCGTAAGCTTCGTGATAAGGGCAAGCGCCGTGATAGCAAGCCAAGCACCCAGAACCGCCTGGCATACTATCACCCCAACGCCTGCGCCCAAAAAGCTCGAGCGGGTAGGCATGAAACGCGTGAGCACATAGGAAAACGCCGCAAGCGCCGCAGTTCCCAGCAGCACGTATATATGGTCGCGGCGGAAAAACCCCGTAAGTGAACGGATGCGATCGGCAATCGTCATACTGTGCCTTTCCAACGAAATGAGATACCAGGAGCAATGGCCGCAGGGAGGGACGGCCAGGAGTGCAATGCGCTACGTTGCGGGTTGCGTCTCCACCGCGCGCTCCATAAGCGTGCGACGCTCGTCCTCGGGAATCTGGTCGAGAATAGCGTTCACCTGGTCGAGCAGATCCGTATCCGCCTTGCGGATACCCGCGCTTGAGCCCGTAGCCTCAAGCTCAAACCCCTTGCCCTCATCAAACTGCACCATAACGAGGTTGGAATTGGTCCGTACGAAGCCAAGCGCCCCATAATAATCCGACGTGATGCCATCGACCGTGCCGTTCTCAAGGCGCGCAAGCATATCGGAGGTGCTATCAACCGGCGTGGCATGGTTGACGCCCGGAATCTGATCGATGACGGTATCGAGCATGGTCTGCGACTGTCCAAGAATCGTTGCACCAGAGAAATCCTCAAGTGAGGTGGCGCTTGCATACGGAGAACCGGCCATGACGAGTACAACATACTCGATTTGGGGACTATAGAATTCTGAGAAGTTGATGGACTGCCTGCGCTCTTCTGTGGGAGCCATGCCAGCCATGATGATGTCGATCTGCCCGTTGTTAAGCGCGGAGATGAGACCGTTGAACTCCATCTTCACCGCAGTGGGCGTGAGACCGAGCCCCTCGGCGATGCGGCTTGCAATCCAAACGTCGTATCCATTTGCATAGGCACCGGCAACGTTTTCGATAGGAATGTTCTCGTCGGACGGCGCATCCTCCTGCCAGTTGTTAGGCGGATAGCCGGCTTCCATGCCGATGCGCAGCATCCCATCTTGCCCCCAGCTCGCCGTGCCGCCGTCGCTGAAGGCAAGCTGCCCGTCTGCCGTAACGCCAAGCGTGCCCCACGACGGATCGGATCCGCACCCGGCAAGCATTGTTGCACCAACAGCAGCAGCTACAGATCCCATGCCGGCAAGAAACAGGCGACGCGTCATGCACGAGCCAGACGTAGCCCCATGCTTTTCGCCCTCCTGTGTGTGCCACGCATTCTGTTGTGTATCCAAGATCACACCCCCTGGCAAAATTTTCCTTATGATGTTGTACTCCTTCGCGGGTACGTTCTGGACGCGCGAGCAGAGTTTTAACCCGCCGGTATCGCATACGCATCGTATCGAGAGCGTGCGCGGCCAGGCGCCGCGTCAGATGCATGCACACGCATACCGAGCCTCGTCAATACGAGCCAGCTCCACTCGCAACGCAAAGGCACCCGCCGCAGGAACGGCAGGTGCCCAAAATACAATCGTATTTCCGCACGTTACGCGCGCATACGAATCTCTTCGGTCACGCGGGCAATGAAGGCATCGATGTCCTCGGTGTGCGTCTCGTTCGAGCGGTCGCGCACGGAGATGTTCCCCGCCTCGACCTCCTGCTCGCCCAGGATGAGCATGTACGGCGGACGGTCGATGTTGCGCGCCTCACGAATCTTGTAACCAATCTTCTCGTCGCGCTCGTCAAGCACCGCACGGATGCCCGCAGCGTCAAGACGCTCCGTCACCGCGCGTGCATAGTCGCGGCTCTTCTCAGACACGGGAAGCACTTTCACCTGGCACGGCGCGAGCCACGTGGGGAACTTGCCCGCAAAGTGCTCGATGAGGATGCCGATGAAGCGCTCGATGGAGCCAAAGCACACGCGATGCAGCATGATGGGGCGCTTCTTGGAGCCATCAGCGTCCACATACTCCAGGCCAAAGTTGAGCGGCATCTGGAAGTCGAGCTGCACCGTGCCGCACTGCCAGGTACGGCCGAGCGAGTCCTCCAGATGGAAGTCAATCTTGGGGCCGTAGAAGGCGCCGTCGCCTTCGTTGATGACATAGTCCTTACCCAGGCGAGCCAGCGCCTCGCGCAGGCCGTCCTCGGCTGCCTGCCAGTCCTCGTCGGAACCCATAGAGTCCTCGGGGCGCGTGGAAAGCTCGAGGTGGTAGGTGAAGCCAAACTTCTGGTACACCGAGTCGATGAGGTTCACCACGCCCACAATCTCGTCGGTGAGCTGGTCGGGACGCACGAAGAGGTGAGCGTCGTCCTGGTTGAAGCAGCGCACGCGGAAAAGACCATGCAAAGCACCGCGGAGCTCGTGGCGATGCACCAAGCCAATCTCACCCGCGCGAATGGGCAGGTCGCGGTAGCTGTGCGGCTTGGACGCGTACACCAGCACGCCGCCGGGGCAGTTCATGGGCTTGATGCAGTATTCCTCGTCATCAATGACCGTGGAATACATGTTGTCCTTGTAGTGATCCCAGTGGCCAGAGGTCTTCCACAGCTGCTTGTTCATGATGAGCGGCGTGGAAATTTCGACATAGCCGGCCTTGTGGTGAATCTCGCGCCAATAGTTGAGGAGCTCGTTTTTAAGAATCATGCCGTTGGGCAGGAAGAACGGGAAGCCCGGAGCCTCGTCGCGCATCATGAAGAGGTCCATCTCGCGGCCGATCTTGCGGTGATCGCGCTTCTTGGCCTCCTCAAGCAGACGCAGGTGCTCGTCGAGCTCGTCCTTGGTGGCGAAAGCGGTGCCGTTCACGCGCGTGAGCATCTTGTTGTCTTTGTCGCCCTTCCAGTAGGCGCCCGAAACGCCCGTGAGCTTGAAGGCCTTGAGCGCCTTCGTGTAGGTGAGATGCGGGCCCACGCACATATCGATGTACTCGCCTTGGCTGTAGAAGGTGATGCGCGCGTCGTCAGCCAGGTCACCGATATGCTCCACCTTGTACTTCTCGCCACGCTCCTCCATGAGGGCGATAGCCTCCTCGCGCGGAAGCTCGAAGACCGAGAACTTGAGGTTCTCCTTCACGATCTTCTTCATCTCGGCCTCGATCGCAGGGAAATCGTCCTCGCTGATCTTCTGGCCTTCGGGAAGGTCGATATCGTAGTAAAAACCGTTATCGGTAGCGGGGCCATAGGCAAAATCGGCCTCGGGGTACAGGCGCTTGATGGCCTGAGCCATGATGTGCGCCGCGCTATGGCGCACAACGTGGGTAACCTCGTCAGCCGGGCATTCGTCCACGTGACCGTCGTTATAGAGCACCTTCATGAGGATCTCCTTTACATCGCACTCCATCGTGCACCGGAACAGGTGCAAACGAAGCATGGTACATCGAACAAAAGACGCCCGCGCCCCTTAGGGACGCGAGCGGTATGTGGCGCCTGTCCGTGGCCGCAGCCATGCGAAAAGACAGACGCCTAGATAGTCTGCGTGAGCGCGATGATGTGGTTCATGCTGCGCATGACATCAAGCCTTTCTCGGGGCAGGAACTACTGAATGTGCGTACGGCAGTACGGGCAAACCTTCCAGTGGGCATCAAGCGGACGCTTGCACGAAGGGCACACGTTGCGCACCTGCGTGTTGCACACCGGGCACACCACAAAGTCCTTCTCGATGGGCGAGCCGCAGTTGGGGCACGTGCCGTACTGGGCAAGCTGACGCTCACGCAGGGCCATGTCGAGCTCCTGCTCCTCACGATCCGAGCGATAGCTATGCGGACGAAGAGCAAGGTAGGCAATGAGTCCCAGAAACGGGATGAGCGACAACAAACCCCAGGCCCAGAAGAACGAGGAACCGCGACGATACGCATCGATGAACACGTAGAGCACCGAAAGGACATAGAGCGCCACAATGAAGCCAATGAAGCAATAAATGGCCATCATCAGCTGCGGCGACAGAAGTTCCTGGATGAGCGAGGGCATGGTGTAGTCCTTTCAACCATCGCGACGTGAGCATACGTAAGCTCAAACATTGTATACCGTTGCGGCATCATACCGCAAAGCACACGTAAGGGACAGGAAACCATACGGGAATCCGTTGGCTTAAAGCGGACGAGATGCTGATGGGACGGCGATACCGCAGACGGCACCGCAGCGGGCGGCGCGGCATGGAACGCACCGCACCGCGTCCTGGTGGAAACGACGCAGGAGCTCTCCCCCGTCCTCGCTGCGCCCTCAGCCTACGCGTCGATGCGCACAGGTTCCTTGGTGTAGCGGTTGAGCACCTCGGCGCCGGTGTCGCCCACGAGCACCAGGTCTTCGATGCGCACGCCCGTCCGGCCCGGAAGGTAGATACCCGGCTCGATGGAAAACGTCATGCCCGGCTCCACCACCGCCGTGTTCGCGAGCGAAACATCACCAGGCTCGTGATCCTCAAGCCCAATGGAGTGACCCAGGCGGTGCGTGAAATACGGGCCATAGCCTGCGTCCTCGATGATGGTGCGCGCACAGCGATCGATGTCGCAGAAACGCACGCCCGGCGCCACCATGCGCTCGGCGGCCTCGTTTGCACGACGCACCACGTCGTAGATGCGCTTTGTTTCCTCGTCCACATCGCCCCAGAAGAAGGTGCGGGTCATATCGGAGCAATAGCCGCGATACCTGCCGCCGATGTCAAAGAGCACAACCTCGCCCGGTTTGAGCACCGTACCATCCGGCTCGTGATGCGGATTTGCCGCATTGGCGCCAAAGCTCACAATCGGCGTGAACGAAAAGCCCTCACAACCTTGCGCGCGATACAGGTTAAGCAGCTGATCGGCTATCTCAACCTCGGTTACGCCCTCGTGCACCAGCGCGGGGAGCTGTTCCATCACGGCATCGTTGAGCGCGCTCGACGTGCGCATGAGCTCGCGCTCTTGAGCATCCTTGTGAGCGCGGGCGCGAGCCACAGCAGGGCTGCCCAAGAAAAACCGCGAGGCAACCGCTCGCTCCTCAAGCGGGATAAGAAAACCGCTGCGCATGGCAGCATCCACGCCCAAGGGCAACGTGGGGTCAAGGTAGGTGCTCAAAACCTCCGTGACGTCATCGGTATCGGAATAGATTGCCACCTGGGCGTTCTCGTAATCATCGATGGGATAGAGCGCGTTCATCACAATCACGGGCTCTGCCCCACGCCGCAGCACCACGCCCGAGAAGCGCTCGTACATCTCGGCGTAATAGCCCGTGAGGTACTGGATGGAGCGCGGATCGCACACCAAAAGCTGTGCATGCGGCTGAAGCTCATCAACATAGGCAAGAACGCGATCGATGCGCCCCTCGTTCACCGTTTGCATAGGTTCCTCCTATCGCTGCCCGCGAAAGTACGCGGTGACCTCGCCAGCAAGGGTGATGGTTCCCGCGGCAACAAAAGCATGGCCACATCCCTGCAGATGCTCCACCGCATCAGCAACCGTTGGATACACCCCCACCAGATCATCGGCGGGCCTCCCCGCATGGTCAAGCTCTGTGCGTACGAGCTCTGCAAGCTCCTCATGGGGCACCGCGCGATCGGACGCCGTCTGGGTAACGACCACACGCGGGAACGCCGGCAACAGGTGCTCAACAATGCCCGAAACATCCTTGTCTTTAAGCGCCGCCACGAGCAGCACGGGCCGCTCATCCACCTGGGGTGCGATCTCATCGAGCGAGGACACAAAGGTCGCGCACGACTGCGGATTGTGACAAGCATCCACCAAAACCAGGGGATAGGTGCTCAACACATCAAAACGGCCCGGTGTGGGACAGTTGAGGAGCGAGGCCTCTAGCGCATCCTGCGCAAGCTCGCGAGCGCAATACGCTTCGGCAAGCATGATGGCGCACGCGGCATTTTGCGCCTGATATGCCGGCTTACGGAGCGAGACGGTATAGGTGGTGCGCGGTGTGGTTACCTGCAGCGTCGTGGCGTCGCCTATATGCTCCGGCGCGTGGATAAGCGTGTGCTCAGCGACAAGGGGCGCGATGTTACACGCCTGGCATTGCCCCATCATCACAGGCTCAACCTCGGGGTCGTGCACGCCCTCGCCCAGCACCACGATGCGGCCTGGCTTGATGACAGCAGCCTTTTCCTGCGCAATCTCGCCGAGCGTATTGCCCAGAATATGCATGTGGTCAAGACCGATGCCGGTGATGGCCACCGCAACAGGATCGGTTGCGCTCGTAGCATCCCAGCGGCCACCCATGCCCACCTCAAGCACGGCCACATCAACAGGGCGCTCGGCAAAGATCACCAGCGCGGCCACGGTGAGCAGGTCGAACGGCGTGATGGTGTAGGTCTGAAGTCCAGCTGCACGCCTGTGCGCATTCACACGCCGCCCCGCTTCAACGGCAACAGAAACGCCATGAGCAAAGGTGGCATCATCCACCACGGTACCGTTGATCTCCATGCGCTCGGGATAACGCACCAGTTGTGGCGAGGTGTAGAGTGCGGTATTCAAGCCCTCGCCACGCAAGATGGCAGCGGCGAAGCGCGCCGTTGATGTTTTGCCGTTGGTGCCGGCAATCTGGATGCAGTCAACATACCGGTCCGGGCGGCCCGCCTCATCAAGCATGTCGATAACCGTCTCAAGCAGCGGGCCCGCATCACCCGTGAGCGTGCCAGTATCAGCCGCAAGCGAAACCGCCTCGGCAAAACTCAGCTCCTCCGCCGCGAAGGGCGGCGTATAGGACTTCTCCGACGAAGGCACATGCTGCATGGAGTTCGTCATGAACTACCCATCCTTTCGAGCCGGCGCGTAGGCGCGCAGCGTCGTGGTTTCGGTGACAACATAGGAAACAGGCTGGTCGTGCGCCTCAACAAGGCCACAGGTTTCAAGACACCCGGCCAGAAAGATAGCGCGACAAAGCCCGATGGCAACATCCGGAAATTGTGCCAGAAATGCATCGTAAAAGCCGCCGCCATAGCCCAGGCGAAACCCCGCACGGTCAAAGGTGAGCCCCGGCACAAGGGCTGCTGTGCGACGTGCGCCGGGCACATCGAACGCAGCGGACGCATCGAGCTCGTTGGACGCGCCGGGCACCGCTGGCAACGAAACCAATGGCGCGGACACGCGGGGCTCCAAAAGACCGTGATGCGTCGGCACAAGTTCCTCAAGCGCATGCAACTCGTGCCAGGCAAGGTTATGCGCATCCGTCACGCGCGGCACCGCCACCGGCACCCCTGCCTTACAAAGCTCCGATACGATCTGGCGCGTATCAACCTCGCTAGCTACCGAGATGTAGGTATACACGCACGACGCATTGAGCTCATCAAGCAGCGTAAGCACCCGGTGCGCAATCGCCCTGTCGTACGAGGAAGCATGCTGAGCGTCCATACCATCACGCAGAGCACGCAAACGCTCCCGAGCAGTGCGTTTAGCTCCAGCCTGCGCAAGCACAGCCTCTATATCAAACGCCGGGAGCGCTTCTGTTCCTCCGGCATCGATCCCACAAGCGTCCATTACTTTTTGCCGTAGGCCAGCCAATAGACAACCGACACCAGCACAGCGCCACCTACTATGTTGCCCGCGGTAGAACAAAGAAGGTTGCTTGCCACACCGGCGAACGTAATGCCGTCGGCAATCGATGCTACAGGGCCACCCTGCACAAGCAGACCGTAAGCAAAGAAAAACATGTTGGCCACGCAGTGCTCAAACCCGCATGCGCAAAAAGCCGTAACAGGTAGCACGGCGCAGGTGAGCTTCTCCACCACGTTTCGCGCTGCAAAGCCCATCCACACAGCCAGGCATACCACCACATTGCAGAGGATACCCCGGGCAAACGCCACGCCCGGCGTCAAGACCGCCTTAGAAGTGGCGACGGCGAGCGCCGCCGCACCTACGCCACCCGAGCCCTGCGCAGCGAAATCCGCTGCGGTGAGAAGCCCGGCAATAGCAAGCGACCCCACCAGGTTCCCCGCATACACGAGCACCCAGATGCGCAACACCTGAAGCCAGCTGTATTTGTGCGAAAGCGCACCGCACACCATCAGGTTGTCGCCGGTAAAGAGCTCGGCGCCAGCCACAAACACCAAAAAGAGGCCGAGGCAAAACACCAAGCCGCCCAGCACCTGGGAAACGGCAAACGAAAGCGAGGCGTCCGCCTTAACCACCAACATGAAGGTTGCGCCCAAAGCGATAAAGGCACCAGCACATATACCCAGCAAGAACGCCTTGGGCGAAGAAAGCGCCACCTTCTTCGCGCCTGCCTCCTCTGCCGCGGCCTCAAGAGCTTCAGCCGTAAGCATCGCCGCGGCCGACTCGTTTGCACGAAACGCCATGGATCCCCCTATCCGTTCAGCCCCAGCAAACGCAGAGCCTCTTCACGCGTTTTGATATCTGCCCTAAACGTGCCGCGTACCGCCGAGGTCACCGTAAGGGCGCCGGCGCTTTTGATGCCGCGCATGGTCATGCAGGTATGCTCGGCCTCAAGCACCACCAGCACGCCAAAGGGCTCAAGCTCGTCCATCATGGCGTCAGCAATCTGGGCGGTCAGGCGTTCTTGTAGCTGCAACCGGTGCGCAAACCCCGAGACGCAGCGTGCGATCTTGGAGAGCCCGGTGATGCGGCCATCGCGCGGGATGTAGGCCACGTGCGCTTTGCCTGTGAAGGGCAGAATGTGATGCTCGCACATGGAAGAGAAGGGGATATCGCGCACAATCACCATCTCCTCGTTGCCGCTCTCGTGGAACTGCTTACGCAGATGATGAGCGGGGTCATCCTCGTACCCCGCAAAGAGCTCCTCGGCTGCACGGGCAACACGATCAGGCGTCTCCAGAAGCCCGGGGCGGTCGGGATCTTCGCCCACCGCATAGAGAAACTCGCGAATAGCCGCCTCGGCACGCGCCTTATCGACCGCCATGGGCACACTCCTCCCCTGCCGCGGCCTCCGCCGCGTTCACAACATGTTTGCAGAGCACCGCCGTCGTAACGGCACCCAGGCCACCGGGAACCGGCGTCACAGCTCGCACGATGGGCTCCACCTCATCAAAGCGGCAATCGCCCACCAAGCGGCCCTCCCGGGCATCCCAGTTTACGCCCGCATCAATCACCACCTGGCCGGGACGCACCGCGTCCGCACCAATAAGCCCCGGACACCCCGCAGCCACCACCAGCACGTCTGCCTGCGAGCACACGTGCGCAAGGTCGCGCGTTTTTGTGTGGCACATGGTCACCGTGGCATCTTTTGCCTGAAGCATCATCGAGACCGGCCTGCCCACCACAAGCGAGCGTCCCACTACAACTACGTTGGCGCCTGAAAGCGGAACATCCGCGTGGTCAAGCATCTCGATGATAGCCTGGGCCGTACAAGGCGGATACCCCACCGGCTGACGGGCAAACACGCCAAAGAGCGACTGCGGCGTAAGGCAATCGACATCCTTCGCCGGTTCGAGAGCCGCGCAGGCACGCGCCTCATCAAGTGTTGCCAGCAGCGGGCGAAAGAGCAAGATGCCGTGAACGCTCGCATCGGCATTTGCCTGAGCGATTACCGCATGTAGGTCCGCATCGGTGCACGACGCATCGAGCGCCTGGACGGTAACCGCCACACCCACCTTAGCGGCGCGCGAGCATATGGAACGCTCATAGGAGATGTCGTCCTCGCGCTCGCCCACGCGAACGATGGTAAGGCCAGGTGTGACACCATGGGCAGCAAGGCGCTCAACACGCGCCTGCAGATCTTCGGTAATGGCAGCAACAACGGGGGCGCCCCGCAAGAGCTCAGCCATACTACACCACCTCTCGGACGCGCAGCGCTACCCGCGTCGCCAACGCGCGGGTACGCGGAAGCCACGTATCAAGCAGGGCATCGGCCTCGGACTCAATCGTATGCGCAAGCGCGCGGTCGTGGAGCGACGTAGTGTTTACAAACACGTTGATACTCGCCGCCTCCAAGGCTGCCGAGCACAGCAAGGCTCCGCAGGCAACATCAGAAAGCAGCAGATGGCTCCCCGCTTCCTCCATCTCTTCGAGCAGCTTAAGCGCACGACCACATTGCCGCATCATCTCCAGCGGAGCCTGGCAGGCGTTACGGGTAGCCTCCTCCACGCGCTCGGCGCGCGCAGGATCGTCCTTGGGTATACGCCATGACTGCGATACGCGCTCAAAGGCACGAGCATCCTCGTCAACAAGGGCCACCAAGTGCTTCTGCACGTCCTCTGCCTCGGCAAGCATGCGCTTAAGCTCGTCTTCAACATGGGCATAGGCAGGCTTTCCCACGGTGAAGTTACCCGCCATGGAACAAAGCGCCACGCCGAGCGCGCCGGTAAGGGCGGCCGCTCCGCCACCACCCGGTACAGCCCGCTTTGCCGCCAGGGCAGAGCAGAACTCATCGAGGCGAAGCCCCGTCAACGATTCTGTCATACGATTTCGTCCTTTACTTGGCACGTCTCGTGCGCACAAAACCCCGACGAGCCCCCTGCGACATAACCGCAGAAGAGCTCATCGGGGTTGGAACAAACGGATGCTAGAAGAGGCCTACGATGGTGCCATCTTCCAGCACGTCGATCTTCTCGGCAGCAGGCACCTTGGGCAGGCCCGGCATGGTCATGATGTCGCCCGTAAGCGCCACCACAAAACCAGCGCCGGCCGACACCTTGAGGTTGCGCACCGTGATGCGGAAACCCTCGGGAGCGCCCAGCACATGCTGGTCGTCGGTGAAGGAATACTGCGTCTTAGCGATGCATACGGGCAGGTTGCCAAAGCCCGTTGCCTTGAGCTGAGCGAGCTGCTTCTTGGCTGCCGGCGTGTAATCCACACCGTCGGCGTGGTAGATCTTGGTGGCAACGGCCTCAAGCGCATCCTCGACCGAGGAACCCGTCTCATACGAGAAGTGGAAGGTGTGCGGCTCCTCGCACAGGCGCATGACCTCGCGCGCCAGGTTCTCGCCACCGGCACCGCCCTTGGCCCACACCTCAGAGAGGGCGACGTTCACACCCAGCTCGTGGCACTTCTCCTCCACCAGCTTGAGCTCGGCCTCGGTGTCTGTGGGGAAGGCGTTGATGGCCACCACGCAGGGCAGGCCGTACACGTCGCGGATGTTCGAGACGTGACGCAGCAGGTTGGGCAGGCCCGCCTCAAGCGCTTCAAGGTTCTCGGTGGTGAGCTCCGCCTTGGGCACGCCGCCGTTGTACTTGAGGGCACGCACGGTAGCAACCACCACGACGGCATCGGGGTCAAGGTTGGCCATGCGGCACTTGATGTCGAGGAATTTCTCGGCACCCAGGTCGGCACCAAAGCCGGCCTCGGTCACCACGTACTCGCCCAGCTTGAGCGCCGTCTCGGTAGCCTGCACCGAGTTGCAGCCGTGGGCGATATTAGCGAAGGGGCCGCCGTGCACAAAAGCGGGCGTGTGCTCGAGCGTCTGCACCAGGTTGGGCTTGATGGCATCTTTGAGGAGCGCCGCCATGGCACCCTCGGCCTTGAGGTCAGACGCGGTAACGGGCTCGCCGCTGTAGGTGTATGCCACCACCATGCGGCCCAGGCGCGCCTTGAGGTCCATGAGGTCCTTCGCCAAGCAGAACGCCGCCATAACCTCGGACGCGACCGTGATATCAAAGCCATCCTCGCGCGGCACGCCCTGCATCTTGCCGCCCAAGCCATCCACAATGTGGCGGAGCTGACGATCGTTCATATCGACCGCACGCTTCCAGGTGATGGACTTAGGATCGATGCCAAGGGCATTGCCCTGCTGAATGTGGTTGTCAAGCATGGCCGCAAGGAGGTTGTTGGCCGCGCCGATAGCATGGAAGTCGCCCGTGAAGTGCAGATTGATATCCTCCATGGGAACCACCTGAGCGTAACCGCCGCCGGCAGCACCGCCCTTGATGCCAAAGACAGGGCCGAGTGAGGGCTCACGGAGCGCCAACACGGCCTTCTTGCCCAAACGCGAGAGCGCGTCGGCAAGACCCACCGATGTGGTGGTTTTGCCTTCGCCGGCGGGCGTGGGGTTGATGGCGGTCACGAGCACGAGTTTGGCCTTGCGAGGCGCATCGGCAAGCGCGTGGATGTCGACCTTTGCCTTGTAGCGGCCATAGTATTCAAGCTGATCCTCGGTGAGGCCAACCTGCTCTGCCACCCGCAAGATGGGCCACATCTCCGCCTCTTGTGCGATCTCGATATCGGACTTGTATTCCGCCATGCGCAACTCCCCTCTCGTCGTGGCGCCCGAAGGCACCCAATTGCACCGCAGGCTTTTAGGATAGCCCATCGGGCGAACGTGCAAGCGTGCCATCGGGTAAACGGAGGGCGCGGCTACGCAATCGACATTGAGCGGGTAGCGCGGCGCTGCAAGGGCATGGCCTCAAGACGACCCGCCGAGATGATGTCTCAGGGAATCTGCCCTGCTTATAAGACAATGCCGAACGCGCCTATGGCGCTACACGCGCTGGAGCACCACGTTGAGCGCTGTGTTGCTTGCGTGTGCACGGCCCGATTCCATAAGGGCAACGACCTCGGGCGTAAGCGGCCAGTAACGCTTGCCATACGGCGCATGGCCTTCAAGCCACACCGCCTCACTCGCGGCAGCATTACTCACACGCTCGAGCACCTCGGGCAGATGCGCCGCATAGGCATCCATCCATGCGGCGAGCACACACCACTCGTGGTCGTTTGCCTGCGCAAACGCCTCGTCAAAGGGAAGGTCAAGCAGCGAGCCCGGCTCATAGGTAGCGTCGCGACGGGTGAGGTCATCGTCCAAGAGGGCCACGATGTGCTCCTCGATGGTGGCAAGCTCTTGTGTCGTGGTAGCAAGCGCCTCCTCCACCGCGCTCTCCACCTCGAACCGACGCGCGGTAACCGTTTCTTCCAGGCGCGTTATCTCACGCGCACGCAAGTCCATCCGGGCCTGGACATCGGCCATACGCCGGTCGAGCGCCTCCTGCTCTTCGCGCTGGCGCCGGCGACCCACCAGAGCAAACATGATGCGAGCCTTGAGGCGTGCAAAAAAGCCTGCCGGCACCGGGGGTTGAGCCGTAACTTCTGCACGGCGGGCGGCAAGGTCATCGCGCACGCGTTCGTCTTCTTCGTTCGCCACGAGGTACGAGGCAATGGATGCCCGCGCCGTGCTATACGCTTCATCGGCATCAATCTGCTGCGCCGCGCTGAGCGCAAGGCCAGCAAGCGTTGCGTGTGCCGCATCGCGCGCCGCCATGGCATGGCGGAGCTCCCCCATCACCGACCACACCGGATCATCGAGCCACCAGCCCCACAATGTATCGCGGGGCGCATCAGTGCTGGGGTGTGAGGTGGACTGTACGCGCGCCAGCGCATCATGGAGCGCATGCTCATCATAGGCGGCAGAGGCAGGCTGTTCCAACATGGGGCGCGCGCGATCAGCAGGCGTTAACGCAGCCACATCAAGCGGAGGACGGGTGCGAAGCAACGCCGCAGCCTGCTCATCGGCCACGTATGCCTCCCAATGCTTGTGAAACTCGCGCATTGCTCCCAGGTCTGCCATGGTAACCCCCATCGCTTGCGGCGTCGATGCTGTCGCTATGGTGTTCTGCCGCCCTTCCATACTACCGCGACCCCGACGATCCTGGGCGGTATGCGCAAGGTTTACAGAGCGCTGATGAGAACAGATAATCACCGGCACAAGGAACGTGGCATGCGAATATCGTCAAACGAAAAACGTCGATGCACTACGTTTCGGTCAGAAAACAGCCCTTTCTTGGCCGAAACGTAGTGCATCGACGATATCTCGACATGATGCGAGCAGCCGCGGGCGCTGCGTAAAGGTGACAACGCCCGCGGCCTGACAAATCTCAGTTGGCGAGCTTACGCAAAGTCGGCAAGCTGCGCCTCAAGTGCGGCAATCTCAGCTTCAAGCTCAGCCGCACGCTCACGCTTCTTCGCGACCACGTCAGGCGCCGCTTTCGCGATAAAGCCCTCATTGGCGAGCGTCTTCTGAGCGCTTGCGAGCTCCTTTTGGCTCTTGGCGATGGTCTTCTCAATGCGAGCACGCTCGGCAGCGAAATCGACCAGATCGCCCACCACCACGTACGCATCAAAATCGGGACCAGCAAGCGCGATGGCCTCAGCGGGCTTCACAAAGCTGTCCTCGCCCCACACCGAAAGCTCGCGGAGGTTGGCATTTGCGCAGATAAAGGTGCCCATACCCTCGATTGCCTCAGCAACCTCGGGACTGTGTGCGCAAATCACGCACGGCAGGGCTTCCTTGGGGCTCAGGCGATACCGGGCGCGCGTGGAGCGCACGTCGGTCACCACGGCACGCGTGAGCTCGAAGGCGCGCTCGGCCGGCTCGTTGATCCAGCGCTCGTACGCCTCGGGCTCGGGCCAGGCGGCCACCATGAGGGCCTCGGCGCGGGCGCCATCCTCGTCCAGGCAGCTTGCAGGCATGGTGTCCCAAATGGCCTCGGTCACAAACGGCATGAGCGGATGCATCAGGCGCAGGCTCGTATCCAGCACAAAGATGAGGTTGCGCTGCGCCTGCAGGCGAGCACCCTCGTCCTTGAGGCGGGCCTTCGTAACCTCAACGTACCAGTCGCAGACCTCGTTCCAGAAGAACGCCTGCACCGTACGGGCCACCTCGCCAAAGGTGTAGTTCTCAATGCCAGCCGTCACATCACGCACCATCTTGGCCAAACGGCTGAAGATCCAGGCGTCGGCCGCCGTCTCGGCAACCGGCTCACCCGGCGTGTAGCCCTCCATATTCATGAGGAGGAAGCGGCTCGCATTCCAAATCTTGGTGATGAAGGCCTTGGCCTGCTCGGTGCGGGCGGAGCCTACAAACTGCTTGTTCTTGTCAAAGTCCGCGTCGAAGCGCACATCCTGGTTGGCCGTGAAGAGCGAAAGCAGGTTGAAGCGCATGGCATCGGCGCCATACATGCTCATGAGGTCCATGGGGTTCACGCCGTTGCCCTTGCTCTTGGACATGCGGCTGCCGTCCTTCGCGAGCACGGTGGGGTAAATCACCACGTCATGGAACGGCTCCTCGTGGAGGAAATACTCAGAGCTCATAATCATGCGGGCAACCCAAAGAGCAATGATGTCGCGCGCGGTCACGAGCGCCGTGGTGGGATGATGACCCGCCAAGCGCTCGGGGTGCTGCGGCCAGCCCTGCGTGGCGAAGGTCCACAGCTGGCTCGAGAACCACGTGTCGAGCACATTCTCATCCTGATGCACGTGGTGGCCACCGCACTTGGGGCATACGTCGGTGTCCTCCATGAGGGCGTCTTCCCAGCCGCAATCCTCGCAGTAGAAGACCGGGATGCGGTGACCCCACCAGAGCTGGCGGGAAATGCACCAGTCCTTGAGGTTCTCCATCCAGGTGAGGTAGGACTGCTTCCAGCGCTCGGCGTTGAAGCGCACACGGCCAGAAGTCACAGCCTCGATGGCAGGGCCCTTGAGCTTGTCCACGGCAACGAACCACTGCTCCGAGAGCCACGGCTCCAGCGTGGTGTCGCAGCGGTAGCAATGCATAACGGAGTGCTCGTGGTCTTCCACGTGGTCGAGCAGGCCGTGCTCCTCAAACCACGCGAGCACCTTCTCGCGGCACTCCTCGCGCGTGATACCGCTGAACTCGCCGTAGCCATCAACCACGACGGCATGCTCGTCGAAAATGTTGATCTGCGGCAGGTTGTGCGCCTGGCCCATGGCGTAATCGTTGGGGTCGTGGGCCGGCGTAACCTTCACAAAGCCCGAGCCAAAGCCTGCGTCCACGTGCCAGTCCTCAAAGATGGGGATCTCGCGGTCCACGATGGGGAGCTTCACCGTCTTGCCCACAAAGGCCGCCTTTTCGGGGTCCTTGGGGCTCACGGCCACACCCGTGTCGCCGAGCATGGTTTCGGGACGCGTGGTGGCAACCACAATGTATTCCTGGCCGTTCACCGGCTCGGTGAGCGGATAGCGCAGATGCCACAGGTGGCCCGCCTCATCCTGGTACTCCGCCTCGTCGTCCGAGATGGCCGTGGTGCAAGAGGGGCACCAGTTGACGATGCGCTTACCACGGTAGATAAGGCCGTCGTGGTACCAATCGCAGAAGACGCGGCGCACTGCCTCGGCGTAGTCGGCATCCATGGTGAAGCGCTCGTTCTCAAAGTCAACTGAACAACCCATGCGTTTGATCTGCTCTTTGATGGTGCCGCCGTACTCGTGCGTCCAGTCCCAGCAGGCATCCAAGAAAGCCTCGCGGCCCATCTCAAGGCGGTTCTTGCCCTCTTCTTTGAGCTTCTTATCAACCTTGGTCTGCGTGGCGATGCCAGCGTGATCGGTGCCCAAGATCCACTGCGTGGAGCGGCCGCGCATGCGTGCCTCACGCACGATGGCATCCTGAATGGAATCGTCGAGCGCATGGCCCATGTGAAGCACGCCGGTTACGTTCGGCGGCGGAATAACAACGGTGCAATCGCCCGCGCCCGGACGGCGCTCGGGGCTACGCTGGTAATATCCGCCGGCAAGCCACTTCTCGAGGATTTTGGGCTCGTTCTCGGCGGGATCATAGGTTTTGGGCATCTCTTCCATGAAGGGTCCTTCCCCGCATCGCTATATACGAGCTAGAAGGATAGCACAGTAGCTGGAAGGTCTGTTGAGGCTCTAGGCGATGAAACAGAGCTTCTACGCGAGGGCGCACGGCTGGAATGGTGATGGCGGATATCGCCTGAAACGTCAACACGCAACGGGCCCGTCTCACCCCTTAAAGGCGAAACGGGCCCGTTCCATCTCTTTGGTTTTGAGCGCGCGAGGCACTGCGCAGCCGGCGCTATGCCGCTAGCACGCGCCGCGGCTCCTCCTCGCCGCGCACCGAGGCGGCGGTCACCACAACCTTGGCAACGCCCTCCTCGCTCGGCAGATCGAACATGGTCTTCTGTAGCAGCTGCTCACAGATAGCACGCAGGCCGCGCGCACCCGTTTTGCGCTCGAGCGCCATATGGGCAATCGCGTGCAGCGCCTCGGGCTCAAACTCCAGGTCGCAGTGCTCCAGCTGGAACATGCGGCGGTACTGCTTCACGATGGCGTTCTTAGGCTCCGTGAGAATGGAGACCAAGTCGTCCTCGGAAAGCGCGCAGGTCTGGGTGATCACCGGGGTGCGGCCCACAAATTCGGGAATCATGCCAAAGGCATTGAGGTCTTGCGGGAGCACCTGGCGAAGCAGATCGTTCTCGTCGGTGGAGGTGGGGCCGGCAATCTCGGAGTTGAAGCCGACACCCTTGTTGCCCACGCGGTCGGCGATGATCTTGTCGAGACCCACGAAGGCACCACCGCAAATGAAGAGGATGTTCGTGGTATCGATCTGCAAAAGCTCCTGCTGGGGGTGCTTGCGTCCACCTGTGGGCGGCACGCTCGCCACCGTACCCTCCAGGATCTTGAGCAGCGCCTGCTGCACGCCCTCGCCCGAAACGTCGCGCGTAATGGAGAGATTCTCGGCCTTGCGTGCCACCTTATCGATCTCGTCGATGTAGATGATGCCCACCTGCGCGCGCTCAATGTCGCCATCAGCAGCGTTGATGAGCTTGAGCAGGATGTTCTCAACATCCTCACCAACGTAGCCCGCCTCGGTGAGAGCCGTGGCATCGGCGATGGCGAAGGGCACCTCCAGGATGCGAGCAAGCGTCTGCGCGAGCAGCGTTTTGCCCGTGCCCGTGGGGCCCAGCAGCAAGATGTTCGACTTCGCAAGCTCCACGTCGTCCAAGCTATCCGCACCCGCGGCATGCTTGCCAATGGGCTCACGACCGGCGGACCCGTCGGACTCGTCACGCGCACCCTCGGCCGCCCCGCCCTCAAGAACACGGCGGTAATGGTTGTACACGGCAACGGACATGGCGCGCTTAGCGTCCTCCTGACCCATCACGTACTGCGAAAGCTCGTCGTAGATCTCGTGCGGGGTGGGAACGCGGTCGATAACCTGCTTGTGCGACGTCTCCGGCTCCTCAGCAGCTTCGCCGGCAGGTGCCTGGATACCAAAGGCGTCCATCATGTCGGAGAAGTCATCGTGGGAGGTCATGAAGTCGTTTGCCAGCGCCTCTTCCAAAATCTCAACGCAGGCGGCAACACATTCGTCGCAAATGAAGATGTCTGTAGGGCCTTTTACCAGTTTGCGCACCTGATCTTGGCCCTTGCCGCAAAACGAGCAGCGAATGGGGCCCACAGGATACTGGTCGCCTCGAGAATCGTTTGGCATTATTCAGCACCCTTCGCTGCGTCGTTGCGCGTACCAATGATGCGGTCGACGATGCCGTAGGCAAGCGCATCCTTGGCACGCATGTAGTGGTCGCGCTCGGTATCGCGCTCAACGCGCTTAACCGGCTGGCCCGTGGCATCGGAGAGAATCTGGTTAAGGTTGCGACGCGTCTCTTTAATCTCTTGCGCCGCAATCTCAATCTCAGTCTGCTGACCCTGGGCACCGCCGCTCGGCTGGTGGATCATGACCATCGAGTTGGGCAGGCAGAAGCGCTTGCCGTGAGCGCCGTTGGCCAGAAGCACCGCCGCCATAGAGGCGGCCATGCCCACGCAGATGGTGGAGACATCGGGCTTGATGAAGTTCATGGTGTCAAGAATCGCCAGACCCGAGTACACCTCCCCGCCGGGCGAGTTGATGTAGAGCGAGATGTCCTTCTCGGCATCCTGGCTCTCAAGGTGCAGCAGCTGCGCAATTACGAGGTTAGCCGTGACAGAGTTGATCTCTTCGCCCAGAAACACAATGCGGTCGTTGAGCAGGCGCGAATAGATGTCGTAGCTGCGCTCACCGCGCGGAGTTTGCTCGATAACATACGGCACAAGGGCCGACGTGACCTGTTGAATCATATGGTCTCCCATCGGTTGAACCCATCAGGCACATAACGTGCAGATGCGGCACCCGGCTCGCAAGCGACCCGGCCACCGCATCCTTTACCGGAAATCCGGCACCAATCATACCCGCATAAGCGGGTTGTCAAACAAGCCTACTCGGCGTCCGCGTTGTCGGCCTGGGCGGTCTGATCCACCTCGGTGACCTTGGCGGTCTCAACCAGCCAGTCGCACGCCTTGGAGCGGCGGATGGAGTCGCGAACAGCGGGGATGCGGCCCTCGGCAACAAACTGAGCCTTGGAAGCCTCGGGGTCCTCCACACCAGCGCGGACAAACTCGTTGTCGATGTCCTCGTCGGTGACCTCAATCTTGAGCTCGCGAGCAAGCGCGTCGAGCGCAAGGGACTCACGGGCTACGTCGTCGGCCTGATGATGCAGGTCGGCGATGAAGTCCTGCGAGGAAATGCGGTTGGCCTGAAGCCAGGTGTCGAGCGACATGCCACGGGCGGACAGGCTCTGCAGGAAGTTCTGGCCCAGCTCGGAGAAGACGGACTGCTCGTAGTCCTTGTCGACCTCTTCGAGGTCAAGGCGCTCAGCGAGCTTCGCCACAGCGCGGTTCTCCTTGAGGCCGGGGAGCTGCGCCTCCTTGTCCTGAGCAATCTCGGACTTAACAGCCTCGCGCATAGCGGCAACATCGTCAAAGCCAAAGGCGCTCTTCGCAAACTCGTCCGTGAGCTCGGGCATCTTGCGGGCACGGATGCTCTTGACGGTGACCTCGACGGCAGCCTCCTCGGCGCCCTCGGTCTCGGGCGTCCAAGAGATCTCCTTGGTCTCCTCGAGCTTCATGCCCAGGATGCCCTCGTCAACAGCGGAGGGCAGGTTGCCGGAGCCAGCGATGACCATGCGGGAATCGCCAGCAAGGGCCTCAGCGTTCTTGACGTTCTTGATCTCGGTCGTGACAAAGTCGTCCTTCTCCACGCCGCGATCCTCAACGTCCTCGAAGGAGGCATGATAGCTGAGAAGCATCTCAACCTGCGCGTCGATCTCGGACTCGGTGACCTCCGCGGGGGGCATCTCAATCTCAACCGGCTCGTAGGAGGAGAGCTCGACCTTCTGACGGAGCTTGAACGTCACCGTGTAGGTGTAGTCCTCGTGATCCTTGCAGATGTCGATGTCCTTGTACTCGCCATCGGTAACCGGCACGATGTCGAGCTCGTCGAGCACCTTGGGCTCGTTGGAGCCGATGATAGCGTTGGTGGCCTGGGCAAGCGTGGCCTCGGCACCCAGCGCGCTGTCAATCACGGGACGAGGAGCCTTGCCCGAGCGGAAACCCGGGAAGCGGTAGCGCTTAGCAGCCTCGCGATAAGCCTTCTTGATCTCGGCGTCGACGTCGGCGGCGGGAATGGTGACCGTCGCGGTAAGCTTGCCGTCTTGCACCTCAGACTGAGTGATGTTCAACGTTCCTCCTCTTACAAGCCCAGCTGGTCTCAGGTGCTGGGCACACCTCATGACATATAAGTCCGGCGCTGGGCTGCATGCCCAGGCGCAGGTGGCGCGCTCAGACGGGGTCTGGTGCGGGCGAAAGGACTCGAACCTTCACGGGAATCCCACTGGAACCTAAATCCAGCGCGTCTACCAATTCCGCCACGCCCGCATTGCGCACAGACTTTGCATGATAGCAGAAAGCACCAGCTTGCGTGCGCGCCGCCGTGTGTTCGTCCGAAGCTCACGCTTCGCGCACATGGAACACATGAAGCGCGGTGCGCGGGCCGCAGAGCCGGGCTATTGGCCGAAGGGCGCGAGACACGTGGCCTCGCGCCCTTTCTTCGCTTGTGGCGCTCCCCCTGGTACTCCCCTATTCGCCAAACAGCGCCTTCTCGGGCGTGATGGGCAGGGTGCGCACCTGATGCCCCGTCGCGTGTGCCACAGCGCTTGCAATCGCGGGCGCCGGTGTGTTGATAACAATCTCGCCAATGGACTTGGCCCCATAGGGCCCCGTGGGCTCGTAGCTGGGCACAAAGTCAACGCGGATGGGCGGGATATCCATGCGTGTGGGCAGCTTGTAGGTCATGAACGAATCCGTGCGCATGCGACCGTGCACACTGTACTGCACGTCTTCGGTGAGCGCCATGCCAATACCCTGGGCAATGCCGCCTTCCACCTGCACACGGGCGAGGTTCGCATTGGCAACGGTGCCGCAGTCCACCACGGCAACGTAGTCCACCACGTCGATCTTGCCCGTGAGCTTATCTACATCCACCTCGGCGATACCCGCCATGAAGGGCGGAGGGCTCGTGGGCGAGCTTGCGGCACCGTGTGCGGTGAGGCAGTCGCCGTTGCCGCCTGCCGCGAGCTCGTTTGCAAGCTCGGTGAGGGAAAGCGTAGCCACAGGCTCCACCGCAGGCGCCTGTGTTGCCACCCGGTAGCTCCGCGCCAAGGCGTCCACATCGTCGTAGATGCCCGAGAACTCGGCGGTGCCCGCGTTGGCCGCTGATGCTTGCGCGAGCACACCCGGCTCGTACGCCAGCAGGCGCTCGCCGTCAAAGAGCACGTCCTCCGCCGCGACCCCCATGTGTTCGGCGGCTCGCGCTCGCAGCTCAGCAATGAGATTCTCGGCCGCCTTCACCACCGCCATGCCGGTAAGGTAGGTGGTGGCACTCGCATATGAGCCGGTATCGAACGGCGAGACGTCGGTGTCCACGCCGTGGACCACAATGCGGCGCGTGGGACAGCCAAGCGCCTCGGCAGCGAATTGCGCCAGGATGGTATCGCACCCCGTGCCCATATCGGTCGCACCGATGGAAAGCGTGTAGAAGCCCGTCTCCTCAAGGCGAAGATCAACCGAAGCGATGTCGATCCCCGCGATGGCCGAGCCCTGCATGGCAAGCGCCACGCCCAAGGCGCGCACATGGCTTCCCATGTCGCGCACCATGCCCTTCTCGCGCCAGCCAATCATGTCCATGGCGCGCGTGAGGCACGCCTCCAAGCTGCACGAATAGAGCGTGTTGTCATCGTATTGCGGCAGGCGTTCACCCTCGCGCACGATGTTTTTGAGCCTGAGCTCGCAGGGATCCATCCCCAGCGTGTCGGCCAGCTCGTTCACCGCCGACTCCACCGCAAACAGGCCCTGCGTGGCACCATAGCCGCGGAAGGCGCCCGCCGGCATGGTGTTGGTGTACACCACGTCGAAGGCAAAGCGACTGGCGCGCATGTGGTTGTAGAGAGGCAAGGTCTTATGGCCGGAGAGGCCCACCGTGGTGGGGCCGTGCTCGCCGTACGCACCCTGGTTGGAAAGGGTGTACAGGTCGATGGCGAGAATCTGCCCGTCACGTGTGGCGCCGATCTTCACCTGCATCTGCATCTCATGACGCGAGTTGCTTGCCGAGCAGGTCTCTTGGCGCGTGTACAAGATTTTGCTCGGGCGGCCCGTCATGGCGGTTACGAAGGCACAGAAAATCTCGACGCAGCCGCTCTGCTTGGCGCCGAAGCCACCGCCGATGCGCGGCTTTATCACGCGCACCTGCGACTGCGGAATATCGAGCGCGCCCGCCACCATGCGGCGCACATGGAAGGGCACCTGCGTAGACGACGTGACGGTGATGCGACCATAAGCGTCTTGCTCGGCAAAGGCCTGGAAGGTCTCCATCATGGCCTGTGCGTTGGCGAGCGTGTGATACGTACGCTCGAGCACCACGTCGGAGGCGGCAAACGCCTCGTCCAGGTCGCCATGTTCACTCAAACCAGAAGAGACGATGTTGCGCATGCGATCGTTGTTGATCCAGGCGCCGTTAACGTGGTAGTTGTCTTCGGGATGGATGACCGTGGGATTGTCGATGGCCTGCGTAAAGTCGAGAACGGCATCGAGGAGTTCGTACTCAACCTTGATGAGGCGAAGCGCCTTGGTGGCCGCTTCCTCGGTCTCGGCGGCCACAATGGCCACTTCGTCGCCCACGTAGCGCACAACCTGGTCCAGGATAAGACGGTCGTAGGGGCTCGCCTCGGGATAGCTCTGACCAGCCAGGGTGAAACGGCGCTGCGGAACATCGCGATAGGTGTAGACGGCCACCACGCCGGGCACGCGCTCGGCGCGCGAAGTGTCGATCGAGGTGATGCGCGCGTGGGCATGCGGGCTATGGAGAATCTTCACCGTGAGGGCATTTGCCGGAGCGATATCTGCCGTGAAGAGCGGCTTGCCCTGCAGGAGGGCGGCGGCGTCTTTTTTAACCTCGGCGGCGCCCAGGTGCGTGAGATGCGCACGCTCCTCGGCGCGCGTGACGATCATGCTCATGCTCGCTCCTCCCCTGCTGTGGCGGTGGCTGGTGCGGGCGATACGTCCTGGTCCGTGCCCGCCGCCGGTGCGAAACGCTCGGCAACATAACGCCTCAGTGCACGGCGTTGCCCCTCGTACCCGGTGCAGCGGCACAGATTGCCCGCCAGGTAGGCGTTGAGCTCGTCATCCGTGGGCGCCGTAGGCTCCACGCCCTGCCCAGCCGCGCGCTCGCGAATCTCGCGCTCCATGGCAAGCACGTTCATGATGAGGCCGGGCGAGCAGAAACCGCACTGCTCGGCCCCCTCCTCGGCCAAGCAACGAGCAAAGGCGGCCGATTCTTCCCGTAAGCCCTCGAGCGTCGTCACTTCGCGACCGTTCACGCGCGCCATAGGGATCGCGCACGAAAGCACCGCGCTACCGTCAAGCCACACGGTGCAGAGTCCGCAGTTGGTGGTTTCGCAGGCGCACTTGACCGACGCACACCCGCGCTCGCGCACAAAGGTGTAGAGCGTGGTATCGGGAGCAACGCGTGCAGTTACGTTTTTGCCATTAAGGGTAAGTGCCACCTCGATGAGATTCTGGCTCATGCGCGCACCTCCTTTGCCTCGATCGTCGCCTCAAGCGTTGCGATCAGGGCATCTGCCTCAGCCTCGGTGTAGCCCGCAGCATCCGCTATGGCGCGGGCCGCCAGCACGCCAGCAAGGTGACGGCGATACCGCTCGCTCCCCCACAGGTTCGAGCTGTATGTGAGGGCGCGCACGTCCTCGACGATACTTGCCAGCTCCGCAGAATCAGGACGCTCGGAGAGGGAATGCGCGGCTACCACCAAACGTGCCTTCGCCGGACGCGCCCCCACCGCAAGATGCCAGGCGCCGCCCCAGCGAGCGGCGCACACGTTAATCGTGGGAAAGTCGGTCGCGGCCTTGCGCAGGCACTGATAGGAGGCTCGGTAGGCATGCTTGCGCACGATAACGTGTGTGAGGATGTCCCGTTCGTAGGGCATATTCATAAAGGCTGCGAGCGGCACCCGCCCCGCCTCGGCAAGCTCCACCTCGGTGTCGAGCGCTAGCAGGGCGCAAAGAACGTCGGAGAAGCCAAAGCGACCAAACACGCTTCCGCCAACCGTAGCTAGACGACGAAACTGCACGCCCACAATGTCTTGAACCGCGGCGTTGAGAACACCGCCCGTTGCCTCGTTGAACGCATCGGCGCGCTCAAGGTCGCGCAGCGTAACGTAGGCGCCGATGCGAAACGCACCGTCGGTTTCCTCGATGGTGTTGAGCCCGCAATCAGACAGGTCGATCACGCAGGGCACGGTGCGCTTGGAAAGGCGCATCCACATGCCGCCCCCCAAAACGCGACTTCCCCGCTTGCTATGCAGCAGCTGCAGCGCCTCATCCACCGTTGCAGGGCGCTCATACCGCGCGAATGCGAGCATGCTCCCCGTCCTCTCTCTTCGCGCTTTTGTAGTTTGATGCCAGTGTATCGAAGAAGCACGCTCGCTGAAGGTGCCGAACAGCCTGACTAGCCCCGCAAACAAAACGACCATGAAACCTCTCGCTCCTCTGCCCCGTGGCGATACGCGCGAGTCTGCTCTATAGCTTTGCCGCAACCTTCCCTAATTCTTACCAATTTGTCGCATCCGTCTTACAGAAATGTACGTCGAATCTTTCTGTTTCAGCAGGTAGATACCGTTTACCGAAAGCTATGAACACATGCTTCCCAGCCGGGCGGCGCCCGTAGTTTGATGGTGTTCACACAAAGGAGAACACCCATGGAATATGTCCCCAGCCAAACAATCGTCATCTCTCATATGGCCGCCTTACGCGCCATACGCGTTGCTCGTCGTCGGTACGCGTATCTGCCTTGGCGACCGTTGGACACCATGGAACAGCAATGGGCGCTCAGCTCATGCGTAATCGGCAGGCAGCTGGCCGACCTGGACACGTTGTGCCGGCTCGGGCTTTGGAATCACGAAGATTCTAGCTACCGCATTGATGTACTCAGCTCGAGCAAAGCACTCAAACGCACAAGGCCGGAGTTCCGGTGCCACATTGTTAGTACGCCGCTTCCTGCGGGCAGCATCCTTGAAATGAGTCCAGGGATCTATGTCGTAGCGCCGGCCGTTGTGGTTGCCCAATATGCTCAAACACACTGCTTTCCTGAGGTGCTGGCACTTATTCAAGAGCTCTGTGGAGCATTTTCGCTTCCAGAAGATCACCGCGCGGGTGTAGTGTGGCGCGCATCACCAGAGAACGAATCGCAGAACTACGCAAAAGCCGAATCTGCCTTGCACGCAAAAGAACTTCAGCGAAAGCTCAAGAAGCTCTCGGCCCTACGCGGTTGCTCGCGGGCTATCCCTGCTGCTCGTTGTGCGCTCGACGACGCGCGCTCCCCCGGTGAGGCCATTATGGCATCGCTTTACCATGCGCCATTTGCGCGGGGTGGGTTCGCAATCAAAGAGATGATCCTCAACCATCAAGTCGACTTCTCTGATGACGCACAGAAAGCCGCTGGTATGCCCTACGCTATTTGCGACGCCTACGTGACCGCGGCGCGTGCCACGTTGGAATACAACGGCTCGTATCACGAGCAGCCAGGAGCACGCCTCCATGACGACAAACGCGCAGCGGGGCTTGAGGCTATGGGCATCACCACTATCGTTATCAACCGCGAGCAATTGAGGCGCATCGAAGCGCTCGAATCGATTGCGCGCCTGTTGTACCAGCGCGCAGGTATGCGCTATCGCAACAGAACGAGCGGTTATGGTGTCAAGCAGATCGAACTCCTCAATGGTTTACGCACAGCATTTGGCTGGCCCGCCTGCTAGCGCGCAGCGGCCAGCGCATGAGTGAAATCACCGCCAACACGCAGCCCCAGTTTGCCCATCTACAATCTTCGGCTGGTAGCGTACCGCTGCCAGCCGAAAAGCAAACATACCTAGCGACGGTGACACACCTGAGGCCGCAGCCCGGCCTCACACGGTCAGTCAAATCAGAATCCAGTGACCCAGATGGACAAAAATCAGAGAAGTCGGCGATTTTGGGCCGTCAGGGGTGTCCATGCATAAATCTATCCAGGGATTTTGTTGCATGGATCGCCCCGGTGGAGGATTCGCACCGCCAAAACCCGGGATGTATCGCCGACTTCTCGGATTTTTGTCCACCTAGACAGGGTGCTTCTGAGAAACTGTCGATTTCCCTTCTCTTTGACGCAAAACGTATGCACCTTACTGCCTGTTTTATGCATTTTAAAACCAGCTTGCTCGACCACCAGCAAGGCGGGCCTATTGAGCTCGCCTCACTTCCGCACCCCACCCGCATCCTGCAGCATGCGCATGCGGGCGGAGAATCACAAATCGGTGCAACACGCGATAGAGCACGCTGCATGCAGTCCGAACCGATGACATAACTAACGCACTTACGACGCGTGCTACAAGACACCACAGTGAACGACTGTTGAGAACAGCAGAGGAGCATGGCGGGCATCCCGCCATGCTCCTCTTGCCTATCCAGTGAGCGCATTTGTTGCAGCTCAATTTGCAAGTATCTTCGGCGCTCTTACGGAGCACCGAAACTTTACGACATGTGCCGCTAGCACACACCCTGGGCCATCATGGCATCGGCAACCTTCAGGAAGCCGGCAATGTTGGCGCCCATCACGAAGTTGCCCTCGTGGCCGTAGGCGCGAGCGGTGTCGTCCACGTTGTGGAACATGCCACGCATAAGGCCCTCAAGCTTGCCATCAACCTCTTCGAAGGTCCAGGAGAGGTGCTCGGCGTTCTGGCTCATCTCAAGGCCAGACACGAGCACGCCACCGGCGTTGGCCGCCTTACCAGGCATGAAGGCAACACCGTTCTCCATGAGGTAGGTGGTTGCGTCGGGCGTGGTGGGCATATTGGCGCCCTCGCCCACCACCTTGCAGCCGTTGGCCACAAGCGCCTGGGCGTCCTCAAGCAGAAGCGTGTTCTCGCGAGCGCACGGCAGCGCAACATCGCAGGCAAGTTGCCACACGCCGCGGCCGTCGCCCTCGTGCCACACCGCGCCTGGGCGCTCGTCAACATACATGGCGAGGCTTACACCCTTGTCGTGACCAGAGCGCTTCTTGTTGTAGATGTGCTCGAGCACCTGGTAATCAATACCCTCAGGATCTTCGACCCAGCCCTTGGTGTCGGAGCAGGCGATAACGGTGCCGCCCAGCTGAGCAACCTTCTGGATGGCGTAGATGGCCACGTTACCAGAACCGTGAACAACGACCTTCTTGCCCTCGAAGGACTCACCCTTGCTCTTGAGGTACTCGTCAACGAAGTACACAAGGCCGTAACCAGTGGCCTCGGTACGGGCAAGCGAGCCACCAAACGTGAGGCCCTTGCCGGTAAGCACGCCCGACCACTCGTTGCGCAGGCGCTTATACTGGCCAAACATATAGCCAATCTCACGGCCGCCCACGCCCAGGTCGCCAGCAGGAACATCGGTGTTGGGACCAATGTGGCGCGAGAGCTCGGTCATGAAGCTCTGGCAAAACGCCATAACCTCACGGTTGGACTTGCCCTTGGGATCAAAGTCCGAGCCGCCCTTGCCGCCACCCATGGGCAGCGTAGTCAACGCGTTCTTAAAAATCTGCTCGAAACCGAGGAACTTGAGCATACCTAGCGTAACGGTGGGGTTAAAGCGCAGACCGCCCTTATAGGGGCCAATTGCGCTGTTAAACTCAACGCGGTAACCACGGTTGACCTGAACCTTGCCCTCGTCGTCCACCCACGGAACGCGGAACATAATGACGCGCTCGGGCTCAACAAGACGCTCAAGCAGTGCGGCCTCCTCAAACTCAGGATGGGCCTCGCACGCAGGCTCAATGGTCTCGAGCACCTCGGTGGCAGCCTGGAGGAACTCAGGCTGGTCGGCGTAACGCTCGTTCAGTTCGGCAATTACCTTTTCGGTATAGCTCATATTCCTCTCCTTATTCGATATGGCACCTTACGGCGCACAAACAAACGGCCAGAAATGTGCTGCGCGGGCGTAATACCCAAACAGCGCATTTTGCCTCACATAGAATACGACGCGATTGTTGCGCACGGAGGAACAACCTGTGCGGAAACGTCACCGCAACAACATCGAAACAGAACGGCCAGCATGAACCCATAACGAGAAAAGGCCAGGGTACCGTGCCCTGGCCTATCTGTTACTTGGAGCGGGCGACGGGAATCGAACCCGCGTCATCAGCTTGGAAGGCTGAGGTTCTACCATTGAACTACGCCCGCAATATGGTCGGGACGACAGGATTTGAACCTGCGACATCCTGCTCCCAAAGCAGGCGCGCTACCAAGCTGCGCCACGTCCCGACGTCCAGAGCAAGTATTATAGGGCAAATCGACCCAAGAGCAACCACCACATCACAAGTCCACGGGTAGTTTGGGAGCCGTGGCCTGGAAGCGGGACGCAAGGGCACCCTTCAACTAGCGTGCATCCCCTGCCGCCGCAAAGATGACAAGCAAAGTCGCCTCTTACGCCTTATCTGCGGGAAACACCACACCCGCCTGCCGGCGTGCCTCGGTAAGCACGCGCGCAACTGCAAGGCTGTGCTCCAGCTTTTCCGCGCAACCCGCGCGATCACCGGCTTCAATGCCCGCCGCAAACGCACGGAACTCAGACTCCCACTGCAGCTCGGGGCTCTCGTCAAAGACCTCCTCGGTGCCATCGTTAAGATGCAGCGTCACCGCCCCACAGCGGTTGGCCGGCGTGGTCTGCATGATGTAACCGTTCGTTCCTTGGATGACGTTTGTTGTGGGCGCCCCGCAATCTTTGGCGCAAATGCTCACCGCCTTGAATGCGCCGTAATCGAGTATGGCAACGCCGGACGTGTCGATACCGCGATCCACATTGGCAGCGTATGCCACGTGCTGCGGCGCGCCAAAGAGGCCCATAATGTAGTTGAGGTTGTACACGCCAAGGTCCATGAGCGCTCCGCCCGACATGGCCGGGTTGAACGCAGGCAGCACCGTTCCCGCGCAAAACGCATCGTAGCGACTGCTGTACTGGCTGTAGTTGCAGGTGACGATCTTCACGGTACCAATGCGCGGCAGCCATTCCTTGATACGCAGATAGTTGGGCAAATACAGCGTTGACACCGCCTCATACACCAGAAGGTCACGCGTCCGGGCCTCCTCGATAACCTGCGCAACCTCGGCGTCGGTGCTCGCAAACGGCTTCTCCACAATCACGTGCTTGCCCGCCGCGAGCGCCTGCAACGTGAACGAGGCGTGCAGATGATTGGGAACGGCGATATAAACTGTATCGACGTCTGCCTGCTCAAGCATAGCAGCGTAGTCGCTGAACACCTCGGCAACGCCCCACACCTGCGCGAGCTCGCGAGCGCGGTCGAGACTCCGCGGCGTTGAGCAAAGCGCCGTGAGCGGACACCCCCATGCGCCGAGGTGTGGACCCATCGTCTGGGCAATCATGCCCGTGCCAACCATTCCGAGTTTCATGCGTAGCTCCTTATTAACGTGCTTCGTTGCTGCTTAACCAAGGCGGACGGGTGCGGACCGAACATCGCGTTATCCGGCACCCATCCCGTTATGCCGTCTCGTTCTCTGAATCGCGCGCCGCAGCGCTGGCCTGAGGGACAAAACTATGACGATGCATGATGAGCTGGGCTGCAATGGAGATAGCGATCTCTGCCGGGGTCTCGTCACCAAGCGGAATCCCCACCGGAATGTGCAACTGAGCCATGTCGTCTGCGCTCAAACCATCTTCGGCAAGTTTGCCTCGGATAAACGCTGCCTTCTGTTTGCTTCCAAGGCAGCCCACAAATGAGGGGTGCGCTGCGAGCGCCTGGCGCACCACGGCCAGATCGGTCGCGTGCGAAGACGTGCACACAATCACGTAGTCACGCAAGGTAAGGCTCACAGCTTGTGAGAACTCAGCATATGGAATACAGAGGGTATTCACCCCCGCAGGGATAGAGGCAGCCTCAAGAAGAGCGGGACGGTCGTCCACCACGGTAACGCTCAGGCCCAGGCCCGCGAGCACCGGAACCAGCGCCTGCCCCACATGGCCACAGCCCACAATGTAGACACTGCCCTCTGCAGCAAGCGGAAGCACAAAATGCTCGCCCATCTCGCCAATGGAAGCGGGCTCTGCGCAGGCGAGCGCTTGCAGGAGAACATCAGGGGCGAGCGGGGCGGGCGTTCCAGAAAGCGGATAGGCTGTGGGCGACCCGTTGACATCTACCGCACACGTTGCAGCAAGCGTTGCGTGCGCGGCATCAACAACCAAGCAGCAAGCGGCGCCGCGCGCGCGAGCTGCTCGCACCGCCTCGATAGCCGGAAGCGCTGCGGGCTCGAGCAAAAGATGGCACACGGCCGCCCCACCGCCGCAAATCATGCCCGTAGTGCTCTGCGCCCCATCCATGGTATAGACGCGCTGCTCAGACCGACCAGCCGCCAGATTTGACACCGCGCACTTGAGCACCAGGCGCTCAAGTGCACCGCCACCCACCGTGCCCACAAACGTACCGTCAGCGAAAGCAGCAAGGCAGGCGCCAGGCTTGCGCGGGGACGAGCCCTCAACCGCTGTGAGCAGGCACAACTCAGCTGCTCTGCCTGCTGCAAGCTCATCCGCTATCCTCTGCAGCACCATTGCCTCCATAAACGCACCTTCCTCAAACAGACCTATCCCCTACAGCGTAGATCGTGTAGCGGACGCCAAGATGGCCTCAAGTACGCCGCCGCCGATGGAGCGCGCTTTGTCCGAAACGGTCCAGCAGTGGTCGCGCACATCGCGCGGATCGATATCGCCCGCCTTCATGCCGGACGTCACCTCAACACCGGGAGCCAGAAGCCCACGCAAGACGCCATCGATGGTGCACCTCATGGGCACGCCGTCAACCATGGCGGCAACATCGCCAGCATGCACCTCGTCGCCAATTGAGAGTACGGGCTCAAACACCCCGGCTGCCGGCGCACGAAGCACACGGTCGGCGCTATGCCCTGCGATCACACCGGGAACACCCGTGTTGGGGGCCGCAGAACCTTCCCAGAACACGCGCCCCAGATGGTGCCCCCGCTTTGTTTCCACGACCGCGTGGCAATCCACGCCCGCTGTGAATCCCGGCCCCACACCTATCACGAGTGGGGCATCGGTGATGCGTGTTCCCAGGTTGCGCTTGGCGATAATGGCATCCACAAGCACGTGAGGCTGCAGCTGGGAAACGCACGCCGCAATAGGGTCTACCAACACTGCGATAGAGCCCTGCTCCACGCATGCCCGCGCCTCGGCGGGTGTTCCTACCAGCCGCGCACAGACATCCTCCACCGTCATGCTCTCCAGCCGGATGGCCTCCGAAAATGCCACGGTACGACGCACCGTAGTGGGATGCGCGATATCAAGCATCACGATGCAGAAACCCGCATGGTGCAGGCGCACGGCAATACCGCTCGCAAGGTCGCCGGCACCCCTGATCACCACAAGCATCTTGTCTCCCATTCGTACACGCAGCCACAACCGTATGGTTTCCTTCATTATCTGGGAGGAGCGACAACGATGCCAGTGCCATTACCCTTTAGGCAAAGGAGAGGACGGCTGAGGCGTCCGTAAGAGGCGTCCGTAAGAGGCGACCAAGGAGACGCGGGGCGGTTGAAGAGCAGCATGAGCACAAAATTGGTACGCCTCCAGACTGCTAGCACCCCAACCCATGCCTTACCTCAGCTGTGCTCCCGCGTGGCACAATAGGACAAGCCCCATGAGGGTTAGCCCAAACCTCCTCGAAAGGACACCCGTGATCGAACCGCTTTCCTATAGCCAGCTCCCGCAAGCGCTTGCGCTCCGCCCAAGCGTGACCGCCGTCATAGGCAGCGGCGGCAAAACCACGACGCTCGCCGCGCTCGCCCATCTCATCGCCGCCGGCAAGCTCGCAAGCCCTGCCGGTAAGCGCCCGCGCATTATCCTTAGCACAACCACGCATATTCGCCCGTTTCCTCACACGCCGCTTTTCACGCGCGACAACCCGGTCGAGCTTGGGCAGGCACTTGCCGAGCATGGCACCGTCTGCTGCGGCACACCTGTTGAGGATGGGAAACTCGCCGCATCGCCCATCGCGGCGGCAGAACTTGCCCGCCTCGCAGACTACGCACTCCTTGAGGCGGACGGATCGCGAGGGCTTCCCCTCAAGGCACATGCCGAACACGAGCCGGTGATTCCTCTGGAAGCGTCCACGCTGGTTGTTGTGGTGGGAGCACATGGCTTCGACCAACCGATTGAAGCCGTGGTGCACAGACCCGCCCTTGCGTGCGAACAGCTCAACGCCAGCCCGAGCGACCTTGCCACGGCTGAATTTGCCGCACGCCTTCTTCTGGCAGAACTCCCCCGCCTTACGCAGGACCGGCCGCAGCTCAAAACAATCTCGGTGCTCATCACCCACGTTGATAGCGAAGCGCGACGCGAACAAGCCGAGCAATTTCAACGTGCATGGCACGCGCCCGTGCTTGCCGTTGACCACGTGCGCGAGCAACTGATGCGTCTGCGCTAACTGCGGAGATGCGCTGCCGGGGCCAAACCGCAGAACGGGCCGAACTTACCCCTGCGCCACCCACGCACCAGCCGCACAAAGCGTACTACCGGGCGGTAGTACAACCCAACCGCTCCGCATAGCACGCCGCCACGTGGCGCAGATCATCCGTAGTATCAACATCCCAAAGCTCATCAGGGCTTTGAGCCTCAACGAACCCCTGCGGCACCAAGCCCGAACGCAGCACATGCGACCCGCCCTCTGCACCCTGAAGATCCACGAGCGCGCCAAAGCATAACCGAGGAAAGAGCACAGGGCTGGCCGGCGCGCCCTGCCAGGCCAGGCGCCACGCTTGACGAGGGAAACGCTCAAACGCTCTGGCAAGCGCTTCAAAACTCGCCTGGCTTACCAGGGGCTGATCGCCCGGAAGAAAAAGGCACCCGTCCCACTCATCGGACCCCAGCATAAGGCCCACCTTGATCGAAGCGCTACGCTCTTCAGCATCATGCAAAACCACGCGCAGATCAGGCACCGCTTGCTCAGCCGCCGAAGCCACAGCCTGCGAGCGTGTGGAGAGCACCAGCTCAAAGCGGTCACGTGGAACGGAGGCAACGGTGCGCGCGATAAGCGGCGCGCCGCACACGTTTGCCATGAGCTTCTCGCCCACACCGCCAGCCGCGGTGAAGCGCGCGCCCGCTCCCGACGCCATGACCACACAGCCTATGCGCATCTCGCACCTCCTCGTGCCATCCTCACACAGCCTCGCCTCCGCAGGACACCTTCACCGCAGAACCGGCGTGAGCCGCCCTGCTTCCACGAGCAGCCAGCCCGTGACCCAAGGTCCATCCAAACAAGAAGCTGCCCGCCCACATGTGGCGAACGGACAGCTCCGGTTAATCTGCTAGATGCCCTTGCCGGCACAGGCGAGGCACGACGTGTCGGAAAGCGTTTCGGAAAGCGAAAGCATGCCAACAGTGGAACGATCCTTGGGAACAGCGGGACCATTGGGAACCGTGGGGCACTCGAAGCGCCCGTTGAGCAGCTGGTTTGCCCGGGACACCAGGTAAGTCACATCGAGCGTGGCCGGGCACGATGTCGCCGTGTACCACTTGTGAATGCCCACATTCTGGCCCAGGATCAGCTGCGTCCAACCCTTTTGCTTGGCAAGCGCACACATAAGCTGCGCGCTCGTGTCGAGCGTGGCGAGCGAGGGCGGATTGCGCGTAGTGCCCACATGCTCAATGGAAACCGACCTCGTGTTCCACGGCCAGTTGCCTACCGCCCAAGCGGTGTCGGCCAAGCTCACATACTGGTGAATCTCGCCCGCGCCCACGCCAAAGTGGGCAGAGGCCCGGCGCGTCCCGTGGAAGGTGTTGTCTATGGCAGAAAGCGTGGGGCACTCCGAGATGTGAATCACAATGTAATCCCAGGTATTGCCCTCGCGGCCACGCGAGAAATAACGCGCACCAACCCAGGTGGGAGCACCGCCGGGCAGGTAGTTGGCATAGTAGCGCAGGGGATTGGATGAGTCGTAATAGGCGCCACTTGCAGAACCCGGCGCGGCAGAGCCCTTGGGCAGCACCTTGACCTGCATGCCCTTAGCGGCAAAGCCTCCTGTTGTAGCGCCAGCAGGCTCACCATTAGATGCCCAGCCTAGCCAGCCTATATCTGTGAGGTAAACGCGGTACCACACGTCAAATTGCTCGGCCGCCTCTCCGGTAAGCGCAATACGCACCGCCTCGATGGCGCGCGCCTTGCCCACCGTTCCGGTGATGGCGCCGTTAGCGACATCGCTTGTCCAGCCGCTGCCGTGCACATACGCCGCAGACGTAAACCCGCCCGAAACGCTTGCCGTGAAGGTGGCGCGGAAGGCCTCGAGATTATTGACGATGTCTGGGTCGCCCACTGTAGCACCCGAGCCCACAGCAGCAAGCCAGCCCTTGTTTGAGACGTGCGCTTCGATCGAGACCGTAGGCTTTTCGATAGACGCAGGCCCGTCTGAGACGGGAGGGGTTGCACCCTCGGGGAGCAGCTTGAACTCTATAGCCTCAACGGAGCGCCCATAGCCGGTAGTTCCTGCCGCCTCTCCATCGTGTGCCCAGCCCATCCAGCCTATGTCGGAAACGTGGACGCGATAGTAGAGGTGGTAGTGCGCTGCCTCCGCCCCCGTCAGCTCAAACTGAACCGCCTGGAGCGCAAGGGCACGTCCCGTGGTTCCAACAATCGTGCTGGACGTGCAGGTTTGCCACGCCTGCCAGCCGATATTGGCCACGTGAGCGCGGGCACGAACCGTCAGCCCAAGACCGGGGATACCAATACGCAGTGCCTCCATCGCCTTGGCCTTGCCGGTGGTGCCTACGGTGCCTTCGGCAACCGGCTCCATCCAACCAATGTCAGACACATGGGCCTGGGCAATGAGGTTTGGCGTAGAAGATGAGCGGTATGCGCCATCGGTAGCACCCGGAGCGGCGGAACCCCGCTTAAGCAGGCGCACCTCCACGGCGGTAATGGGAGCGGCAAGACCCTCGGTTCCGGCATCGGCTCCGTTGGACGCCCAGCCGAGCCATCCTATACCAGCACTGTAAACGCGGTACCACACATCGGTGGTCTCAGCCAGAGCTCCCGTTAGTCGCAGGCGCAAACCCTCTACCGGAAGGCCTTCTGCCACAGCGGAAGTGGCACCATCAGTCCACTTTTGGGGCCATGTGGAGAGTGCCGTGTGTGTTTGATACGAAATACCGCCCGGAACATCGGCGATATGCTTAAGCGCAAACGTCAAGCCGTCAATGGAGTTTCCTCCTGCGGTTCCTGCTGGAGCATTCTCACCAGAAGGTGAAGTCCAACCGGCAGAAGTGTGTGCCGTAACGGACACATAGGTGTTAGGCGCTTCAAACGCTGGACCATCCTGCGCAGGCCCAGACGTGCCTACGGGAACGAGCATGATTTGAATCGCCTCAAGCGGAAGGGCATATCCCTGAGTGCCCGCACTTTCACCATCTTTGGCCCATCCGAGCCAGCCCTTGCCTTGGACGCAGGCACGGTAGTACACAGAGTAGCGAGACGCCGCCGCGCCCGTAAGACGAATCTGAACCGCCTGCAGCGACAGCGCCCTGCCCGTGGTGCCTGCGCCGCCCTGTTGCCAATCTTGCCAGCCAATGTCAGCCACGTGGCCGCGAAGCTCAACCGCACCGGCAACGTCCAAGCCAGCGAGCTCCACCTCAAGCGCTTCCATAGCAGCAGCGCTTCCGGCGGTGCCCGCATCGGCGCCGTTTTCCACCTGGTTCAACCAGCCGATGTTTGCCACATGGGCGCGATAGCGGATAGTGGGCACGGATGCGGCCTCAACGGGGGCAGAAGCATCGGCGTTCTGTGCGACCGCGTCCTCGCGCGCGACAGAGTTGGCACCGTTTACCGCAGACGTGGCGCCCTCCGCAGCAGAATCCGCCGCATCCGACGAAAGCTCATCATTCCCGGCAAGCCCCGTTTCGCCCGTACCGACGGTGGCATCATCAGAAACAAGTCCCGCTTCGTTTGCGGAATCTGCCACCTCGGACCCAGTGGACTCTCCGAAGTTCGTACCACCCTCTGCACTCTCAGCAGCAGCAACGGCAGGCTTCGACTCCGCATGAACAGCAACAGGCAGCGCCAAACAACCAGCCAGCGCAAGCATCAAGGCAGCGCTCGTTGTCCGAACAGCAGCACGCATAGGCATCCCCCTCACCCACGGGAACTCATGCCTATATTCTAGACTGACGTACCATGATTCGATTGAGCTTTTCACCGGCAACAACCATGACCACCAGGAGCACGCCCAGATAAAGCGGGTACAACTCGACGCTGACGTTTTGGGCAATCACGCCGAAGAGCGGTGACATGGCGAGCGATCCAATGTTTGCAAACGCCATCTGCATGCCCGTAAGCTCAAGCGCCACCTCGTCGCCAAAGCGGGCCGGCGTGGCATGAATGACAGAGGGGTAAATGGGGGCACACCCTGCGCCGAGGAGCACCAGACCCGGAGCGAGCATGGTGGAGCTCCATGGGCTCACCACCAGAAGAAGCCCCACCAGGATGATACCCTGGCCAAGGCGGATCATATTGTGATCGCGCATCTTCATGGACACAAAGCCGCTCACCGCGCGCCCAAAGGTGATACCCAGATAGAACAGGGACGCCCATCCAGCCGCCGTGGCAGCATCGATGCCGCGGCCAAGATTGCAATAGGTGGCGGCCCAGGTACCGCAGGTGCCCTCGAGCGCGCAATAGCAGAAAAAGCAGATGAGCACCGCCGGAACACCGGGGATGCGCAGGAGCTCGGCACGCGTTTTGTGGTGCGGAGCGTTCTCCCCCGCCGACACGTCATCCGAGACGTGAGGAAGCTGTTTATCACGCCACAAAGGCAGCGACAGCGTAATCACAACCGCGATGAGCACCTGAATGCCACCAAGCACCAGAAAACCAAGCGACCACGTGGTGCCGTTTAGGCACTGTGCCATGATGATGGGACCAGCGCTGGCACCTACACCCCACATGCAGTGCAGCCAGCTCATGTGCTGAGACTCATAATGTATGGCGACGTAAGCATTGAGCGCCGCATCGACCGCGCCCGCACCGAACCCGTAAGGAACGGCAAGAATCACAAGCTGCCAAAATGCTTGCGCTTGCGAGAACCCCACAAGCGCCGCCGCGGTAAGCGCCACGCTCGCAACCGTAACCTTACCCGTACCAAACCGCTCGACCACGCGCACCGACATAAGGCTTGAGAAGATGGTGCCGCATGAGATGATCATGGTGATGGCGCCCACCCACGAAATACCGGCTCCCAGCTGGGGCACCATGGTGGGCCACGCGGATCCGATAGCAGAATCGGGCAAGCCGAGGCTAATGAACGCAAGATAAATGATGGGCAGCAGTCCCGCTGGCGTGGTTAACCCCCCCCTCATGCACAAACCGCATTATTGTACGGTAGCGCCGAAGGGGCACAGCATCAGTTTGGCCATCTTGAACAGTTGTAGGCCAAACGGAATACCGACAATCGTGATGCAGTAAAGAGCGCCTTCCAAGAAGTAAATCAGCGCTGCCCACCAGCCAAACAAGAGCACCCAAAACACATTTGCCACAAAAGAGGGGGCGCCGCCGCCAAATGAAACGGTTCGACCAAACGGAGCAAGCGTGAGTGAGGCCATTTTGAAGGCTTGGCGGCCCAGGGGAATGCCGACAATGGTGATGCAGCAGACAACGCCCACCAGGAGAAACCCAAGGGCGGTCATAAGACCACCCGTGATAATCCAGATGATATTAAAGAGCACGCCAAAGCAGCCCATGCGACCGTTCCTTCCTTGCCCGATGAGTCCAAAACTCCGGTGCGGAATACCAAGGGTTCTACAACGGATGCGAATCGCACCGCGACGAACAACTCAAAGAGCATCATGCCCCATAGCGCCAGCGTTTAGCCACGCGAGACGACCGTGCGGGCCGATTGCACCCGAAGCACGCAGGTACTGCCGCTCCAAAACGTCCGCACGGCGTTCCCGTCCATCGCGCAGATGACGGCGGAACCATCCTAGGCATGGCTATAATGAACCCATTGCCAAACGGCGCCAAGCGCCAAGGGAGGACATCATGAAACGACCGGCGTTTCTTGCAAACTTTATCATTTGGACGCTCATCGCCCTGGGTACCACGGGTTATTTGGCCTGGTACAATCTCGGTGGCCAAGCAGATGCCGCGTCATCTGAGTTTGTGTATGGCCCTGCCGAGATTCTTCGCATCATCGCTGCCCCGCTTTTGCTCTTCGCACTCGGGGCGGTCATTGGGTTTTTGCTCATCGCGTTCAAGAACATCATGATGGGCCGTATGGCGCGCTCCATCTGCCGCTTTGCCGGCATCGCATGCCTGGCGCTCTTTGTAGCCGCCATCATTCCCTGCTTCTTCCCCGGCACCGCAAGCCAGCTCGCACTACCCACCGTCGTGGTGGTGTACGTTGCCATGGCGGCGCCCATCATGATTATGATGTTTGGCTTCTTGTATGCCTTGGGCCTCGCACCCCTCGACCCCAACAAGCCCGGCCCGTTCGACAAATACCTGCCAGACGACCATTTTGAGTAGGGTCGCTTAAGCAAGGCCACGCCCGGAAGAATGGTTCAACGCCCGAAAACCATCGGTTTGCGCAGGCGCAACAGCCACGTGCCGAACGTAGCGATGCGCAAGAACGTGCGCCCACTCGCCATGGACGAGATGGGCGCATTTGGATTTACCAATCTAGTGTGGAAACCCGCCGTTATCCACAGCAATCCGCAAACGTCTCCCACCTGACCATCTGTTCCAGAGGAATTGACTCCTCGTGCAAATGAGCCGGGGCGCTCTCCTCGCTGGGATAGCCAAGCGGCATGACCGAGATGATGCGCAGGTTGCGGGGAATCTGGAACTGCCGGCGCAGCTCGGGCGGGTCGATAAGCCCCACCCAGCAGCTATGAATGCCTAGCTCCTGGGCCTGAAGCATCATGTGCGTGGCAGCAATGGAGGTGTCGAGGATGCCAAACTCAACGACGTCGGGGTTGTACGAGGCAACCTCCAGATCGTAGGCGAGCACCAGCACAACGGGCGCGCCAAAGCGGCAGCGCGTGCAGAGGTCCATCTTCTCAAGGCCCTCTTTGCTTTGAACCACCAGGATGCGCTGCGGCTGAAGGTTACGCGCCGTAGGGGCAACACGGCCCGCCTCCAAGATTTGCTGCAGCTTCTCGGGTTCAATAGGGGTTGAAGCGAAATGACGCTCCGAATACCTGCTTTGGATGAGTTCGCTGAATGACATGGTTGGCTCCTTATGCTCAAAGAAACAACGGCTGGAATCCCAGCCCGGCGGACGACTTAGCGTGCGTTATACGAGCAATCCGCATCAAGCGCAGCAATAAGTGAGGTATACATCTCGTCAAGCTTTTCTGGAATACAAGGGTACAGAAGGGCATACACATGCTGCTTGTACTTCACGTCTGCATACACATCAGGATTGCCGCGGCCAGTAAAGTCATCGTGGAGAGCCTCCCCCATGCTCTCGGACTTGCCTACATAGACCTCACGGAAGCGGCTGAAATCATCCTTCTTCACGGCAGAGTCACAGGTAACCACCACATAGCAGCCAGGAAACGCAAAGAGCTCCAAGCTCAGGGCAGCCTGCTCGATCGCCTGCTGCGCCAAGTCATGCTGGTCGTTCCATGTTTTTAGAAATGTCTGAGCCTCAATATTTTTGCTGGCGCCAGCCAGCAACGTTTTGCGAGCGAGCTTACGCGCCTTCTCTTGAGCCCGCACCTCCGCAGCATCATGCACAGCGGTACCCGCCTTGTTTGCAACGCCGGCGATCTTGCCAGCCGCACTTTTTGCGGCATCGGCGACTTTACCCGCCTGGGCATTCACTGCAGCAGGAGCCTTATCGGCCACTGCCTGGGCCGCCTTTTTCACACGCGGCGCAACAATAGGTGTCAACTTCTTCAGCACTGGAGCCGCCATCTGAACTGCGGCAAACACAGCCGCTCCCTTTTCGTTCTTTGGAACGAATTTCATGTTGCCTATAAGGTCAATGACAGCATTCACGGCATCAATGTAGCTGTTGGCGGTACGGTCATCACGATAGGTGTCAGTGCTAATGGGCATAACTGAGCTCCTATGAACAAGCATGTTTACCATTGCGTTAGTATTATAGAAAAATGCGAGGAATCGGTCTCAAATACTCACGAGAGGAAGATTGATGCAGCGCGACTTAAATGCAATGGCTAATCTCGTTCGAACGTTTTGTGAAGACCGTGATTGGACTCAATTCCACACCCCCAAAGAAATTTGACCTCTGGACACTTTGTCCAGAGGTCAATATGCGGCTATGGCCAGTCTTACTTTCCAATCAGCATTTTACGCTTTGTTAGCAGGAAAGCCAGCAGACCAAGCAATCCGGCCAGAGAAACACCAGCGGTTCCCATCGAAACATACACAAGGGTTTTCAGGTTGGAATCCCCGGCTGCGGCGGTAGGAACAGCACCGGCGTTCAGTTCTGTGCCATCGGTGAGGGTAACGATCAGTTCGCCGTTTTCGTTGATGGAAACGCCGGAGATACCAACGCCGTCCTCGCCCTTTACCTTGCCGAGATTTTTCACGGTGCTATCGGTGAGTGTGACGATCAGCTCACCATTTTCGTTGAGCTTGATGTCGGCAATTCCAACGCCATCGGCACCGTCTTTACCGTTTGTGCCATTCTTGCCGTTGGCTCCGTCTTTGCCGTCCGCGCCATTGGTGCCTGCGGCCTTAATGCCGGTGTCCGTAGTGCCGATCCACCAGTTTCCGTTGCTGCCGATATAGGGGGTCAGGCCATCTTTGCCATCCTCGCCGTCCTTGCCGTCCTTGCCGTCCTTGCCGTCCTGACCGTCTTTCCCGTCGGAGCCGTCAGCGCCGTCCGAGCCGCTGCTGCCGGTGGCTGGAATACCAGTGTCAACGCCGCCGATCCACCAGTTCCCGTTGCTGCCTATGGTGGGGGTATCGCCGGGATCGCCTTTGTCGCCCTTATCGCCTTTGATGCCTTGCAGGGCAGACAGGGCAATCAGGTTTTGCCAATCGCCGTCGGCGTCATATTTCCATTGGATGTAGCCGCCCTCAACGCGAAGCTCCACCTGTTTGCCGTCTGCACCATCCGAACCAGTAATATCGGAGAGGGCAACCAGGTCTTTCCATTCTGTTTCGCCCTTGTACCGCCACTGGATGCTGGTACCGTTATTATGTAGTTCCACCTCGCGGCCATCTTCACCGGAATCGCCCTTTAGATCGGAGAGGGACATCAGGTTTTTCCATGCGGTATCTGCGCCGGTGGTGTATCTCCACTGGATGTAACCACTGGCTACTTGCAGTTCCACTTCTCTGCCGTCTGCACCGTCTGCACCATCGCCGCCGGTGATAGCGTCCAACGCCACCAGATCACGCCATGCGGCGTCCGGCTCGTCCTCGTATTTCCATTGGATTAGCGTGCCGTTATTCCGCAGCTCCACCTCCCGGCCATCTTCGCCGCCGGTGCCTTCAATCACCCACAGCTCGGCGGCGTTGCTGGTAGCACTTCCGGAATAAATACCGGTTACAACACAGCGGAAACGGGCGTCCTTTGGCTGGAAGGTGACATCCTCTCCGGCAGCTAGAAGTATAAGGTCATTTTCAAACCATGTTCCCGCCACGTTGGAAAGGGTGAGGGTTTTACCTTTGATTGGAAAAGCCACAATACTTCCAGATTGCCACCCCGAAATTTGATACCATGTACCATCAGGGTTGCTTTTATCCTGTGTCCACCAAGTATAATAAGAGGATTCTCCGATAGACATGCCGTTTTGCGTTGCTTCAACGGAGAAAGTGACACTGCTATCCGGCGTGACATACTGGCTCTGCGGCTGCTTGGTGAACACCGGGTCGGGAAATGTAATGACATAATATTTATATAGTCCCTTGTAATTGCTGACCGTACCTACGCCGCCGTCGACCGTTACCGTCATGGTGGGGGACGGCTGGCTGATCTCATTGGTTTGTATGTTGTGGGAGAAGATGGAGAGGGTGTATGTTCCATCCGCCACCCATAACATCGGAACGGAAACCCATATTGCCCCGGAATCAGAAACGGAGCAGTCGGCCAGCATGCCGTAATATTTCACCGTGCCGCTCCCATCGGTGAGGACGCAGGCCAGAACCTGGTTTTCCCCGGTGGTCGTGGATTGATGGTCAAGGCAGAAGGAAAGGGACGAGCCGCTCTGGTTTGCTTCGGACTGGTATACTCTGACATCCGCTGTCTGATTCTGGCTGATGGTAAGTCCCACGTCCGAGCCGCTGTTGGCTACCAGGCGCCCGCCCACGGCGGCGCTGGAGATGGCGTCCTGCCCCAGCACAAAATCACCCGTAGCCGGCGGCGCCGGCAAGGCGGACGCTCGCACATACAGGGCGGGAAAAACATATCTGGTTACTGTGGGGAGGCACAGTTCGGATGTAAACGCAAAAATGCCAGAATCAGTTATCTCCTCCCAAACGCAGTATTTTTCATAAGTATCAAAAGGGCCAGAATTCAGATCATCGTTATATTCACCTGTTCGGGTCCAGTATCTATAGGTATCAGGATAAGGTGTGTTACCATAGGCAAATTTTGCCTCCGTTTGCGAAAGCGCCCACACATACTGATCGTTTACATCCGGGCCTGCGATTTCATCGTCTGTCGCCGTCAGGTCCCGGGGAACGATGTTTCGTCTTTCGACAAAGGAAAAGTCAGCGGCGATCTCCTCCATTATTTTTTGCAGGTCGCTGTCCTTATAGTAGTTATGCGACTCATCTGTTCCGTCAGCCCCTTCCCGGAACGTGGTGGAGCCGAAGGTGGTGCTTGCAATCAAAAGGGTGTAGCAGCCCTCCGGAGCGGTGACGCCCTTGGTTTCGGTGCCGATAATGTACCAGGAATAGCCGCCAAACTCGACGGTATCGCCGATGGCATAGTCGGTGGTGCTTGCGGCAAAAGCCGTGGCGCCGGAGCCCAGCACCAGCCCCACCAGCAGGCACAGGCAGAGCAGTGCGGCAACAAATCGTTTTTTCATCTTGTTTCCTCCCTTTCATGCCCGATTCCGGCGGCGATCGCCCGCAGCGATACGCGTATGGCATTGAGCTCCAGTTCCAAATAATCCTCGTCTTCAAAGAGCGCAAAGTGGACGCAGGCCCGGACAAACAGATAGGTCATACCCTGGATCAGCTCCACCGGCAGCCCCAGCTTGCCGGAGAGCAGCTGGGCATATCGGAGATACCGCACATTGACTCCCCGGAAGAACTCCTTGCCGTGTTCCCGGTATTTGGGGCTGGCGTACACCTGATACATAAAGCGGTACTTCGACCCATGGAGCTTTGCGGTAAGATGGGGCATCTCCCGCAGAAAGCGCTCGATGTCCGCAAAATCTTTCGGCGCTCTCGCCATAAAGTCGTCCTCCACCTTTGCCATACAATGGGCGGTGGCCTCGATGATGATACCGTCCTTGCTGCCGAAGTAATAAAGCAGGTTCCCGTTTGTCACCCCGCAGGCATCCGCCAGCATTTTCAGGCTGGTGTTTTCAAGCCCGTTTTCGCAGAAAACATCAAAGCAGGTTTCCAGAAATGCGATGCGCCGCTCTGGAATCCCTCTTTCATTCAACGCGGATCACCTCCTGTTTGCTTGATTGACCGGGCAGTAAATCAAGCGTGAAAAAATTTTTTCGCCGCTCGCAGGACAACGCAAAAAGGCGTATTCCACCCGTACAAAAACGGGTGGAATACGCCTTGAAAAAAAAATGCAGTTCTTCTCTTGATAGGAAAAAAGGGCAGAATTGCACTATGCTTGCTTGCTTAGTCATTTTCCCGCCTTTGCTTCCATTGTCAAGACCTCTTTCTGCATAAATATACACAATTACGCTACCACAAAATCCGCTATTTTTCAAGCGGTCAAAGCAAAATCCCGTAAATGCGCACGCTGCGGTTTTCACGCTATTTTCGGGGGCTGCACGAAACGGCAAGCAGGGCTGGTGTGCCCACACCTTCTATTTTTGCTTGGCCGGGGGCCCCGCAAAAATGCTTGTTGGGGAGCTCCCCAAACCCGCCGGACTTCTGGGCACTTTGTCCAGAAGTCCTTGTTGTCTGCGGCCCCGGTGCTATCGCTCCTGGGCCTTGTTCCGCTCGTCCGTGTGGCCGAGCAGACAGTCGATGTTCCCCGTGACCGCCACGGCCTCCCGCATATCCGCCTGGGCCTTGCGGCTTCGATAATTGACTCTTCTGCGCCACATGCTCTGCCGCTCCGCAATCCGTCTCGCCCCACCCCATGTCCGCACGACCACCTAGAATAAGGACAACCATCATCTCGGCGGAAGGAACGCTATGGACACGTTGGCATACACCGTCACGCAGGACGACCTCGAACGCATCGTTGCGCTTGCAGACTTGGAAGACACGAGCGATGACGAGGCCTCAAACCTATTTCCGCTGGACGTTGATGGAACCCATGGTGCAGAGGCTCTCATACGCGAGCTCGCCGAGGCCGCCCTTTCCGGTGATGGGGAGGCTTTTGCTCGTCAGGTCGCCATGGACTGGCCACTCATCATCAAGCTCGCGTCCAGCGATGACCGCATTGTCGAGGTCGTGTTCCTGGGCTACAAGCTGGGAATCAGTTCAGGCAACAGCTCGTGCATGAACGATCTGGGCGCCCTCTATTACCGGGGCGAACTTGTTGAACAAGATTACGCCAAAGCAGCTGAACTCTATGAGATGGCAGCTGACCGCGGCTGCCAGCAATCCATCATCAACCTGGGCTACATCTATGAGTACGGTCGCACCGGCGAGCGCGACCTTGAGAAGGCGTTCCACTACTATGCGTTTGCGGCAGCGCTGGGCTCCTCATCGGAAGCAACATACAAGCTTGGCGACATGTACAGCCGCGGCATCTCTGGCGAGCCCGACCTTCCCAAGGCAAAGGCACTATGGGATCGCAGTTTTGAGCTTGCTCACAGCATTACGGAACGCGCGCAGCCCGCCATTCGCCTTGCCCGGCTTCTTATTGACACGCAAGCGACAGAGGCGGGCATTGAGTTTGACCCGCTCCAAGCCCTGAACTTGTACCAGCAAGCTGAGATTGGCCTCAGGATTGATATCACTGAAAACGGTATGACGTACTATCAGAAGCGTCTGCAAGAAGCGATTGAAGGGCAAGCACGGGCGCGCGCCCTGCTTACCAATTGTGAGCCTGAGGGAATGACAATCTCGTAGCTAGCACGACAGGCGAAGCGCGGGGACAACAGCTATGGTCCCCGCGCTTTTACTATCAGCAGTGATGCGTAAACGAGCGAGCCCCAAGGAAAGGAAACCTGAACCTTTTGCGCACCCACCCCAAGTTATAGCGATCCGCGCGATAATTTGGCTGAAACCGCACGCGCGATGACGCCCAACACAAGCCCAATGGCCCCGCAGGCCGCGCCGAACACCAAACCGGTCAGATCCGGCATATTCACGTGCTCAAACGCAATCATATTGGCGAGCGAGAAGGTCAGGTACGGCGCGAGCATATACATGACACCCACGAAAATGAATAAGAGTCCCGACGCAAGCGAAAACCCCTCCGTCTTCCCCATCAGAAACGTAGCGACAACGGCAGCGAGCGGCAACACAATGTACAGCGCGATAATCGAGTACCCCATGGCATCTGCGCGGCCGCCCAGCCAAAACGCCGCGACCGCTACTATCCACACCACGCTATACGCTCCAAAGAGCAACGGCTTTGAGATACGGCTCCGCGTCTGCGGATGTGCGAAGTGCTTGCCCTGAGCCATCATCGCAACCTCCTGAGCTCGCGCCATGCGGTGGCAATCGTGAGGGGATATGGAAAGCATACCCCGATCGCGCAGGACACAATCGGCGGTTGCATCCCGCTCAGCAAGCAGAAGCCGCTAACACTCCTTACAAGCGGCCGCCCCCAGAGCGCGCCGCGACGGCGGGCGGGCCAGTAGCCGCAATTTCTCACGCCGATGGTCAAAAAGGTCGCCGAGTGTGTACTCAGACGGCGCTCCGGAACCCCAAATGGAGCGTGAGCACGCTTGAAATTGGTCCGGGATGGCTTCCCGGCGCCCCCGGGCGCGCCCGCCAGCGCAGCGAAGAACCCAGCGGGCGCGCGAAAGTACACACTCGGCGACCTTTTTGACCACACTCTCGGAAAATTACGAGCTGCCATCCGGCGAACCGGCGCGGAGGCGCATCAGGAATGTCGTCGGCGGAGGGCACGCGCCGGGGCACCAGATAATTGGCATTTCCCTAAGCAACAAGTGGCGCCGATTCAACCGGCCCAAAGAACATCTGCGCAGAATGCTGCCGTGCTCGCGATGCATACACTGCCCAAACTCCCTCATCGCTCGCCGTTCCTATCCACTCCGTCCTCGTCCAGGCATTGCGGTTAGCCGCTGGTGGATTATTCCTTGACGCACGTTACGCGCGCCCGGTGTAATCAAACAAACAGGATGCCGTGCGCATCCGGCGTCGCGCACCCTGAAAGAAGGGAGTCTGCATGAAATACGTTTGCAGCATCTGTGGGTACGTGTACGACGAGGAGGTTGAGGGAACGCCCTTTGCCGACCTCCCTGAAAGCTGGACGTGCCCTCTCTGCGGCGCGGCCAAGAGCGCCTTTGAGCCCGAAACGCCGAGCGAGCCTGCCCCTCAGCATCACACTGTGATAGCGAACATGAAGCCCTCCTCAGAAGCAACAGCTTCTGAGGCAACCAACGCCACGCCGCTTGATAATCATGATCTTACCGAGCTCTCCCCCGGCGTGCTTGCCGCCATCTGCTCCAACCTCGCACGCGGATGCGAAAAGCAATACCACCCCGAGGAGCAGGAGCTCTTTACGCAGCTCGCGGAGTACTATTCCGCACAAGTTGCCACGGTAGCGGAGCCCACGCTCGCAAATCTCGCCGAGCTGCTCAATCGTGACCTCGCAGAAAACTACCCGGCGCTCCGCTCCACCGCCGAGAATGTACGCGATCGCGGAACCTTGCGCATCTGCACCTGGGGCGAAAAGGTAACGCGCGCCCTGCTCTCACTTGCCCAGCGATACGAACGCGAGGGCGAGGCAATGCTCAAGAACACGCGCATCTGGGTCTGCTCGGTTTGCGGATTCACCTTTGTGGGCGAAAAGCCACCGGCGCTCTGCCCCGTGTGCAAGGTACCCGACTGGAAGTTTGACGAGGTAACCGGGAGGGCCGCATGATGACCAATCTGGATTCCACGCCCACGCGCCTGGCCGTGCGCAACCTGCGCCTCTGCACTAAAGACTGCCTTTGCCTTTACGTATGCCCCACGGGAGCCTCGGACACCGAAAACAGCATCATCGACCCCGATAAATGCCTTGGTTGCGGCGCCTGCGCCGATGCCTGCCCCAGTAAGGCCATCTCGATGGTGCCCCTCGCTTACCCGCCACAGCAACCAAAGGCGGCATCGGTTATAGATGCGAGCTTTGCCCTGGCTGAGCGAAAGGCAGAAGCTGAAGCGGTAGCAAGGCATCTCGCCGAAACAGCAGAGAACGAAGGCTTGGGTCGCCTGACAGCTGCACTGGCACGTGCGATTCGCCTGGTGCACGAAGACCTCATGCGCGAAAGCGGCTATATGCTGCCGCAGAGCAAAAACGCACATGACCTGCTTCGCGCCATGCTCGCAGCACCCCAAGAAGATGGATTTCCCACTGAGGCGGCGAAGCGCCTATTTGAGCTCATCCCAGAAAACGAAAATGGAGGTGCCACGGAAGCTGCCGAAACGACGGAGCCCACAGCAGCCACGGCCGCAGAAGACACCCACCCGGCAAACGATGCCTCCGAGATGCGCACCTACAAATGCCTCATGTGCGGCGCAGTCTTTAGCGTTGCCCCCGGAGTAACACCGCGGTGCCCTGTTTGCGGAGCGGGCGAAGAATACCTCGAGCTGCAGTAGGGCGCGAGGCGAGTAGCCCACAGCATTCCATAGCTCACAGAACACAGCGCGGCGCGAACCTCAAAGATTCGCGCCGCGCGCGTTTGGTGCAAGCACTATTCGATGTAAACGGTACCAGGCAAGAAGCGCGCCAGGCGCCTCCAGATTATTACTGCCTCCGTCGCAAGGTTCCCATGTCCTCACCAAGGCCAATACGAGCCAGACGCACCGCCACTGCTGCAAAAACGATGGTTCCTACGATGCCGATAGCAATACCGTTGCCCATGATTACCATCGTAAGCGCCGTGTAGGCAGCACATGCTGCAAGGAACACCGCCCCCACGAACGAAAGCACGCGCTTCGCGGGAGAAGGCTTCCCCGCCTTTTGCAGACCGGCGTTCGTGCTGCTCTTCGTCTCCTTAGGCGTATCTGCGGCGTGTTCGCGTTGCTTGTGCCCCGCGCTGCGCTTTGCTTGTGCCATAGCGATCTCCCGACTTGCATAGGGGTCATCTGTCAGCACCATACTACCCAGAAGGTACGCGTATGCCAAAGTCACATTTGTATTACGCATGACGTGCTGACAAGGACGGTGCAAGGGCAATAGGCCGATAACGCAACAAGCGCCGCCACATGGGCGACGCTTGCTAGAAGAACGGATTACATCACCGCGAGTGACCTGAGCCGCCACGGCAGGTTGCCGTTGCCCTACTCCTCGGAATTGTCCTCAGGAACAATAAGGTTCAGCAGGAAGCACACGATGAACGCCACCACGAGCGAACTACCAAAGATGTTCTGCGCAAGATCGGGCATGAACTGCAGGATGGTCGGCGCACCAGCAATACCTACACCAAGCGCCAGCGAAACGCCCACAATCATGCGGTTGCGGTAATTCAGAGGCTGCTCGCTAATGAGCTGAATGCCCGAAAGCGTGATGGCCGCGAACACCGTGATGGTGGCGCCACCCAGCACCGGCTGCGGAATGGTGGCCATAAGCGACATGAGCTTGGGGCAGAAACCCGCAATAAGCATGATGGCACCCACGATGGCAAACACCGGCTTTGCAACCACCTTAGTGGTGCAGATGAGGCCCACGTTCTGGCTGAAGGGGTCGGTGGGAAGGCCGCCGATGAGGGCACCGATCATGCCGCAGATGCCCTGGCCCTTGATGGCGCCGCCCAGCTCTTTATCGGTGGCATCGCGGTCAAAGCCACCCATGGTGGTGGAGGACACGTCGCCAATGGTCTGAACAGCCTGAACGATGTACATAAGGATCATCATCACGATGGCATCGGGATGGAACTCAAGCCCAAAGTGCAGCGGAATGGGCGCAGACACAAGCGCCGCCTCGGCCACCGGCGAGAAGTCGACGATGCCGCCCATGACAAGCGCAATCGCATACCCTACGGCAATGCCGATCAGCATGCCCGAAACCTTGATATAGCCCTTGCCAAACAGGCTGCACGCGAGCGTTACCGCCAGCGTCACAAGCGCGAGAATCCAGAACTGCGCCGAGCCAAACGTACCGGCAGCCTGCGCAGCAGAGCCACCACCAAAGTAATTGATGGCCGTGCTATAGAGCGAAAGGCCAATTGCCAACACGACGGTTCCGCACACAATAGGCGGGAAGAACCGACGAATGCGTCCGATAAACATACCGATGAAAATGGACACGAACGCGGCAACAAGCTGCGATCCAAAGATGGCCGAAATGCCATACTGCATACCGATGGTGGTCAGGATGGGCATATACGCAAAAGCGACACCCATAACGCTCGGAAGCCCCATACCAAAACCCACGATGGGGAAAAGCTGCACCAGCGTGGTCAGGCCGCCAATGATCATGGCCGACTGCATAAGCATGGTTTGGTCGGCGGAGGAAAGGGCACAGGTGCCCGCAATAAGCATGGGGGGCGTGATATTGCCCACCAGCATGGCCAGCACATGCTGCATGGCCTGCGGGAACGCCTCTCCAAATGTTGGCTTACCGTCAAGCTTGAACAGCTCGCCCCGCTCTGTTGTTACCGATTGATTTGCCATACGATCTCCCCTCTTGTAGTTCCCGGCACCGTATGCTTACCGGGACCATGAACAGATGCGGCCGCTTGCGCTCGGTAACGCCGAGAACCAAGCGGCCGCAACGTGATCGTTCAATTGTAAGAGAGATACGTGCTTAGCAGGGCAAGTATTTCCGGAGCTCAACTACTAAGCGGCGACAAGCAGCCAGGAGCTGAGGTTAGCGCTGAGCGATAGCTTCAATCTCCACCAAGCCGCCCTTGGGGAGCGCAGCGGCAGCAAAGCAACTGCGCGCCGGGAAGGGCTCGGGGAAGACCTCGGCATACACGGCGTTCACCGCGGCAAAGTCGTTGATATCCGCCAAAAGGACGGTGGTCTTGACCACGTTTGCATAGGTGAGTCCAGCGGCCTCGAGCAGCGCGCCCACGTTGGCAAGCGCCTGGCGCGCCTGCGCCTCCACATCCTCGGCGAGCTCGCCCGTTGCAGGATCGAGCCCCAGTTGGCCTGAAAGGTAGACGGTCTCACCGCAATCGATACCGGCAGAATACGGGCCAACAGCTGCCGGGGCGTGAGTAGTCGAAATAACGGTCTTAGTCATAAGAAGCTCCTCACCTGGTAGAGAAAGGTTAGTGGCTGCGAACCGAGTCAGCAGCCACCTCACGCGTAGTGTATGGACAATCGTAGGAAGGCACACGCCGATTTGCAAGGAGAGGGAGCGACGACGCACAGGCGTAACAGCGTCCCTGCAGCCGTTCTCCCAGTGGGCTCAGGCCCGCTACAAATCCCGCGGGCGCTCGGCAAGAAAGATCCAATGCTCCTGTTCGCGCGCCGCCTGCGGCAGCATGCGACCCACCGCACGCGCAGGAACGCCTGCTACAATCAGGTTTGCCAGCAGCGCCTTTGCATCATCCTCATCAACCGCCATCATAAGACCGCCCGAGGTCTGCGGGTCAAAGAGCACGTCTTGGAGCGCAAGCGCTGTATCGCCCGGTGCAACGTGCGGCGCAGCATACTGCCGATTGCGGTACACCGCCGAAGGCAAAATTCCCAGCGAAGCAAGGTCGAGCACGTCAGGAAGCAGCTCAAACGCCTCGGGCCAAATCTGGGCAGCAAGACCGGCCCCTTCAACCATCTCGAGCACGTGGCCCAGCACGCCAAAGCCGGTAATGTCGGTACAGGCGTGAACATGATGATTTGCCATAACCTCGGCAGCGCCACGGTTGAGCGTGCAAAGCGCCTGCACGGCCGCACGCTCAAGCTCTGGCGCGGCGATGCCACCCTGCAGAGCCGTAGACGCAATGCCCAGCCCCAATGGTTTGGTGTAGATAAGCACATCCCCCGCCATAGCGCCATCGTTGGTGAGTATACGCTCAGGATTGATGACGCCTGTCACCGCCATACCATACTTAGGTTCGGCGTCGTAGATAGAATGGCCGCCCGCAAGCGAAGCTCCTGCCTCTGTCACTTTGTCCAAGCCACCGCGGAGCATCGCCCGCACCGTTTCCGCCGGCATATCTTCAGGCACAGCCATCACGTTGAGCGCCGTTATGGGTCGCGCACCCATGGCATACAGATCGGAAAGCGCGTTGGCCGCCGCCACCTGGCCAAACACATAGGGATCGTCCACCATAGGCGGGAAGAAGTCCACCGTCTGCACGATGGCAAGCTCGTCGGCAAGCTTATAGACCGCCGCATCATCGGCATGGTCAAACCCCACAAGGAGATTAGGGTCGCGCGGCGCAGCAAACCCGTCAAAGAGCTGAGCCAGCATGCCAGCGCCCACTTTGGCCCCACAACCTGCACAGCTGGCAAGCTTGGTTAGCTTAACATTCTGCTCCATGACGCTCTCCCTTCGCCCGTTACTCTCCGTCCGCGCCCCGGCACAAATGTGACAAACATGCCGGGCACTTTTGTATCATGGCACCCTTATCTCATGCGAGCTCAAACCAGGCGGCAACGCGTACACGGCCTGCGCAGGCATGCTCGAACAAAGCGCGTGCCGAAGACTCGGCTGGCATGCGCCACGCCAGCCCACATTCGGCAGATAGGTGCGTAGGAAGCGGAATGATGCGCCCCGGCACCCCCGCCTCCCGACAGCAGCGCTCCGCCTCAAGCGCGTCAAACGTGCTCGCAAACGTGGCGACTGCATATCGCTCAGCCATGCCCCGCGCCTCCCCTCAATATGGACAATACGCCTGACGCCTTTGCCTCACGCGCCCGCCTCATGTGCCAGGGTGCACACGGCATCCACGGCACAATCCACCTCGGCCTCAGTGGTGAACCAGCCAAACGAAAACCGTACCGCCCCCTGACCGGTGGTTCCCAGCGCTGCGTGTGCCCGCGGCGCGCAATGCAAGCCCGCGCGCACCGCGATGCCAAACCGCTGGGCAAGCTCATCTGCCACCTGCGCAGAATCCCTGCCGCCTATGTTAAGAGCAACCGTTGCCACATGCTCGCATCTGGGCACCTCGCCATAGATCGTAACGCCTGCACAAGCCGAAACACCCGCGACAAAGCGGCTCCTCAGCGCCCGCTCATGACGAGCAACCTCCTCTACGCCCGTCGTGGCAAGCCAGCGCGCAGCAGCTCCCAAACCAGCAATACCCGGCGTGTTGAGCGTACCCGCCTCTAGGTGCTCGGGGTACGTATCGGGCTGGCTTGGCAGCGCGCTCTGCACGCCCGTTCCGCCATACAGCAAAGGACACAGCGAAACCTCAGGCGCCACAATCAGACCGCCTGTGCCCTGCGGCCCCATCAGTGCCTTGTGACCGGTGAAGCAGAGCACATCAACCCCCAGCTCTACCATATTCAGCGGAAGCACGCCCGCGGTCTGCGCCGCATCAAGTACCACAAACGCCCCATGCTCATGCGCCGCCTGAGCAACCTCACGCACCGGCAACACCACACCCGTGAGGTTTGATGCATGACTTATCACCACAAGGCGCGTATGAGGCTGGAATAGACTCTCAAGGCGCTCGAGTTCCAAGCGCCCCAATCGGTCTACCGGAATGTATGAGGTCATTACACCCTGAGCCGCGAGCGCGTTGAGCGGGCGCAGCACCGAATTGTGCTCGTAATCCGTTGCGATCGCATGGTCGCCGGGCGCAAGCAAACCAAAGAGCGCCGTATTGAGCGCCTGCGTGGCATTTGCACAAAAAACCACGCGTTCAGGATGGGTTGCGCCCAAACAATCAGCTACGGCAAGCCGGGCATCGAAAACCGTGCGTGCCGCGTTTAAGTCTTGTTCGCTAGCCCCGCGTGATGAGCTGCCCGGGCTTTCAAGCGCCTGCAGCACAGCTTCCCGCACGCACGGGGGCTTCTGCGCTGAGGTTGCCGCGCAGTTGAGATATATCACAGCGTGACCGCCCTCCCCGGGCCCATGAGCGCTTGAGCAATCGCATAGAGGTTGGTGACACCGCCCACCGCAAGTTTGTCACGTATACCCAGGTAATCAAGGCAGGTGCCACAGGTAAGCACCTCAGTGCCGCGGCGTTCGAGCGCACGAATATCGTCCAGCGTGGGAGCTCCCTCACTCGTGAGATAGGCGCCGGAGTTATAGCAAATCAAGCGCCGGGGCACCTCGGCGCCCTCCGCTAGCGCATAGATAACACCCCGCATGAGCACGCCGCCCAGCTCATCGTTGCCCCGGCCAAGCACGTTGCTTCCTATGAGCACGGTTGTGGTGGAGTCTACCTTGGCGTCACCGTCCGCAGCAACACCCAGGAACGCTTCGGTGTCCTGCGGCGTTTCGGCGACAGCTTCGGGAGCATCCAAGGCCGCTTTCTGGTCGGCAGCATCCTGAGCGGACACGCCCGAGAGGGTAACCGCCCAGCCACCAGACACTTCCTCTACCGTAATTGCAGCCTGTTTGCTCAAACCAAGGCGTTTAAGATTCTCAACGGCCACCTGGTTATCAACCAACACGCGCACTGTGCCCTCAGCCACTGGATCTGCCAGAGCCTTCATAGCGCGAATCACCGGCTTGGGACAGGTTTCCCCGAATGCATTGAGCTCAATCACCAAAGACTCCCCTCGCGTTGCATACGCATGCTGCTTGCCCGCGCCACTACGTGCGCCGCGCGGCCACAGCCGTTCAGCTCCATACTACTATGCAACCAACTCGCGCACGCCGAAGCTCGCAACATATATGCACGGCGCGGCGGGGGGCGCGGCGCGGCGCAGCAGAGCGTCTTCCGGCCTTCGACCTGCCTGCGCGAAAGTCTGCCCCTAACGGCTCACCAAATGGATGCGACTCGCATCAAAATGCATGCGCAGCACGTCACCCGCCTGGGGAAGCTCCGCGCTATCCGCCCCCACCAGGTTAATCTTCCACTGCAAACGGCTCGGCGCGTCTGCCCGCGGGGGATCAAGCAGCACCAAGCGCTCAAAACGCGCATCGCTCACACGCGCCACGTGAAGATCGTAGGTGTTGCGCCCAGGGGCACCCCGATTGTCACGATGGAAATACGACGCACGGACCCCCAGATACGCCACGTCATCGGGCACCGGACGCCCCACGTCAAAGGTCATACCCCAATCGAGCGCTTCAACCACCGTCTCGGCAACCTTGCGGGCAACCGAGGTGTTCTTGCAGCCCGTGAGCCGCAGCGCCGCCAACGTATGCGGGTTCCTCATAAGCTCGCGCGGCGTCCCCACTTCTTCCACGTGCCCGTTGTGCATCACACAGATGCGATCGCACAGGCGGCAGGCTTCATCGATGTCATGGCTCACGTAGAGCACCGTGGCATCCACCGCATCAAAGATGTCGAGCAGGTTTTGCTCAAGCGAGCTTTTGAGATATGAGTCGAGCGCCGAGAACGGTTCGTCAAACATGTAAATGCCTGGATGCGCCGCAATCATGCGAGCAAGCGCCACTCGCTGTTGCTGTCCGCCCGAAAGCTGGGCAGGAAAGCGATCCGCAAAGGCAGCCATACCAAATATCGCCAGGTACCGGAGGGCAAGGTCGAGGCGCGCTTCTGCCGATAGACGCCCATCCATACCGGCGCACACGTTCTCACCCACAGTAAGGTTGGGAAAGAGCTGGTAGTTTTGGAAGAGCAGGGCACATTTGCGCTCTTGTGGCGAGAGGTTGATACCCGCCTCAGAATCGAAGAAGGTGATGCCGTTCACCACGATGCGCCCCTTGTCGGGCGTCTCAACGCCGGCAATGCAGCGCAGCGTGCAACTTTTGCCGCAACCTGAGGCCCCGAGCAGCGCCACGCGCTCCTCCCCGGCCTCAAGCGCAATATCAAGGGTAAAGCCCGGATAGGCTTTGGTGATAGCAAGCGAAAGCGACATCAAGCGCCTCCGTTTCGATGGCTTGGGCGCTGAGCTGGTGCATCGGTAGAAGCATCTTCGCTAGCTCCTGCGTGCGCGCCGTCTTGCGCCCCGCTACCAGCCGCACGTGCTACCGCATCTGATGAGGTACCCATAAGCTCGCGCAGCGCATCGCGATCGATGCGCAGAGCATCGCCGCCCGAATCTTCCAGCATGTCTCCCTGCACATCTGTCGCAGCAGCCCCATGCTTGCCCATAAGGCCCCGGCGCGGCATACCACCCCGCGCGCGATAACGCTGCGAGCGCGCCGTGTAGAGATTGATGAGCAAGATTACGCAGAAACTGAATAGGATGACCACAGACACCCAGAAAAGGGCGACATCGGTGTTGCCGCTCATCCATTCAAAATAGATGGCGATGGGGATGGTTTGCGTGATGCCTGCGTAATTGCCAGCAAAAAAGAGCGTGCAGCCAAACTCGCCCATGGCGCGGGCGAAGGCAAGCACGGTGCCGGCAGCAATAGAAGGCCAGGCAATGGGCATCATAAGACGGGTGAAGATGCGTCGCTCCGACCAGCCCAGCGTGCGCGCGGCGTCGAGCATCTGAGGATCGAGCGACTCAAAGGCACCAAGCGCCGTGCGGTACATGAGCGGAAAACTCACCACCACGGCGCTGATAACAGCAGCGGGCCAGGTGAACACGAGGGCAATGCCGTGGTCAATAAACCACCTGCCCACCGGCGTTGCCCGACCAAAAAGCAGCAGCAACAGAAAACCGCACACCGTGGGTGGCAGCACCATGGGAATGGTGAAAACGGAGTCGAGCAGGCCCTTGAGGCGACTCGACGTTCCCATGGTTCGCCATGCGGCGACCAACCCAAGCGCAAAGGTAAGAACGAGGGCTACGGCGCTCGTTTTAATCGACACCCAGAAGGGCCGCATATCAACAGTTGCCAAAAAGGTTTGAACCTGCTCGAACATCGTGGGCGGATCAACCAGCGCCACCTCGGAGGCGCTCACCAAGGCACCGCTGTCGCACCAAAGCGCCCCCGCTCCCAAGTCGAGCCCCTGCGCCTCAGCGGCCTGCGAAGGAGTTTCACCGGGCGCAAGCTGCGCCGGTTCAACCGCACAGTACGTACGCCCATCTATGGCAAGGAAAAACCGATAACAATAGGCGCCCTCGCGATAGGTGTCCTCACTCGTAAACACCCAGGGTTTATCCGCCTCGGCAAGCAGTGCGCCGCCGCGCGAAGCCTCCTCATCAAGCCCCTCTATAAGAGAGCGCAGCTCCTCCGTATCCGAGGCATCAGCTGCATCAAACCCAGATGCTTCCGCCGCTTCGGGCTCAACGTATACCAGCACGCTTTCGGGCGTGCAGACAACTGCAAACGAAGCACCCTCAGCAATCGGGAACCGATATCCCACGTCCTGCGTGCCCACAGGACGCTCGGCACCCTTCTGGTAGCGGGTGAATCCATTGATACCAAACCCCGCCCCGTCGCTTACGGCAGATCCCTCAATAGGCTCAGACCCACCCGTAGCAGCATGGGCAGGTGTCGCAAGCATACAAAAAACAAGCGCAGCAAGCGCCACCAGCAAGGCCGCGCACAAGCGCGCTTCCACAAGCGGCAGCGGCCCCAGGGGGATACTGGGGCCGCTCTGCCCGTACGCGGTATGTCTCATCGTGTTGTACATACACTCGATTGTGCCATGGCATCTCTTGCTTGCGCACGAGATGCGCCACCTCATGAAACCTTACGCAAGCTCAAAGCCATACTCGGCCCAGATGGCAAGCGCGTCCTCATCACCCATGCAGAAGTCCAAAAAGTCCGCCGCAGCGCCGGCATTTTCCGAGCTTGTTGCCACAGCCCCGGGGTACACAATCGGCTTATGCGAGTCATCGGGGCAGGTATAGGCAACCTCAATACCCTCATAGCGATACACATCGGAGGTGTACACAAAACCCAGCGTGCAGTCGCCCGTGGACACATACTGGGCGGCAGTGCCCACCTTATCGGCAACTACCACACGGTCGGCAATCGACGCATCGTAGGTGCCATTCTCGCCCTCAGGCTCGCTGTAAAGGCCCACGCTCGCAAGCGCTTGGTTGGCGTACTTGCCAGCCGGGACAGCACCGGGCTCGCCAATGGCAATGCCGCCCTCGGTTGCGGTGATGTCTTCAAGGGAATTCACCGTCACGTCAGCGTTCTCGCCACGCACGATCACGAGCTCGTTCGTGAACATGTCTTGACGCGAGGAATCGTCAATAAGGCCCGCCTCCGACGCATCGTCCATGGTGCCCGAAGAGGCAGTGATGAGGATGTCCACGGGTGCACCGCCGCGCATCTGCTCAACGAGGTCACCCGAGCCCTTGTACTGGGTATCGGCAAAGGTAACACCGGTGCGCTCGGTATAGAGCGCCTCCACCTCGGGCATAGCCTTCTCGAGGGAGTTGGCTGCGAAGATCTGCAGCTCAACGGCGCTCGCGCTTCCGCCCTCGTCCTCCGCAGCGGCAGGAGCGCTCCCCGCCGAGCCCGCAGGCTTCTCAGCTGTGGTGCACCCAGCAAGCAAGCCAGTAGCTGCAAATGCCGAGGCTCCCACAAAGGCCCGCCGCGACATCATATTCTTCATCGGTTCCCCCTTCTTGCCCCATTGGAGCACGATGCCGGAAATCATGCCTATCTTGGCGAGACGTCCAGGTTACAAACATTATTCTCAGACGTGATTATATCTACTTGAGAATAATGTTTGCAAGAAGAGATCTCTCGTTGGAGGGAATCAATGGCCCCCGCCAAAGGTCATATGCACCGCATGCTCAAACTGGGATGCAACCGCCTCCCAGCACTCCCGCGCCGCCTTGGTGGAACCGGGAAAATTGATCACCAGGGTGGCACCGCGCTGCATGCATACGGCGCGCGAAAGCATGGCACGCGGCGTTTTGGTCATGGAGTAGGCACGCATGGCCTCGGCTATGCCCGGCACCTCGCGACTGCATGCCATGCGGGTTGCTTCGGGGGTTACATCGCGCAGCGACAAACCCGTACCACCACAGGTGATCACAATATGGGCACCGTGCAAGTCCGCCGCCTCAATGATCGCATCTGCGATTTGGTTTACGTCGTCGCGCACCACCACATGGCTCGCAACCGCCCAGCCCGCAGCACGGATGAGCTCCTCAAGTGCCGCCCCCGCCTCGTCCGAGGCAAGGTCGCGCGTGTCTGAGCAGGTGATAATCGCAATCGAAAGATCCATGACACATCTCTTTCTGTGAGTGAATGGCGCGGGCGCCGTGTGGGAGGCATGGTTGAGGCTCAACAGCCGCGTCGCACGCGAGGAGACGCGTATCGAGCAGCCCGCAAGACTGCCGTGACAGCATGCAAGCCCCGCCGGCTGAGCCGCACGCCCCCCTGACATACAGTCTGTCCTTAGAGCACCGCACCCTCGGGAAGGTCGATGCGCACAACCTCAACCATATCGCCCGCGGCATAGCCCAGCAGGCCATCAGGAACAGTCAGCAGGCAATTAGCATGATGGAGCGTGCCCAAAAGCGCGGAGTTTTGTGAAGTGGCAGAGGTCACCGTAAGCTCGCCCGTCACAGCGTCACGCGCCACCGAGGCACGATCATAGAACCGCCGCTCTTGGCGCTTGGATACCTTGTGCGTGACCCGCGCCTGCTGACGCGGCCGCAAGCCCTGGGGGTATCCCTGCATGGCCCTGAGCATCGGGCGAGCAAGCATCTCAAACCCCACATAGGCAGCAGCGGGATTGCCCGAAAGACCCAGATAGGGTGTCTCCCCCAACAGGCCAAAGGTGATGGCCTTGCCCGGACGCATCGACACGCGGTCAAAGAGCACCTGCCCCTCGCGATGCACGAGCGCCGTCACGTAATCGTAGTCACCCGCCGAGGCGCCGCCGCTCGTAATCACCAGGTCGCACGTTTGAGCGGCCTTACGCATGAGCGTGGCGATAGCTTCCTCGTCATCGGGCGCAATGCCAAAGAAGGTGGGCTCCGCACCCGCATCGAGCGCCTGCGCCATCAGGGCCGACGAATTGGCATCGCGAATCTGCCCGCGATCAGGCTTGTCAGCAGGCGCCACCAGCTCCGTGCCGAGCGAGATAATGCCCACACGCGGCGCACGGTACACGGAAAGCGTCTCGTGCCCAGCCGAAGCAGCAAGCCCGCAGCCGGCGGCGGTGCACACCTCACCCGCATGGAGCACCGCCTCGCCTCGGTGTGCTTCAAGGCCCGCCTCGCGAATGTTCTCGCCTACAGAGGCCGGCGCAGTGAAGGCAACCCGCGAGCCCTCGTTGCCGTCGCCTTCGCAAACCGCAACCACCTCGTACTTCACCACGGCATCCGCCCCGGGCGGCACCGGCGCCCCCGTCATGATGCGCACGGCGGTGCCCGGCTCAACCGCGCCCGCAAACACATGGCCAGCCGCTTCGTGCCCCACTACCTCAAGCTCAACAGGGGTGTCCGCACATGCAGAAGCAAGGTCTTCTGCACGCACGGCATATCCGTCCATGGCGCTATTGGCAAAGGGCGAAAGGTCGATATCGGTGGTTACGTCGCCGGCAAGCACGCGGCCGGCAGCCTGCCACACCGGAACGGTCACGGCCTCGGTGCGCCGTGCATGAGCAAGCATGATAGCCTGCGCTTCTTCCACCAAAATCATCTTTTCTCCCATGGCTGCCCCTTTCTTCTCTGTTGAGCATAATAAAGAGCACGAACAACACCCGTCAAGCACGGTAGAACGCATCGGCGAACTCCAAGGTGGGCGTATAATCAACGCCAAACTAAGGCCAACGGCGCCCTCATGGTGGCTTGGCCAAGCTTGTATCGATCCCTCTATTCCCATAGGAGTTTTCCTGTGCCACCCCTGCCCTCTTCCGTTGCCTCGGCCGCGCGCAAACAACTTGTACGTGGCGAACATATTGTTGCCTCAGACACCCGCCGCGACCTGCGCAACCTGCGTGAAAGCCTACGCCTGCTCGTCCTTGTTGTGGTGGTGGCAGCCGCTATGGGCGTGGCTGCCTGGGCCTTTTTGGCAAGTCTTGATGCGGTGGGCGCCTTCCGCGATGCGAACCGCATCATATTTCTTGGCCTGCCTGTGGTGGGCGTGGCAACCGCTTGGCTCTATCGCACGTACGGCAAAGGTGCGGCGCGCGGCAACAATCTGGTGATCGACTCCACCCTTGCCAACGCAACTGTACCTCTGCGCATGGCACCCTTCACCTTCGTGTGTTCTGTTGCCACGCATCTGGTGGGCGGTTCTGCCGGCCGCGAAGGCACCGCGGTGCAGATTGGCGGCACCATCGCCAGCACCGTATCGCGCCTGCTGCACCTCACCGGGCGCGACCACCAAGATCTTATGCTCTCAGGCATCTCCGCCGCCTTTGGCGCCGTATTTGGCACGCCGCTTGCAGGCACCTTCTTTGGCATGGAGATGTGCTTTGTGGGCAAGCTCCACTACAACGCCGGTATCTACTGCTTGGTGGCGTCCTTTGTGGGCGATATGGTGTCGCGCGCGCTGGGCACCACACATGCTGCCTACGCTATCGCCGAGGTGCCCGCCCTTGAGCCCGCAACGGTTCTTATGGTTGTAGGCGCTGCGGTGATCTTTGGCCTTATGGCCCGCCTCTTTTCCTTTGCCATCCGCACCGTCAAGCGGTTTTGGGCCTCGCGCATCACCAACTACCTCACGGCAGCGCTTTTGGGATCGCTTCTGGTGTTGGGCGCGTACGTTGTCCTCAATGCCTATTCCTACGCGGGACTTTCCACCTGGCTTGTAACCTCGGGCCTTGAGGGGTCCACTTCGCTCATCGACCCCTTCATGAAACTCCTCATGACGGCGCTTACCCTGGGAGCAGGCTTCCAGGGAGGCGAGGTGACGCCGCTCTTTGGTATTGGCGCTTCGCTGGGAGGCTGGCTGGGTACCGTCCTTTCAACGGAGCCCAGCTTCATGGCGGCACTTGGCCTGCTGGGTGTTTTTGGCGCAGCCCTCAACGTGCCCATCACCACCATCATGCTGGGTATCGATCTCTTTGGCGGCAATGCGGTAGCCTACTTTGTTATTGTCTCGTTTGTGAGCTACCTCGTAGCGGGGCATCGCGGCGTGTATCCCGCGCAGCGCATCATTATGCCCAAGCGCCGCTCGCTCGACGCCGACGAGAACCTTACGGTGGATGAAGCAATTGAGCGCCATCGCAACGAGACGGAGGCCTCATGACGGCCACGATGCGCCAAGCCAACGCGCCAAGCGGCAAGACCCTCATCATTGCAAACCCGCTGGCACACTCGGGCAAGGCGGGTGAGGTGGCCGAGCGTCTCAAGCGATTCTTGGGGCTCTATCACCACAGCGCATCTTCGTATGAGCTGGTATATACCGAGCGTCCACACCATGCCGAAGAGCTCGCTCGCCGCGCTCATGGATATGCAGCGGTGCTGGCACTTGGCGGAGACGGCGTGATTCACGAGGTGGCAAACGGCCTTATGGCGCACGACGCCGCAACGCGACCAGCGCTGGGGCTCATCCCCGTGGGCTCAGGCAACGACTACGCACGCACGCTGGGCATCGATCGCACCATCCGTGATGACTTTGCCCACCTGTTGCGATGGGAACCCACGCGCATGGATGTGGGGCGTATCCAGGTGTTCGACCATCCGGTTGTGGATGTGTGTGACCCGGGAAACCTGCTGCATACCGAATACTTTGTAGAGACGTTCTCGTTTGGCCTGGACGCCGCAATCGCCCTGGATACCCAAGAGCTCCGTACCACCACACCGCTTACGGGAGACGCGCTCTATGTGGCAAGCGGCCTTAATGTGTTTGGCCGCAACTACCGCGCCTACCCCGCGCGCATTTCATGGGATGGATGTGCCGCACGCACGCTTGAGCCCTACCTCATGGCGGTGCAGCTTGGCCCCACCTATGGATCAGGCTTTAAGGTGTGCCCCGATGCCGACCCTACCGACGGGCGCTTTGATGTGTGCTATGCCACAGCTCCGCTGCCCCGGGCCATCACGCTCCCCCTCTTTTTGCGCGCCCGCACGGGCAAGCACGTGAGCTCGCGCCACATCCATCTTTTGCAGGTGGAGCGCCTTCGCCTCGACCTTGCGGAGGATACCTACCCCCTCCAGGCAGATGGCGAGCGCGTGCGCGCCCAGCATATGACGGTGGAGGTGCTGCCTGCGGCCCTTACGGTGCTCAGGCCGGCGGCGCCGCAGGTAACGTCCTAAGCACCACGCTGCAACAGGGTATGCGGATAAGGCAGAGCTCCTGCTGCTGTTGCCTTCTCATGCGCCACCGGCACATAGCCAGCCGCTAGCGCATGCCCAACAGGAAGGCCATCGCTGCCAGCACCGCCAGAAACGCCACGTTCACCAGCGTAAACACAACCAAGAAGCGCTTGCGGGCACCCGGCTGCACCAGCGTGAGCTGCTTGTACGAGATAAGGCTTGCCATCGAGGCGATGAGCGTGCCCAGGCCACCTACGTTGGTGCCCACGATGAGCGCACTCCATGCACCGGTAAAGCCCGAGAGCAAAAGCGCCGCGGGAACATTGCTGATCACCTGGCTCGCCACCACCGAAACGAGAAACTCGCGGCCTTGCACAAGCGTGGCCAAGGCATCGTGGAACGGAGCGAACCGCTCGAGATTGCCCACAAAGATGTAGAAGGCCACAAAGGTGAGCAGCAGCCCGTAGTCAACCGAGCGAAAAAGCCCACGGTCTACCACCAGCATCACGATGGCAACAATGCCCACGGCCACCAGCACATCAAGGATGCCGGCTACGCAGGCAAGGCACACCGCAAAGAGCGCCGTGTACAAAGCCACGCGCGCCGCTGGCAGGCGCTCGCCCTCATCAAGCTGGGGCGCCACATCTTGCTCTCCGCGCGTAAGACCCACAAAAACGGCGAGCGTAAGCAGCACGGCAGACACCACCGTATAGGGAGCCATGAGGGCAATGAACGAGCCCATATCCATGCCCGAGACCGAGTACAGATAGAGGTTCTGCGGGTTACCCATGGGCATGGCCATACTGCCCAGGTTGGCCGCCACCGTCATAAGTGTCACCACCAGGCACGCGTTATCGTCAGCGCGCACCATGCCCAGCAACAGCAGCGCAAGCGGCACAAAGGTCACGAGCGCCACGTCGTTGGTGATAAACATGCTCGAGAAAAAGCAGAGCCCTACAAGTACAAGAGCAATGCCCCTCAGTGAGCGCACACGCCCCAAAAGCACCGCCGCGATACGGCGAAAGGCTCCCACACGTTGAAAGCCCGCCATCACCAGCATGAGCGCGAAGAGCTTGCCGAGGGTTTCTAGATCGATGTAGGCGGCATACTGTGCGTCAGGTGGCACAAGCACGCACGAAACCGCCGCAAGTACGGCCGCGATAACAAGCACGGTCTCGGTGCGCACCAACGTGGCGGCGCGCCACCACAGGCGCTCCGCCACGCTCCAACCACGCCGGGCAATGCGCACAGCGCTATTAGTCTTCGGCAAAGATGAGCTCCCCCGTCTCCCCGTTCATCGAGGCGATGCGCGCAAGCGATTCCACGCGCAGGCCACGCTCGCGCAAACGGTCGCCACCACCCTGATACGCCTTTTCGATGGCAATGCCGATGCCCACTACCGTGGCACCAGCCATCTCGCACAGTCGCACCAAGCCTTCGAGCGCGCAGCCGTTGGCCAAGAAGTCGTCGATAATAAACACCTGGTCGCCTTCGTTGAGGAAGCGCCGGCCCACGATAACAGGAAATTCGCGCTGCTTCGTGAAAGAATAGATGGTGGTAGCCAGCTGGTCGCCGTCCAGATTGATCGAAGGCGCCTTCTTTGCAAACACCACCGGAGCGTTATCAAAATGACGCGCCGCAACGCACGCGATGCCAATGCCCGATGCCTCGATCGTGAGGATCTTGGTCACCGGGGTGCCCGCCATCCTGCGTGCCCACTCCTCGCCCATCTTGTCAAAGAGTTCAACGTCACATTGATGGTTCAAAAAGGCATCAACCTTAAGCACATCGCCCGGTTTTACCACACCATCTGCCCGAATTCGGTCTTCCAGAAGCTTCATGCCGCACTCCCCTTTTGCGACGTGCCCATATGACCTCGCCATTATATGCGAGAATACCATCCGTTATTTCAACGGCACCAAGAAGCTACCAAGAACAGGAATTTACCCATGAAGAGAGTCATAGAAGAGTTTGTAGCATTCATTAGCCGCGGCAACGTGATCGATCTTGCCGTTGGCGTTATCATCGGCGGCGCCTTCACCTCGGTGGTGAACTCGCTCGTCAACAACGTCATCACACCGCTTATCTCGTTTCTCACCGGCGGTACTCCCGAGGTTGGCGGGCTTACGCTTGTGCTTGGTGGCCAAGAGCTCAACTTTAGCGCCTTCATAGGCGACATCATCAGCTTCCTCATCACCGCGCTTGCGGTCTTTGCCATCATCAAGGCCATGAACGCCGCGGCTGAGCTCAAGGAGCTTGCTGCCAAAAAGGCCGGCCTTGCCAAGGAGGCGGAAGAAAAGCCTGAGCCCCGTACCTGCCCCTTCTGCAAGCAGGAGATCGCCGATGATGCCACCCGTTGCCCGCACTGCACGGCTAAGCTCGAAGGATACGTTAATCCACAGGAAACAGCCTAGCGTCTTGTCGCTCCGGGCCTAGTTCACGACACCAAACCGCAGCGCACACTTTTGCGCAAGCTTGCCGTAAACCACGGATGCCCCGCTCGGCGCAGGGCATCCGTGATTCTTATATATCGCCTATCTACACCTCGCGGAAATAGGCCACTGCGATGGCACCCGGGCCAGCATGCGTGCCAATGGTGGCACCAATGCTGTGGATGGGAAGCTCATCCTCTGCGATATGACCCTCCCACAGAGCGCGGTTATCGGCCAGATACTTACGAAGCAGTTTGCTCGAAAGGCCGGTGTAGCCCAGCGCGAGCGGCTTGGAGAAGTCGATGGCGCCGGTCTTCTCAATCTGTTGGTTCAGCAGGTTACGACCGTTTTTGGATCCACGCGCCTTGCCCAGGATGGCAACCTCGCCGTCTTCGATGGCGATAACCGGCTTAATGGAAAGCAGCTCGCCAATAGCACCTACCGTGGAGGGAATACGCCCGCCGCGACGCAGATATTCCAGGGTGTCCAGCAACGCCACGAGGCACACGCGCTCACGCTCCTCTTCAAGCGCCGCCGCAATCTCGGCGGCACTACGGCCCTCGTCTACGAGTTCAAGCGCGTAATCTACCAGGATGCGCTCGGCCACCGTAACATTTTTGCTATCCACCACGTATACGCCCGTAGTCTCAGACGCAGCAGCAACGGCGCTCTCATAGGTGCCCGACAACTTGGACGAAAGCGTGATCACCACAACCTCGCTGCCGTCCGCCTGGGCCGCCTTGATGGCCTCGCCGAAGGCAAAGGGTGTTACCTGACCGGTGGTGGGCAGCGTGTCACCCTCCACCAGCAGCTCGTAAAAGTGCTCGTGCGTAAGGTCTACGCCGTCGGAATAGGTGGTGGTGCCAAATGCAATAGAGAGCGGAACAACCGTGAGGTTATGATTCTGGGGGTTGACGATATCGCTTCCCGAATCGGTGATAATGCGTACAGACATGGGAACCCCTTTCGTATAGTGATGCCGCCGCAACATACCGCGGCGCGCTCTTAGCATGTATTATCGCGCGTTACCGCGATATGGTGCACAAACGATCGTAGATAAGGCAAAGCGAGCGGTACATCTGGCGGCGCTGGGAATCGCCCAGCTCGTTGCCAGCTTCGGTTACCACACGACGGATAACCTCGCTCGCCTGCACCATACTGGTCTGCCCCTTGGCGGTAAGCCGCATGGGAACACGGTAGCGCGTGGCATCGTCGTCCTCGGCGCAGGCCTCAACGTAGCCCTCGTCCTCCAGCCGGGCGAGTGTGCGCGATATCGCCGCACGCGTGACGTCCACCTCGCGGGCAAGCTCCGCGCCTGTGAGGCCCTCTTCATGCTGGCTCAGATAGTACAAGCACATTACGTCCGAGCCTTTGAGCCCAAGCTTCGCCGCCTCAACCGTCTTGATGCGCTGGACCTCTTTCGAGATCTTCGTGATGAGCCCCACAAAGTCCTCGAAGCGCGACTCCTCAATGGATTCTTCCATAGGCCTCCTTTCACAAACGCGTATGTTGCCCTAACCGCCCACAGTATGGCACGGAGGATACGCATTATGTTTACCACTCAACATCTACATAGGGTCTACGCAGCGGTTATAAGAAAAGAGGATCCATCTGGTGTCCAGACAGATCCTCTTTCTCTTCAGAGCGGCAGGGTAATAGCCCTAATAACGCTCCGTTAGCGCCCCTCGGAGCATCGGAAGCGCCGAATGCCGGTGCACGAGCAGCTTTTACGCCTTGTCGAGTGCCTGGGCAACGTCGGCAATGAGGTCATCGGTGTCCTCGATGCCGCAGGACAGGCGCACCATATCGGGAGCAACGCCTGCCGCCTCAAGCTCAGCGTCGTTCATCTGACGATGCGTGGCGTTTGCAGGGTGCAGCACGCAGGTGCGCGCGTCTGCCACATGGGTGGCAATCTGCGCGATCTTGAGGTTCTTCATGAACTCCTCGGCAGCAGGACGACCGCCGGTAAAGCCAAAGCTCACCACGCCACAGGAGCCGTTGGGCAGATACTTCTGCGCGAGCTCGTGATACGGGTCGCCGGGAAGACCCGGATAGCGTACAAAGCGCACCTTGGGATGACTGGCCAAGAACTCCGCCATGGCCTGACCGTTGGCGCAGTGCTGACGCATGCGCACATGCAGGCTCTCAAGCCCCATGTTGAGCAGGAAGGCGTTCTGCGGCGACTGAATGGATCCAAGGTCGCGCATCAGCTGAGCCGTTGCCTTGGTGATGAACGCACCGCCCTGGCCAAACTTCTCGGCATAGACCACGCCGTGGTAGCTTTCATCGGGCGTGGTGAGGCCCGGGAAGGTCTCGGCATGGGCCATCCAGTCAAAGTTACCGGAGTCTACGATGGCTCCACCCACCGCTGCGCCGTGCCCATCCATGTACTTGGTGGTGGAATGCGTCACGATGTCGGCACCCCACTCGATGGGCCGGCACATCACCGGCGTGGGGAAGGTGTTGTCCACAATAAGCGGAACACCATGGGCGTGGGCAGCCTGAGCAAACCGCTCAATATCCAGAACGGCAAGCGCGGGGTTGGCGATCGTCTCGCCAAAAACAGCCTTGGTGTTGGGCTGGAAGGCGGCCTCTAGCTCCTCGGGCGTGCAATCGGGACTCACAAACGTGCACTCCAGGCCCATACGCTGCATGGTGTGCGCAAGCAGATTGTACGTGCCGCCGTAGATGGCAGAGCTTGCCACCACATGGTCACCAGCACCTGCGATATTGAAGATCGCAAAGAAATTGGCCGCCTGGCCCGAGCTCGTGAGCATAGCAGCCGATCCACCCTCAAGCTCACAGATCTTTGCCGCAACGTAATCGTTGGTGGGGTTTTGCAGGCGGGTGTAGAAATAGCCCGATTCCTCAAGGTCAAAAAGCTTGCCCATATGCTCGGACGTATCGTACTTCCACGTGGTGGACTGGTAAATGGGAATCTGACGCGGCTCGGCGTCTCCCGGATGATACCCGCCCTGAACGCAGGTGGTCCCAATATGGTTCGTCATGAGGCCCTCCTTATCTTGGATGCCCGCGGCGTATGCCGGGTGCACCGTTTTTTGCACATCGGTTCCTCATGATACACCGCGCGCCCACCACCCTTTATGGCAGGCGCGTGTGTGAACAAGTTGCAACGATTGATAAAGAGGTGACGAACAAGCCAAGCATAAGCTTCGCGTTAAAACTCGGCGAAGCGTGCTTCCCCGCACACCACCTGCTCGCGGCCGGCCATAAACTCACGCAACCAGGCGCAGAAGGGCTCTTCCTCCCCCGCCTTAAAGATTGCATGGAGCATCACGCTATCGGTGAAGTCGCAGGTGGGAACCTTGCCTCCCCGATCCTCCAGGGCTTTACGCACCTGCTCGTAGGTTGCGTAGGGCACCTGCACATCTACAGGCACCACCGATGTCATCTCTACGAGCATGCCCTCGGCGCGCGCATGCTCCACGGCAGCCTGGGCGGCGGCGGTATAGGCCCGCACAAGTCCACCCGGGCCAAGCAAGGTGCCACCAAAATAGCGCGTGGTCACACAGCACACATCACGCAAACCAGCTCCGCGCAGCACCTCAAGCGTAGGCATGCCGCTTGTGCGCTGCGGCTCGCCATCATCGCTTGCACGCTCACGACCATCAGCCAAAATCCACGCAGGAACATTGTGGCGCGCATCAAAATGACGCGCGCGCATAGCCGCCAGATGCTCGGCGGCTTCCTGCTCGGTCTCTACATGAATGAGCTGCGCAATAAAGCGACTCTTCCGGTCAACAAACTCCCCGGTTGCCTCAAAGCCCGCGCGCACCGTGATGTAGCTCTCCATAGACGCCTTTCCCCGCATCTCGTGTTCTGCATCGGGCGCGCGGCCGCGGAACTAGTTGTTCTTCATGACAATGCTGTCGACCGTATCGGCCACGTTCTCAATGCAGTCTGCACAATACTCCAAGAAGGTGTAGACCTCGTGCCAGGCAAACACTTCCAGAGGATCGCTGCAGGTGGTGTGCAGGTTGCGCATAGCCTTGATATAGAGGTGGTCGGCCTCCTCCTCTATGCTATTGATGGCGATCACGTGGTCATGCAGCGTCTTGGAACGCTTGAAGTGCGGGAGCTCATCGAGGAGCGCCTTGAGTTCAGCGCAGCCGCGCACGATGACATCCACCATGGCGTCGGCATCGGGGCGCATCGTTTGAATGTTGTCGAAATAAACGCGATGAAGCACGCCCTCGATGCGGTCGGTCACATCGTCAAGGTGCTGGCTCAAAAGCGCAATGTCCTCGCGCTCGATGGGCGTCACAAAGGCGGTGATCAGCGCGTCGCGCACCTCATGCTTTTTCTCGTCAGCTGCCTGCTCGATGGTGTGCATCTCTTCAATCGCATCACCAATGAGCTCCGGCTGAAAATTCTTGGTCACACGAGACAGCAGCTGGGCCGCCTGATGCGAATACTCAGCGCAGGTGGAAAACGCCTCAAAATAGAACGAATCGTTCTTTCGTGCCATTGCTTTTGCCTTCCCCTCGTTGGAGCTTGGTGCAACGAGACGCCTTGAGAGCGCCTCTCGGGCTATACGCCCGCTTAGAACCACATCATGAACAGCTTTGCCATCACAAAGCTAATAAGGCCGCAGCCCGGGAACGTAAACACCCACGTGAGCAGCATATCGCGCACAACACCAAAGTTGATGTCCGAGAGGCGCTTGACGGCGCCCACGCCCATGATCGCGCTCGTCTTGGTGTGCGTTGTAGATACCGGAATGCCAAAGACCGTGGAGAGCAGGATGCAGATAGCACCCGAAAGGTCGGCGGAGAAGCCCTGGTAGCGCTCAAGCTTCACCATATCCATACCCACGGATTTGATGATCTTCTCGCCGCCCACGCTCGTGCCCAGGCCCATCACGGTACTGCAGAGCAGCATGAGCCAAACGGGGATGACGGCGCCAGAAACATCGGGCTGGCCATTGCAGAAAGCCACACCCAAAAACAAAACGCCAATGAACTTCTGGCCGTCCTGCGCACCATGCATGAAGCTCATGGCGGCAGCGCCAAAAATCTGGGCATACTTGAAGAAACGATTGGCCTCGCGACGATCCAGATCGCGGCAAATGAAAATCACAAATTTGCAGATAACCCAGCCAATGGCAAAACCCAGAACCAGGCTGAGCACAAGGCCGTAGATAACCTTGACCCACTCTTCCATGTTCACGCCGTCAACGCCGCCCGAAATGGCAATGGCGGCACCGGTAAGGCCGGCAATGAGGCTATGGCTCTCGCTGGTGGGAATACCAAAGATGGAGGCACCCACGCTGTACACCACGATCGAAAACAACGCCGCACAGAGCGCCACCAACGCCATCTGCGTATTCGAGCCAAAATCGACCATATTGGAGATGGTCGATGCGACCGACGAATTGAGATGGGTCATGATGAGCACGCCCAAGAAATTGAAGACGGCGCTCATGATGATGGCGGGACGAACTTTCAAACAACGTGTTGAAATGCACGTGGCGATTGCATTGGGGGCGTCGGTCCAACCGTTTACAAAAATCACCCCAAGGGTGAGTAAGACGGTGATGGCAAGAATGGGGTTTGAGGCCACCTCTTGCACAAACATCCCTAACGAAACGTCCAAGGTTTCACTCTCCCGAATGATGTGAACACTCCCCTGCCACAAGGCATCCCGCTGTCTGGGTACCTTACCTGGCCTGAGGGCGCTCTGCTCAGGATGCTGGCAAATTGACCTACTATCCTGCACATTTGCGCTTCAATAGGGTAACACTTTACGGTTTCCTAGCCAATGACTTACAGTGCATCTCGTTTGTAAGCATTCTGTAAGTTGATTGCAGACAATTTCCCACCCATACCACGAGCAAGTGGTCCGACCGCGCGTGCATACATTCGCACGAGATGAGGAATTGCGCAACCACCTCCTCGTATAGTGCGACGTTCATGCTACAATGGCGCCTTGCGAAGCGGGCCAGACGGTCGCGCGACGTGCCCTTGGGCACGCGTGAGGAAAGTCCGGGCTCCACAGGGCAGGATGCTGGCTAACGGCCAGGCGGGGCAACCCGACGGAAAGTGCCGCAGAAAAGAAGACTCCCACCTACGCGGTTCCGCGTAAAGGGAAAAGCTGAAACGGTGGTGTAAGAGACCACCAGCGTCGCGGCAACGCGGCGGCTTGGTAAACCCCATCCGGAGCAAGCGCAAATAGGGGCGCGATGGACCGGCCCGGTCTGCGCCCGGGTAGCGTGCGAGGAGCCATGTCGTAAGGCATGCGCCGAGATAAATGACCGTCCTTGACAGAACCCGGCTTATCGGCTCGCTTCGCCTCGTTTGACCAAAAAGCGCGCCATGAGGGTATCCCCATGGCGCGCTTTTGCATCTGCTCTCTTGAGAGCCCTTCGTACGGCCTGTGCCCCCGCCTTGGGTTTGGCCCGGGCCCGGCCCTGAACGACTACAGGCCCATCTCAGCCTTAAGCTTTGCCAGCTCATCGTCCACCGCCGCGGTGGATCCGGCCTCGGCATACTTCTTCTCAAGCTCTGCCGCCGCGTCCTGCGGGCTGGCGTTCAACTCGCTCATAGCGTTGGAGCGATCGAGCATCTCGTTTGCCTTGGCCTCCATGCGGTCAAAGGCGCTCATAGCTCCTGCCGCGCGGTCGCCTGCCGACGAAAGGTCGTTCACCTTGTCCTGCGTCTTTGCAACCGCAACCTTGGCCTTGATGGCCTCGCGACGCCCACGCAGGCTCTCGATATCGCCCACAAGCTTGTCGTGCATCTGACGCATCTTGGACGCGTTCTCGTGCGCCGCGGTCGCCGCCTCGGCGAGGCTCTCGCCCTTTGCCACAAGCTGCTGCTTCTTGGCCAAGAACGTTCGCGCATCGTCCTCGTTGCCTGCCTTCAGCGCCTGACGCGCCAGGTCGTCGTACTTGGCAATGTTGGCGTTGTTCTCGTCTACCAGCCGCTGTGTGCGCGTCTCCTCCGCCATCACGCCGGCCGTTTCCTGCTTTACCTCAGCAAGAGACTCCGTAAGATCGCGCAGATATTGATCGACCATCTTTGCCGGATCCTCGGCACGGTCGAGCAGGTCGTTAACATTGGCTTTGACGATGTCGGCAAAACGATCGAGCATTCCCATGGTGTTCTCCTTCATGTCTGTGCTCATGCGGGCGTCTGGCTATGCCCCGTCTGGCTGTCCCTTCAAGCCCGTTGCCAAGCTCTGCTTGGCACATTGAGGTTCTTCTACCCCATTTGCATGCCCGCCGCTCACTCGCGGTGGGTCCTATTTCTTTGAGTACTTTTCTTCCAGATCGTCGAGCTCACGTTCACCAAAGGTTTCGAGCGGCGTGTTGAGCATCTCCTCCAGGTGCTCCTGCTCACGTTTGCGGGCAGCAGCGCGCTGGCGCACCACCACAACAACCACCACGGCAACCACAACCACAGCGCCACATATGGCAAGCGGCACCACGGGCGAGGTGGTAACGGACATGATGCGTTCGGCCGTATCGGCAAAGGCGCGCGAGAATATCTGCTCTTCTGAGAGCGATCGATCCTGGTAATAGCGGTCGATATAGTCTGCAAGAATACCCAGCGCCTCTTCATCCATGATGGTTTTGGCCTGTGAGCCCACGGTGTATCCGCAGTTAAACGAACCATACCCGTCATCGCAGAACACGAGGAGGAAGTGCGCCTCATCGCTGAAAAGCTCACCATAGAGCTCGTCGGACATGCTCGTAAGCTCGGACACCGAGGTTACGCTGCCGTTGGGGAGAATGTACACGTAGGGCTGCACACCTGTAGCCTCGTAAAAGGCTTTCAGACCCTCTTCAAGCTCGCTGGCGTCGCGCACCCAGCCACCGTCGGCATCGGTATACCAGCCTGTCTCGGTCACCGCGCCCGCAGGAAGCGGCTCGCGTTCCACCGTAGACGCCGGAATGTCGAAGCTTGCCGTAGCCGAGCACGACGAGACGCTGCAGGATTGCACGCCGCCAATAAGCGCGAAGAGCACCATCAAGAGCACTACGCCCACAATAACGCTCATGCATCCGCTGGTCCCACACCCGGCCGACCCGTTCGGCCCAGGGTTTCCGCCAGGCGGCACCGGGTCTGACGAAGATCGGCGTGCGGTGCTCCGCCCCACGCTCATGCCAACCAAGAAGGGCCAGAAGCTTCCACCTCCGCCAAGCGGTCGGCGCGGACGAAACGGGGAGCCGCCACCATGGCCGAAGCCCCCGCCAAAACCACCGCTCCTGCCGTGGCCGCCGCCTCCCGAGAAGCCGCCTGAGAAGCGTCCGCCTCCACCGAAGCCGCCGCTATGGCCACCGCCACCAGATCGTCCCACGAGCACTCCCTTCTAGCAGCACCTCTCTCAAGATGTTTCACCGATATGTTGTCTCGCCCATAGGGCGCGAATACCTACCATTATCCCCGCACAACCTGACGCCATGACCTTCAACCTTCGCCAATGCACTACGTTTCGGTCATATAAAGGCCAATTATTTGACCGAAAACTAGTGCATCGGTGAATGGGGACAGCGCAGAGGGCAGAAGCGCTGCGAGTCATGGCACGGCCGCGTGCGCACGCCAAGCGCCCCTATATACGCAAAACGCCCCGAGCGGGTGCTCGGGGCGCGCATCTGCTGGCTGCAAACGCATGCTGCAGGCCGGCATCTTGAGCATATAGATGAACTAGTCGAGGTCGTCCATGCCAAAGTTGTCAATCGGGGCAAAGGGATCGGCAACCGCAACGGGCTCCGGCTCGGGAGCAGGCTGCTGAGCAGGGGCGGGAGCAGAACCAACCGGCGTGGAGCTGTTAAGCAGCTCGGGCGGGAAGGAGTTCTGAGCATCGTCCATGAAGTGCTGGAGGAGCTTGAGATACTCGTTCTTGAACTCCTCGCGGGAAGCCTTGAGGCGATCGATCTCCTTGATCTCCTCCTGCTTCTCCTGCAGGGCCTGACGGATGACGTCGCGCGCCTTCGCATCGGCCTCGTTGCAGATGCGCTCAGCGTTCTGGTTAGCATCGTTCACGATGGCGTCGGCCGTCTGCTGCGCAGCAATGAGCGCGGCCGAGATCTGACGCTCGGAAGCGGTGATGCCGGGCTGCTGCACCGGTGCCGGAGTAGCGGGCTGGGCCGCGAGCTGAGCCTTGGCATCGGCAAGCTGCTGCTCGGTGGAGGTCAAACGGTTCTTAAGGTCAACAATCTTGGAAAGCATCGCGTCAACCTCAGCAGAGATCTGCTCGAGGAACACATCAACCTCAGCGGGATCATAGCCGCGCTTAGCCTCGGAGAAGGTCTGGGCCTGGATGTCGGCGGGGGTGATAGCCATGTCTAAACTCCTTTACACCACGCGTAAGCCGCATCTCCCTGGCGGCCCACGTCAACACATTCTATACGATTACCGAAATAACGAACCGTGCAACGAGGTTCAGCGCAAGAATCGCAATAACCGGCGAGAAGTCCAAGCCTCCCATGGGTGGAATAAAGCGCCTGAACAGTTGCAGGAACGGTTCGCAGATAGACTGGAGCACCACTGCGATGTCGTAGGCGATGCCACCTTCACGCAGCGGGAACCAGCGCATGATGATATACACGCAAATCAACCCCTCGTAGAAGTTAACAAGGGTGCTGATAAGCTGTGCGACGGAATAGGCGTTTATGATCGGAATCCTCCTGGTTATTTAAGGAAGCCGCTTTCGCGCAGCTTCTGCAGGTCGGACTGCTTAACCTCACAACCGGCCGGCAACACCATAAACACGCGGTCGCCAACCTCACGCACCGAGGCGCCAAGGCCGCACGCAAAGCCATAGCTAAAGTCGAGCACGCGCTTGGCAACTTCTGTGCGCACGCCCACAAACACCAGGGCAACCGGCTGCTTGGTGCGCACACGACGCACCACGGTCTCCACGTCGTCGTAGCTCTCAGGACGCAGCATAAACGCCGGGAGCTGAGGCGTGTTGTTCAGGATGGAGCTGGCACGCTCGGCCGTCTCGGAGACAGGACGAGAGGTGGTGGCAGCGGCCGTGGTGTGCGAGCGCACCGACGCCGCATAGCTCGAAGGCGTGTCGTACGCACCCGGACGATACCCTTCCTGCTCACGCGCAGGCGGGTTATAGAGCGAGGCATGGCGGTCGGCATCGCCCACAAGCTGGCCGGAACGCGTATACACAGCTACCGACTCCGCCTCGCCACGATGCGTCTGGCCCAAGATGCCGTTGGAAGACTGCTGGGGCGCAGCATAGCCCGAACCATATGCGTCGTCACCGTATGCGGCGCCACCGTCCTGATAGGAGTCCGCATACGAGCCGTCGTCGTAATAGTCGTCGGCATAGCCGTCGTCCTGGCCGTAGCCGTCTTGGTTGTACCCACCCTGGTTCTGACCGAAGGGAAGCCTGCTCTTGATATCGTCTAAGAAGCTCACGTTCTCAACCTCTCTGCGTGCCGCGTTAGGATATGCGTGCAGATTAGGCACGACTTTTTGCTATTCTAGCTCAAAGAGCGGGTTGAACACCACCCTGCCCAAGCGCACAAGTGTGGAACCCTCTTCGATGGCGATCTCGAAATCCTCACTCATGCCGCATGAGAGCTCGGGCAGATGCAAGTCTCCCTGATCGTGCTCCAACTCGTCGCGCAGCTCGCGCAAGCCCACAAAGGTCGCACGAACACGATCCTTATCCCCCCGGGGCGCCATGGTCATAAGGCCTGTAATGGTAATTCCACGAAGTTGCCGCAAGCTTTCAAGAGAGGCGCGCACCTCCTCGGGCGAAAAGCCCGATTTGCTTTCCTCGCCCGAAACGTTGACCTCCAAGAGCACGGGCTGGGGAGCATCGAGCATTCCCGCCTCAAGACGGCGTTCAACGCGCGAAGAGATTGCCTCGGCAAGGTGAAGTGAGCTCACCGAATGGATACACGTGGCGCGCCCCAGCACGATATTGATCTTGTTGGTTTGCAGGTTGCCGATCATATCGAAGCGCACATCGCCGGGAACGTCTTCCACCTGCGCAAGCCCGTCGAGCTTACGCACCAGTTCCTGAGGCCTGTTCTCGCCAAAAAGGCGATACCCCACGCGCATGGCGGCGAGCACCTCATCAACACCCACCGTTTTGGAGACTGCCATCACCTGTACATCGGATAGTGAGCGCCCGCTGCGCTCGCATGCCCGCTCTACACGCGCTGCTATCTCATCGTAGCGGCGCTTCATATGCTCGCTATAGCTTGCTGCATCGACGTCCATCAGAGCCGTCCTTTCCCTCATAGCCCCATGGTAGCGCGAACGCGGCCCCGAAACTTCGGGACCGCGTTCACCTCACAGCTCTTACGGGAAACGATGCGCGCGTTTCTAGCTTTAGAGCAGATCCTCGTCTTCGTCATCCTCATCGTCCTCGTCAACGGGATTCTCGATGAGGGTGCGCAGGGCCGGGGTGACCTCGTCCAGCGGAATGCGCGCCACAAAGGCAGCGTCAACCTCGGGCTTCAAGATAACGCCCTCGCCCGACGGCACACGGAGCGCTTCGAGCTCGTCAGCATCAAAGCCAGCGATGTCCACGGTGTTCCAACGCTGGCCGGTGAGCAAGAACATGATGCGCGTCGCGGCGTCGATGGCGTACTGGGCGCAGCGGTCGAGGTAGCGCGACACCATCACCACGCGGCGATAGTCGTCATAGGCCTTGTCATCGGTAAGCTCAACGCCGGTGGAGCGGTTGAATGCACGGAAGAACTCCTCGTAGATGCCGTGCGTAGACTCCTCCTGGTCGTTCAGGGTGCGCAGCAGCGACAGGTCGTTAGTCACAAGCGTCGAAGCGACGGTGCCCATAACCTGATAGACGCTCGAAGCCTCCTGGTTCACAAGCTCCACGAGCTCGGAGGGAAGCTCGATATCACCCTTGGCCTTGAGCTTTGCGGCGCGCGCCACGCGGCGCACCTTGTCGCACATGCGCTGCAGGCAGAAATCGGTGTAGATGATGGTCTGAAGCAGGCGGAAATCGGACGCAACCGGCGCCTGCGTGGCAATGAGGTTGTAGCACACGGCCTCGAGGTTGGCGCAGCGCGCGTCAATCTGCAGGGTCTTCTTCTTGGTCTTGGAGGCAAGCCTGCGGTCGCCCTCCACAAACGCACGAACGCCGTCGTGCAAAAGCAGGTCGAGCGACTCGTAGATGGAAAGCATCTCGTGACGCGCCTCAACAAGCTGGCGAGAATACAGTTTACGCATGAACGCTCCAATCGATGGCGCACGGGCGCATGCCCGGGCATCAAAGCCGATGTATGCAACATGCGTCAGTGTACCAACCGTGCGTAAGGCGCGTGTAAGGATGCCTACATGGCACGATAAAGCGCGCCTATGTACGGCGACTCACCCCGCTACTCGCCCGCCTTTTCGCGCATCACCGCAACGGCGCCATGGCGGCCACACCGGCCCGCCTCACCGCGGTATGAGAAAAACCGCTCGGGGGAACTCAAAGTGGAGAGCCCCAGATCGTGCACCGCTTCTGGCGCGAGGCCCGCTTCCTCAAGCGCGGAGCGAATGGCCAACGCAAGGTTGAGAAGGCGATCATGCGGCCCCGCGCTCGGAGCAGCAAGCACGGGGAACTCCGCCACAAACTGGTCTTTGAGCTCTTGGGAAACCTCATACTCATCACCACGGATGTGAGGGCCGATGAAGGCCTCAATCGCGTGCGGAGACACGCCGGCCTCGCGGGCAAGCACCTCAGCGGCGCGCGCCGCGATGCGGGCATACGTGCCCTTCCAGCCCGAATGCACCACAGCAAACCCGCCGGGACACACAAGGATCACTGGCACGCAGTCGGCAAAACAAAGCATCACCGGCACATCGGGAGTGACGCACACCACGGCGTCGGTGCCCGAAGCGAGCTCACGGCGCAGCTCATCCAAAGCCTCGGGATCCGGGGAGCGCACGCAAGCCACATGGTCACCATGCACCTGGTTGGGCACCAAAAGGCGCAGAAGGAGCTCCTCCGCATCGAGCGCGGCCAACACCCGCCGCCGGTTCTCTTCCACCGCCGCGGGGTCATCGCCCACATGGGAGCCCAGGTTGAGCGAAGCATAGGGCGCGGCCGACACCCCGCCCGTGCGCTCAGTAAAGCCAAACGTCACGCCATGCGCCGTTGCGCCAACCAACGTCACACCGTCTCGTGTCGCACGCGTAGCCTCGATCATGCTTTCCCCTCTCCTGCATTCTGGTAAGAAAAACGCCCCCGCCGGAATGGACGGGGGCGCCTGCCTGACTTGTTGAAACGCTTAGAACGAGCCGCGCTTCAGGAAGTCCGGAAGCTCAAACTGGTCGTTGCCAAAGTTGGGAACCTCAGTGCCACCGATGTTGCGGCTCGGGGCCGACTGCGTTGCAGAAGGAGCAGCGTGCGAGCCGATGGCGTCGCGGTCAGAGGACTTCGAGGAGCTGGCCGCGAAAAGGTCATCCTGACGGTTGACATTGGAATCGGAGAAGCCCGTAGCAATGACGGTGATGCGCACCTGATCGCCCAGCGACTCGTCCACCACGGTACCAAAGATAATGTTGGCCTCGGGGTCGACAGCGTTGGCAACGAGGTCGGCCGCGTCGTTGATCTCCTGGATGCCCAGGTCCTTGCTGCCGGCAATGGAGAGCAGCACGCGGGTGGCACCATCGATGGAGCTCTCGAGCAGAGGACTCGAGATGGCCTGCTGGGCAGCGTCGACCGAGCGGTTGTCGCCCGAAGCGGTGCCGATGCCCATCATGGCGGTACCGGCCTGCTTCATGATCGTCTTCACGTCGGCAAAGTCGAGGTTGATGACGCCCGGAACGGTGATGAGGTCGGTGATGCCCTGCGTACCCTGCGAAAGCACGCCGTCGGCGTTGGAGAAGGCCTCGAGCATGGTGGTCTTCTTCTCAGCGGTTGCGAGCAGGCGGTCGTTGGGGATGACGATGAGCGTGTCAACACTCTGGGAAAGGGTGCGGATGCCCTCCTCAGCAGCCTGACGACGCTTGCGTCCCTCGAAGGTGAAGGGCTTGGTGACCACAGCAACGGTGAGCGCGCCCACGTCGTTCATGGCGATATCGGCAACAATGGGAGCAGCGCCCGTGCCGGTGCCGCCGCCCTCGCCCGCCGTGATGAAGACCATATCAGCACCCGCGAGCGCCTCGGCAATGTCGTCGCGCGACTCGTCGGCAGCCTTGCGACCCACCTCGGGGTTGGCGCCTGCGCCCAGGCCACGCGTAAGATCGGTACCAATATGGACCTTGATGTCGGCATCCGAGATCGCAAGCGCTTGCGCGTCGGTGTTGATGGCAACAAACTCAACGCCGCGGATACCCTCCTCGATCATGCGGTTCACCGCATTGGTACCGCCACCGCCGACGCCGACCACTTTAATGACGGCAAGATAGTTGTTGATCTCGTTCTCGTGCATGTCGGCCCTCCGATAAACGGTACGTTGGGATATATCAAACTTTAACCCTCAAGTTTACAGTAAACATAGAGGTAAACCGCCTTATCTTTGCATAAAATGCAGGTACAGGTCAAATCACAGACCACAAAAAGCAAAATACCTAACACTTGCGCAGGTAATCGGTTCAACCGTTCACCGAATCGTTTACACGAGGGCTATTCTGCGCTGCGGAACGTGTAGTTGTCGGGCGTGCGCACGTTGATATAGGTGACCCCCTGCTCCTGCCCGAGCAGGCGCGTGATGACCGTCTCCTTGAGGGAAATATCCTCCGGCTCGCCAAGCAACACCTCTACGCCTGAGGTGAGATTAGCCGAGATGGCCTCAAGCGACGAGAGGGAGATGTCTTTAATCTGCTCGATGAACGAGGGCGAGAAACCACGTGCGTACTCAAGGCCAGCAAGAATCACATCGGAGGTGACCTCGCGCCCCGAGGCAGCATCAACGTCAGCCGCAACATCGATGAAGAGCACAGCCCCATCACGGCGGGCAAGCGCCAAGGCAGCGTCCACACCGCTCAGTTGCTGCGTGCCGTCGGCTGCAGGTTCGGTGGTGTCTCCCCCGGTTGCCGCCGTGCCGTCCGCCTGAGCGTTGGCGTCTCCCGCTTGCGTGCCATCACCGGCGGCAGAACCGTCGGCGCCCGACGTGGCATCTCCCGAGGCAGCGTCACCCGCATCTGTATCTCCGGTATCCGTTGCGCCGTCCGTAGCCGCAGGGTCCTTTGGCAAGGTCGCAGAGCCCGTGGCAGACGCGCCATCCGAGACAATCGCGCCCGAAGCGTCAACTGTCACCGCAAGCGACATGGGCGAAATCCAGGTGTTGTCCGAGCCGATTGCCCAGGCAATATCGCTCGCACCAATGTAGGCGATAGCGGCAACCTCACGCTCCTTTGGCGTGATAATAAGGGTGTCGGGGAAGCTGCGCTCCACGGTAACCCCCGCAATCCAGGGGTTGGACGTGAGCGACGCCGCTATGGCGTCCTCGTTCACATTGAGCAAGGTGGTGCCCGCAGGAATGTCGATGAGCTGTTCCACCGTTGCCTGGGGCACATGCTCGCTTCCGTTGATTATGATGGTCGAGGGCGTGAAGAGCGCCGAATTCACTACCACGGCAGCCACAATACCCACAACAACCACGCAGGAAACAGCTGCTGCGAGCACCTTTGCGGGAATCTTGGGCACGGGAATGTGAATGCTCGACACCGCACCGGCAAGTGCCGCCAAGGGCGCCGGCGCCTTGTGGGGTTTGCGCGGAGCCGCGGGGTGCGTGGGACCAGCAACCGATGTGAGCGAACGACCGGGCGTCATACGGGGGCTCAGGCGCTTTTTCGATACGCCCTTTGCCGTAACACGCCTGACTGCACCTGAAGAAGACGCGGGTACCGGTGCAGCCTTCTTGCCTGCTACAGGACGAGACGAAACCGCCCCACCAGCGCCGCGCTGCTTAGCAGCCGTTTTGGTACGAGCAGAGGCCACAGAAGGCGCAGTAACCTTGGACGCCGTACGGCGAGGGGTTGAGGTAGAAACCGGATTGGCAACGCTTCGCTGGGCGGCAGAGGCAGCCACAGGCTTAGCGGTACCCCGCCGCGCGGGCTTTGTGCCGGCAGGACGCGCCACAGTGCGTTGCTTGGTGGCAAACCCTTTGCCTGGCGTTGCGGTGTAGGAGCCTATGGTGTGTCGCGAAGCTGCAGGTTTAGACGCCTTGGCAGCAGCCGTGCTCCGCGGCGTGCGCGAGGCCGCTGAGGAGCTCCGCTTGCTTGCAGTGGCACGACGAAACGTGGGCTTCGCGGCATTAGAACCCGAGGAATTTAACTTCCGGTTGGAGTTCGATGCCATACGTTTCCCGTACCTTCCCATAGACGTGTCGGATAACGGCAACCACGTCCGAGGCGGTGGCCGTGCCGGTGTTGATGATAAAGTTACCGTGAACTTGCGAGACTTCTGCCCCGCCGATGGAAAAACCCTTCAATCCACAGTCCTCTATCATCTTTCCTACACTTCCCTCGGGCGGATTTTTAAAGACCGATCCGCACGAGGCGGTGCCCATGGGCTGCGTATGCCTGCGGCGCGCCAGGTAATTTTCCATGCGCGCACGGATATCGCCCTTTTCGGCCGGCGTAAGGCGAAGCGTCACCTCAAGCACAATCTCGTCACGCGGAAGGCTGCACGCGCGATAATCCCACGCAAGCTCAGACCCCGCATAGTGACGCATACCCACGCCCGGCTTGTAGGTCACAACATCCTGCACAAGCGACCCGATCCACTCGGTACGGGTGCCTGCGTTCATAGAGATGGCACCGCCCACTGTGCCTGGAATACCCATGGCAAACTCCAGACCCGAAAGGCCTTTGGCGTACATCTCGTTCACCAGGCGGGCAAAAATCACACCTGCGCCCGCCGTCACCGTCACGCCGTCATCCGCCACCACCGTACGCGAAAACTCGCGCCCCAGCGTCACCACAGCCCCCTCATAGCCCTCATCGGCCACGAGTAAATTGGAGCCGCGACCAATGATTACCCAGGGAACCTGCTCATGGTCGAGCGTCTCAATCGCCCGGCGCAGCGCATGGTAGCTGTGACAGGTGATGAAAAGCGACGCCTTGCCCCCGATGCGATACGAGGTATGGCGTGCAAGGCGCTCATGTTCCGAGACATCGGTATCGATTGCGCCCGAAAGGGACATGACGGCGTTAAAGAGTCCCATAGGGGTTTACTCGGCCTTCTCGGAGAGATACGCGATGAACTCAGGACCTACCTGGGTCACGTCGCCCGCGCCCATGGTGATGAGGAGGTCACCCGCATCGACCAAGGCAGCAAGCTCGCGCGGCAGCTCCATGCGATTATCTACATAGAACACCTGCTTCTCGGGGTGCTTCGCGTGCACCTTGTCGGCAAGCATCTTGCTCGTAACACCCGGAATGGGCATCTCGCCCGCCGAGAACACGTCGATGAGCACCAAACGATCCGCCTCGGCGAAGGCATCGGCAAAGTCGTCGGCCAGCGCCTGCAGACGTGAATAGCGATGCGGCTGGAACACCACGTCAACATGGTTGAAACCAAGCGTCTTTGCTGCCGCCAGGGTGGCCTTGATCTCGGTGGGATGATGGCCATAGTCATCAACCACCGTGATACCGGCCACATCGCCCACATGGGTGAAGCGGCGGCGCACGCCATCAAAGGTGGAGAGCGCCTCAGCCGCGGCCTGGGTATCGAGCCCCAAAACCGATGCCACGGTAAGCGCGGCGGTGGCGTTGAGCAGATTATGGATACCCGGGTTGCTCTTGATGGTGATGGAGCGCTCCTCGCCCCCAGCAAGACGCACCGTGCAAGAGCTCGAAAGCGCGTGGCTCCCCTCCTGCGGCGTGCATACCACATCGTTAGCGGCATCAAGGCCGTAGGTCACCACGGCACGCCCGCTCGAACGCGCAAGCTCGGCCGTGCGGGGGTTGTCGCCGCACACCACCACGTACCCGTCCTCACCCACAAGCTTCATGAACTCAACGAAGGTGCGCTCAATCTCCTCAAGCGAACCATAGTGATCAAGATGGTCGGCCTCGATATTGGTGACCACTGCCACATGGGGCTCCAGATAGAGGAAGGAGCTATCGGACTCGTCAGCCTCGGCTACAAAGTAGGTGCCCGAGCCATTGCGCCCGTTGGTGTCGTAGCCCTCCACAATGCCGCCGATGAGGAAGCTTGGATCGCAGCCCATGCGGTCGAGCATGGTGGCGCACATGGAAGACGTGGTGGTTTTGCCATGGGTGCCGGCAACGGCAACAGTGGTATAGCCGTGGCCCAGGGCGGCGAGCATTTTCGCGCGCGGCCACACGGGGATGCCCAGCTCGCGCGCCCGCACCAGCTCGGGGTTGGTCTCGGGGATGGCGGTGGAAACCACCACCACATCGGGCGTGACCTCATCGATGGTCTCGGCACGATGGCCCACGCGAATATCAACGCCGGCGCGCAGAAGCTGCCGGATGTAGCGCGACTGCTTAAGATCCGAGCCGCTTACCACGTAGCCACGCTCATGAAGCACCAGAGCGATGCCACTCATGCCCGCGCCGCCGATGCCGATAAAATGCGCCCGACGAAACGTATGTGTCTGGGTGGCGTTGGAAATGCCTGCCATGCCGATGCTCTCCCTCGCGTTGCGCTGTTGCAAATTCAGTAGGAAGACACCGATTCAAGGCTTTCGCGCCTCATGGGTGCGTGGCGCGGCATGCTTTGACCAGTGTCTCCCTAGGTACTTTACCGCAACTTGCGCACCCCTGCAGCGGCCAGGTTTGAGCCTCGACGTTAGGCTTGTGCCACAAGCGCCTCAAGACGATCAGCCAGGCGCACGGCAGCCTGGTCTTGCCCCAGGCCTTGAGCGGCACGGCGCATGGCAGAGCGCGCCTCTTTATCGCTCAGCAGGCGCGTAAGTTCCTGGGCAAACGCCGCATCGTCAATGGATGCGTCGGCAAACATCACCGCCGCCCCGGCGTCCACCAAAAAACGCGCATTGGTGGTTTGGTGGTCGGCCGTGGCAAAGGGATAGGGCACGAGCACAGCAGGCACCGCAAGCGCAGCAATCTCGGCAATTGAGGACGCACCCGAACGCGAAAGCACAAGGTCGGCCGCGGCCAGCATATCGCCCATGTTTTCGATATAGCTCAGCACCTGGTAGCGGCGTTCCTGCTCGGGCGTAAGCGCAAGCGCCGCCTTTGTTGCCTCAAAGTCTTCGGCTCCCGTGGCGTGCACCACGTACACCCCCGGCATGGTCAAAAGCTCGTCTTTGAGCGCCGCCATGCGCATGTTGAGGTGGTGGGCTCCCAGCGAGCCGCCAAACACCAAAAGGAGGGTAGCGTCCTCAGGCACACCAAGTGCCGCACGGCCACGAGTGCGATCGCCCGCGAGCACCGAGGGGCGCACCGGGTTGCCCACCTGGGCGATTGCCTGGGGCTTTGCCCCTTCATGCTCAAAAACCGTGGCTACGCTCGGCTGTGCAATGGCGATGAGGCTTGCATGGCGAGCTGCCTGCTTGTTGGCAAGGCCCGGCACCGAGTTTTGCTCGTGAAGGACATAGGGGATGCCAAGCTTTGCCGCAGCACGTACGAGCGGAAGCTCTACATAGGCACCGAAGCCAATGGCCACATCGGGCTTGAGCGCAGCATCGCTTTGGAAGGCGTGCACCAGCCGGCGCTCCTCACGCGCCAAGCGCACCAGAGCCGTGATGAGCGTCCAGGGACGCTGACGATCGAACCCCGTTACGTTGATGGGATGGAAGGCAAAGCCCGCCTGGGGCACTAAACGTCCCTCCAGGCGGTTGGTCTCGCCAAAGAAGCGCACGTTATGGCCGCGAGAACGCAGCTCCTCAGCCAAGGCAAGAGCCGGGTTAACGTGCCCTGCCGTACCGCCGGCAGCGATAGCAATGTTGAGCTTAGCGGTCATAGCGGCCCCTTCCCCGTGTAGATTGAGCGCGCGTGCGCCCGGTGGACCCATTCGATCCGTAGCGCGCCCGCACAACCGTGTCGCGGCTACGGAGGCGGTCCGCAGCATCATCGTGCATATCGACGCGTCCGTATCCGCCACCGCTTCCAAAACCGCCGCGACTGCGGGCAGTAGAGGAACGGCGAGAAGTCTCGGCACTTGTGCGGTCGCGACCCAAGCGATCGCGACCCATGCGGCTCGTGCCACCGCGCGGCGGGCGCGTATCTCCCCCG
>DHKFC23501__coassemble_1041_pt1 | contig 98484 bp, 100 predicted proteins | sample DHKFC23501__metabat2_high_PE_052 | metagenome-assembled genome bin DHKFC23501 | reverse complement strand
ATGCAAGTGCGCAACCGTCCTCGTGCTCGTCATCCTCGGCGGGCCGGTAGTTCTTACAGTTGCGGCACCGCACGATCGGCATGTCCCCATAGACCGTCGCATGCATCTGCTCGTCCATCTCGCATATGTACTCGGCCATTACTCGCCCCTCTCGGATTTGAACTTCTCCTGGCCTTCAATGCGCTTGCAGACGGGGAGCTTCTTGCACTCGAAGATGTAGGCCGTGCCCTTAGAGTCGTAGGCCTCTTCCTCCACGAACTCGCGCCACCTGCATTCGAGGCAGGCGGGGTAGACGTTCATCTCGAACATCACTCGCCCACCCCCGCCAGCTTCTTGGCGCGGCGCACGAGGTCTTCGCACTTCGCCTTGCCGTTGTGCTTCGGGTACTCGGGGCTGATGCCTCTGGTCTCGCAGTAGCGCTTGGCGTCCACCATGGCGTCGGCCTCGATACGCTCCCAGCTGTCGATTTCGGGCTTGGTGTGGGTGAACATTGACGGGTCGGCCCACTTGTCGAGTGCGAACATCGCAGACGTCGCGATCATGCAGCTAACCCTATCGATGTTTGAGACGTGGAGCTTCAGACCGCCCTCAACGCTGTATAGGTCATCGCCGAGCTCAATGGGCACGCCGTCCGCGTCCAGCACGGGGCGCTGGTGGGTGAGGGCTGATGGGAGAAAATGAGAGCTCGTGCCGTCCCCTTCGTCACATGTCACCACCGTCGGCTGTATGGTGCCTTCGATGCCGTGTCGGATGCTCACGACCTTGAACGCGTGCCCGGTGCCGTCAACCTCGTACACCGTCTGCCCGACCTCAAGCGGCTCGCCGTCAGCGGCTAGGACTTTTGGCGGGCATGAGCTCTTCGGGATGAAGTATGTAGACCCGAACTCGTTCACGAGTCGTTCGTATCCCATGTTGAGCATACGGCGCTCATCGTCCTCGTTGACGATGATGAACGGCTCAGCCTTGCCTCCGTGGCCGCAGCAGCAGTTGAGCGTCCTGATGCCCTTCGCGCGGAGATAGCGAATCTCATCGACCATGCATTTGTCCACGAATACGGTGTGGCCGCATGAGTCGCACGTGAAGGCTCGCTCTTGGCACCGGTACGTTCCGGGTTCGCAGCAGCCACCGCCATCGGCGACGGGTACGGCGGGGCGCTTGAACCGGTCATTGTTCTCGTACCAATGGTCGAGTCCCGTCTTCTCGCGCAGCGTGAACCCGTTGGCGTGGAAGGTGATCTCGTCCACATGGATGCTCTCGCCGTAGTCCGGGCCGACCACATCGTCCCCGATGCTCACAAGCCCGCCCGTGTCGTACTTAGGCCATTCGATGCCCTCGGGAATGAGCCTTGCCTGAGCCTTCATCAGCTCCTGCCGCGCCTTGTCCCGCTCAGCCTTCCATCGATAGGCCTGAGACACGGCGTAGCGGTCGGTGCTCGACTGCCTCACATCGTCTTCCATCGTTACCTCTTTCCCTTGTTCGCCATGGACTCCCAGTAGCCGTCCTTGAAGCCCATGGAGCGGCTGGCCCGCTTGCCCGCGAGGGCCGCGCCTTCAGCAAAGCCCGCTGCGTACGCGGTGCGTCGCTCCTCCTCTCGCGTGCTCTGCAGGTCTGTTTGCAGCAGGCCGACGTCCCATAGGATTCGCAGGGCGGCGCCAGTCTCCACCTTGCCCGAGCGGGCCACGCGCTCGAGGTCTGCGAGCACGTCGGGCACGCTCTTCAGCCACTCGGGTTTCCGCTTCGGCTTCACGATGTAGCCTCTCCGATTTCACGAGCGGCCTTCTCCACCTCAGCGCGGATATCCGTGAGCAGCGCGGCAAGGTCACGCGCCTCCGACGCGTCCAGGCCGTCCGCGAGCAGCAGTTCCGCGGCCTTCTCCACCGCGTGCTCGCACTTCCCGTGGTACGTCCCCGTGTGCTTGAGCGCGCGGCCGTCCTCTGCCGTGCGGTACTTAGTCTTTGAGTTGTCGTAGCTCTCGGGCATCACGCGGAACACCGCCCAGTTGAGCTTGTCGAACTTTTGCACTTCGTATCTGTCGGCGAAACGTATCTTCATGCTTGCTCCTCTCTCGGGCCGCAGGCCGTGTTCACGGCCCTTTGGCTGGCGCTCCGGGCGGACGCACCGGGGCGGTTCTCAAAACGCCGCCACATGGCTTGAAACGCTTCTTTCACCATCGGCTCACCTCGCTCGGGTCGGCCTCCACCGTTGCACCGAGCGTCGAGATCAGCACGACGCGCCCGGAGCGGGTGTTGAATCCCTGGACGCGGTAGAGCGCCATGTCTCCACTGCCGGGGAGGTGGACAACATGCCCGTGCTCTATCGGCGCTCCGTCCGCGTAGCGCATGAAACGCATCGCATCGTAGTCGCGCCAGTCGCGCAGGGGCACGTCGACCTTGCGCACGGCTCGCTCCGCCGTCGGGTCGCGGTAGCCCTCATGGTTGCGGCCCGTACCCTCGTATCGGCCCATAGGCCGCCTCCTATTCGGTTGTGATTCGATTGCGTTGGGCAAAATTTGCCCATGGGCAAAACGGCCGTTTTTTGCCGTTGACCTGCCGATTGTTGCTATCGGCTTTGCCCTTCTGCCCTTTGCCCATGCTCTGAGACTATTCCCCTATATATATCTATATATATTTTTCTATAGATTCATTGGGTTAGAGGAAGTAGGGCAAATAGGGCAAAATAAGTCGTTTACCAGCGGTTCCGTTCTTTGCCTTATGGGCAAAGCGTTTGCCCTCGCTGGCAAAATTATCCGACGCGCCGCCATGTCTGCGACGTGCCGAAGCCGTTCACGAGCTGCTTGCCCTTCATCTTCTCCCATCCCGTGCACTTCGAGATGGCGCGCGCCACGTCGTTCTTGACATATCGCTTCTCCCGGCTGAACGCCTCCTTCGAATAGTCCATGCCTTCGATCATCACCATCTTCACGTTCACTCGGGATATGTTGTCGGGCAGCGAGTCAAGGTAGGACGAGACGGCCGTGAGAACATCGTCCTCCTGCGTGTACTCGTCCTGCGTCTCCACCACCTGCGCCATGATGCGCTTCGGCAGCACCAGCGTCTTCATGAACGCCTCATCCCCGAGCTGCTCGTAGAGCGCCGCGGTCTCCGCCACGGCCTGCCGTATCATGTCCCTCGCTGTCCCGTCGAACAGCATAGGGTTCGGCTCGCATGCCGGCTGCTTACACACGACCGGCAGGAACCGCCTGTTGCCTGTAGTGTCCGTCAGGAACGCGCCCTCGTTGGTGGTGCCGATGAAGACACACGTGCGAGGGTAGTCCGCCGCGTACTCGCGGTACGGCATGCGGATGTTGTCGCGCTGGGCCGTGATGGCCTGCTTGATGCTCGACATGTCGCTGTGGTTGAACGCCTCAAGCTCTGAGACCTCCACCACGAGCTTCCCGATAAGCCTGCGCTTATGCTCCTCGTCGAACTTGCTCATGCCGTCGAGGAAGAACCTCTCGTCTAGCGCGAGCTCTCGGGCGAACGTCGACTTTCCGATTCCCTGCCCGCCCGCGAGCACGATCATGGAGTCCGCCTTGCATCCCGGGTGGAACGCCCTGGCCACGAGCTGCCTGAGCATCAGCAGCTCCACCTGCTCCGTGTACTCGTTGTCCTCCGCGTCGAGCAGCAGCCTGAACAGCTTGCCGGAGAACGTCATCTCTTCCACCCCGTCGACCTTGCAGGTCTCGGGCGGCCTTGACGGGTCCCCCCACTCCATCTCAACGGAGGGGAGGGCTCCGAACACGTCGTCAATCGGGTTCATGCGTTGCGACGGAACCATGAGGAACTGGTCGAACGCCGTCTTGAACTGCGCCATCGAGCGTATGCCGCTGCCGTATTCGAGGACCCCGTACATGCTGGCCACGTCGCCGTCCGCGACAGGGCGCACCTCGTCCGTCCTGTCCCACGGTAGCGGGGCGACCTTCCATGGCCTCTGGTCGATTACGTCGAACTTGATGCCCTTCGATATGTCTTCGTTGCCGAGCATGAGCTGGCACACCTCAAGGGATGTGACGTTCTTCAGCTTCTCGGCCTTCTCCACCTCGCCGATGGTCTCGGCCTTGGTGGTCTTCGCCTCGTTCCCCGGGTTGTAGCGCAGCACGCTCTGGCAGATCTTGCGCACCTCGGCGGCGGGCAGGGGCGGCTTGCAGTTGGTGGAGTTCTTCGCCTCCACGAGCGTCGCTATGTCCGCCCCGCCCAGCCCCCTCTCGCGCAGGCTGCAGGCGTACTTGAAGAGCGTGTTGTTGCGGTCGCTCTCAATCACGTCAGGCAGCTCGAAGAGCGGCTTTGAGCCGTCCTCGGCGGCCTTCGCGCCCTCGGGCCTGACGTAATCGATGAATTCGTAGACCTTGCTGTCCGCGTCGGCCATGTCGCAATCGTCGAAGCTCACGCTCCACTCGTAGCGCTCCCCCGAGGGGTGGAGGCTCGGCGGCATGACCGCGAACGAGCCGTCGCCCCTGATATCAATTCCGATATCACCGTTGGTGCTCGGCTTGATTTTCCTATCGACCCGGTAGAAGAGCTGGAGCCCGCCGCCTCCCGTTACTTGGGTCACGGTCTCTGGCAGCTTGCCGTTCTCCACCTGCCACGTCCTGAGCGTCTCGCGCCCGTCAACGTCGCCGTGCGAGTCGACGTCGATGCACACGAGGCCGCCTGAGACCTGTCCGCACACCACGCCAACGTTGTACCGCGGGTTGGAACCCGGCTTGCCCTTGAACTCGCCCGAGCCCCACCAGAACCTCGCCTGGTCGGGGTTGTCGCTCCAGTCGTTGATGCCGTGCAGGGTGGCTGGAACCTTCGTGCCCGGCTTCACCGGTATTACAGCCAGCCCCCTCGATATGTAGTCGAGCGCCGCCGCCCCGCACGGCGAGATGTCATTCGTCATACTCAACCCCCAGCAGGTCGCATATCACGCGGGCGGTGTCGCCCCGCCTGCAGAACATGAACAGCGCCCCGTGCTCCTTCTCCAGCTTGGTGATGATCTTGGCGAGCGTCCCACCGTTCATCGGCTTGAACCTCCGCACCCGGCACCTGTCGACGCTCGGCCTGCACCTCTTGGCGCGGAACTCCTTGCATGAGCGGCACACGCGCGACACCCAGCGGTACATCTCGTCCCGGTCGTTGTACTTCTCGAGCTCCTCCACGAGGATGAAGAGCCGGAATCCGGCGTCCCTCGCGCGGTCGAGCTCGCGCACGAATCTCGCGTGCTCTCGCCCGCAGTTGCCGGCCAGCTCCTGAACGTCCTTCTTGGTGTCGACAACGATGTTTCCGAACCCGTCGGATCGCATATAATCGCCGAAGTCGAGCTTTCGGTAGGAGAAGGGCACGCCGTGAGCGGTGAACCAGCCATCGACGTGCCCGTGTTTTCCCTTTTGCTGCCGTGTGTCGCAGAGTATTTCCGGCCTAGTCGAACGGGATGTCATCGTCGTAAATGTCGGACGTCGTGACCACGGTTCCCGCCGACGTCCTCACGCCAGCACGCTCCATCGCTCCGCGCTTTCCCGCGTCGTCGAGCATCTTGGGCTTCGGGTTGGCGTTGGAGTCCTTGCCCATCTCGTCGAACCGGACGAGCCGGTCGGGGCGCGGCGAGCCCATCTTAAACTCGCCTGTCTTTTTGTCGTAGTACTCCTCCTCGCGGAACACCACACCCACGGCCTTGCCCACAAGCATCTGCTCCTTGCCCGCGTTGATGGCGGCCTCGGCGTCAAACCCTTGGTTGCAGTCGCTGATGACGTGGAGCCTACCCTTGAGGAACGGCTTCGCCGCCTCCTTGTAGCTCATGATGATGGAGCGCGCGAACGGCTTGTCTTCGTAGAACGGGTCGCTGAAGTAGTCCTTGAACTCGCCCTCGATGATGTCCAGGAACACGCGCAGGTACTCCTTGGCGGGAACGTCCTCCACCTTCATGATCGTGCACTTGTAAGCGCCCGGCTTGAGGCTCGCATAGCCCCCGTCGGACTCCTCCACGTTGCTAAGGTCGATTGGTTTCATCTGGATTTCCCTTCTTCTCGGTGTCTTTCAGCGGGGCAATGCCCCAGTACTCGCGTATGAGCGTGTCGACCTGCTTGAGGTCGTTCGGCATCTCTTGGGGGAACATCCCCATAGGTGACTTGAGCGGCTGTCCGTTCGTGATGAACCGGTAATCCCCACCATCGCTGGTCGCCATGATTACGATGGTGAACATACCCACGAGCTTTACCTTCTCGTTGAGCATCTTTCCCACTGTCGCCGGCTCGATATGTCCGAAGTTGTCGCGCTCGATATGCATGGTCAGGTAGACAATGCGGTCATCTTGGCCATCTTCGTTGAGCGCGTTGATGAGGTTGTAAACCTCGCCGCCGATAATCTTGAACACCTCGTACTGGTCGTACAGCTTCTCCGTTCCATAGCTGTACTTGATGTACGTGTCCGTTATCAGGTAGCCGAAGTCGTCGACCATCATGGCCCGGTACTTCTTTGACGCGAGCAGCCATGACCTGACCTTCTCGAAGCTCCTCGACCGCGCGACCTTGAGGTTGCTCCTGAACGGCAGGGGCTTCGCAATGGTCTGGATAACGCCCAGCTCGTCCTCGGCGAACCCGCGCATGCTGGATGATTTACCGCTGCCCGGCTCGCCGATGATAAGAACAGGAATGCTCATAACGCCGTCTCCACCTCATACGCCCATCGGTATCCGCCGCATGTCTTCTGCCTCTTGTTGCACGCGCCCCATATGCCGGTTTTGCGCAGACCCATCGCATGGGCGGCATCTCGAATGGAAGGGAACACGCGACCGGTGTCGATGTTGACCACCGGCCTCTCGTGCCTCTTAGACCTGATTTCTCGCGCACGCGCGGCCGATTCCCTAAGCGCCTCAATCCCAGCCGTTTCGGACGCTCGTTTTCTAGCCGTGCCATATCGGATATTTTCGGCGACAGTGGCCCATTCGAGATTTCCCGGCGTGTTGTTCAGCTTGTCCTCGTCCTTGTGGTTGACCACGAGCATGTCTGACTCCTTGGGCAGGAACGCCTCAGCAATCAACCGATGGACTGAACGCGTAGAAACCTTTCCCTCTTCGGAAATGCTCACATGTAGGTATCCGGTAGACTTGTCGAGATGCGGTTCGAGCCACGACATGCTATACAGGCTGAGAATCCTGCCGTCTGAGCATGCAAGGTAATGCGGGCAGCCAGGAATAGCCCTCAGCATGTCAGAGGTGACCCGGCCCATGTCCTTCCTATGACCCATTACTCCACCTCCCCGGAGATGAGACCCGCGACGGCCACGGGGAGCTGCCCGGCGAGCGCCTCGGCGACCTTCTGCGTGTCGACGCGCAGGGTCGTGCCCTTGATGTGCGCCGGGTCGTGCACCTCCACCGCGCTGCATCCGTCCGGCATGAACCCGAACGCCTGCGCGGTGTCGAGCACCGCCCTCAGGGTCTTGTAACCGGTTAGCACCTCTGCCAGGGTGTCCCGGCCCTCGTCGGTGTCGCGCAGCCACCCGATGAGCTCGTCCATGTCGAGCACGCCTATCTCGGTGCGGTCTACGGGCTTCGTGAAGGCGAGCGAGAGCGTGCCCACCTTCACTCCGTTGATGTCTATCTGGCGTCGGTCGGCCCCGCTCTCCGCGTAGATGCGGCGCAGCTCGTCGTCAGCGCGCGTGCGCAGGTTGTCCACGCCGCCCTTTCCGCCGCGCGTGTCCGTGAGCGGTTTCAGCGCCTTGATGATTGCCTCGGCCAGCGCGAGCTTCTGGATGCCCGCGGCCTTATCGTTCTCCATCCTCGCCCCACTTCCATTCCTCAAGCTCCTCCACGATGAGCGCGGGGATTGCCACGACCTTCGACCCTGTGAACCTCTCCTCGAGCGCCCGGGCCGTCCGCTCGTCCGCGAACGCCATCACGGGGACGTCCCCGTAGTGCGTCGTCAACAGGTAGAGCTTCTTCATTCCTCGCGTCCTTCCTGATTGAGCGCCAGGTGCGCCATCGCCTGACGCGCTGTAGCCGTCTTGGGTACACCCTCGATGGGGTGGAGAATCCGAACGTCGTGCGCGGGCTCGTAGTCGTCGCGGCGGATGCGCTCCACGGAGCACCACTCGCCGCGCGAGTTCTTCACGACCTCCATCACAGCACCGCCCATGAGATGGCGATGAAAGCGAGGACGGACACCGCCGCCCCCGCGATTGTGGAGACTTTCTCGGCGAGGCTCGCCTCGCGCCACATCTGCAAGTCAGAGCGTTCCATGCGTGCCCTCCTCTATCCATTCATCGACCCACTCTGGGCGCACCATGCGGCCCTGCCTTCTTCCTGGCGGCAGGTGGTAGCGCATGCGACCGGCGCTTATCTCGTCATAGATGGTGGAGGGCTCCACTCCCAGAACCTGCGCCACGGTCTTCACCGGGTAGAGCAGACGCGGCTTTATGCCAATGTGCTCCGCCATCTCGGCGAACGTCGTTGCGGTGGTATCATCCATATAGACCTCCTTCCAGGTCGTAAGCCCCTTGCCCGCGTTCCATTTCGTGCAGGGGCTTTCTCTTTTTTGATTGCTTTGCTTTGTGTCGGCAGCCGCCACGTGGAGGCGTGCAGCCCGGCGTGGTCAGTCATGGGTCTATGTCCTTGGGGCCGTTATGCCGGCGGCCCCGCATCGCCTTGCTTGGGACACGTAGGGGTGTGCCGGGCTTGGTGGTCAAGGAGTCTTCCCACCTCGACACGCCCCCGCATGGCGGTTGCCTCGATATCGCACCTTTTCGGTTCGGTAGGTGCCACACCCGCCCCACTCGCCCAATCGAGGATGGTCATGGCGTGGTGCGCTCGCATCCTTGCAAGGGGTCGGGGCTATTCAGTACTCAAGCTACTCGCCCGGAATACAAGCCGGGCCGCGAGTCGTCGTTCCGCTTACGCCGCGGATTCGAGACGCTCCATGAGGTCGCTCACGTCGCGCGAGAACCAGAGCTTCGTGAACTCGTCGCGGCCGATGGCGAGCACGCCGCCCGCAGCAGCCACGAAGTCGTGGCGGGCGTCGAGCATGCGCGTCGCTGCTGCGTCGAAGTCGAGCGCCTTGCCGCGGTCGTTCCGGTCGGCGGCGTACGCCTTCTTGGCCCTCTCGTTCTCCTCGCATGCGTCGAGGTAGGTGGAGTACATGCCCCTCAGCTCTTCGATGGTCGGTTTGCTCCTCATTTCGGTCTCCTTGGTTCGTCGTTTGCTCCACTCCCCCGCCCGGGGCCGTCCGCGATCGCAGCAGCAGCACTCGGGTACAGTTCGGACGGCTCCGCGCGGAGGGGTGAATCGAATCGTTAGTTTATCTAGCGTTTTGGGTGAAAAAAATATACTCGTAGTTTTTCGAGAGCAACGAGCATATCGTTTTGGCCTGAAGCACCGTCGCACGTGACGGGTCTGCTTCTATTGCAGCGTAAGTGGGGCGTGAACAGCCCAGCTTATCTGCCATGTCTTGCTGAGTGTATCCAGCGCGCTTGCGCGCTTCCAATAGCGTTTCGTAAGGCATCGGTACCGTCCCTCCTTCCTTTTATCTGACAATGATAATGCTAGTAATACTAACGTAGCGTGTCAAGCGGAATTATCTTACAATGTAAGAAATCCTAACAGGAGGTGCGCAGATGGGAATTAGGGAAAATATTGTTGAGCTGCGCAAACGCTACGACATTACGCAAGAAGAGCTTGCAAAAATTGCAGGCGTATCGCGTGGTGCCGTTTCTCAATGGGAGGGCGGCTTCTCTGAGCCGCGTATGGGTTCCATCCAGCGTATTGCGGATCATTACGGACTGAAGAAAAGCAACCTTATAGAAGACGGCGGTATGAACTTCGGTAGCGACCTGCCGCATGGGGCAAAGATTCCCAACAGCGAGCCCAAGCCCGCCTACGCCCCTCTGCTGGGCCGCGTGCATGCGGGCGCCGCGCAGGAGCCGGATATCCTAGATGAGAAGATCCCCGTACCCTACGAGGTGCGCGAGCGCCATCCGGACGCGTACTTCCTCCAGGTGGAGGGCAACTGCATGTCGAAGGTCTATCCGGAGGGGTGCTACATCCTCATCGACCCGAGCCGCGCGCCCCAGAACGGCAGCGTGGCGGTCGTGAGCATCGACGGGTCGGACTACGTCATGAGACGCATGTACCGAGGGGCCTCCACCTTGGTGCTCTCCCCCGAGTCGTGGGACGAGGGCTACGAGGACATCGTTATCACGAGCTCCGACGAACACTCGGTGGAGTTCCACGGCACGGTGGTCTGGTTCCAGCCGAGCGAGGAGATGGAGTAACGAAACAAACAGGTTGTTGGTGAAGACGCCACATGGGAAAGCGGTGAAAGAGCAATGGGCTTTCTAGATACCTTCAAGGGAAATGAATATAAAAAGCAGGCCGAAGAACTCGAATCAAAGCTGCAAGAACTTCAGAACCGCTTAGACAATACAGAAAAGCTTCTTACACCTGAGATGAGAGAAGCATCTAGGCTTTCCCAGCTTCTAGAGAAGATCAAAGGGGAAATTTCCGATGCCCGCAGGCAACAAGATGAAATCGCCAGTAAGAACTCTAGGCTTTCCAGAGAGAGCAAAGATTTGGCAGATGAAATAAAGCGGAATCGAGAAAAACTCGCTACTTTCGATGACGAGTTCTTGGTTCAGGAGTTCGGCCTATATGAGCCGCGTTTCGACTTCGCCAACTCAAGCCAATTCAAAGACGAGCTGAAATCGTGCAGGGCCCGTCAAAAAGAATTCATCAAAATGATCAACAAGATAGCGAATGGTACGAGGTGGACTGTAGACGGAAGCAAAGCAAAGGGCAGACAGATGGTCAGCCAGACCACAAAATTGCTCATCAGAGCCTACAACGGCGAATGCGATGAGATTGTGCGCAAGGTGAAAGCGACGAACGTTAACAAGTCTATCGAGCAGGTCTATAAAACCGCAGAAACAATCAACAGGCTTGGCTCTGTCATGGGAATCGACGTCCCCCGTAAATATCAACAGCTAAAGGAAGAAGAGGTTCGTCTCGCTTACGAATACGCCCTTCAGAAAGAAGAAGAGAAAGAAGCACTTCGCGAAGCTCGTGAGCAAGAGCGAGAAGCGAGGAAGCTCGCCCAGGAAATCGCAGCAGCTCGCAAAAAGCTAGAGAAAGAGAGGAAGCAGTATCTAACAGCCTATAAGGACATCTCAAATCGTCTGAAAGATGCGACGGGCGATGAACGACGCGACCTTGAGGAGAAGGCATCAGAACTCAAAGCGAAGCTTGCCGATGTTGATAAGGCGGTTGCCGACGTCGACTATCGAGAAGCGAATCAAAAGGCGGGGTTCGTTTATGTCATCTCGAACATCGGTTCCTTTGGAGAAGGGATCTATAAAATCGGAATGACGAGACGACTCGACCCGATGGAGCGGATTCGCGAGCTAAGCGATGCGTCTGTGCCATTTAATTTTGACGTGCACGCCATGATATTTTGCGATGATGCCCCGAAGCTCGAAGCAGCACTCCACCATGAGTTCGAGGATCGCAAGGTGAACATAGTTAACCAACGGCGAGAGTTCTTCAAGGTTTCACTAGCGGAGATTGAGGAGGTCGTTAAGAAAAATTACGACAAAACAGTAGAGTTCACCGAAGTACCCGACGCCGAGCAGTTCCGCACGAGCGAGGAGCTGAGAAAGAGAGGGGTATTCCGATACGACAGGATATAAGCGCAAGGCGCCCCCTCCACCTAGCCGCCAAGCATGGGGTGGAGAGGGCAATCTATCAGCCTCGTCTTTTGGGGGAAACGGAGGCAACTACATTATGCCACGTCGAAAGCAAAGGCGCTCGTGGGGCCATATCGATGAAAGAATAAAAGGCAAGAAATACGTCCTCAGATGGGTGGAGAACACCACGGACGGTCGCAAGCGCATGTGCGAGACGTTTTACGGCACGTACAAGCAGGCTGACGCGCGAATGTCAGAGCTTGAAGTGCTCCACGGCAAGGATAGGCCGACACCGACAATCGAAACCGCGTGCGACCTGTGGTATCTGCCATGGCTTGCCACGCGCGTCGAAACCGGCAAGGTGAAGCCGGACACCGCCGAAAAATATAAAAAGGTTCTCAACGCATACGTGCTGCCAAGGTGGAGGAACGCCCCAGTGACAGCCATCAAGCCTATTGATATTCAATCATGGCTCATGACGCTCAACCACTATGATGCAAAGCTGTCATTGATCGTTGCTAGAACCATCATGGATTTTGCGGTCAAGTACGAGGTTTCACCGGCTAACAAATTCCGTCTCGGCTACGAGCTGCCGGACAAGAAGACGAAGAAGTCTGACGGCATGTACACCCTTGCACAAGCAAACGAAATGTTCGAATTCATGCGCGGGAAGACCTGCGAACCAGCGCTGATTCTCCAACTCTTCGGCTCATGCCGCGTCGGAGAATCGCTTGCAGTCAAAAGGTTAGAGGTGCAGCCCGCCGAATGCATGGGCATGACCTTCGCGCTCGTTCCAATCGTTCGTCAAATGTCGCACAGGGACAAGCTGCGCACTGATGAAGACCTGAAAAACAGCCAGAGCGTCCGAACCATCATAATCCCTGAACCGTACAGCACGCGACTGCTAGAACTTTCCAGCGGTACCGCCGCGCGTGAAAGCGAATGGCTCTTCCCATACTACGATGGCTCTGTCATCACATACTCGCGTTTCATGCGCATCTGGAACCACGAATCCAAGCCGTACACAATCCCGCCCTCCAACATGCGTCGGTCGTGGCGCACCTTCGCGCAGTACGAGTGGAGCATAGACTACGACACATGCGAATTGCTCATGGGCCACAAGCTCAAAGGTGTCACCGGCGAGCACTATTTGAAGCCGTCAACCTCCCAACTTCTCGAAAAGGTCGCGTCGGCAATGAAAGCATTTAGCCAAAGTTAGGCAATTTTTCAGAGAAACCGCAGGTAGATAGGCTATGTCACCCAACTTTCGGTTGCGTTTTGGTTGCGCCGCATTTCACGGTCATATGAGGCCTCGCGAATGCGCGTTGGAGCCGCCAAAGCGCACGCTCCCGCATCGCTCGGCAAAAAGTTCTTGCACTGTGTATAGGTGAGTATATACTGTACTTATCGGGTATACACACTATACCCGACGGGAAGGTGGCAGCGACGTCAGCCGCCCTCCCGCCGCGCCCGCAGGGACGCCTGCGCACGCGGCACCTCGGACGAAGGACGCTTCGCCGAGTCGCACGAAAGGATACCCAACTTGGAAATCATTATCTCCAACGCCAGCAGCAAGCCCATCTACGAGCAGATCACCGACAGCATTAAAGCGGCGATTCTCTCGGGCGAGCTTGCAGAGGGCGAGCAGCTCCCCAGCATCCGCGCCTTGGCCAACAGCCTGCGCGTGAGTGCGATTACCACCAAACGCGCCTACACCGACCTTGAGGCCGCCGGCTTCATCGAGACGGTGCAAGGCAAGGGCAGCTATGTTGCCGGCGGGAATGCCGAGCTCATCCGCGAAAGCCAACTCCGTCAGGTGGAAGCGCACATGACGCGCGCGATCGAAGCGGGACGCGCCATGGGGCTCAGCAACGACGAGCTCACCGAGATGTTCGCCCTCGCCCTCGAATAGCACGACCTACCCAGTCCCCAATGGGTCAGTTGGAACACGTCCCCAACCAACCCATTCCTATGAAAGGATTCTCTATGTTGTCCGAACAGACCGCCGGAACTCCTCTCATCGAGGCGCGCGGTATCACCAAGCACTACGACGGCTTTACACTCGACACCGTGAGTTTCACCGTAAACGAAGGCGAAATCGTAGGCTTCGTCGGCCAAAATGGAGCCGGCAAGTCCACCACCATCAAGGCGCTGCTCGGCCTATTTCCCATCGACGGCGGTGAGGGACGCGTACTCGGAACCTCGAGCACGGAGCTCTCCCGTCCCTCTGGCGCCGCCACCAAGGAGCAGGTCGGTGTTGTCTTTGACGCCGTTTCCCTACCTGAACACCTGAGCGTGGCCGACGTGAGCCACATCTACTCCCGAGTTTATGCCACGTGGGATGCGCGGCGCTTCGAGCGTCTCACCGCCGAATTTGGCCTCGACGCCCGCAAGACCGTGAAGGAGCTCTCGCGTGGCATGGGCATGAAGCTCTCCCTTGCCTGCGCCTTCGCCCACGACGCACGCCTGCTCATCCTGGACGAGGCCACGGCGGGGCTCGACCCCATGGCTCGCGACGAGATGCTCGACCGCCTCCGCGACTTCGTGGCCGAGCCGGGACGCGCCATCCTCATGAGCAGCCACATCACGAGCGACCTCGAGCGCATCGCAGACCGTATCGTGTGCATCGAGGCGGGCCGCATCATTTTTGACCTTCCCAAGGACGCCATCACCGACGAGATGGGTGTCGCCCGCTGCCGCGCCACGGACTTCGAGCGCGTGGCGGCCTCGGGCATCATCCCCGAGCACGACCTCCGCTGCCTGCGCCACGACTACGGCATCGACCTCCTGGTGCCCGACCGCTTTGCCTTTGCGGAGAACTTCCCAGAGATTCCCTGCGACCGTATGACCATCGACGACTATCTCACCCTCACCCTGAAAGGCGGTGTCCGGTAATGAAGCGCGCCTACCTGATTGAAATGACGGTTTTCAAGCACTACGCCCGACAGCTCCTGGGCCTTGGCCTTCTCGTAAGCTTGTGCATCGGGATGGGCATGAGGACGCCCCTCGCCATGCCTGCCACCCTCACCTGCATGTTCTTCATGATGGGTGCCATGGGACTCGCCGCCTACGACGAGCTCAACCACTGGGGCCTCTTTCGCCTCACTCTGCCGCTCTCCCGGCGTGACGTAGTACTCGGCCGCTACGGCGCGATTGTGACGCTTGGCCTTCTGGGCATGGTTGTAGGCGTGGTAGGAGCGCTCGTCTCCGTGGCAGCGATTTCCGCCCTGGGAATCGGCGGCGAGGTAGGAGAGACATTTGCCTTCGATCCGGACCTCCTTGGCGTCATGGCCTTCACGACCAGCTTCACCCTGCTCATCGGCTCGGTGGTGGCGAGCGTGGTCACACCCATCTACTTCCGCCTTGGCCAGACGCGCGCCACGCAAATCCTGCCTACTGTTATCGTGCTGCTCTTCGTGCTTCCGGTAGCGACACTCGGCAACAGCGGGATGCTCGACGGCGGCATCCCCGGAATGGAGCTCATCTCTAGCGCGCTCGAAGCACTCGAGACCCCAGCTGGAATAGTCGCCGGTGTGGCAGTATGCGTTATCATCTCCGCCGTTGTCCTTGCCGCCTCCGCCGCCCTCTCTCTCAAGCTCTACGAGCGCCGCGAGCTCTAGCGAATCAACCACAGCCCCGGCAGGCATGGCCCCGCCACACACCGGCTCATCCCCGCGTGAACCCCGCCGGGGCGGACTACGGCATCGATTGAGACAGTCAAATGAAAATGAATGCGGTTATCCGACGTTTTGCGCGCACGCCCCGAGTAGACCACCCTATCCGCGCAACAAAAGCGCAGGTAGAGGCCTCGGGGTTTTTGCGTATACTTAGGGCATCGGGTCAAAACGTCGGATAACCGCATTCATTTTTTCTGAACCGTCCAAAACAATACGCAGCAGGGCTCCAACAGCATGCAATGTGCCCGGCTGATGCCGGCAAGCGGTCCATTCGTTGCGATGAAACCGAAACGATACGGCCCCATGAGGACGAAGCTCCGCAACAGCACCTTCCAAGGGCCCTCAGGGGCTGCCGGTTGCATGACTGCACGCAGCCGCACGGGACCGCACGGGGCGGCCAACCGGACACACTCCGCGATTGCCCCACAGCGATACCTTGGCTATACTGGGCTCGCTTGCCGAGTAGGCAATAGGGCCTGCAGCGCGTGTGGCGACGCCATCGGACAAGCGGATAGGACGGACCAAGTGCGCATTCGCTAGCCATTTTTCCTCAGCGGGAATTCCCGCAACCAGCCTGCCTATACAGGCACAATCAAAGGAGAATGCGCTATGCAGCTTATGCTCTCGGGTGTCACCTATACCTATCCCTCGGCGGTAGACCCCATTTTAAACAACGTATCCATCACCTTCCCCACCGGCTGGACGGGCCTTTTGGGCGATAACGGCTGCGGTAAGAGTACCCTGGTAAACATAGCCGCCGGCATCATCAAGCCCGATGCTGGCGCCGTTACGCAAGGCCTTGTGTGTGCCCTTTGCCCGCAGGACGCCGCGGCGCCACCGGAGAACCTCTCAGACTTTGCGCTCGATTATGGCACCGAAGCGCGCCGGCTGCGCACAGCCTTCAATCTGGAGGACGACATGCCCTGGCGCTTTGACGAGCTCTCGTTTGGCGAGCGCAAAAAACTCCAGATAGCCTGCGCCCTGTGGCAGCGTCCCGATGTACTCATCCTCGATGAGCCCACCAACCATCTTGATAGCGACGCGCGTCAGGCACTTGAGCAGGCACTTGCTGGCTTTCGCGGCATTGGCATCGTGGTCTCCCATGATCGCGAGCTGCTTGACGCACTGGTGGACCGCTGTGTTTCGTTTGAGCCGGGCGGCCGGCTCGTCGAGCGTCCGGGAGGCTACACCGCAGCACATCAGCAGGCAGAACTGGAGCGCACAACAACCATGCGGGAACGCGCCCAGGCGAAAGCAGACCTCGCGCGGCTACAGGCCGAGAAGCTGCGACGCGACCACGAAGCAGCGCGCGCCCAGGCGCAGCGCAGCAAACGGCACATTGACCCCAAGGACACCTCGGCAAAAGCCGTGATCGACCTCGCCATTTTCACGGGCAAGGATGGCCAAGCCGGCCGTCTCTCGTCCCAGATGGAGGCGCGCGTAGGCGCCGCGCGCGAACGCGTGGCACAAGCCTTTGTGCACAAGCGCTACGACGGCGAGCTCTGGATGGACACCACGCCCAGCCCGCGAAAGGTGCTTGTGCATCTGCCCGAAGAGCACATCCCATGCGGTTCGGGCACGCTCGCGGTGCCCGAGCTCTTTGTGGGCCCGCGCGACCACGTGGCCATCGTGGGTCCCAACGGCGCAGGCAAGTCCACCCTGCTCGCGCATGCGCGCACACTCATCCCGCACGACCTCGCGGTGCTGGATATCCCCCAAGAAATAGACGACGCCCAGCGCAACGCTGTGCTCGCCCACGTCCGAGCACTCTCCCCCGACGAGCGCGGGCAGGTGCTCTCCAACGTGGCACAGCTCAACTCGCATCCCGACCGTCTTCTCGAAGGCGATGTAACCAGTCCCGGCGAGCTGCGAAAACTCATGCTGGCACTCGGCATGCTCGACCACCCGGTACTCATCATCATGGACGAGCCCTCAAACCATCTCGACCTGCACTCGGTCGAAGCGCTTGAACGCGCGCTCGCCTCGTATCCGGGTGCGCTTTTGCTCGTGAGCCACGACCGACCGTTTCTGGCAGCCTGCACAACGCGTACCTGGAAAATTGCCGACGGTGCGGTGCGGGAGTGCGCTCTGCGCTAGATAGCTGTCAATGCCCCGGTAGATGTGCGAGCGGACTGTGGGGGCTTTTTGCGCACCCACTGTCCGCATCGCGCGGTCAGAACCGTAGACGCTCACTCGCGGTGGCGCCGCAATCACTCACTCACGGTGCCGCCGATGTGCAACGCCGCCCCGGCGCTCGGCAAGACGCGTGCTCGAAGCAACAACCAACCACAGTCCCACAAAAACGATGAGCACGCACACCGAGCCGCCCACGACACCTTCCACCACACCGCGCGAGAGACGGATGGGCAGGCGCTCCCATGCCACGCGCGAAAGGAGCACCGTTTGCAGGGCAAAGATGGAAACTAGGGTGCAGACCAGGTTGAACAGGCGCACGCCTTTCACGGCAACAAACTCCTCCCGGCGAGCGCGCACAAGATTCGCCGTAGCAAAGACCATCTGGATAAGCGCGTACCCCGCATAGAGATAGATGAGTACGCCTGGATACGAGCGGCCGTACCCCGCCACAACCAAGCGCGCCACCGTGCCCGACATAGCAACAACAATCACCATGAGCGACAGCCCGGCACGGCGGCAGCGCTTGAGCGATTCGGTGGTTTCGGGCTTGCCGTCAAGCGTCCCGCCCATGAGGGCGCCAGAAGCAAGATAGGACTTACCTGCATTGATGAGCGCAATGAACACACCAACCGAGAAGGTCCATACCGAGCGTACAAGCAGGCCGGCAATCATATTCACCAGTGCGAAGGCAACATGGATAACGCCCGCCACCAGCCCCACAACCATCGCCTGCGCCTTCTTGCTCGCAAGGAGCGGATCGGGCACCACGCGTCGCACCGCGGCCCGCACGCGCGAAACGCGCTGGAAGGTGACCGCGCCGTCGAGAGGTGCCACCGGAGCACCGCCCATGGCACGCAAAATACGCAGGAATAGCAGCTTCGCACGGCGACGTTTGCGCGCACGGATGCGGCTCTGCGTCTCAACAATGACCCGCATGGCGCACCCCCTCGCGCGGCAAACCACTCCATGCTTTAAGGTTATAGCACGCCCGCCCGGCCGTGTCGCCGCACCGCGCTACGCCATGGTGAGCAGCCGCTTGTATGCGCCGAGCCCCACGTCCAGCACGTCCTCATCAAACTGGAACGTATCGGCATGAAGCGGAATGCCTGTGCCCGTTCCCAGCAGCATAAACACCCCTGGCAACACACGCTGGTAAAACGAAAAGTCCTCAGCAATGAGCAACGGCTCGGGCAGCAGGCTGAGCTCGGGCAGCGCCACGCGCACCCGCTCCGTAAGGTCCGCGTCATTCAGCACAGGCGGATATCCGTCCGAAAACGTCAACGTAAACGTACAGCCCTCTTCGTCCGCCGCGGTCTGTGCCAGCTCGCGCACCGCCTCCTGGGCGCGCGCAAACATCTCGTCGGAAAACACGCGGAGGCTGCCCTCCACGCGCGCCTCACCGGCTATTGCGTTGCGAACCGATCCCGCCTCAAGATGCCCAAAGCGCAACACAAAGGGCTCTTCCTGCTCAAACCGACGCGAAAGCCACTTGGAACCCACCACAAATCGCGCCGCCGCACCAAGCGCATCACGCCCATCGCGCCACTTGGCGATGTGGCTCGAACGCCCGTGGAACACAACCGTCGTCTCGCTCGACCGCGCCAGAAGCGCGCCCGAACGCGTAGTCACGGCTCCATGCGGCAGGTCGGGCCAAAGATGAAACCCAAAAATGCGTGTGGCGTTTAGGTGTTCAAACACGCCTGTCTCGCAGATGCGCCGCGCCCCACCTGTGGTTTCCTCTGCCGGTTGGAACACAAAGAGCACGTTGCGGTGCATGTCGGCCGCGCTCACCTCCGCAACCAAGCCGGAGCGCACCGCGTCCACCCACTGAGCCGCCGCAAGCGCCATGGCCATGTGTCCATCGTGCCCACAAGCGTGCATACAGCCGGGGTGTGTACTCGCAAAGGTGGCTCCGGTGGCCTCCGTGATAGGCAGGGCGTCCATGTCGGCACGAATGGCAACGGTCTCGGTACGGCCAAAGTCAAACCAAGCCGCAAGTGCCGAGGGACCCACATCTACAAAAGAGCACGAAAGCCCTTCGAGCTCGTGACGCACAAACGCCAAGGTTTCTGGCAAATCATCATCAAGCTCGGGGATGCGATGCAGCGCACGGCGCATACGCACCAGCTCATCATGCTCGCGGTTGGTGCAGAGCATCTTATCGCACGTTTGAAGCGCCATGCCGCCTCCTCGGGGCCGCTAGAACAGAATGTGGCCAGTATACGTCGGCATGCGCACGTCCAAAGGTAACATCTTCGTTTCCAAATCGTTACAGCGTGCACTATGCTCGCCGCCCTGTTAGCGTAATTTGAGATAGAGGCGCGGGCAAGAAGAGCTGCAGTGGAACCGGCAGGTAAAGATGCTGCAGCGAGGCGCGTCCGCCGAACCCGGAGTTTGGGCGCAAATGCCGGGTGGGCCCGTGGGTAATACCCGCGGGACTGTCTGCAAAAACCTGCAGGAGCGCTATCGGTCAAGGAGCTCACCATGAAGCAGCCCTTTGTATCAAAAGACCAGCTTGCCGCCATTGTCCGGCGCTACCCCACGCCGTTTCATCTCTATGATGAGGCAGGCATCCGCAAAAACGTCGAGGCGGTTCTTGACGCTTTCTCATGGAACCCCGGTTTCAAGGAATACTTTGCCGTAAAGGCCAATCCCAACCCGTCTCTCATCGCCATCCTGCGCGAATATGGCTGCGGCTGCGACTGCTCGTCGCTCACCGAGCTCATGATTGCCCGCGCGCTGGACATCACGGGCCACAACATCATGTTCTCGTCCAACGATACGCCAGCCGAAGATTTCCGCCTGGCACGCGAGCTGGGTGCCATCATCAACTTTGACGACATCTCGCATATCCCGTTCTTTGAGCAGGTGGCAGGCCCCATCCCTGAGACGGTGAGCTGTCGCTTCAACCCGGGCGGACTCTTCAAGCTGGCCAACGGCATCATGGATAACCCAGGCGATTCCAAATACGGCATGACGGAGGAGCAACTTTTTGAGGCCTTCCGCATGCTGAGCGAGCGGGGCGCAAAGCATTTTGGCATCCATGCCTTCTTGGCAAGCAACACGGTCACCGACGACTACTACCCCGCCCTGGCGCGCATCCTCTTTGAGCTGGCCGTACGCCTTACGCGCGAGACCGGCGCGCACATTGCTTTCGTAAACCTCTCGGGAGGCGTGGGTATTCCCTACCGTCCCGAGGAGCGCGCAAACAACATCGGCGCCATCGGAGACGGCGTGCGCCGCGCGTTTGAAGAGATCCTGGTGCCTGCCGGCATGGACGATGTAGCCCTCGCCTGCGAGATGGGTCGCTTCATGCTGGGGCCGTACGGATGCTTGGTGACGCGCGTTATTCACGAAAAGCAGATCTACAAGGACTACCTGGGTGTTGACGCCAACGCCTGCGACCTTATACGACCAGCTATGTATGGCGCGTACCACCACATCACGGTGATGGGATCCGAAGAGGGGCCGGACAAATCGCAGATGCCCGCAACGCATACCTACGACGTAACCGGCAACCTCTGCGAGAACAACGACAAATTTGCCGTTGACCGCATGCTGCCCGAGACTGCCGTGGGCGACCTGCTGGTGATCCACGACACTGGTGCCCACGGGTACTCAATGGGCTACAACTACAACGGTCGCCTGCGCTCAGCCGAGGTGCTTCTACGCATGGACGGCTCTACCGAGCTCATCCGCCGTGCCGAGACGCCGCGCGATTACTTTGCCACCCTTGAGGTTACCGCCGAAGGCAGGTCGGTGATCGCCCAGGCCTCCGCGCCCAGCTCACCCGCAACAACACCATGCTCTGTCACCAACCACGAGTGAAAGGATCAACCATGGATATCCGCAACCTGCAAGGTTCTGTCGTTGCGCTGGTCACACCATTTTTGGCGGATGGATCGGTTGACTTCGATGCGCTGGGCCGACTCGTGGACATGCACCTTGAGCAGGGCACCGATGCCATTTTGACGCTCGGCACCACCGGCGAGAGCTCCACCATGACCGATGCTGAAGACAACAGCGTATGCAGCTTTGTGGTCGAGCGTGTAGCGGGCCGCGTCCCCGTTATCGTGGGGTCGGGCTCCAACTGCACCGCCACCATGCTCGACAAAAGCCGCACCTACGAGCGTCTAGGCGCAGACGGCCTCCTTATCATCACGCCGTACTACAACAAGGGCAACGAGGAGGGTATCTACCGCCACCTTGCCAGTGTGGCAGAGGGTGTTGGCATCCCCTGCATCCTGTACAACATCCCCGGCCGCACCGGCTGCTCCATCAGCGTCAAAAACGTTGAACGCCTGGCCGAGCACCCCAATATCATGGCCATCAAAGAGGCAAGCGGCAGCATCAGCTATGCCGCCGACATCGCGCATTGCCTGGGTCCCAACTTCAAGATGTTCTCAGGCAACGACGACATGGTGCTGCCACTCATGAGCTTGGGCGCAAGCGGCGTCATCTCGGTGTGGGCCAATATTCAGCCTGCACTCGTGCACCAGATGGTGCAGGCGTATTTGGAGGGCGACCTGGACCGTGCGCGTGCAATCCAGGTGGGTGGCATCCCGCTCGTGCGCGCGCTGTTCTCTGAGGTGAATCCCATTCCCGTTAAAGAAGCCCTGGCCCAGATGGGCCTCATTGAAGCAAACTACCGCATGCCGCTCTGCACCATGGGTGCCCCCGCGCGCGAGCGCCTGCATGCCGTGATGAAGGAGGCTGGTCTTGTTGCTTAAGCTCGTCATCATGGGCGCCGGGCGCATGGGTACGCTTGTGCGCACCCTCGCCGAAGCCGCCCGCGACAATGCTGGTGAGCCGCTCTTTGAGGTGCTTGCCCAGGTTGGCTTTGACACCAAGGAGCTTGCATCGGTGCCCGCCGCCGACGCAATCATCGATTTCTCCAACGTGGCCACTTTCGACGCCGTGGAGGCATACGTTTCGCGCACCGGTACCGCGCTTGTCTCGGGCACCACGGGCTACGACGAGGCCCATATGGAGCGGGTGCGCGCGTTGGGCGCTGTCGCACCCGTAGTGTGGTCGGGCAACTATTCGGTGGGCGTGGCGGCGCTGAGACACCTTGTTGCGCAGGCCACGCGTGAGCTCCCTGGGTTTGATGTTGAGATTTGCGAAACCCATCACAACCAGAAGGCCGATGCTCCTAGCGGCACAGCAACCATGCTCCTCGATGCGGTCGTAAGCGCCAAAGAAGACGCTGCGAACGGCGACGCCGATGATGCTCCCTACCCCGTGTATGGGCGCTCGGGCATGACGGGTCCGCGCGATCCGCGCGAAATTGGCGTGCACGCCCTGCGCGGCGGCACCGTTGCCGGTGTGCACACCGTCTCGTTCTTCGGGCCGAGCGAAGAGGTAACGCTTACGCACCGGGCTGAAAGCCGCGAGATCTTTGCGCGCGGCGCCCTTGCCGCCGTGTCCAAGCTTGTTGCGCGGCCGCGAGGCTTCTACACCTTCGACGACATCATGTTTGGCTGATCATCAGCCCACCTCGCTGGACCGTCAGCCAGGTGGGCCACGATGTGCCCTCCATGCCCGTCGCATCCCCCACCGTGCGGGGCCTCTCCGCGGCACCGCACGCCCTTTATTCTCCCGTACGTTTGAAAGGACACCATGAACGCTCAGGAAATCATCGACTTCATCGCTCGCGCCAAGAAGAAAACCCCGGTCAAGCTCTATGTGCGCGAGAAGGAGGGGCAGACGGTATCGTGGGGGCAGGCCCGCGTCTACGGCGGAAGCGAGGGCACGGTTGTCTTTGGCGACTGGTCGGAGCTTGAGCCTATCCTTACGGCAAATGCTGATGCCATCGAGTACTTTGACATCGAAAACGACTGCCGCAACTCAGCCGTCCCGTTGCTTGACCTCAAGGGCGTCAACGCGCGCATTGAGCCAGGCGCAATTATTCGCGACCAGGTGGAGATCGGCGACAATGCCGTGATCATGATGGGCGCCATCATCAATATTGGCGCCGTGATTGGTGAGGGCACCATGATTGACATGGGTGCCGTGCTGGGCGGTCGCGCCACCGTGGGCAAACGTTGCCACATTGGTGCCGGTACCGTGCTCGCCGGCGTCGTTGAACCGGCAAGTGCCACACCGGTCATTGTGGAGGATGACGTGATGATTGGCGCCAACGCGGTTGTGCTCGAAGGTGTCCGTGTGGGCGAGCACGCCGTGGTTGCTGCCGGCGCTGTCTGCGTTGAGGATGTTCCCGCAGGTGCCGTGGTCGCCGGCGTCCCTGCCCGCGTCATCAAGATGCGTGATGACAAGACCGATAGCAAAACGGGTCTGGAAGAAGCGCTCCGCACGCTTTAGTGAGCATATCGACACATCACCCAGGACAAGCGACGCGGAGAAAGTCGCTTGGAATCATGTGGATGGATGGGGACGGAGTCGTTTCATTCAATCTGCCCCGCCAAGGAGATGAAACGACCCCTTAACCATCCATCCACCACCTTGCCGACCAAAAACTTTTCGATTTGTTGCAGTTCAGGGCCGACCCTCAAAATACACCGCAGAAGCGCAGCGCCGCTACCTGCGGCTTTGTTCCGCGCAAATGCCTGTCTACTCGGAGGTTACGCTCCAAACTGCAACAAATCGAATAGTTTTTTTGTTGGACTTGATTGGGCCCGTCTGAAGTGGCGGTCACACCTCTCCGATGGCCCACCATTCGGTTTTTTTCGACATGGAAAGAGCTCCGTGCTAGCCCGCTCGACGAATTCGTAGCATCTGTGCTGCCAAGAGGGCGCACGAGCGCCGCACCGGGTGAAGGCGCGGCGGGACTTCCCCGCCGCGCGTTTTTACGCTCTTGGGCTGTCCGCCACCCTAACGGTTCTCAATGGAGCCGATGTTTTTGAGCGCGATCGAAATCAACCCGTTGGGTTCGTTCACGAACTCAATGTACTCGGAGTTCCGCGCCATCTCGGCAGGAAACGTTACCTCAATACCCGTGTCCGTACGAATCTTCTGATTGCGCACGGCAGCTCGTTGCACCTGCGCGCGCTCAACCGGCACTCGCTCGGGCACCCGCTCCTCCTCAAGCGTGCGCTTAATGGCATCGTGCAGCACGGGCTCATCCTCAAAGGCTTCGTCGATGATGTCCCAAGGCGGCAGTTCTTCATCTTCCTCAACCGCCTCAACCATGGCAGCCTTTGCCGCAGCAACCGCCACCGACGCATTGGCCCCGTGCTCCTCGGCAACCTCGGCCACAATGCGCGTGACGGCGTCCATAACCTGCTTGCTCGACACACCAGCCGAGCACTGCAGCAACCCTTCGGGAATCACCGCGCGCTCCTCGCCGGCAATACTCCGCTGCTTGTCCTGGTACAGCACGTCAAAGGAACTCGCGCGCACCAGCGCATACGAAGTGAGCTTTTGCGAAGGGCTCGGAAGGATCGCGTAGTGACGAGCGATATCGCATGCGGGCGCACCGGAGGCGTTTTCCACCTCGTGCATGAACGCCATACGGCTCGTAAGCAAGAGTACGGCAAACCAGCGCACGTCGTCATCGTCGTCAAAGTCCGCCACCAAAACGTCGGTGGACTCAAGCTTGTCCGCGCGCGCAAGCTCCTGAGCAAAGAACTCCGCGATATCGAGCGAGAGATCAATGAACTCACGCTCACCAAAGAAATAGCGCTTGAGCTCGCCGGCAAAGGTGCTCTCGGGCGCAAACGTGCCACGCCGGTTATCGGCGGCGGTGCGGGCGCGGGCAAGATGCTTGGTCACAAACGAGCGCACCGCGCGGGTATCGAGTGCAAGCTCACGCTGCGAGAACACGTTCACCGCAGAGTCAAAATCAAGAACATGCAAAACAGCATGGTTTATCTTCATGATGGCAACCTTTCTGACCTGGGGAGACGCTCGTTATCGTGCTTCCGCGTCCGCGGGGAACGAAATGCTTTGAGCGGCATCTCCCTGGAGCGCAGGCAAGTATAGCATCCGCGCCGCCGTGCCGCCCTCCCCGGCGAAGCATCTGGGTTGGGCGAAGCGGCGACATGAGACAAAGGCGTCGGGACTATTATTCTTATTCCTAAGGCTACGCATCCGGGGACGATTTGGACACAAGCTCACCAGCAGAAGGCGGCACGTCCTCTGCCGAAGTGAAGCCCGGTACCCCAGCCTCGCCGTCCTCCTCATCGGCGCCATCAGCACCATCGTCCCGCAGCGGATTAATTGAAGCGATGAGCGAGGTGGCCGCATCGGACACCTTGTCGATCGTGGCCGTTTTAGCCAGAGCCTTAATCACATCGAGCACAATATCGCGCTCCTCGGGATCAAGCTCGCCCGCCGCCTCGCGCATGGCGGGGAAGCTCGTCTTCCACGAGTCCTTGATATCGGCAAAGCGATTGGCGCCGGTAACGCCAATCACGCCAAACAGCGTGTCGATAAAGCGCCCGCGCTCCTCGGGCGTGAAGCGAGCCATCCAACTGGCAATAGTGGTTGCCAGATAGCGAGCGCTCGCGGTAAGCCCGTCGGCACGCTTGAACGCGTTGCCCTCAACCTCCCACAAGAAGGGATTGTGCTGGAACACCGAGACACCGTCGCTCTCCACCACCTCAGCCTGAGAGCCGTCGTCCATGATGAGGCCGATGACAGATGACTTTGGGATGGTTTTGCAGATGCGCCCTTGCAGGGCGAGAAATCCCGACGAGGCCAAAAACGCGTCGTCAAAGCCTGGCCCATCGTGCGAAAACGCCCGGACAATGCGGCCTTGCAACGCAACGGGGCACTGCGCCGCCGCATAGACCGCCAAGTTGCCGCCCTTGGAATGGCCGCCCACGTACACAGGCCCGTCGAGCGCCCGCAGCGCCTCCTCAAGATACGCCGCGGCTTCCACCTGTGACGGGACGGGGCACAGGTAGGCCATGTTCAAATCTTCCTTCCATCCCACAATGGTGGAATCGGTGCCCCGAAACGCCACATAGGTTGCACCCGTGGGAAGCCGAAACGTCATGGCGGCAAACTGCTCTTCTTCCTCCTCGTTGGTTTTATAGCGCCAGCCACAGAGGCGTACAGCACGAAACCGCGGGCTTGCGCACACAGCAAACAGCAGGTCACGGCTTGCCTCGGGGTCCCAACTAGTGCCAAACATCTGCTCAAAGTCCTCGGCGCGCAAAAGCTCAGAGAGCGCAATGCCCTCCCAGGTGGCAGCGCGTTTGAGCGCAGAGTTCAACCGATAGTACGAGAGCCAGGCGAACACGATGCTGTCAACCTCACCCAGCGGTCGCTCGGCAAAGGAATCGAAGGCCTCTCGCACGTAGGTCAGCATCGTGCTTGGCTCCTTGCTGCGCTCCTCGTTGCGTGCGCCTTCGCGCGCACGGTCGGAGCGCCCGGGCAAGGGCAGATCGGGAAGCTTGGCAGCAAGATCCAAACCCTTGTCCAGGCGCTTTAAAAACGCAGGCTTTCTTTCTTCAGAGGCGGCACCCTGTTCGGCTGCGTTCTCGCATGCGGATTCTTCATCAACCATACAGAGCTCCTGTTCGTAGCCCGTTTGCGCATATCAAGATGTACCAGAAGTGGCGGAAACATCCGGAAAGGCAGTGCTGCCGGAGGCTCAGCCCAAGCCGCACCCGCCTTTTAGCAGATGCCAGCCGCCTCGATGGCCGCCACCGCAGCCTGTAGTCCCTCCGGCGGAAGCACGAGCGCCATGCGCACATAGCCCTCGCCCGAAGGTCCAAAGCTCGCGCCCGGCGTAACCACTACGCCCGCACGCTCCATGAGCTCCTCGCAAAACGCCATGGATTCCGTGCGGCCACCCGGGAGCTTCGCCCACACAAACATGGTGCCATGCGCATTGGGACGCTCCCAACCAATGCGCTCAAGCCCGTCGCACAGCGCATCGCGACGCTCCTGGTACATATGACGCTGATGCTCCACCTCGTCAAGCGGGCCGGTAAGTGCCGCAATAGCAGCCTTCTGAATGGGGAAGAACATGCCAAAGTCAATCTGGCTGCGCAGCTTGGCAAAGGCCTGCACCACATCGGAGCGACCCACCAAAAAGCCAATGCGCGCACCCGTGACGTTAAACGATTTGGAGAGCGAGAAGAACTCCACGCCCACCTCAAGCGCGCCGGGATGCGCCAAGAAGCTGCCACCGCGCGGACCGTCATAAACGATGTCCGAGTAGGCGTTATCGTGAACAATGAGCAGGTCGTGCTCACGAGCGAACGCGATAATCTCGTCGTACAGCTCATCGGTACCCACGCTGCCCACCGGGTTTGCCGGCAGCGACACAATCATGTACTTCGCACGGTCGGCAACGGCGGGATCGATACCAGCCACATACGGCAAGAAGTTGTGCTCGGCCTCAAGCGGGTAATAAGCCAGCTCGCCGTCGGCAATCTTGACCCCCGCCTCAAACACGGGATAGCATGGATCGGGCACAAGCACCGTGTCACCAGGGTTGAGGAGGCAAAGACCCAAGTGGCCCACGCCCTCTTGGGTGCCGTTGCAGCTTGCCACCATATCGGGCGTAATGCCCTCTACGCCAAATCGGCGCGCATAGTAATCGCACACCGCCTGCTTAAGCTCAGGCAGGTCGCCCAGGCTGTACTTCCACTGCGTGGGATCAGCTGCAGCATCGCGCAGCGCCTCGACCACGTGCGCATACGGGTGAAAATCGGGCGTACCCACCGAAAGGTTGTAGATAGTGCGCCCCTGCGCCTCAAGCTCCAGGCGCTTGGCGTTAAGAGACGAAAACACCTCGGCACCAAACCGATCAAGACGATGCGAGAACTGCATGACGTGTCCTTTCCACAGACGTGCGGCGAATAATTCAGCTTCCACCTATCCAGACTACCACGCGCTCGCACACTAAGGCTCCAGTGCGTCAATCTCCGCGAGCCACAGACGGGCGCTCGCGTCGCTTGGCATGCGCCAGTCACCACGCGGGCTGAGGGTGACCGAACCCACTTTGGGGCCATCGGGCAAACAGCTCCGCTTGAACTGCTGTGCAAAGAACCGCCGGTAGAACACGCGCAGCCAGCTGTGGATGGTCACGCGATCGTAGACCCCCTCAAAGGAACGGCACGCCATGCGATAGATCTTGCCCGGCGTGAACCCAAAGCGCAGCAGGTGGTACAAGAAGAAGTCGTGCAGCTCGTAGGGCCCTACCAGGTCCTCCGTGCGCTGAGCGATCTCACCATCGCCCGTGGGCGGCAGAAGCTCGGGCGACACCGGCGTGTCGAGGATGTCCAGAAGAGTGGCCTCGATCGTGCCGCCAAACACGCCCGCAGCGTAGCGCACGAGGTGGCGCACGAGCGTCTTGGGCACGCTCGCGTTGACGGCGTACATGCTCATATGGTCGCCGTTGTAGGTGGCCCAACCCAGCGCGAGCTCGGAGAGGTCGCCCGTACCGATAACAAAGCCGCCCACCTGGTTGGCCAAATCCATGAGGATCTGCGTGCGCTCGCGCGCCTGGCTGTTCTCGTAGGTGACGTCGGTCACCGCCGGGTCGTGGTCGATATCGCGGAAATGCTGCTCCACCGCCGCATGAATGGGAATCTCGCGGAAGGTAACACTCAGGTTCTCGGCAAGGCTCTGTGCGTTGGACTTGGTGCGACCCGTGGTGCCAAAGCCCGGCATGGACACCGCCGTGATGCCGGTGCGATCAATCCCCAGGGCATCGAAGGCGCGCACGGTCACAAGCAGGGCAAGTGTAGAATCGAGGCCGCCCGAGAGGCCGATGACCGCATGCGTGGTGCCCGTATGGGCAAGGCGCGTTTTAAGGCCCGCCGCCTGCAGACCAAAAATCTCTTCGCAGCGCTGGGCCAAGTCGCCCTGATCGGCCGGAACAAACGGCGTGCGCACAAACACGCGGGTGGTATCGAGGGCAGAACGAAGCTGCAATGCCGCCTCCGCAGAAAGGCGGGAGGCATCTTCAAGCGCCTCGGCCGCACTCCCCTTGCCATCTGCACCCTGCCGGGCCGCACGCGCGAGCGCGCTCCGGGCGCCACGGAATGAGAAGCTCGCCTCGCTCGCCCCGCGTGTGGCGAACTCAGGCTGCACCCACGTGGTTGAGCGCCGGCGCTCGGCCATGAGGCGGTCAAGGTCTACATCGGCGACGGCCATGTCGCACGAGAAGAGGGGCGTACGCGCGAGCAAGCTGCCGTTTTCGGCCACCAGGTTCTCGCCGGCAAAGACCAAGTCGGTCGTTGACTCGCCCTCGCCCGCGTCAGCGTAGACATACGCGCAGTAGAGCCGTGCCGACTGCTGCGCCACCAGCTCGTGACGATACGCCGCCTTGCCGATGATCTCGTCGGAGGCAGAGAGGTTCAAGATCACCGTCGCGCCTGCGAGCGCCATATCGCACGACGGCGGCTGGGGCACCCACAGGTCTTCACAAATCTCGACGCCAATCACCACGTCGCGCAGGCCCGCGTCGGCGCAGCGATAGACGATGTTGGCGCCAAAGGGCACAGGGCCCTGCCCGGCAAAGCTCACGTAGCCCATGGGGTTGCGGCGAGCCGGGGTGAACCAGCGGCGCTCGTAAAACTCGCCGTGCGTAGGGATGTTTGCTTTGACCGTGAGGCCCAGAAGCTGGCCCGCGCAGCACACCGCCGCGCAATTGTAGAGGTTCTCGCCATGCGCCACGGGCAGGCCCATAGCAAAGAGCACGGGAAGGTCGCTCGTGGCTGCTAAGATCTGCTCAAGCGCCTGCTCACTTGCGCGCAAAAGCGTGCGGTCGAGAAAGAGGTCGGCGCAGGTATAGCCCGTAAGGCAGAGCTCGGGAAGCGCAAGGGCGCCCACGCCCTCGGCTGCGGCAGCGCGCACCGTCTCCACAATGGCTGCCGCATTGTGAGCCACATCGGCCACCCGGATAGCAGGCGTGGCCGCCGCCACACGGAAAAACCCGTCCGAAGCGCCAACGCCCGCCGGTCCATCCACACTTGTCAACACGAGCTCGTCCATGAATACCCCTTTACGCGCCGGGCGCCATTGTTCATATGGCTTTATTGTAGCAATGGAGCCCGACCGCACCCCTCATCACCGCGCCCGAGAAGCCCCAAGCTTGCGCGCTATCCGCTTGTGCTTTTTCTCAAGGCAGGCCTGCGGCCGTATAATGGGACGTGACGAAACACCAATTCGCCCGCGGGCTTTGCCCGCCGCAGCACCCAAGACAAGAAAGGCACGAGCCCGTGAGCGACACCGCACAACCCACACGCACCACCTGCGCAAACGGCACCTCCGCCACCCGCGAGGCAGCGCACATCGAAAAGCTTGCCATCGTGGTTGTCACCTTTAAGCGTCAGCAGCTGCTGGCCACGCTGTTCGACTCGTTTTGCACGCTCACGCAGGCCCCTTGGCGCATCGTGATCGTAGACAACGAGCACTCGGACGAAACGGCACGCATGGTGTCCGACCTTGCCGAGCGTACCCGCGCGCTCTGGGGCACTGACACCTCCACGCCGGACGCCGGGGGCGGCACCGAGCGCGTGATCTATGCACCGCAGGAAGACAACCTGGGCGGTGCCGGTGGATTCTCCGCCGGCGTCAAACGCGCCTGGGAGCTGGGCGCGCAGTGGTTTTGGGTGATGGACGACGACGTGCGTGTGCTCCCCGACGCCCTCGACAAGCTCGCCCCCTGGACGCGTACGCACCGCGTCATCCAAGGCTCGCGCCTCAACTTTGACGGCAAGCCGTTTTACTGGCAGTACCACTTCATCAACACGCTCGGCATCCCCAACCCCATCGCCCCCTCGGCCTTCGACGAGCGGGGCTACAAACCCATGAACACGCTCTGCTTTGAAGGCGGCCTCTTTGCCCGCAGCGTGGTGAACCAGATCGGCTACCCCGACCCAAGGTTCTTCATCTACTTTGACGACGCCGTCTATGGCTATCTCGCCTCGAAGGTGACCGACTCCATTGTGGTGGCCGACGTGGTGCTGCAGCGCACGCGCGAGATTGCGAACATGAGCATCGGCACCGTGCGCCGCTTGAACGGCACCTCGGACATGAACCGCTACCACATCATGCGGAATCGCGGCTACATGATGCACTACTTCAAGGAGCACGGGGACTACCACCGTCTGCTTTTTGGCGTGGGCACTGCGGCGACCTTTGCGAAAGAGCTTATTCGCATCGTGATGGTGGACAGGTCGTTCAAGGGCGGCATACCGGCGCTCGTGCGCGGCATGCGTGATGCCCGCAAGATTTACCGCGACCGCACCTGGAAACCCATGCCGCCGCTCAAAGACAGAGAGGCGTAGCCCAAGCGGCACGGCCACGAGGATGCCCGACTGAGCATCTTCGCAGGTAGACCGCGCTGCAAGAGCTTTGGCAAATCCTCATCGAATCAAAACACACGCGACGCTTTTGTGGTGTCTCGTGTCATGTCGCACATGTCTCTACCCCGCGGGGTACGACCTGAGTACCCTTACCCATACCGCGCCGCCGCACCCACCCCTGCGCGTGGCGGCCGCATTCCATAACTTGCTCAGCCATGAATGGGAGGACCTTACATGGCAACTCGATATACCAGCCAGCAACGTACGCGCATCATGGACCGTGCGCGTCAAGACGAGCCGCAGGAGCATGCCTCCATCGGCAACACCCAGCTCATTCCACGCAAGCAGGGCCTCTTTGACGGCCTCTCCGCCGCACAGATTATTGCCGCCGCTGCAGCCGCTGCAACTGCTATGGTGCTCTCTTCGCGCATTGGCATCGCCGGCTCGGCGATCGGCGCGGCGTTAAGCTCGGTGGTGACCGTCGTGTCGTCGCAGCTGTATCGCAACTTCCTCGACGCCGGCGCGCGCAAACTCAAAGACGGCAGCATTTTGCCCAATGCACACGCAAACAGCGCCACCGGAGGGGCGCACGCTCAGCAAGGCTCGTATGGCACGCAGGCAGAGCCGTACGCGCCCACATCCTATATACCGGGCGGAACGCTGCAAACGGGTGCACCTGGAACAGTCCGTGGCGCACGTGTGGCACCGGTCAAACTCCAGGCACGGGCGGCCGCGCATCGCTCTAAAACCCAGCGCCGCGTGGTGGTTTTCTCGCTGCTGATTGCCATGCTCGTTTTAGGCATCTATGTGGCCGTGCTTCTGTGGGGCACGGCAGGAGAAGGCCTGGGCACCCGGCCCGAGCCTCTCTTCACCCCAACGACGCAAGCCCAAACGCAAGATGACACCTCCGAGCCCCTGGATGAAGCAGGAGAGATGCCCACAACCGGAACGAATGCCGGCGACAACGCCAATGCAGGCACAACGGACGGAACCTCCTCTCCCAGCACCGAGCCTGCGGAAGATTCTACGGACACGGGAGATGACGGCGCAGGCGAGCCCTCCACAGGCGATGCCCCCACAGCGGACACACCCGGCTCTACCGGCACAGCTTCGGGCACGGGTTCAAGCACGGGCGCTGGCACGACAAACTCCTCGGACGCACCGGCTTCGGCCAGCGCTGCGTAGGGTTTTGCTCCGCCGGCGAGCCTGAGCGCTCCGCTCAAACGCCCCGTACCGCAACCAAGACCACTGGGCCATTTGGCCGGAGTCCGTCGCATCGATGGTAAGATGCTCATGATCGACTACTTAGAAAGAAGCATCATGGCATCTATCGCACACGAATCGCAGCAACCAACACTCTCTTTGGGCAACCGCATCTACCTCTACGGCGTCTTGAGCCGCCACCTTGGCGTGGGCAAGCAAACCTTCATGCCCCAGGTTGAGGAGGCGCTTGCCGCTGAGCATATGGGTGCAGACGATCTGGGGTTTTCTGACACACGTACCCTGCTGGAGGCTATGGGCGACTGCGTGCAGCTCACCATCTTTAAGGGCGGGCGCGTGTACGCCACGCTCGTTGCTCAGCCAGCCTGGGACGAAGCGCTCGCCGCGGCTCATGCAAAGCAGGCAAGCGACAACACCAAAGCAGGCGGAAAATCGTGGAAGCGCAAGAAAACGAACAAGGAGCTCAAACCGGTGCGGCCGCGCCGCGTAAAGCGTCCGAAGCCCGTTGAGGAGCCTGAAGAGGTCGCGGCAGTCGAGGATGCTGCTGCAACGACCGCTAACGCCGATGCGGCAAAGCCCGCATCCGACGCACCTGAGGCAGCCCCCACTCCGAATGCCTCCGATCCGAGCGGAACAGCTAACGATACCAAGGAGCGTGCCGATTCTGCGCGCATCGAGACCACAGCGGCCGGACTTGCCATCACCATCGAGATTGAGCCCGCTGACGCAGACGCCACGATTGCCCAGGATGCATCTGGGGCCCAAACGTCCAACGCGCCCGTGACCGACGACTCCACGCAAAACGCTGATGCTCCGAACACCTCGGACGCAGCAGATTCCGCTGTGTCTGACGTTGCAGAGGCTGCCGACTCCTTCTCCGACGCCCCACGCCCAGCTCCTGAGGAGCATACGCCAAGCATCTCGTTCACCATCCTCTACGACCCAACGGCGGATGAAGAAGACGCGAACGATACGGCGGACACTCTCGCTGAAACCATCTCGCCCGGCGCTGCACCAAAAAGCCAGGCTGCATCGGACTCCCCCGTGGCAACCGCTCCCACACCTGAGCAGGAAACTGCCTCAGCCGCCTCCGCGCCAGCAGCCGAAGCCACTCCCGCGCCTGAAGAGACAACCTCGCCAGCACCTGCGCCAACCGCCGTGGTGCCTGCTGAGCTCGATGCTTCGGTCGCAACACCCTCCCCGGCAGCAAGCAGCACAGAGGCCGCAACGTATGCCGCCGAAACACCACGGGCCGTAAGCAACACCCCTGCAAACCACCAGGTAGCACAGCCGGCCCTCACCTCAACCATTGCAGCAGCTGATGCACCCGCCGTGCAGCCGCAGCCCGTCGCTGCCGCAGCGCACGCGTCCACCCCAGCGCCCCTGCCCGACTACACGGGCTTCCCGGTGGACTTCGCGCTAGAGGTCTACTGCCCCAATAACCTGCTTGCCGCACTTGCCCAGCTCCTCCCCTATGGAGCCGACGTCTTGGGCATACTGGGCGCCTACTTTGATATCGCTAAGCTGGTCGGCACCGTGTCCGGCACGCGCTCGCGCGTCACCTTCCCTATGGGGTATATCGTGGATGGCAAGCGATGCGAAGCGCTCGTAACCATCAAGCGCAAAAACGAACACGGCCTCTCCTGGGCTGTCGCCGCCATCGAACAGGACTAAAAAAGCGCGGAAGGACACATCGCCTTCCGCGCTTCTCATACGAGCAAAGTGGATGGATCGGCCCCGTCCCCATCCGTCCTGGATGAATCGACCCCGTCCCCATCCGTCCTGTTAGTCGCGGGTGAGCTTGCGATGGATGCGGTGCGGCCTTGCGGCATCCTCACCCAAACGCGCCACGCGGTTCTCCTGGTAGGAGGCAAAGTTGCCCTCAAACCAGTACCATGCGCCGGGGTTATCGTCCGTACCCTCCCAGGCCAGGATGTGCGTGGCCACGCGGTCGAGGAACATACGGTCGTGGCTAATAACCACCGAGCAGCCCGGGAACTCCAAGAGCGCGGCCTCAAGCGAGGAAAGCGTCTCCACGTCGAGGTCGTTGGTGGGCTCGTCCAAAAGCAGCAGGTTGCCGCCCTGTTTGAGCGTAAGCGCCAGGTTCAAGCGGTTGCGCTCGCCGCCCGAAAGCACACCGGCACGCTTCTGCTGGTCCTGGCCCTTAAAGCCAAAGCTCGCCACATAGGCACGGCTCGGCACCTCGGTCTCGCCCACGAGCATCTTGTCCGTACCGCCCGAGACCACCTCCCAGAGCGTCTTGTTGGGGTCGATGCCCTCACGATTCTGGTCCACGTACGAGACCTTCACCGTCTCGCCGAGCGTGATGGTGCCCGACGTGGGCTGCTCAGCACCAATGATCATCTTGAAGAGCGTCGACTTACCCACACCGTTGGGACCAATCACGCCCACAATACCCGCACGCGGCAAGCTAAAGGAAAGGTCGTCGATGAGGACGCGGCCGTCGAACTCCTTGTGCAGGTGCTCAACCTCAAGCACCTTCGCACCCAGGCGCGGGCCCACCGGAATGCGGATGTCCGTCCAGTCGAGCTTCTGGCTGGCGCGTGCCTCGGCCTCCATCTCCTCGTACCGGGCCAGACGCGCTTTGTTCTTGGCCTGGCGCGCCTTTGGCGAAGAGCGCACCCACTCAAGCTCGGAGGCCATGCGCTTCGCCAGCTTGGCATCGCGCTGACCCTGCGCGGCAATACGAGCCGCCTTGGTCTCCAGATAGGTGGAGTAGTTGCCCTTGTAGGGATAAAGGTGGCCGCGGTCGACCTCGCAGATCCACTCGGCGACGTTGTCCAGGAAGTAACGGTCGTGCGTGACAGCAAGCACAGCACCCGGATAGTCCTTGAGGAAGTGCTCCAGCCACAGCACCGACTCGGCGTCGAGGTGGTTGGTAGGCTCGTCAAGGAGCAGCAGGTCGGGCGCCTCAAGCAAGAGCTTGCAGAGCGCCACACGACGGCGCTCACCACCCGAAAGCACGTTCACCGGCATATCGGAATCGGGCAACTGGAGTGCATCCATAGCCTGGCCAAGCTTAGAGTCGATGTCCCAACCATCGGCAGCATCAATCTCGTCCTGGAGCTTGCCCATCTCGGCCATAAGCGCGTCGAAGTCCGCATCGGGGGCGGCCATCTCCTCGCCAATCTGGTTGAAGCGGTCCACCTTTGCCAGCAGATCGCCAAAGGCCATGCGCACGTTCTCGATAACCGTCTTGTCATCGTCGAGCGGCGGCTCCTGCGGAAGCAAGCCCACGGTGTAGCCCGGCGTCAGACGAGCCTCTCCGTTGGAGACCTCCTCAACGCCCGCCATAACCTTGAGCAGCGTCGACTTGCCCATGCCGTTGGGACCCACAACGCCAATCTTGGCTCCGGGATAAAACGAAAGCGACACGTCATCCAAGATAACCTTGTCGCCATGCGCCTTGCGCGCCTGGTACATCTGGTAGATGAACTCTGCCATGCATCCTCCTGCGTTGGTCATACAACTGGTTGGAGCGCAACGCCCCACTCGGTTCAACCCATCCATAGTCGCAGGGAAAAGGTAGATTTATATGCTCAGATGTGCTCTTCATGCGGAAACCATGGCGGCCTGAGAGCCGCCGCGCTCCCACGACAACCGTCTGGAGCGTGTTCGTGCGGTTCGCGCGGGTGAACAGCCCCGATACCTCCTTCATGGTGCACCACAGCCCCCTCCGATGTCAGAAAATCACCGTTTTGAACGAGTTGAAAATTGTATGCACAAGATGCCGCTTCTCAGCCGGTTTTATACACGCATTTCCGCAGGTCAGCGTAAGCCGAAGACTGAGATCCGCACGCCATCGAAAACGGGTCGTTCAAAACGGTGATTTTCTGACATGTCAAGAGGTCCTGCCTGCCGCGACAGGCGCCACGGAGCCACGCGACATGCATAATTGGAATCCGGTTGGCCGAGCATACCGCCGAGCCTCGGTGCAAAACCGCAACCTCACCTGGAAACCAGGCAAAGCGGCGCATGTGCTTGCCATGGCATACGTCCCACGCGTGCATCCGTCCTCAACAGCAGCCCAGGGGCCGCAGAGCACGTCGGTGTTTCCCTATAATAGGGGGCGACCACGAAAGGATCACCATGACCTCGCCCAACCTTCCTGCTTCCCTTGAGTCCCAAGCTGGCGCCGCACCTCAGGCGCCCTCGGTATCCCCGGCGTCTCTGACGCCGCACGAGCCCCAAACAGAAACCGCCACCTCGCGGCTTGAGCTGGTGTGGGGAGCTCCCGGCCTTGCGCGCCTTGAAGCGGCAACGGTTGTGGTGCTGGGCGTAGGCGGCGTAGGCTCTAATTGCGCTGAGAGCCTTGCGCGCGGAGGCGTGGGACATCTGGTGCTTGTTGACGGCGACGAAGTGGCCCCGAGCAACATCAACCGCCAGGCCATCGCATTCGCAAACACCGTCGGCATGCGCAAAGTGGAGGCAGCGCGCACCTTCCTGGGCGCTATCAACCCATCCCTTACGCTCACAACCTATGACCGCCTTATCAAAGCCGACGAGGTCGACGCGCTGATGCAGGCCATCGAGCATGAAGTGGGCCCCATCACCTATGTGGTTGACGCCATCGACACCGTCTCGGCCAAGCTTGCCGTGGCCTCCTGGGCAACGCGCACAGGCACACCGCTCATCAGTAGCATGGGTGGCGCCAACAAGCTCGACCCTGAGCGGCTGCGTATTTGCGACATTTTCGAAACCTCGATGGATCCGCTTGCCCGCGTGATGCGCAAAGAATGCCGCAAGCGGGACATTCGCCGCCTCACGGTATGCTGCTCGTTTGAGGCCCCACAAGAGCTACCCCTAACGGCAAGTCCCACGGATACCACTGTTGCCGCGGCCGCCGATAATCCCGCTGATGCAGCGGCACGCCCCACACTGGGCACCGTCTCGTATCTGCCGCCTATTATGGGCCACATGATTGCCGCTCATGTGATGAGGCAGATTGTCCTGGAGCCCGCTGCCGCAGCCGCGACCACAACCCAAAACAGCAGGTGAGTACATGTACCGCCTCGTTGATATGCACTGCCATCTTGACCGCATGACCAATGCCACCAACGTAGCGATGGACGCCGCGACGCGCAGCATTGCAATCTTCGACACCACCGTAACACCCACCGACGCCCTCGCAGCGCAACTGCGCTTTGAGGCTGCACCCAGCGTTCGCGTGGGCGCGGGGCTTCATCCCTGGTGGATTGCCGATGGACGTTGTGGAGAAGAAGACGTAATCCAAGCGGCACGGCTGGCGGCAACAAGCGCCTACGTGGGAGAGATTGGCCTCGACTTGAGCAAACGTTATGCCAGCACCGAGACGATGCAGACCCATGCGCTGCGCACCATAGTAGAGCGTGCTGCCTGCCACCCACTCCCCCATCGCGTGTTTTCGGTACACGCCGTGCGCTCCGTAACCCCGGTGCTCGATATCTTTGAAGAGCTGGGGCTTCTGGGTGCGGACGCGCCCGCGGGCACAACCGTCATCATCCACTGGTTCTCGGGATCGTCTGATGAACTCACACGCGCCCGGCGTCTGGGATGCGCCTTTTCCATCAATGAGCATACGCTTGCCACCAAGCGCGGACGCGCCTATGCGCAAGCCATCCCTCGCAACCAGCTTCTGCTCGAAACCGATGCGCCTCCCGGCCTTGATGCGCCCTATACGGCGCGCGAACTTGAGGCGTCGCTTACCCGCACCTTGACCGCCCTCGCCGAGCTTCGCCGAGAAGACCCCCACGCACTCGCAGAAGCCATAGCCCGCACGAGCGAACGGCTGTTACGGCTCTAGCCACCATTCAACACATGCCTACCAACTCCGTACCTTCTGCCGAGAGCGCACCACGCTCTGCCCAACAACCTGCATAACTGCGTTCGTGACGGGTATGCAGATGTTGAGGCACGTCACATGCCACAATGCGATGGGAGGTGCGGACATGGACGCGAACGCGATCTTCACGTTGGTCGGAATGCTTGCTATGCCGCTGGTGGTGCTCCTGTTGCTCGAGGCGATTGCCTCCGTGGCGCCCGCATTGGCACGCCGCGGAGCACTGTGGTTCCAGCCGGATGACGGCAACGTCTCATGGACATCACACGCCATGACCAACTGGTACGATGCCGGAGCGGTCGCAGGCTCGGGTGCGGGTCACCGCGCGCATCACGTCACAACGCTGATGAATAGCTTTCCCATCCGTCAGGCCTAGCAGCGCCAAGCGACCCGAAACATAGACCCCCTTAACAGTGGTCCGTCCGAGCGTACTCGGGCGGACCACATGCTTGACGCCCCTTCATGTGCGCTTTGTTGGCGGCTCCGCACATTCTGCCACCATCGCCCATCCTCATCGGCATGCCCAGCAGCATGCGACGCGAGCCCGCCAAAAAACTTTTCGATTTGTTGCAGTTTGGAGTGCACTCTCCGAGTAGACTGGCCTTTTCGCGGAACAAACCCGCAGGTCACAGCGTTGGGTTTTCCCGGTGTATCTGAGGGATCGGCCCTAAACTGCAACAAATCGAAGAGTTTTTCTTGGCCACCCAATACGACCCCAACGTTTCGCCGATACACTGCATTCCGACCAGGTCGAGTCTTTCGAATGGCCGAAAAGAGTGCATCGGCGTTAATAAATGGATACCAGAATGACGACCAGAGCTGGCGTGCCTACCCAAACAGGTGCGGCGCCGCCTCGAGGATATCCGGCACCTCATCGATAATGACGTCGGCCGCGTCCTGCGAAAAGCCAAAGCGATCCTCACGCTTGGCAAAAACAGTCAGACCTGCCGCCTTGCCTGCCGTGATGCCCGGTACTGAGTCTTCCACGCAGCAACAATCCTCAGCCGCAAGCCCCAAGGCACTTATGGTATGCAGGTAAATCTCGGGGTTAGGCTTGCTCTCGGTGAAGTCGGCACCCGAAACAACCAGCTCGAAGGCATCGGTGAGCTTGCAGCCCTCAAGCGCTTCCTTGATACCCTCGAGGGGTGTGGACGATGCCAATGCCACACGCACGCCCCGCCGCTTAAGCTCGTCGATCGTTTCATGAATGCCGGGGTTCAACAACTCGTCGTAGTTCTTCACGTGGTTTTTCGACCAGTCATTGAACATCTGACCAGCGACCGCCGGCTCCACAACACCCTTCCCCGCACGCTCAAGCCAAAAAGCAACATTGCGCTGGAACGTCTGGTGTGACTGACCAACCTGAGCGTCGAGCTCGGCTTTGGTGATACCAAGCCCCAAATCCTCCGAGAAATGACGAATCTCGTTCCAATAGTAGAGCTCGGTGTCGATAAGAACGCCATCCATATCAAAGATAACAGCCTTGAAAGGGAACGATTGGGTCATCTAAACTCCTCACCTCATGCGATTTCGCACCGGAGAATCATGATAAACAGTTCGGGACACGTCGGAACTCTTCGAACGCACACATGATGTAAGGGTTCCGCAAACACCTGGCATGCACTGGCTCATCGCTCGCGCCCCACAAACAGCCGTCGATCACGTTAGCCAAGCAGCCGATCCAGCATCTGAGCAATACCGTCCTCGTTGTTCGACCCGGTCACGCAGTCGGCCACGCGCTTCACCTCGTCGGTTGCATTGGCCATAGCAACGCCCGTACCCGCAAGCTTAAGCATGGGGATGTCGTTTTGTCCATCTCCAAAGGCCACAAGCTCGGACGGATCGATGCCGCGCTCAGGCAGCGCCACAGAAAGCGCGTGCGCCTTGTCGATGCCGCGCGCCGTGAACTCAAAATAGAAATCCGCCGTAAACATGCAGCTCAACCTGTCCATAAAGGGAGCTGCCATCTCCTCATGATGCTCAGCGAGGTAGGTATCCGTGCCAGCCGTGAGAATCTTGTTTTGCGGCGTAATGCACCAATCAAGAAGCGACTGAACCTCGTGGATGCGCAGGCTGCATGCGTCGCGTTCGTACTTGATGATGTTTTTGGGCTCACCCTTGTGGTAAATGGTGCAGCGATACGCATCCTCGATATAGAGACGATCGGCATCAACAAGCATGGGGATGACATCGAAGTTCTGCAAGTGTTCGAGAACCGCCCGCGCATCTTCAACCGAAATCGCCTGATTGAAAAGCAGTTCACCCGAAGTGGCATCGCGCACTTGCGAACCATTATAGGCAACAAGCATGCCGTGATGACGATCGAGCTCAAGCTCGTGCGCAAGCGCACGGAGGCCTTGTGCCGGTCGACCGGAAGCAAGAATGAGCGTTATGCCAGCGCGCTCTGCAGCCAGGAGCGCTTCTTTCGTGCGTGGGGTAATGACTTTCTTGTCGTTGGTAAGGGTGCCGTCGATATCGAGTGCAATAGCTTTTATTGACACGGTTTTTCCTCCTTGTCGCGAAGCATACATAGTACCAAAGGAAAGCAGATGAGCCCTTCTGTCATAATGGGCTATCCCTCTTGGACGTACCGACGGGGGTGACCCCAAGCACCCTCAATGCCGCAAACACTGGCAGCAAAGGTCGCTGCCCCGTCAAGCGCTCTCGTAAGGGCATCCTCATGCGCAGCTCCAGAGGCACACCGCTCAAGATACCCTAACAAGAAAGCAGCGATAAACGAATCGCCAGCTCCCATCGTGTCACGCACAGTCTTTGCCGGCTTGATGGGCTGCTCAAAGAACCGCTGTCCGTCAAAGGCCACAGACCCGCGTTCACCACGCGTCACTATCGCAATTGACGGACCCAGACCCTGCAGCCACCGCAAACGCTCAGCAACCACTGCGTCGTCAGCCTCATCCTCCATAGAATAGAAGGCATAATCTACAAACGGCGCCACGTCTTCGCAGTATGCATCAGTAGAGTCCTCCGAGAAGTCAAAACTCACCGGTACCCCAGCCGCTCGAACCAAAGGAAGTTCACGTTCAGTAAAGCAATAACTTCCCGTATGAAGCACATCAAAGCCTTTGATATACGCAAGAGCAAAACGATCAAGTACGTAGCGCGAACGACCACGAACACCACCCTGATTTGAACCAAGAAACACGCGCTCGCCGTTCTTTACCGTCACACGCGAGGAGCCATTTTCACCAATCTCCTGGCGACAGCGCACAAGCTCAACGCCCTCTTGCTCCAAACTCTCAATAACGTGTTCGGCGGCATCGTCGGTGCCAAAAATGCCCATATAGGCCGCTCGGCGCGCTCCGAGCCATTGCGCGTAGACCGCAACGTTGACCGCGTTGCCGCCGGGATACATAACCCCTAGGTGCTCATAGCGGTCGACAACATTGTCGCCAAACCCCAGCAGCGCAACATCGTATCCCATTGGAGCTCCCTAGTACGAAACCACACCCATATAACGGCGATAGTCCGGATCATGTCCAAACACTTTGCCACGCGCCGCACGCAGCTCGACGTTCATAGCATAGAAAAGCACCGGATCGAGGTAGGCGCGAACCGACTCGGGGACCTGGTCCATTCCGTACTCGAGCGCGTCGAGCACCATGAGCGTGTCAGTGTGTTCGCGCAAAAACGCGAGCGCACGCTCATCCATAATACGAAACTCGCTTGAACCCATTTGTAAAAAGTAGAACACACCTGGCTCGGTGACCTCAAAGGGCCCATGGAAATATTCGCCCGAATGGATATAGCTGCAGCTCTGCCATTGCATTTCCATGAGCGAGCAGATGGCAAACCCATACGTCTGGCAAAAGTTAGGGCCCGATCCCAAGATATAAAGAAAGGGATGTTCCTGACAAAGTGCCGCAAATCGGGGCGCCAGCTCTTCGTTCACCTTGCCCCGCGCCGCAGGCAAAACATTATCCATGATGCCAACGCCCTGATACATATCGGACAGATGCTCGTATTCCTCTTGCTGCTCGAGCAGCTCAGCGGCAATAAGCGGCGCGATACCCGATGGCACCTCACCAGCCGGGACGTCCGTTCCCCAGGGATACACCCAGCAGACGAGCGGTTCGTGGGCGATTTTCGAGTCTGCGTTGTCTGTGAGGGCAACAACCTTGGCGCCACGTTCAAGGGCGAGTGCACATGCATCGAGCACCTCGGGGGTGTTTCCGCTATGGCTACATGCAACAACAAGGCTATGCTCACCCAGACGCTTCGGTGCGGAGATGCAGAACTCTCGTGCCGTATAAGCACTTGAGACGAGTCGGCAGCTCTCTCGCTCAAGCAGCATATGCGCAGGAAGCAGGTCGATGAGCGAGCCGCCGCACGCAACCCAATACACCTCTTCGATACTCCCACGCTCGGCGATGATGTCCTTCACCAGATTAAATGCCTTCATATCGAAAACCCTCTTTCTTCAGTACCAACCATCCATGCCCATCGGCGCCCGCCGAGCACGCCACGTGCCAAGCAGACCGCAAGCAACTACTTCGAGGCGCGCTCCCCCTCCACAATTGCAATGCCGGCCGTGGCGCCGAGTGCCGAAGCTCCCGCGGCGATAAACGCCTGGGCCTGCTCATAGGTACGGATGCCGCCCGCAGCCTTCACGCGCACCGCGTCGCCAAGCACCTCGTGCATAAGCCGCACATCTTCAAGGGTCGCTTTATACGGACGACCGGATGAGGTCTTGAGAAACGTGGGGCGGGCACGAAGTGCGATCTCGCACACGCGCCGTTTATCTTCCTCGGTCTTGAGCTTGGGCATTTCGACAATCACCTTGTCGTGCATACCGTGCGCACGGCAGAAATCCGCGACGCCGGTCATCTCACGCTCAATCTCGGCGAAGTCACGCTCTTCGACCGCCCGTTGGTTCAAAACATAATCGATCTCGGTGAAGCCCCTCGCAGCGTACCGTTCGAATAGAGGCAGCTCGTCCTCAAGCGTTAGCTCGCCAGCCGGGAAATCAATGGCACCCGCGACGATGATGCCCGTGCCCGCAAGCGTTGCACATGCATGCTCATACGTCTCCGGATCGGCGAAAACGCAACGAAACCCGTACGTACGCGCTTTCTCGAGATACTCGTCAAAGGTGTCGTTTGGATCGTCAATGTAATCAATATACGCGTTGATACCCATGCCTTGGTCTCCCTTCATACCGCAGCGTATGGCCATAGATCACTGCCCATAACCCAGCACTGCACCGATAACTCCCGGAATCTCGTCCACCATGACGTCCGCACCGAGCTGGGTGAATCCAAACCGCTCTTCACGCTTTGCAATGGTGTAAAGACCAGCACTACGAGCAGCCTGAATACCCGGATCGGAGTCTTCCACCGCACAGCACACGTCGGCAGAAAGTCCAAGCTTGTCTAGGGTAAGCAGATAAATTTCGGGATTGGGTTTGCTTTGATGCAGCTCATCCCCACTCTCAACCACTTCAAAGTAGCCATCGATGCCACACTCGGCCAACACTTTCTCAATATGAGAAAGTGGAGAAGACGAGGCTACAGCCAAGCGCAGCCCGAGCGAATGAAGCTCCTCGAGCGTCTCGGGCACGCCAGGATTCATGATTTCGCGATAGCTGATAGGATGCTCATCCCAGTATTCGTCTTCACGGCGCTCGATTTCCTCACCAGATATTCGTTCGCCCAGTGAGCGCTCCCACCATTGCTCGTATAACACACGCTCCACCTTACGCGAAGACCCTGCGAGCTGGTTAAGCTCCTCTGGTGAAACCGCGACTCCTACTGAAGCGAAATACGCAGCGTGCCCCTGACGATATACAAACTCCGAATCCACCAGAACGCCATCCATGTCAAATATGACTGCTTCAAGCTTTTGCACTGCAATCACACATCCCTTTCAACGCATGCCAAACGAAGAAATCTCCTGTAAGCATTCTGTCTTACTGTGCAACCCTCTCCCCCTCGGCGCGACGATCGGACATGCGTCGCACCGCATAGGTGGAAACGCCTACCGCCGCAATGATGCACGAAGCTCCGAACAACACACCCTGAACGCCAAACGTTGCCGCAAGGAATGGGGCAATCGCAAGCGGGATAACTCCTGCGCTGTTGAGGCCCAGGCGCACGAAACCCATAACGCGCCCCAGATGCGTCATAGGTGTACGTTCCTGAACAAGAATTGCCTGTGTTGGTTCCATAAAACCCCATGCAAGCCCGTTGATAAACTGACCCACGATTGCCACCGCAAGGATATTCGTGCCCACATAGATCATCGATCCAATACCCACAAACGCCAACGTTGCAAGCAGGAAGGGCACATCGATTTTGCGCTCGGGAATCTTGGTGAAGATGTAGGAGCCAATCGCCATACCAACACCCGACACCGCCGAAAGAACACCCATCCACACAACGTCTACCACAAGCACATCGCGGTAGAACAATGACTCAAGGGAATCAAAGGCGCCGAAGGCAAAAAAGCCCAAAAAGCCACTGACAAAAATGAGGCGCAAATCATGCGTGCGCATGGTGATGCGCGCACCCTCAATAACACCTGCGATAACACTCAACTTATCGTTCTGGTCCTGCTCCTCTTTTTCCTCGCGGGGCGGCGTAACGGTCTCGCGACACCCCCAGGTAACCGCAATGGCACCCACAAGGCAAACCGCCATAAACAAAAACACCACGCGCGTAGGAAAAAGCCCCGCGAGCACGCCACCAGCAATAGGTCCAGCGGCGTATGCGATATTGCTGTAGAACACCATCAAACCATTCAGGCGTGCAAGCCGGGCACGCCCTTGCGCAAGATAAACCGGATAGGTACGTGTACAGGTATTGATGGAGCCACCGCCCAAACCCATCATCACGGCTGCGAACATAAGCGTTGGAACCGAGGGGGGCACAATCCCCATAAACACACTCATCACAAGCATTGCCACAAGCGTAATAAGTGCTGTTTTCCGAGGCCCCACGCGGTCGATCACCGGCCCTGCGGCCGCATTTGCAAGCGAGTTGCACAAATTACGCACAAGCGTAATAGCAGCAACGAGGAAGGCATCGCCTCCCAGCTCGTAGGTTGCAGCGCCAATCAACCCCAGAAAGTACACGGCATTAACCGCACACCATTGGAGCGATTCAAGAGCAATCAGGCGCTTTTCCCCGGTTGCAAGCGGTCCAAGTTGGTTAGTGAGCGCACGCGCGGTGCTCATAGTAAAAACCCTTTCAAGAAAACGAAGCAGGAAAATGAATCGTATTATAACGTTATCGATTTTGTACGTAGCAAAAAGGGTGGCAGCCCGTCGTACGTGCCGCCACCCAACTGTGCGTATCTCAGCCTAGGCCAGAATGCCGAAGTACACTCCCACCACGCCAAGAACCATGGTTGCCAGGATGAGGACCATCGGGGAAACCTTCTTCTTCAGCAGGTAGTAGTACAGGCCCATGAACGCGAGGCCAAGCATGCCGGGCATAATGCCATCGAGCACGCTTTGAAGTGTGGTGACCTGGTCGCCCGAACCAAACTCAACAGCAAGCGTTGCCCAGAACATACCACAGGTCATAGAGCCAACAACCATCATACCGATGATACCGGCAGCCTTGATGACCTTGTCCATGATGCCGGACTCTTCGGCGGTTGCAAGCAGGCTTACGCCGATCTCATACCCTTTATGGATGCCCCACACACGCAGGATGTACTGCGGGATGTTGAAGAGCAGCAGGAAGATGATGGGGCCGAGCACGTTGCCCTGCGAAGCCAGCGAAATGGCGATACCGGCGGCAACCACGCGGATGGTGGTCAAAAAGATTGCGTCGCCAATACCGGAGAGCGGGCCCATGAGGGCAGCCTTGATGTCGTTTACCGACTCTGCGGGCATCTCGCCCTTGGCAATGCGCTCCTCCATGGACATCGCGATGCCGCCAACAAACGGCGCAAGGCACACGGTGATGTTGAAGAATGCTGTGTGGCGCTCAAGCGCGGCAGCGTAGCCCTGAGGATCGTTGTGATAGATCTTCTTGAGCATGTTCTTGACCATCATGCCAAAGGCCAAGCCCATCTGGTTTGCATAGGTCCAGGAGAACTCCATGCCCAGTGCGCCTACGGAAAGAGCTGCCTTCGTCAGGTCCTGCTTGGTGATGGCGTACTCGCCAGTCTTGTAGGCGCTCTGCGTCGTCTCATTAGAAGTCATCGTCGTCAGCCCCCTCAATCTGCGCCGCGGTCTGCTGATTCTTGTCAAAGAAGCCGAGCGTCAAGATGGCGATGATGGCAGCAAGGAGAGCCACGCCAAGGGTCGAGACGCCCATGTACGAAGTGAGCAGGAAGCCCAGGAACAGGTAGGGCAGGAGCTCTTTGCGGTAAATGAGACGCAGGAGCATCGCGAAGCCCATGACCGGCAGGATGTTTGCGGCAGCAGCAAAGCCGTTGAGCACAAACTCAGGAACAGCGTTGACAAGCCAGTCGATGGCGCCGGAGCCAAAGTACACAGCGCAGAAGATGAGGACGAGCCACACAGGGATCAGCCACACGCCGATGAGCCAATGCAGCGCCATGAGCTTGCCGCCCTCGCCCTTGCGAGCGATGCCGGGGATGAAGCTCGTAAGCCAGTTGCTCACCAGCTGGCCCAGGTTGCCCACGCCAAGAACGAGCGTACCGATGGGCATAGCGAGACCAACGGCCACCTCGGTATCAAGGCCAAGCAGGCACACATAGGCGGTGCACAGCAGGCCAGCCGACGTAGCATCAGGCGGAATGTAGGCACCGATGGAAACGGAACCCATAAAAAGCGCTTCGATGCTAGCGCCCAGGACAAGACCGGTGTGCAAATCGCCTAGGAAGGCACCTACAACCGGGCAAACCACGATGGGGCGGAACGCGTACAGCGTACCGAGCTGGTAATCGAAGCATTTGAAGAACACGTACAGTACTGCGCAGAGTATGCTCTCGAAAAGCATGCGTCTACCTCCAATCACATAGGAGCGTGGCGTTACCCTAGATCAGCTTGAGGGCATCTACCTTGGGCTCTTCCGCAAGACCGCGGATCTCGACCTCGATGCCACGGGAGCCCAGCTCACGGAGGATCTCCTCCTCCTCGGGCTCCAAGAACACCTGGCGCGCGATGGTCTTGGTCGTCGGGGACTCCTTGGTGTTGCCCAAGTTGATGCTCTTGATCTGCGGGCAGCCATCGCAGAGCTGTTTAGCCTCAGCGATAGTCTGGACGCAGATGATCATCTTGTACTTATCGGTCACACCGCTATTGATGGCCTCGATGGCATGAGCCATGTCCTTGATCACAAGTTTGCAACCAGCAGGCTTACCAAGCTTTAGCGTGGTCTTCCACACCGGATCGTTTGCCACATGATCGCCAACGCAGAAAATGCAATCAGCCCCGAGGGTACCAACCCAAGAGGTAGCAACCTGCCCATGCAATAGGCGGTGGTCGACACGCGTGAGAAGAATCATCGTTCCCCCTCCTTTTCCTTACTAGAATTCCTCGTCGTCCGCATTAAGCGCAGCAAGCTCATCGTTGCAGTACTTCGGCCGGACCTCATCGGTCGACACAGCTACGCGAATCGCTGCCGCCAGGTCGGGTTCGTTGATGGAGAACAGCAACGAAATCAAAAGCGGTAGGTTCATGTTCGTCACGAGATGAATGTTGTCCCGCTGCTGAAGGACGTTGGTGAACTCGTTGTTCACACTCCCTCCGAAAATATCGGTGCAAACGAGCACCTCATCCTCTGCAGGAATCTCGGATAGCGTATCGGCCACAGCCTGCGCAATATCGTTCTTCCCGTCAACGAAGGCGCAAATAACCTTGATGTCGACAGCCGAACCGCCGCCCAGAAGGGCGAGCGCCTCGGAGATGCCGGCAGCGAAGTGGGCATGCGACGCAATGACCATATGTCTCATTGGTACACCTCCTTCAACATATCGAGGGCCGCACGGTACTGCCGAGCTGACTGCGAAAGAGCAGCAGCTGGATCGGTGTGATAGCGAGAATTGACGATTTCGAAGCTTACTGGACCGGCATAGCCTGCACGTGCGAGAGCGGCAAGGTCAGAAGCCATATCGCGCGCCCCGTCACCCCATGCAAGATGGCTCACCGAGCCGATGTCGGAAAAATGCAAATGCTTGATGCGCGTACCAAAGCGCTTGAAATATTCTGGGATCGAATCCCCGGCACGCCAGGCAGCACCCAAGTCGAGGCAAACGGCCAAACGGTCGTCAGCCACATCATCGAGCAGGCGCTCGAGCTCCTCGGAGCTGCGCACGAGATTGGTCTCGTCGCACTGGAGCGCCTCAATGGCAGGTGTCACGCCTGAATCGGCAGCGTACGCAACAATCTCGCGCAGCATCGAAACGCTCCGCGCCCATGCGTCTTCGCGCGGCTCATCAAGAAAGCCCCAGCCACTCGTAATCACTATCTTGTTCGCGCGGGTTTCGCGTGCGACATCAATCACATTTTTAAATGTTGCCAACGTGCGAGCGCGAGCCTCTTCGCCACGCGCGGCAACGTTTGCCGGCTTAGGATTTGTCTGCTCCGGGCAAATACCTATGATCGTAACGCCGTAACGCTCAGCAAGATCGGTCAGGACGCGTGCGTCATCATGACGCGCATAATCAAGGGCAAAATGCATCGGTCCGCACCAAATCTCGACTGCCTTATAACCGGCCGCCTGAGCATCAGCAAAGAAGGATTCGAGCGAAAAGAAGCGATAGTGGCAGTTCATAGCCGAAATCTGCCATGACGTGTCAATCATGCTCGCTCCTCCTTTCGCGTAATTGTCAATCAGTACTTAACCTATATATGTAAGCGTTTTTTCAGACCAATAACAGTAATGAGCATAGTCAATTTCTCGTTGCTACAGCGCCCCGTACATGGGTAATTGGTTAAGTGGTATGAAAAAGACGATAAGCGGTATATATGACAATCCGCGTTTCCGGCGCAGCGCTTCCTTCTCCCAATAACGCCCTACTGCGACACGGAATAACAGGCATGCCTTCCAATAGCAACCGACGTAACGTACTCAAGAGCACGTCCCTCGGCGTCGTAGCTCACGCATCGAATACCCAACGCCGGATCACCCATCGTTCCACGCAACAGCTGCGCTTCGCGCGGCTTGAGCTCGCACACCTGGAGCTCCTCCAAGGCGCGCACCACTTCGTGTCCTCGCAGCGCATAAAACTCATAGAGGCTGAATAGCGAGACATCTACCGTCTCAATGCCAGGAAAGAGCTCACATGGAACAAGTGCGCATTCCAAGGCAAATGGCTCGTCGTCAACACAATTAAGACGACGGACAAGAAATAGATCACCCTTGGGATCAACATCAAAAAATCGGGCGTAGTGAGCACCTACGGGACGAAGTGAGGTCTCGAGCACGCGCACGCTTGGATGGTGCTTCAAATCGCCCTGGCTCGCACGGAAACCACGGGGACCACGGGAGGAGCTATTCGCACTGAGCCCATGGGTGACAAACGTTCCCTTCCCCTGGGCGCGAAAGAGCAGCCCCTCATCGATGAGCCCATCGATGGCATTGCGCACGGTCAGCTTGGTTGTGCCATACTTTTGCGCAAGCTCCAGCTCCGAGGGAATAGCCGCTCCCGGCGTGAACTCGCCATCGTTGATCTTGTCGCGGATAATCCGACGAATGCGCAGATACAACGGAAGATGAACATTCGCCGCGCTGTCGTTGAGCCACGGCGCCGAACTGTATCCCTTCGCCATTGCGCTCACGCCCCCTCTCTCAGGGAATCCCCGCTGTTGCCCGGCCGCTCAAAAACGGTGGTGCATACAACGCCTATGCGCTCAGGGATGTAGAGCGTCTCGGTGTACTCAACAGGAGCGCCATTGGCGTTGGTCCTTCGACCCCGTTCAAAGAACACGAGGCTGTTTTTGGGAATCTCAAGCGCTGCCGCATCCTCCGCGCCAGCACGCACCACCGTGACGGTGATTGAGGTGTGGGCGGCATCCATGCCATAGCGGGTTCGCATGGTCTCGGCAAGCGAGACCTGTGCAAAATCGATGTCTTCGATACCGGGGCATGCGCGGGCAAACACATACGAGGTTTGCAGGCATGCCACCTCATCTTCAATGCCGCGCACACGACGCAACCTAAAGACGGGCTCCCCTTCTGAAAGCCCCAGCAAAGGCGCAACTGGTGCCGGGCAGGGAACGATATCGTTCGACAGCACGCGTGCCTGAGCGGTCTTGCCAATCTTAGCTACAATCTCGCTGAAGCCGGAAAGATCATCCAGGTGAATAATCGGGTGCTGAGGCCGGACAAAGTTGCCCGCTCCGGGCCGACACTCAACAAGGAAATGGGCAGATAGCTGGGCAAGGGCGCTGCGCAGCGTGGTACGGGACACGTTGAGGGCAACGCAGAGTTCACGCTCGGAAGGAAGGCGATCGCCCTCCTTGAGGTCGTGGGAATCGATGTATTCCAAGACTCCCTCGTACGCACGATCGAACGGAGAGACCTCAACGCGCCTAGCCATTGCCTCCCCCTGCCATCTCGTCAAAATCGCCCTTGAGCCCCACTGCGCTTTCCATCACGTTGCGGTAGGCGCGCGTGCCCCGTTTGAGCTCGCGCATCCAGAGTTTGATACGAATCGGATCAACGTCCGGCGTCTTCATCGACACCACAACGTTGACGCCGTAGATACGATTTTTGCGGCGAGCCGCATTGCCGCGTGAGACACCCATGGGGTTAAGGAAAACTTCGCCCAAGCCACGCAGGCCCTCGGGGGCTGGCGTGACCTCCGCCTCAATCTCCTCCACCTCGCACGATGCGATATCGGCGCAACGGAACACGGACGCTTGCTCCATGCCTGGCTGGCGGATGCTCCAGAGACCGTGCGCCTCGTCAAGCAGCACCTCGGGGATACCAAACATAGGCGCAGACGAGAGAATGGTGCGCGTGGGGGTAAATACCCCTTCCGCCGCTTGGAGATCATCCATGACCGTTCTCCATTTCCATCGTGCTTTCTCTTCGCTACAACTATATCTATTCGTATAATTTAAAACCAATTTTATCCATGGAAGGCATGGAGGTTCCCATGAGCGGTATGACGATGCTCGATTATGTCCGCGAATGCCCGGTGCGCCTGCAAGGAAATGTGACGCGCCAGCATGAACTGTGCGACGCCCTGGTTGCCCTCTATCACACGGCGGCAAACGACGGTCCGAGTCCCCTTCGACTTGTCGCCTGTGGCTCTTCCTATCACGCGTGCCGTGCCATGCAGCCCTTTATGGAGCATATCTTGGGACAACGCGTCGATGTGGTGACGCCCGGCGCATATGTGCGCTACGCAGCCACAATGCCCAACGCCTTTGAAGTCATGGTTTCGCAAAGCGGTAGCAGCACCAACATCATCGCCGCCCTCGATTATGCCCACGAGCTGGGGCGCGCACCTGTGGTGCTCACGGGTGATGTCGCGTCAGACGTGCGCGAGCATGCCGATACGGTTATCGATTATGGCGTCGGCGTTGAAACAGTGGGCTTTGTGACCGTGGGCCTCGTGACCCTCATGGAGTTCCTTGCACTCTTCGCACTCGACTATGCGCATGCCGCGGGACGCCTGACCGATACCGATCATCAGAGGTGGATGGACGAGCTTGCAGCAGCCGCACAGCTTCACGAAGAGCTCCGCCAGCGTATGGAGCAGATGTTTGATGCACACGAGAAGGCCTTTTTGAATCCCGGCACCACCTTTGTGTTGGGCGATGGGCCCAATTACGCCATGGCGCTCGAGGGTGCGCTCAAGATCCAAGAGACGCTTAAGGTTCCTGCGATCGTGTATGAACCAGAAGAATTCATCCATGGGCCCAACATGCAGCTCACACCCGCTTATACGGTCTTTGCAATCGACACCGATCCGCAGCCAGGCCGCACCTTTGACATCTGGCGCGCGGCACACGCGGTCACCGACCGCGCCTATCTGGTGAGCACCCGCATTCATGAGGAAGATACCGCCATCTCCGTCGACGGTGCACACATCAGCGAGCTTGTGAGCCCCATCTGCCTGGTGGCGCCCTTCCAGTACCTCTGCGCACGCGCGATGGCAACCCTTGATTGCGAGGCGGAGCACCCGCTTATGACCCGGTTCGAGCAAACAGTCTCGAGCAAGACGGAGCGGTACCGCGCCACGCACGACGCATAGCCGCGGGCGCCTTTAGCACGCGCCCTCGCTCATCGCGGGGGCCGTGCGCGTTTCCCTCTCACGCTGCTCAAGCACAAGATTCACCACGATGCTTCCTATGATGAGCACCGTACCCAATAGAGCAAACCGCCCAAAGCTCTCATGGAAGAAGAGGAACGCCCAGGTAGGGGCAAACACGACCTCGAGCATGGTGATGAGGTTTGCCGTGAGCGGATGCGCCCGCACAATACCACGAGAGAAGCACACGTTCGCAAGACCCGAGCACACGATACCGCCCGCGGCCATAAGGCCCCATTCATGCATTTGCACCTGCGGCAGGCGTGGGATGAAGGGAATCCCCGAAACAACCGAGATGGCGCAACTGATCATGGCCGATGTCACGGGCGAGGAGCCCCGTTTGGCATTGAGAAAAAACATCAGGCCAAAGAAGGCGCCCGAGATGATGGCAAGCAGATTGCCTGCAACATTTTCAGGCGAAAGGCTATCGAAAAAGAACACCACCATGCCCGTCAGCGCCATGACAATAACAAGCACCTTGCGCGCCGGCGGCATACGACGCTGTTCGATAGCCTCATAGAGCGCCACGAACGCCATCGAGCAGTACTGGAGCACAATCGCGCTTCCCACGCTCGTAAGCTTGTTGGCATAAGTGAACGTGATGCTCATGGCATATGACGCGATACCGGCGGCAACAACAAGCCGCGAGATATGAATCGTGGGACGAATAATGATGAAGTAAAACAGGAGCGCTACGGTAGATGAAACTGCACCGATGAGAAAGCCCGGTTGACTGTTCATCTTGGTGAATACGCCGGAAAAGCTCCATGCCACCGCTGTCCCCAGTAGCCAAAGATAGGCCGTGTTAGGCCGCTTATCCGTATCCCTGTCCATGTGCGCCCACCCTCTTAACATAAAGGCGGCCGAGAGCCGCGCTCCCGGCCGCCTCTCATCGACCTAGGTCTTTAAGCAACGCCTGCAACCAGGCAAACCGCTTAGTAGTCGAACTGATGATAGTAACGACGATACTTGAGGTTGTGCTTGGTGACCGTCTCGTAGTAACGAGCCAGACGGTCGGTCGTGAGAATCGTGAGGATCCACGGGGACACAATCACGCGGAAATCGTCGTCCAGGCCGGGGATGGCGTACTCGGCGGTATCGATAACCACGATGTCCTCGTCCTTGGTGCGGTCGGCGAAGTTCGTGAGGAAGGCCTCAACGCGCTCGTCGAGCTTGCGGCACTCGTCCTCGCCCTTGAACAGGAACACGGGGACGTCCTTCTCCACGAGCTCAAGCGTGCCATGGAAGAAGTCGGCAGAGGTGATGTAGCGGGTGCGCTTCCACTGCATCTCCTCGAGAATGCACATGGCGAAGAGAATGGTCTCGCCCCAGAGCGCGCCGGAACCAACGAACATGGTGTAGGGAGCAAGTGCGTACTTCTTGGCAAGCTCCTCAGCCTTGGGCTCAAACTTCTTACGGATGTCGAGGAGGTCTTTCCAGATGTCCTTCGTCTGCTCGATGAACAAATCGTACTTCGGGAAGCAACCGCGACGATAGAGCAGGCGCAAGCCGAAGCAGTCAGCGAGGTAGTAACCCTTCTCGCAACCGCCCGAACCATGGTCGCTCGCCATCTTGACGCAGCCTTCGGCACCAACAGCTTGGCCAATGGGGCCCTCGGGGCTCGTCATAGCGACGATGCGGATGCCCATCTCCTTCATCTTCTTCACGGCCTCGAGCACTTCGGGGGTGGTGCCAGACTCAGAAGCAGTGAGCACGACGGACTTTTCGGTCATGCGCTTGTGGCCAGAAACGTTCCACTCAGCAGCATGGATGAGGTAAACCTCAAGATCCTTGTCGCCGAACTTGTTCATGAGGTACTCGAGCTGCATAAGCTCATCCCAGGTACCACCAACGCCCATCAGGAAGATGGCATCGTAGCCCTCGTCGGCGATCTTATCGGCCATGGCGGCCATCTTCTGGCCCGTCTCGTAGAGCGCCTTACCGTCCTCGAGATACCCCTCCTGGTCGAAGTTCATGATCTCAACTTTTTCCGTCTCTGCCATGAGCGTTCCTTTCTCGTGTCCTCAAGTGAACAGGCAGTCATCCATCGCATGCGCAGAGTAGCAACTTGTTTTCTGGCGCTACTTGCGATGTGTTGGTTGATGACAAGATACCAAACTGGTCATATGACGTTATAGGACAACGGCGAGTGGTAGGTTTTTACCGGTAAACGTATAGACGTTATATAACGTTATGTTATTTGATGTTACACGAAATGCGGACGGAACTTAAAAACGCCTAGCTGGTATATAGGCAGATACATACTGTGGGCACTTGTCACAAGGATTTACCGATAGATTCTTACAAGCGGAAGCTGTAATGCTTCCCCACCACATGCTGCAATCCTATAAACATGGGCTCCCCATATTGATCGGAATACTCACCACTCACGGTAAACAGCGGTTCGTTTTCAGCAACGCATAACAGCTCAGCCAGCTGTGCTGTAGCGCGTTCCATGCTGAGTACACAATCAGCACTTGTGCGGGGCACCAAACCCGTCTTCTGCTCTATGAGCTCAAAAATCGAGCAGCCTTCCAGATCCTCATCCAGAAGGAAGCGGTATTTCACTGGATCAAAAAGGTTGTCCTCGACCATAAGCGGAACATCATCTGCCGTTCGCACACGTACCACACGAATGGCAGCACCATTGTCCGCGCCGCCAAAAAAGCTAGGGCGATCAAGCGGCAGCAAAACGCGCTCGCAGGTAACGAGTTTTGCTCCCGGAACGACACCGTTGTTTTCACAGGTCTTAGTGAAGCTGCGCACGATGTCATCGTTCTCAAATGGCGCCTTCTGCTCAGCCTCCTCGGTCACAAAGGTCCCTTTACCCTGCCGCTTGATCAGCAGCCCCTCCCGTTCAAGTACTTTCACAGCGTTACGCACGGTAATTCGACTAACACGATAGATATCGCCCAGTTCAATTTCGGAGGGGATCTTTTCGCCCGGTCGATAAAGCCCCGAGGCAATATCACGTCGAATATCTTCGATTACCTGCAGATACAGGGGTTCTTGGGACGAGTGGTCGAGTTCCGAGGGCATGTCGAACGCCTTTCAGATACGTTATATGTTGTTATGACACGTCTGCAGTATAACAACCCTGACGAACTAGCCGCCAGCATCTCGGTGAATGGCGCATGGTGCAACATCAGGCACTCAGCAACGACAGCACCCGCCTCGCAGAACTAATGAGTCCCACAAGACGGGTGCTTTACATCCACAGCTTGCTACTGTGTGCTACTTCCTATGCTTCCGGTAGAAGTCGATGAGACCCTTCGTGGATGCATCCTGGGTAGCGAGCGCCTCGTCGTCGTGGAAGGCAGGCGTAATCTGCTTGGCAAGCTGCTTGCCCAGCTCAACGCCCCACTGGTCGTAGGAGTCAATGCCCCAAACCGTGCCCTCAACAAACGTGATGTGCTCGTAGAGCGCGATGAGCTCGCCCAGCGCGAAGGGCGTCAGCGTGTCGCCGAAGATCGACGTGGTGGGACGGTTGCCCGTAAACACACGCGCCGGCACAATCTGCTCGGGCGTACCCTCGGCGCGCACCTCGTCAGCCGTCTTGCCAAAGGCAAGGGCCTTCGTCTGAGCCAGGAAGTTGCCCAGGAAGAGCTCGTGCACGTCCTGGTCGCCGTCCTTTGCCGGGTTGGCCGTGTTCGCAAAAGCGATAAAGTCGGCCGGGATAACCTCCGTGCCCTGGTGAATGAGCTGGTAGAACGCATGCTGACCGTTGGTGCCCGGCTCGCCCCAGAACACCTCACCGGTGCCCGAAGTCACGGGCGTGCCATCCCAGCGCACGCTCTTGCCGTTGGACTCCATCGTGAGCTGCTGCAGATAGGCCGGGAAGCGATGCAGGTACTGCGTATAGGGCAGCACCGCGTGGCTCTTCATACCAAAGAAGTTCACGTACCACACATTCATGAGGCCCATGAGCGCAACGACGTTCTCCTCAAGCGGCGTCTCCTGGAAGTACTTGTCGATGGCATGGAAGCCCGCCAGGAACTCCTGGAAGCGCTCGGGGCCGTATACCACAATGAGCGACAGGCCCACGGCGGAGTCAACCGAATAACGGCCACCCACCCAGCTCCAGAAGCCGAAAGCATTCTCGGGGTCAATGCCAAAGTCGGCCACGAGGTCAAGCGCGGTGGAGACAGCCACAAAGTGCTTCTTGATGGCCTCGGCATTCTGCTCGGGCGTGCCGTCGATAGCGCCGGCGTTCTTGAGGGCCTCGAGCATCCAAGCCTTGACCTCGCGCGCGTTGGTAAGCGTCTCCAGCGTGGTGAAGGTCTTGGACACAATGATCACGAGCGTGGTCTCGGGGTCCAGGCCTTTAAGCTTCTCGGCCTGGTCGTTGGGGTCGATGTTCGAGATGTAGCGGCAATCAATACCCGAATCGGCATACGGCTTCAGCGCCTCATAGGCCATGACCGGGCCCAGGTCGGAGCCGCCGATACCGATGGACACCAGGTGCTCGATGCGCTTGCCCGAGACACCCTTCCATTCACCGGAACGGACGTTCTCAGCGAAGGCGTACATGCGGTCGAGCACCTCGTGCACGTCGGCCACGGCATCCTGACCGTCAACCATGACGGTGCCAGCCTGATCTTTAGGACGGCGAAGCGCCGTATGCAGCACGGCACGATCCTCGGTGGTGTTGATGTGCACGCCGGCATACATGGCGTCGCGGCGCTCCTCAAGGTTGACCGCGCAGCCAAGGTCGGCCAGAAGCTTCACCGTCTCGTCGGTAATGAGGTTCTTCGAGAGGTCGAAGTACAGGTCGCCCACCTCAAAGGAGAGCTTGGAGACACGATCGGGGTCAGCAGCAAACCAGCCCTTGAGGTCGATGCCCTCCTCAACAAGCTGATCATGATGCATCTGGAGAGCACCCCAAGCGGGCGTTGTTGTGGCATCAACGGGAGTCGAAACGGTGGGCATGGTTTCCTCCTTATTGTTTGTGCAGGCCGCGATCACGCGGCCCCATGCATACCGCCTCCATTCTACCCCCTGCAGGCGCACTGCTATGCGCACGCATCCATCAACTCCGCCGAAGGGCAGGCCGGTTACGTTTTTGACACCCTGCGCCGCCTCCACGGTGCGCGCACAATTGCGCCGTACAATTATGCGCTGTCTTGTGAAATGGATGAGATAGATGGGGATAGATGGGGACGGGGTCGTTTCGCCCCCTTTACCAAATGGACCGCATCGCCCCATCAATCTCGTATCCAGCAAAGAAAGGAGCCCAGCATGGGCCTTGTTAAGGCATCTCAGCAACTCGATCCCGGCGGTGCCGAGGCACCAACCGCAGCCACGGCGTTTGCCGTGGTACCCCTCATCGTGCTTATGGCAGCGCAGATGGGAACATCGGGCGATAACGGTGCCCTCTCTATCGCGACGGGAGAGATCACCCAGGCCCTGGGAGCGAGCACCTCCGAGATTCAAATGCTCAACACCGTGTATTCCCTCGTCGCGGGCGCCTGCATGATTGTGGGCGGCATGCTGGGCACCATGTGGGGCTGGCGACGCAACTTCCGCCTGGGTGCGGGCCTTGCCGCCGTGGGCGAATTTGCCGCGGCCCTCGCCCCCAATGTATTTGTGCTCACCTGGTGCGGCAGGCTCTTGGTAGGTCTGGGCGCCAGTCTTCTCATTCCTTCGGTGCTGGGGCTTGTGCCCAAGATTTGGCATACCGAGCAGCACCGAGCTCAGGCCTATGGAGGCGTTGCCTCAGCTTCGGGCTTGGCCATCCTCTTCCCTATCATCTTGGGTATCCTGCTTGACCTTACGGGCTTTCGCGTTACGTTTGCCATTTTGGGCGTGTACTTCCTGTTGGTACTTGCCGGGTCGCTCAAGCTCCCCGATGTCGACCGCGACCGCTCTTCCATGCGCTTCGACGGCGTAGGCGCGGGCCTTGCCGCATCGGGCCTTTTCCTCTTTATCAATGGCATCTCCAACCTTTCCACCTGGGGCATGTGGACCGCCACCGCGGCCGCTCCATTCTCGGTGGGAGGGCTGTCTCCGGCACCACTCTTTATTGTGGTGGGCCTTATTTTGTTGATCACGCTGGTGCGGGTGGAGCGCGGCATTGAACGCGCCAACGGTGGCTGCCTCTTGCCGCACGCTTTCCTCACCGAGCCACAGGTGCTCTGCGGCCTTGCCGCTTGCACGGTGAGCTTCTTCTTCATGGGCATGCAGATCATTCTTGTCACCCCCTATTTGCAGGTGGTGCTTGGTATGTCTGCCCTCGAAACCAGCGGTGTCTCCATTGTGTTTGGCATCGCCATGTTCATTGCCTCGGCGGGCATCGCACGCGTCTTTCCCCAGCTTGCGCACAAGGTCATCATGCGCGCAGGCTATGTTGCGGTACTTGCCTCCATCGCCCTTTTGGCTTTCTCTATCGTGCCGGGCGGCCTCGTCATGCCACTCATGGTGGTAGGCTTTGCCCTCGCCGGCCTGGGCGCTGGTGCCGTAGCCTCGCAGGCAGGCCCCGTGATCTCGCTTTCGCTCGATGAAAGTGGAGCTGCGCAGTCGGGCGGCGTGCAGGCCACCTGCCGCAACACCGGTCAGGCCATCGCCGTGGCGCTCCTAGGTGCCGTCATGCTCTCTTTTATCTCGAGCACCATGACCGCAAGCATCACGGCCATCGACGGTGTGAGTGAAGCCACGGCCCAAGAAGTGCTCTCCACGCCACTTCAGCTGGAGAGCGACGAGACCTTCCTCGCCCGCTGGGAAAACACCGACGCCCCTGACCATGCCATTACCGAGGCTGCGGCACGCTACAGCGACACGCGCGTGAACGCCATCCGCCTCTCCATGGGCGTTGCCTTTGTTATCTGCCTCGCCGGCTCGCTTACCACGTCGTTTATCACCAAAGACCGCTCAAAAGAATAGAACGAAGCGCCCGCCTCACCCCGCACGCCTCACGCAAGGATGAGGCGGGCGCTCTTCTATCTATCCCCACGCCATTTTTGCAAGGAGCATTCCCATGCAGATCTTTCATAACGCCACCTTTCTCCCTATGACCGGCCCCAACGATCGCTTTGATGCCCTGGTAACCAACGATGATGGCACCATTGCCTACACCGGCACCCTGGAAGGCGCCGAGGCCTTTGCGCCCGCGGCAGAGCGTATCGACCTCAACGGTGCCTGCGTAACGCCCGGCTTTATTGACCCCCATAGTCACTTCACCATGGTGGCCCAAGCGCTTGCCTACGTGCAACTTGGCGGCTGTACCAGCGTGGCCGAGGTGCAAAAACGCCTGCGTGCGGGCATTGAGCAGCACGGGATCACCCCTGACAGTGTTTGCATTGGCATGGGCTACGATCAAACAGCCTTTGCCGAAGAGCGCCATCCCACGGCTCAGGAGCTCGACGCTGTTTCCCGCGATGTCCCCATTGTGATCATCCATGTCTCCGGCCATTTGGGCTCCGCCAACACGCGTGCCTACGAGCTTGCCGGGATTGAACCCACCACGCCCGATCCCGAAGGCGGCCACTACGTACGCGATGCCGCGGGCCGCATTCTGGGCCCCTGGGAAGAGCCTGCCGCCATGGCACCGCTCAGTGCCAAGGTTATGGGCCCGCGCTTCACCATCGACTACGATGCGCTCTTGCCCGAGATGGAAGCGGAGTACCTGCGCTTTGGCATCACCACCTGCCAGGATGGCGCCTCCACCGAAGAGACACTCACAGCGCTTGAGGGCTTTGCGCGCAACGAGCGCCTGCACTTGGACGTGGTTGCCTACCCGGCAAGCGTTTTTGGCGATCACGCGCAGAGCATTTGCGCGCGCCACGCAGCCATCGATGGCCCCGCCTATTACAACCACGTGCGCATCGGCGGGCATAAGATGATTCTCGACGGATCGCCCCAGGGCCGTACCGCCTGGATGACCAAGCCCTACCTGCCCCTCTCCCCCGATGATGACCCCACATTCTGCGGCTTTGGCCAGCTGGATGACGACACGGTCTACCAGCTTTGCCGCGAGGCCATCGACGAGTGCCGTCAGCTCCTGGTGCACTGCAACGGCGATGCTGCCTCCGACCAGTTCATCCGCTGCTATGCCCGCGCTCTTGCAGAGTCGCCCAACCCCAACAAGACCACCTTGCGCCCGGTGATGGTTCACTGCCAGACGGCGCGGCGCGAGCATTACACCCAGATGCGCGAGCTGGGCATGATCCCCACCATCTTCTCAAGCCACGTGTGGCACTGGGGTGACATTCACCTGCGCAACTTTGGCACCGAACGCGGTAGCCGCATTTCCGCCTGCCGCTGGGCGCTTGATGAAGGCCTGCCGTTTACCCTGCATAACGACACGCCCATTGTTCCTAACAACATGATGCTCTCGGTGTGGTGCGCTGTGAATCGCATCACTAAAACCGGCGTCAAGCTCGACCAGGACCTGTGCGTGAACGCCTACGATGCCCTCCGCGCCATCACGGCAAACGGCGCCTATCAGTACGGCGAAGAGGATCGCAAGGGCACCCTTGAGGTGGGCAAGCTCGCCGACCTGGCCGTGCTCGACGCCAACCCGCTTGATGTTGACCCCCTTGCCATCAAAGACATTCAGGTGCTCGCCACGGTGAAGGAAGGCTCAATCGTCTGGCAGCGCGCGTAAGTCGTACGTATCTCATGTCCGCCCCTGCGTGTATACTACTCAGTAGTGAACATATGTTCGGTTACAAGATCGATGGCAGGGGTGGACATGAGCTCTGAAGACAGCGGCGCCGAGCGCGTATACGTGTGCATCGACCTCAAAACGTTCTATGCCTCGGTTGAGTGCATCGACCGCGAGCTCGATCCATTCACCACCAACCTGGTGGTGGCGGATCCCGATCGCAGCAACACCACCATCTGCCTTGCGGTGAGCCCCGCCATGAAGGCCCTCGGCGTGCGCAATCGCTGCCGAGTGTTTGAGATTCCCCGCGATATCCCCTACATCATGGCCAAGCCACGCATGCGCCGCTATATGGAGGTCTCGGCGCAGATTTATGGCATCTACCTTGGGTTTGTAAGCCCTCAAGACATTCATCCCTACTCCATCGACGAGTGTTTCATCGACGTCACGCCCTACCTCAAGCGCTATGGGCTTTCTGCCAAAGCGTTTGCCCAGCGCCTCATGGATGCTGTGCGCACCCGGACGGGCATCTGCGCCACCGCCGGCGTTGGCACCAACCTTTTCCTTGCCAAAGTAGCGCTCGATATCACCGCCAAGCACGTGAAGGACAACATCGGGTACTTGGACGAGGAGCGGTTCCGGCGCGAGATTTGGCAGCATCGGCCCATTACCGACATCTGGGGCATTGGCCCTGGAATCGCAGCACGCCTTGCCACCTATGGTGTATACGACCTTATGGGGGTTGCCGCTCTCGACGAACAGGTGCTCTATAACGAGTTTGGCGTGAATGCGGAGTACCTCATCGACCACGCCTTTGGACGCGAACCCACCACCATCGCCGACATTCAAGCGTATCGTCCGGCCGAAACCTCCTACGTAAACGGGCAGGTGCTGCCACAAAACTATCGCAACAGCGAAGCGCATCTGGTGTTGAAGGAGATGGTGGATACCTCGGTGCTTGAGCTGGTTGATCGCGCTCAGGTGTGCGACCACATATCGCTTTATGTGGGATATGCAGGAGGCGCTGTTGGAGCTGATGATGCGATGGCGGATGGCAAGGCAGCTCTTAGGACCGACGAACTCCCCTCCTATATTGTGGGCGAACACGGCACGCGCCGCGCAGGGAGTCGCGGCTCCTGGGCGCATGGCGGCGGTTCGCGCAAACTGCCGGTGCGCACCAATTCGTTTCGCAAGCTTATGGGTGCATTCGACGCACTCTGGAAAGAGACCGTTGACCCTGCGCGTTTCATCCGGCGCATCAGCATAGGCTTTGGCAACCTTCTGCCCGAGGACTTTGCCACCTACGACCTATTTTGCGACCTTGACGCCGAAGCTCGCGAGCATAATCTTGCCCGCGCTGTTCTCGCTGTGAAAGACAAGTACGGCAAAAATGCGCTGCTCAAGGGCATGAGCCTTACCGAAAAGGCAACGGCCCGCGAGCGCAACGAGCAGGTGGGAGGTCATCATGCCTAAGTTTGAACCCGCAGAACCTGCGCAGGAATCGTCCCGCGCAGGAGCGCAAACACAGCGCATCAATACCGTCTGGGGCGACTTGACCTTTGAGGTGGTTGCCACGCCGCGCGCAGGCGACGCGCCCGATGCAGAGACCTCCGCAGTGCCGGCGGAGCGTGCGGAGGCCATGGCCGCACGTCATGCCCCGCGCGGTCTGCGCTCAAACCACAGCAGCACCACAACCTCAGACCGCCCTGCTGCCATGGTCGCAAGCCGCCCGACCGCAACCGCCTCGGGTCGCCCGCGGGCAGACCGCGCCGCGCAGTTTATGCCCTTTGCCGCCCTTCGTGGCTACTACGAGCTTATCCGCCAGCAAGAGCGGGTGGTCGAGCCGCGCCATGAGCTCACCCCCGAGGAAGCCGAAAGCCTCTCGCAGGTTGTGGCCCAAGTGCGGCGTGGCGACATCGTGCGCGTATGCTTCTACGACAACGATGCCTACGTTACCCGTACGGGCTGCGTGGCACGCATAGACCTCATCTATCGCGAGCTTGTGGTGGTGAAAACCTCCATCGCCCTCGACGATATCCGCACGCTTGAGATTGTCGAACGGGCGGAAACGAGTTGACGGAACGAAAGGAGCCAGCGGCAGGCAGCAGACCCAAACACACAAACGGGCCCATTTACCCCGCGCTCTTCCCCGCAATACCACTGCATGGGCATGAAGATGTCGCAAACGGGCATCAAAGTCGTGACCGCTGTACCCGGTATGCGCCTATAGTGAAGTACATGCCGTCGAGCGAGTGTGCGGACGCAAATAGTCTTGCGCATGACCCGCCAGCAGCATGCAACAATGCCCCATCCGGGAAAACCTACCCAGGGAGGACCCCATGAACGATTTCACCTTCCAATCCCCCACCGCATTTGTGTTTGGCCGTGGTGTGGTCGATCACACGGGAGCCGAGCTTGCAGCACGCGGCGTGAAGAGCGTCCTTGTGGTGTATGGCGGCGGCTCGGTGGTGCGCACCGGCACGCTCGAGCGCGTTTTGAACTCGCTCGACAACGCGGGCATCGCCCACGTCGAGCTGGGCGGCGTGCGTCCCAACCCCGAGATTGCCTCGGTGCGGGCGGGCATCGAACTCGTCCGCACCGCAGAGTCCATTGACATGATTCTCCCCGTTGGCGGCGGCTCGGTTATCGATTGCGCCAAGGCCATTGCGCTCGGCGCCTGCTACGACGACGACCCGTGGGATTTCTTCTCCAAGCGCGCCACGCCAACTCAGGCGCTGCCCGTGGGCGTTGTGCTCACCATTCCTGCATCCGGCTCCGAGGCCTCCGACTCCTGCGTCATTAGCAACGACGAGGCGGGGCTAAAGTGCGGTCTTAACTGCGCTCTCAACCGCCCGGCGCTCGCCATCATGGACCCCGAGCTCACCTTCACCCTGCCGCCTTACCAAACGGCCGCAGGCGTGACCGACATGATCGCGCATGTTATGGAGCGCTTCTTCTCGGGCGAGCCCGCCGTCCCCGTAACCGACAACATCGCGTGCGGGCTCATTCGTGCTGCCATTGACGGTGGCACGCGCGTGATGGAAGACCCGCACGACTACGACGCCCGCGCGAACCTCATGTGGACCGGCATGCTCGCACATAACGGCATCGCCGGATGTGGTCTGGGCATCCCGGGCAAGCGCGACGGCGACTGGAGTTGCCACGGCATGGAGCACGTGCTCTCTGCCTTCGACACTTCCATTACGCACGGAGCGGGCCTTGCCGTGATCTTCCCTGCGTGGATGCGTCACGTGTGGCCTGCACATCCCGAGCGCTTCTTGGAGTTTGCCAAGCAGGTCTTTGGCATTGAGCCTGTTGACCCCGAGGAAGACGACCTCTCCGACATCGACGAGGTCATCACCCCCGAACGTGCCGAGCACGATGCCATCGAAGCCGCCATCGACGAGCTGCAGGACTTCTTTGTGTCCATGGGCATGCCCCGCACCCTGGGCGAGCTGGGCATTCATGCGGAGGACATCGACCAGCTTATGCCCGGCCTCAAAGCCACGCGCGGAGAGCGGTTTGGCACCTTCATGGAGCTCACGCTTGACGATGCGCGCGCCATTTTTGAGAGCGCACTCTAAACGCTCGCAGACAGCCGCATTTCGGGCATCGGGCGACCGTGCCGGAGACGATCGACGTTCAACCGGCGACTGATGCCGCGACCGCTGCCTCACCCAATGGCTCAATACGTGCGCATGCGCCTGCCCCTGCACCCACCGTTATGGGAAGCTGGGGTGCGCATGCGCACGAGAGGAGCCAAGAGCCATGACCACAAAACCTGTCATCTCCCGCCGCGGCATGGTTGCCGCCCTGGGCGTTGTTGCCACCGGGCTTGCCGGCTGCACCACAACAGGCATGCCCGGAACAGGCAGCGCGGGCCCCACGGACTCCTCCGTATCACACCCCACCGTTGTGACCGACCCCATCAAAGACACCACCGCCGCATCGGAAGGCATTGAGGAGCACAGCCCTTCCGTAGCCGAGCGCACGCTCTCCCAGATGACCCTTGAGGAGAAGGTGGCGCAGCTCTTCTTTGTAACGCCTGAGGGTCTCACCGGGGTAGGCACCGCCACCGTTGCTGGCACCATGACCAAAGACGCGCTGGCCCGTATACCCGTGGGCGGCATCATCTACTTTGGCAAAAACCTCCAGAGCAACCAGCAGGCGCGCGACCTGCTCTCAGGCACCTACGCGTTTGCCCAGGCAGCAGGCGCTGGAGTTCCCCTGTTTCTGGGTGTGGACGAGGAGGGCGGGCCGCTTGTAGCACGCGTTGCCAACTCGGGCCTCTTCGACGTAACGCACTTCCCCAACATGGCCGAGATTGGCGCCACGGGCGACCCAGACCAGGCGGCCTACGTGGGCACCACCATTGGCACTTACCTCAAAGATATTGGGTTCAACGTAGACTTTGCTCCCGATGCCGACGTGCTCACCAATCCGCAGAACACAGCTATTGGCGCACGCTCCTTTAGCTCGGACGGCGCGGTGGCAGCATCCATGGTTGCGTCCGAAGTTGAAGCCATGCTGGCAACAGGCGTGCTCCCGTGCGTAAAGCACTTCCCCGGGCACGGCGACACGGCAGGAGACTCCCACACGGGCGCCGTGTATGCCACCCGCACACGAGAGCAGATTGAATCCGTTGAGTTTGCGCCCTTCCGTGCGGCCATTGAGGCTGGCTGCCCCTTTGTAATGGTGGGCCATATCGAAACCCCCAACTTTGCAGCTGACGACCTGCCCGCCTCGCTCTCCCCCGTCATGATGACCGACGTGTTACGCGGTCAGCTCGGTTTCACCGGTGTGATTGTGTCCGACTCGTTTGCTATGGGTGCCATTACGCAGCGCTACACTCCGGCAGATGCGGCCGTGCGCTTTTTCCAGGCAGGTGGCGATATGCTGCTCATGCCCGATAATCTTACCGCTGCCTATGAAGGTGTGCTTGACGCCATTCAGACAGGTGCGCTCACCACCGAGCGCATCGACGAGAGCGTACTGCGCATTCTTGCTGCTAAGGAACGGGTGGGGCTCATCGGTTAGCACTCTGTGGATAGGTGGAGACGGGGTCGTTTCATCCAGCGCAGGCACCCTGCGTGGAAGGCACGCCCCGGACCTCCAATATGGTCACCCCTCAGGCTTGCTCCTGCACATCCGCCGCAGCTGCCAGTCCCTGAAGCAGAGCAATCTCGCGCGCATAGCCATCAAGCTCGTTGGGCGTCTCCAAAATAAACGGCAGGCCCCGCAAAGCGGGATGACAAAGCAGCGCGGTAAAGACCCCCTCACCGCCACCCAGGCCGGAATTCCCCAGGTATCCCTCGCCAATGCAGGCATGCCGATCCTTGTGCGCACCACACGGATTCTTGGAATCGTTAAGATGCACCGCTTTGAGCCGGTCGAGCCCCACCACCTGGTCAAATGTTGCCAGAACGCCATCCAGGTCGTGCACAATGTCATACCCTGCGTCGCTCACGTGGCAGGTGTCGAGGCACACACCCAGCTGCTCAGCAAGCGCCGGAGAACGCCGCTCCACGCCCTTGATAATACGGGCAAGCTCCTCAAAGCTGCGACCAACCTCGGTACCTTTGCCCGCCATGGTCTCCAAAAGCACCATGGTGTGCTGGCCTTCAAACATCACATCCGCCAGCGTTTCAACAATGAGCTCGATGCCGCGCTCCGTGCCCTGACCCACGTGAGAGCCCGGATGGAAGTTGTAGTAGTTGCCCGGCAGATACTCCAGGCGCTCGAGGTCTTCGCGCATAGCCTCGTGAGCGAAGGCGCGCGCATGGTCCTTGGCAGAGCAAGGGTTATACGTATACGGAGCGTGTGCCACAAGCTTGCCAAAGCCGTTCTCGGCCATGAGGCGCTTGAGCCCATCCATGTCATCGGTGTCCAGCGGGCGCATGGCACCGCCGCGCGGGTTGCGCGTAAAGAACGCAAAGGTATTAGCGCCAATGGAGCACGCGGTCTCGCCCATGGCGGTAAAGCCTTTTGCCACGGAAAGATGGCATCCGATGGTTCGCGCGGTCATGGTTCTCTCCCTTGCATACGTAAGAATCGCTCCCCACCTTACCAGAATCTTCCCAGTAAGAATGAAGCCTGGCTGTCTTTTAGGCTTTGCTTTGCGCCGGATAGCCCCTTGTAACGTGGCGGGCGCAGGGCTAAAACCGCCCGCACCGAACACACCCAAGAACCCCGACAGTCCTCGCCAGGCTTAGCGCCCGCCCTTATCTCCGCCACGCGCCATGAGCGCCAGCAGCGGGCCCACAGGCCCGGGCGTCAACCGGTGCTGCACGTCTTCCAGCCGCGCTGGTATATCAATATGCTGCGGACAATGCCGCTTGCAAGCGCCACAGTGTACGCAGTTGCTCGCCAGGCGCGGACGCCCGCTCCGGATGGCAGAGGCAGTGAAATACTGGGCCACGCCCGTAAACCATCCATGCGCATACGAGGCGTTATACGCCGAGAAGCAGCCAGGTATGTTGATGCCCTGTGGGCAGGGCATACAGTAGTTGCATCCTGTGCAGGGCACGCGGTTGCTCTGCTCAAAGATAGCCACAACCCGCGCTATCCGCTCATGCTGCTCGGGAGTGAGGATACCCGGCTCCGCCCACGCGGCAACGCGAGCGTTTTCATCCACCTGCTCGGGGCTTGCCATACCAGAAAGCAACATCGTCACCTCAGGATGATCCCATACCCAGGCAAGACCCCACGAGGCCGGCGCGCTCAGGCGCTCATCCGCCGCCTCTGCCAATACCCGCTGGGCAGCATCGGGCAATTTACCCGCCAAACGGCCACCCAGCAGCGGCTCCATCACAAACACTGCCAGCCCGCGACGCGCCGCCTCCTTGAGTCCCGCCGTCCCTGCCTGGTACCGCTCGTTTGCATAGTTGTACTGGATCTGGCAAAAATCCCAGTCGTACGCATCGAGCATTATCGGGAAGTCGCCCGCGCTCCCATGGTATGAGAAGCCAATAGCGCCAATGCGCCCCGCTGCTTTTTGACGCGCTATCCAGTCCTCGACACCCAACGCAACCAGGCGCTCCCACTGGGCAGGACTCGTGATGTTGTGCATGAGGTAGTAATCGATGTGATCCGTTTTGAGCCGGCGCAGCTGCTCAGAGAAGAACCGGTCAAAGTCCTCAGGCCGCTTGCACGAGGCGTGAGGAAGCTTGGTGGCAAGAAGAACCTGGTCGCGAAGGCCCAAATGTTCAAGAGCAGCACCTACACAAGCCTCGTTGCCCGGATACAGATAGGCAGTATCGAGATAATTGATGCCGCGCTCATGGGCGCGTGCAATAATCGTCTCCGCCGCCTTGAGGTCAGGTCGACCAGGCGCTTTGGCCGGAAACCGCATACAACCCAACCCCAGGGCCGAGATGCGCGTCCCTCGCTTGGGGTCGATCCGATACTGCATCGCTCCTCCTCGTTATGTTCCTGCGGGAGCACCCGATACGGTCTCCACCAAGCACAATGCCGCCCCGACACGAAGCTCCCTTATTACCTTGCGGGCTGCGGCGTCGCTCCAAGCCGACTGCAGTCATTTTATCCGCCGCACGCCCAGAAGCTCTACCTCCAAAAACACGTACTGCACCCTTTTTTCTGCAACAAGCCAGATTCTAGACAGTTAGTTCAGATATGCACGACGGGCAGAAGCTGCTGAGGAACAGGATGCCGTATACCAATCAAAATGCGTTGCATCGATATACCCACATCAAGCATCCAGTCAAGTTTCCGACGATTTCTCTGTCGCGCGCCGCACAGAACGTGGCCCTCATGGCATGAGCCAAACGCTTCGTCGTTCAAATCTGAACTAACTGTCTAGAATTCGCTTCGACATGAGAAAAAAATGCTCGCTTACACGCCACATCGCGTTACCACCCGACCATCAACCCTGTACAAACATGGTGAAACACGTTTGGCGCTCATTGAAACCAGCCGGAACATCGTATCGGCACCGACTATCGCATCCGCCGCAACGCGCAGGCATCGCCCCACACGCCTCCCGCAAGCACCGGTTACAATGGTTCGGGCGCTTTCCTAATAGTAAGCGCTGCCCGCACACGAGAAAGGACCTGTGTGAAGGTAGTCATCTACACCGACGGCTCTGCACGCGGCAACCCCGGCAACGGCGGCTACGGCGCCGTGCTCACCTATACCAACCCCAGCGGCAAAACGTTCACGCGCGAGCTCAGTGCCGGCTACGAGCACACCACCAACAACCGTATGGAAATCTTAGGTGTCATTGCCGCACTTGAGGTGCTTACCCGCCCTTGCGAGGTTGAAATCCACTCTGACTCGCAGTATGTGGTGAATGCCTTCAACCAGCACTGGATCGACGGCTGGATTAAGCGCGGTTGGAAAACCGCCAATAAAAAGCCCGTGAAAAACGTCGACCTGTGGAAGCGGCTGCTTAAGGCTGCCGAACCTCATACGCTTACGTTTATCTGGGTCAAAGGCCACGCGGGCCATGAGCTCAACGAACGCTGTGACCAGCTTGCAACTGCCGCAGCCGATTCGGGTAGACTGAACGTCGACACCGGATTTGTTGATGCGGATTAGTCCGCTCCAACCAAATCGCACAGCACGCATCATTGAGGGAGGCCCTATGCTCCGCTTTGCAACCATCGGCACCAGCATGATCACCGACAACTTCATCGAAGTCCTCAACGCAAGCGCCGATGCCTGCTTTGTAGGCACGCTCTCGCGCGACGAGGAGCGCGGCGCCACCTTTACTGCTGAGCGCGGCGGCACACAATCCTTCACCACGCTCGACGCCCTGTGCGCATACGATGAGGTGGACGCGGTGTACGTGGGCACACCCAACGCGGTGCACGCCGAGCAAGCGCTTGCCTGCATTGCTGCAGGTAAACATGTACTGGTTGAAAAGCCTTTTGCCTCCAACGTGACCGAAGCCAAGCGCGTCTTTGATGCGGCCCGCGCGGCCGGCGTTGTTGTGATGGAAGCCATGCGCCCCGTTCACGACCCCGCCTTCGCCGCCGTGCGCGATCTGCTGCCACGCCTGGGACGCATCCGCCGTGCCAGCTTGCGCTTTGGCAAATATTCCTCGCGCTACGACACGCTCTTGAGCGGCACGCGTACCAACATCTTCGACTGCGCCCTCGCTTCGGGCGCGCTCATGGACATGGGCGTCTACTGCGTAGAGACCATGGTTGCGCTCTTTGGCAAACCCGCATCCTCCCATTTTGCGCCCGTGCTGTTTGATGAGAATACACGCTCGCTCACCAACGGCCCCCTCGATGGCGCAGGTTCGCTTCTGGCGCATTACCCCGACAAGGTGGTGGAGGTCGCCTATTCCAAGATGACCAACGACGACCTGCCCGTACAAATTGAAAGCGAGACGGCAACGCTGACGCTCGACTCCCTTTCCATCCCCACGCACGCGCGCATTGACTTCCGCGGAAAGGTGGAACGTGGGTCGGCAAAGGTGATGCGCGCCTCCACCGGTGGCCACACCGAGGAAATGGACCTTCCCACCTGCGACAACACCATGACCTACGAGCTTGCCGACTTTGTTGCCGCTGTGGAAGCCGTGCGTGCAGGAACGGCACTCGACGATGCCCCCGCCGGCCCCTTTGGCACCGTGAAGGCGTGTCGTGAGATCACCCTCGCCACGCTTGAGGTCATGGACGACGCGCGTCGCCAAGCCGGCATCACGTTTCCCGCCGACAACGCTTTCCGGTAAACATACGCGTACTCATACGCGTACACGCGGAGCAATAACAAGCAACGAACAGCTATAGAGGAGGGGCACGCATGGCGTTCATTGACCGGATACGCGCGTTCACGGGAGGCAGCACAGCAAGCCCGGCCCCACGCAGCGAGACCGAAAAGGAGCTTATCGCCACGCTCCAGGCGGATCTTGCGGCTGGTGACGCACCCATCCGCCTGTATGCGCGCTTCTCTGGCACCGTGCAGGGCGTAGGTTTTCGCTGGACCAACCAGGGCTGCGCCCATGAGAGTAGCCTTACCGGGTGGGTGAAAAACCTCCCCGACGGCACGGTGGAAATGGAACTCCAGGGCCGCCCCTCCTCCATCATCAAACATCTCGATGCCGTGCACGCACTCTACAGCCGTGGCGCATACAGCATCATGCTCGACGAGGTACAGCGGCGCGAGATTATCCCGGACGAGGATGACTTCTCTGTACGCTTTTAGCTGTGCGTATTACGCGCATTACGTGCGGCTCTTGGTTAAATGATTCTTATGAAGTAACATAAGTCAAACTAACACTCCGCCAGACCACAGCAGGAGCGTAGGAGCACACCGCCAAGACGAAACGGAGGGCGTCCATGCAGCGGAGAAACACCCGCCAGCGCAAGCTGATTTTAGAGGTCGTGCGCTCGATGAACGACCATCCCACCGCCGACGAGATTTACCTGGCCGTGCATGAGCGCGACGAGCACATTGGCCGCGGCACGGTGTACCGCAACCTCAATGTGCTTGCCGACGAAGGCGAGATTGTGCTGCTTAAAACGCCCGGCGGCAATCGGTTTGACTGGCGCACCGCAGAGCATTCCCATGTGATTTGCACCGCATGCGGTAGTGTGGCAGACGTGTTTTTGCCCTACAACAACTCGCTAGACGACGCTGCAAGCGATTCCTCGGGGTATGTTGTCGATTCGCATTACACCTTTTTTGAGGGCCTATGTCCCAGCTGCCACGCACGCTACAACAGCAAGGGCGCGGCGTAAGACGCTTAAGCATTACCCCTGAGGCACGGCTATCCCACCATGCAAAACGAAGCGAGCCCCTTGACGCAGCACTTGCGCCAAGGGGCTCGGCATTACAGCAGACGGAATGAACGGGGTGCGAGAAGCAGACTTGCGCCCAACTGCGATCTGTTAGTCTTCCACAACCTCTACGAGCTCAATGTCGAAGTTGAGGTCTTTGCCCGCGAGCTCGTGATTGGCGTCGAGCAGCACGCCCTCGGCATCCACGTTGAGCACCACCACAGGCACCGGCATGCCGCCCGGGCCCGACAAAAACAGCTTGTCGCCCTGCTTGATCTGCTCGATATTGGGCACCTGAGCTGCGGGGAACTGAAGAATCAGGTCGTCACGGCGCTCGCCATAGGCGTCCGCCGCCGGAATATGGACCGTCTTTTTCTCGCCCACAGCCATGTCAATAACCGCAGCGTCAAAACCGGGAATCATCTGGTGTGCACCGCAGGTGAACTCAATGGGTTCGCCACGGTCGTAGGAGCTATCAAACTGCGTGCCGTCGTCGAGCGTACCGCGATAATGGGCACGAACCTTCTTGCCTTCGTTGGACATGAAGCCTCCTTGGGTAAGGACTATCTGTGTTGCAGCGAGCTTCCTGATTAAAGCCGCTCGCCAAAGGCACACTATACTATAGTCGCAGGCACATCCGCCGGTGAAGGCGCCCCTGCAAACCACCCACGCAGGAAGGCCGCACCGTGACACACTATGAACTCAACGTGCCAACGCCCATTGGCGCTCTCCCGATCATTGTTGAGCGCAAGCGGGTGCGCAACTTCAATTTGCGCGTGCGGGCCGACGGATCGGTACACCTCAGCATGCCTCTACACGCCCGACTATCCGATGCCGAAGATTTCCTCATGCGAAGGCGCGACTGGATAGCCTCGCATGTACAGGCCCATCGGGAGCGTACAAGGGTGGCAAGCACGGCCGAAAACGACGGTCGCATCCCGCTATGGGGTGAGCTCGTCGCTCTTGACGAGGCGCTTACGAGCACCGGTCTTGCGCAGGCAGTGGGCGCAAAAACACAGGCGGCAGACAGGGCGGCCAAGGACGCGGAAGGTGCCGCATCAGCGGAAAGCTGCGCAACCTCGACTCAGGCGTTGGCACTCGACGCAGATCGCGCGGCAGCCCTTCAAGCTCTCTATCGCAGAGAAATGCTCCGTGTGCTCCCCGCGCACACGGAGCCCCTTGAAGCGCGTCTGGGTGTTCACGCCACTCGCTGGCAGGTGCGCCACATGACCTCGCGCTGGGGTTCATGCACGCCAGCGCGACGCACCATCCGTATCAGCTCCACGCTCGCCGCCTACCCGCCCGCCTGTCTGGACTTTGTGATTACCCACGAGCTGGTGCACCTGATGGAACCTTCGCACAACAAGCGCTTCCATATGCTGCTTGACTGCTACTGCCCCGAGAACCGCGCCCTTGCGGCCCTGCTGCGCGCAAATGCTCGCACGGTAGCCATGGGGCAGCCGGACACCACGGGCTGAGGCAAAATAGCTCGAGCAAGCGAGGCGCTCACCAGACGGCAAAGAAGAGGGTCAGGCCGGGTAGAACGCCTTGCCATGCAAGTTACCAGGCCATACCGTTATCCATCGGCCACAGATGCGAAGACGCGCAGGCGCCCTGCCAGGTCACGCTGAGATTCGCCCGTCGCGGGAACCACCGCGTTGCAAACGCCACACAGCCATCGTTGGCAAAGACCTCGACCGCCGAACCATCGACCAGCACGCGGAGATTATCGAGAGCGCCCAGCTTGCAGGAGCGGCGCGTACGGCCCGCGCCAACGCTGTCGCCGTCCGCCGCGCCATCAACGTCATCGATAAACGCGAGCGTCAGCACGCCCCCCTCGTACCGCAGCTCAAGCGCATCGTCGAGCCTCAGGCAAGCTGCGCCCTCAATGCCTGTCAACACGATGTCGGCGCGATGGCCAGGCACCTGTGCACACCCAGCTTCGTCAAGCGCCACCTCCGCAGCCCGCAGCTGCGCAAGCTCTGGCACGGGCGTCTGGGTAAGCGTCCCGTCCACAGCACGCCCCAGCAAACGCGGCACCGTCAAACAGTGAATCCATGTCATCCCGTGCGGTGCCGACTCGTAGGGAGCCTCTGGCATGCCCATCCAACCAATTAGAATCGTTCGCTCTGCATCGTCGGTGAAGGTCTGTGGTGCATAGAAGTCAAAACCTTGGTCCCAGGGCACAAAGTGCGCAGCGTCAAGTGGCCCGCCATCGATGAGGCGCATATCTTCTGCAAGCGGAATATAGCCCGCTTGGTCGCGCAGACCATGAGCCCACGGTAGGTCCTGCATGCCCTGTGGGCAAATCGACAGATACTCGGAGCCATCAAGCTCGATGCGATCTGGACACTCCCACATAAAGCCAAACGGCTCGGTAGAGCCCACAGTCAGGGGACTCCCCCACGCAACACCATCCTTGGAGCGAAAGAGCACAACCATGCCGCAGTCACCCACATCACGGGCACCGAGCAGCATCCACCACAGGCCATCCTGCTGCCACACCTTAGGGTCGCGCACGTGGCACGTGCAGGTACTCGGATAGTCGGCGTTGCGCAGCAGAACGCGTTTCTCCGAGAGCTCACGCCCATCTTCGCTCTCAACAAGAATCTGCGTGGCGCGACGACCGGTGCGCACATAGTCGAAATCGCCCCGCTCCTTCACATTGCCTGTGTAATAGAGGCGGAGCAGGTCGCCCCCATCTGTGGCAGCACCGGGAAGAACCGCCGCACAACCGGAATAGGAACCCGAGGCCTCGTCGGGCGTATCAGGGGCGATGGCCATGCCGTGATGCTCCCAATGCACAAGATCGCGGCTCGTTGCGTGCCCCCAACCGCGCGGAGCATGGGGCTCGGGCCACGTGGGGCTGTATTGGTGAAAGACATGATAGATGCCACGGAACTGACAAAGTCCATTGGGATCGTTGAGCCATCCGGCAGGTGGCGTGATATGAAACCCGCAGCGCCATCCCTCGTGGAGCGCGTCCGGTTCGCGTGTCATTTCCAACCTCACTTCTTCGCACATGTGGGAGCGTCCGCTTGCTGACACTCTAGCGCGGACGCCCCCTCTTATTCGAGCAATCAGGTGCTGCCGTTATTGCACCTCAATTAGCGCGTCACCTACGGCAACGTTGCCGCCCACATGCGCGGTCACCCCAGAGTACGCGGGCGTGTTGGCCACAATCACTGGCGTCACCGTGCTCAAGCCCGCAGCCTCAATCGCGGCAAGGTCAATCTCAAGGAGCAGCTGCCCTGGCTGCACGTGGTCGCCCACCTTGGCGTGCGCGGTGAACGGCTTGCCCTCAAGCGTGACCGTGTCGATGCCCACATGCATAAGAATCTCGCAGCCATTATCCGTGGTGAGGCCAATAGCATGACCGGTCTCGGCAAAAACGGTGATGGTGCCAGCAGCAGGTGCGACGAGCTTGCCCTCAGTCGGCTTGATGGCGGCACCCTTGCCCATAATCTCGCCGGCGAACACAGGGTCGGGAACCTCAGACATGGGGATTGCCGTGCCTGCAAGCGGGGCGGCGATGGTCTCGGCGACGGCGGTATGCGCAGCCTCGGGCGTTGCTGCCGCAACTGCGGCATCGGCGGCCGCGGAGGAGCGCACCTGAGCGGTGTCCTCATCGGGAGCGATCGCGGTGACAGCCACCTGGGTCTGCGGCTGCACGGATTCCGCAGCGTCCTCGTCAGATGGGTCGCGGTAGGTCATATACGAGATACCGAAGGCCACGACGCCGGCGATGGCAAACATCAGCACGTACTGAAGTGGCTGGTTGAGGCAAAGCAAAATACCAAAGATACCCGTGACGCCCGTACCAGCAGCGGCGAGACCCACAATGGAGGCGAACATGGCACCCAGGCCGCCGCCGATGCAGCCCGCGACGAACGGCTTGAAGAAGCGCAGGTTCACACCAAAGATGGCAGGCTCCGTAATGCCCATGAAGGCGGAAAGGGACGACGGCAGGGCAAGCGAGCGAATCTTGACATCGCGGGTCTTAAGGGCAACCGCAAGCGCGGCTCCGGCCTGGCCGATGTTGGCGGCGCTCGCAAGCGGCAACCAGTAGGTTACGCCATACGAAGCAATCTGACCCAAATCGATCGTGGTATACATCTGATGGATACCCGTAACAACCGTAGGAGCATAAAGAGCGCCCATGATGAGCGAGCCCAAACCCAGCGGCAGGGTGAGCAAGAACTGAATGCCACCCAGGATGGCGTTCTCGGCCCATACAAAAATGGGACCAACCGCGAGCATGGTGATGTAGGCGGTTGCGGCTACCGACACGAGCGGCGTCACAAAGAGGTCAAACGCTTCGGGAACCACCTTGTGCAGGCGCTTCTCGATGAAGGCCAAAATACCCGCGGCGATCACAATAGGAATAACGTGGCCCTGATAGCCCGTCCACTCAATGGAGTAGAGGCCTGGAATCACCGCGTAGGTTTGCTGCACGCCCTCCGTAGCCACGGTGTTGGCGTTTTGCAGGGCCGGGTTGATGAGCAGCATGCCAATGACAGCTCCCAGATACGGGTTGGCGCCAAAGGCCTTGGCAGCTGAGAAGCCAATCAGGATCTGCAAGAACGTAAAGGCCGTGTTGGAGACGAGGTTCAGAATCTGATACCAAGCGTTATCGGTATTGAGCGAGATGAAACCGTTGGAATCCATGAACGACAGAGCGCTCATGATGCCCAAAAGAAGGCCCGATGCCACGATGGCGGGGATAATGGGCACAAAGACGTCGCCGAGCAGCTTGATAGCCCTCATGAAAGGATTGGACTGCTGCTGGGCGGCCGCCTCTTTGACCTCCGCCTTGGTGGCAGCGGTAATGTGACCCAGCGCGATGAACTCGTCGTAGACCTTATTCACCGTACCCGTGCCATAGATGACCTGAAGCTGGCCCGACGCTTTAAAGTTGCCCTTGGCGCCCAGAGCGTTGTCGACCTTGGTCTGGTCAACCTTCGAATCATCAGCGAGGACAAGACGCAGGCGTGTTGCGCAATGAGCAGCCGAGACCACATTGCCGCCACCTCCGATCGCCTCAAGGATCTGACTCGCCGCTTCTTTGTAATCAAGTGCCACCGTTACCTCCCAATCCGCATGCTTGACGATTCCCTCTTGTGTTCATGCAATGTGAAATCGTTCTCACATCGTATTGATACTACGGAAGGTAACTTCATTCGATGCTTATTGGCTATACGGTCTGATATCGTCGGTAAACGGTAGGATGCAGAACAATCTCTCGTGCAGACACCCAGCGGCATGTATGAGAACGTTTACATGTTACTCAGACAAACAGGCTGACGTGGAATCGCGTTCAACCACATCATAGCCCATCTTTGTTTCTCGCCATACGCCTTCGGTGCTTGCCATCAGGCCAAGCAGCATGCGCGCAGCTTCAATGCCCGATGTCTTGTAGTGATAATGCACCGTGGTGAGGCGCGGCGTGATCACCTGCGAGAGTTCGCTGTCGCCAATGCCCACAACCTGGACCTCGCGCGGCACCGCGCGCTCATGCTCCCTCAAGCACGTCAACGCGCCATATGCAATGGAATCCGTTGCGCACACAAGCGCATCAAACTCTAATCCTCGCGCAAGTAGCTGCTCACAAGCACTGTAACCGCCATCGATGGAGAAGTCGGTGACCAGCAGCCTGTCATCCGAAACCTCGATTCCATGCGCACGGCAGGCGTCCAGATAGCCCCGGCGACGCTCGCTACCTGCGGCGACGTCTTCTTCGAGCACGCCAATATATGCTGGATGAGCACTCGTGCGCAGCGCAAGGTCAGCAACATCACGCATGGCACCATAATCGTCCTGATAAACGCTGCAATACCCCGGGAGCACCTGATCAAGCACCACCAAGGGCACCGGCAGCGCAGAAATGGCCTCACGATGCGCACGCGTGAACACCGTTGCAACCAAAATTACGCCATCCACGTTGCTGCGCTCCGCAAAAAGCTTGAGGAAATCAACCTCAACCTTCGCATCGTTATCAGTGTTGGCAAGCAGCAGCTGATAGCCCGCTTCATTCAGTACCGACGTGATACCCGCTACCATACGACTCACCGATGCCGAATTGATCTTGGGGATAATGACACCCACGAGCCCCGATTTGCCCGTGCGCAGCGTTTTAGCCTGGCGAGATGGGGCGTACCCGGTCTTTTTGATGACCCGGGCAATGGCGGCGCGCTTCTCTTGCGACACATATCCGTTGTTGAAATACCGCGAAACGGTGGCACGCGACACGCCGGCCATCTCAGCGATCTGCTTGATATCCATGGTGACTCCTTCGTAGTTTTTGAGTCTACGGCAGGGAGCAGAGCATGAGCAAGCCCCGCCGGCCAACATCCGTGCAGCAAAGAAGCAATCAGTTAAAGAAAGGCGGAGATGTTCCAACCCATCCCCGCCTGTGTATTAACGTGTGCGTACGATCTCGACACCTGCTGCAGCAAGCGGAAGACCAATAGGCGCCCACGGCTTTTCAAGCTTGATGCGCACACCTAGAAGCTGCGGATACTGGCTGAGCAGATGCTGCGCCACGCCCTCAGCTGCCGCCTCGATGAGCTTGAACGTATGCTCGCGCATGAAGGTATCGATCTCATGGCAGGCAGCACCATAGTCAATAGAGGCTGTGAGGTCATCCGTCTCCCCGGCTGGGCGCAGGTTGGCGTAAAGCGTGGCCGTCACCACAAACTTCTGGCCGAGCGTGTTCTCCTCGGGATACACGCCGTGGTTGGCGAACACCTCAAGCCCCTGGATGAGCACCTTATCGGCCAGCTCAAGCTGGCCGGGCTCCACCCGCGCAAGCGCACGACGCGTTGCCGGGGGCTCAGCCTTGGTCCGATGTGCCAGCGTAGTTTTCTCACCGCGTGAAGTGTCTTGCGGCAACCGTTTCTTTCCAAACATAACCTATCGCCTCTTTCATTCCGGGCAAGCTCGCACATGCCCGCGCACGTTGTTTCCAATGGTGTTCTATACCCAAAAGCGGCGAGCTTCCCCATGAGACAAACGTGCTGATGGCGTTCGCCTCATCCCAAGCACATGGAACATACCAGCCTAACGCTTTTGTCTCATACGAGGATGGAAAGGTTCTTCTTCGCATCGGGCCACGTACAGGCAGCACGCACCTCAGAAGGACAGGCAAAGCAGGCACGCGAGGCTTTATCAGCCTGATAAAGCAGTCGCTCGAGCGGCTCAGCCTCAGCGCGCAGACGACGATGCCCCTGGATGGCCGTGAGAATAGCCCCGCGTTCCCCTTCCGTAAACGCAAGCTCGCGGGGCAGCCGGTCGAGGATATCTGCCGCAATGCGCGCGCCTGCAAGCTCATGCGGCTCACCTGTCTCGTATTGGGTTGCCTTGCCAATGTCATGCAGAAGCGCCGCTGCATACACCACGTCGTGGCTCACGCCACAGCCACGTTCCAGGTTCAGGGCCCACATGATACGCGCGGTATCCATAAGGTGGCGGATTCCGTGACGGCAAAATACGCGCGTTTGCTCAAGCTCCTCAAGACGCCGATATTCCCGTTGGTAGACCTCATCTGCCCAGATGGCATCAAGCCGCGGCATCGCCGTCAGCCCCGCTTTGTGCGGCACCGGATTCGTGTGTTCCACACGCCCTCTCCCTTCAAACCGCTCAACTGTGACGCGCGGCAGCAATTTCGTGGCTGGTATCATACGTCTAGCATACCCGACCCTCGCAGACGTGACCTCGGCCTACCAACGATGGGAGCAACTATGGGATTCTTCCCTGAATTAAAGAAAGCGGCCTCCGACAAGCCTGCGGGCGAAAGCTACAAGGTGGCCGGCATCCAGGTAACCTGCCCACACTGCAAGGGCACGCGCTTCTTTGAGCAGGAAGCACTGCTCGATTCGCGCGACATGTCAATCCTGAATATTGAGTGGGCCGGCGACTCCGCCACAACACTCATCTGCACCCGGTGCGGCCACGTTGAGTGGTTCGCGGACGATAAGCTCATCGAGCGCATATAGGGCAACAACAGCTGGAAGAACCCGGGAAGCGAATCTACATCGTGTGCGTTGCGTACACCTGCTCGTCTTGCCAGAGTTGCACGGCATCGGCTAGGGTGCAACCAGCCGCTGCGGCAGCAGAGCGCGTGGCGTTAAGGTCGATCACGCGCTGGTTGGATGAGCCGCGGAAGCGGAGCGTGATATCGTGCAGCTCCTGCACAAAGGGGCCGTCCACAAGCACATCGATGCAGTTGAGCAGCCGATCGGTCACCTCGGTATGGTGATGCGCCCCAGGCATGAGCTCGTCAAGCGTGTCGCCGGTGAAGCACCAGATGGTCTTCTCGGCAATGTCTGCATCCCCGCGGGGAAACCGCGCACGCACGCGCTCGATGAAGTCCACCAGCCCGCGCTGGTTCTCAGGCTCCATGGGCTCGCCGCCCAGGAGGGTGAGGCCGTCGCAAAACTCATGGTCCAGGCTTGCCAAAATACGGTCCTCGACATCACGCGTGAACGGCTCGCCCGCCTGGAAACTCCAAGCACCCGAGTTGAAGCACCCCGGGCACCCACGCCGGCACCCGCTCACAAAGAGCGTCGTGCGCACGCCCTCGCCGTTAGCGATATCGAAGTATTTTATCTCGGCGTAATTCATGGATGGTCCTATTCCTGCTCTCGCGGCGTTACCGCGCTTGACGAAACGGCACAAGGCCATACACCAGCACGACGTCCGCCTCGCTATCATATTCATAAACGAGGTCGAAGGGGCGAATCGCCATCTTGCGCACCCTCGCGCCATAGCGCTCGCGAATGGACTCGGGAATATTAGCAGACCCCAGCTCGGGAAATGCCTCGATTGCCTGCAAAGCCTTTACGAGATGTCTTTGTACCGACGAAGACCATATCGCCGCGGCATCATCGAGAAGCTCTTCGGCATAGATTATCTTAGCCATGGCACTGCGCCCGCCGCTCAATCTCCGCCAGCGCTTCCGTCGTTCCCTCAACAAAACGGCCTGCATCGATATCGGCACGGGCTCGTTCAATCGTCAACGCCATGCGTGCCTCATACGCCGCACATTCTGCCGCCTCTCTAAGCTTCTGGTCATACATGTCCTCACTCATGAGAACAAACGCCGCGTTACCATTCTCGGTGATATGGACAACCTGCCTGCGCGCGACTTCCTTCACCTCGCGCTGGCGCGTTTTGAGCGCCGCCGATGAAAAAATGGGCGTCGACATGCTCATCACTCCGTTCATCCCAATTAAGCTCCATATCATGTACCTAATATAGTTCATGTTGTGGTACAACATGAACACATAATTGAAAAGCTCAGGTGGAAACAGAACCCGCAGGGCATGCAGACAACAGCTTGTGCTGCCATGGTAGAGATAAAGTGGAGCCCCCGGTCATATCGTCTCGCGCGCAGTTCGCGCAGCGCTGTTTGAGCACGAGATGATATGACCGGGGGCTCCACCCCAATACCGCTACAGATGCAGCACGCGGTCGCGGATCTCTTCGGTACGGCCCTGGTTCCAGAACTGCGTACCAATGTAGCCGCACGTGCGGCGCGCCACGTTGAGCTTCTCCTGGTCGCGGTTACCGCAGTTGGGGCACTCCCACACCAGCTTGCCGTCGTCCTCCACGATCTTGATCTCGCCGTCGTAGCCGCATACCTGGCAGTAATCGCTCTTGGTGTTGAGCTCGGCGTACATGATGTTCTCGTAGATGTACTGCATCACACGAATGACGGCCTTGAGGTTGTCCTGCATGTTGGGCACCTCAACGTAGGAGATAGCGCCGCCGGGAGAAAGCGCCTGGAACTCGCTCTCAAACTGGAGCTTGTCAAAGGCGTCAATCTGCTCCGTCACGTGCACGTGATAGCTATTGGTGATGTAGCCCTTGTCGGTAACACCAGGGATGATGCCAAAGCGGCGTTGCAGGCACTTGGCAAACTTATAGGTGGTGGACTCCAGCGGCGTGCCGTAGAGCGAGTAATCGATGTCCTCTGCGGCCTTCCACTCCGCGCATTTGTCGTTCATGTGCTGCATCACCTGAAGCGCAAACGGCGTGCCCTTGGGGTCGGTATGGCTGGCACCCGTCATGTACTTCACGCACTCATACAGACCGGCGTAACCGAGCGAGATGGTGGAATAACCGCCATAGAGCAGCTTGTCGATGGTCTCGCCCTTGTCGAGGCGTGCCAGCGCACCGTACTGCCAAAGGATAGGCGCCGCATCCGAAAGCGTGCCCTTGAGGCGATCGTGACGGCAACGCAGGGCCTTGTGGCAAAGTTCCAGGCGCTCGTCAAAAATCTCCCAGAATTTGTCCGTGTTACCACGCGACGAAAGCGCCACATCGGGCAGGTTGATGGTGACCACGCCCTGGTTGAAGCGGCCATAGTACTTGGGCTTGTCGGCCACGTAGTTCTTGGCGCGTGCCACGTTGTCGTAACCGTTGCCCGAGCGGTCGGGCGTCAAGAAGCTGCGGCATCCCATGCAGGTGTACACGTCGCCCTCACCCGGCTGCTCGCCACGGGAAAGCTTGAGCTCGCGCATCTTCTTGGCCGAGATGTAGTCGGGCACCATGCGCTTGGCAGTGCACTTGGCGGCAAGCTGGGTGAGGTAGAAGTACGGGCTGCCCTCGCGAACGTTCTCCTCATCGAGCACGTAGATAAGCTTGGGGAAGGCAGGGGTGATCCACACGCCGGCCTCGTTCTTCACGCCCTCATAGCGCTGGCGGAGCGTCTCCTCGATGATCATCGCCAAGTCGTGCTTCTCCGCCTCGGAGCGCGCCTCGCCCAGATACATGAACACCGTCACGAAGGGCGCCTGGCCGTTGGTGGTCATAAGGGTAACCACCTGATACTGGATGGTCTGCACGCCACGACGGATCTCGTCGCGCAGGCGCTCCTCCACCACGGCGGCAACCTTGTCCTCAGGCGCGCTTACTCCCAGTTCCGCAAGCTCCAGCTCCACCTGGCCGCGAATCTTCTGACGCGAGACGTCCACAAAGGGAGCCAGGTGCGTAAGCGAGATGGACTGGCCACCATACTGGCTCGATGCAACCTGAGCGATAATCTGCGTGGCAATGTTGCAGGCGGTCGAGAAGCTGTGCGGACGCTCGATCATGGTGCCCGAGATCACGGTGCCGTTCTGCAGCATGTCCTCAAGGTTCACGAGGCAGCAGTTGTGCATGTGCTGCGCAAAGTAGTCGGAATCGTGGAAGTGGATGAGGCCCTCGTTGTGCGCAGCCACCACGTCGGCCGGCAGCAGCACACGTTGGGTGAGGTCTTTAGACACCTCGCCCGCCATGTAATCGCGCTGCACCGAGTTGACGGTGGGATTCTTGTTGGAGTTCTCCTGCTTAACCTCTTCGTTATTGCACTCAATGAGCGAGAGGATCTTGTCGTCGGTGGTGTTCTTCTGACGTTTCAGGCTCTGCACATAGCGGTAGATGATGTACTTGCGCGCCACCTCAAACTTGTCGAGCTTCATGAGCTCGTCCTCAACGAGGTCCTGAATCTCTTCCACCGAAACGGTATGGCCAGCGTTCTCGCAAGCATCGGCAACGTTTTGCGACGCATAAATCACCTGGCGCTCAGAAAGACGGTCTGCCTCTTCAACATCGAGGTTCGCCGCCTTAATTGCGTTCTCAATCTTGGTGATGTCGAACGCAACTTCGACACCGCTGCGCTTGATGATTTTCATACGTGCATCCTTTTCGAATTAATCACATACCTCGCTGCGCGGGCGCGCAGCGAGGTAGAACCTGGTTGCCGGAACCTAACTATACCGGCAGAATGCTCACCACATCCTGTAAATTCTGTTTAACGTACCACTACATATTGTGTTTATGCAGGTCAACATAATTGGTCAATTTCGTGTCACATTCTCTGCGCTTCAACAGTTGGGGAAGGCATATTTTTCCGCAGCCGTCCCACCTGCGCAGAAGTGGCATGCGCATATTTGTGGAGGGCGGTCAATCCCCACAGGTCGCCCACGAATCGTATCGGCGAACGGTATAAAAACGGTTCAAAAGAACGCTTGACCAAGATGTTGTGCGTCGCGCCGCAAACTACAAACATGGCACGCAACAAAGGCGCTTAACAGATCGGCGCGTACCGTCAACATGTTCTGTCAGCACGTTACAAACGGACGGGGCGCGCCCCGCTCGGCGCGCCCCGTCCGACACATTACGTCCGACCTCTCGATTACAGCTCTGCGCGCAGATGCTCCACGTAGGAGGTGTCTTTCATAAGCGGGCGCGCGAACCCAAAGAGGTTCACATGCCCCGCCTTCACGAGCGGCTCCACATCGGCAAGATCACGGATGCCGCCGGTCAAAATCACCGGGATATCGATGCGCTGGGCAAGCTCCTCGGCGGCCTCAGCATAGTAGGCACGCTCGTCCGCACCATGATCGGACCACCGCTCGCCCGAAACCTCTATCGCATCAATGCCGTCGGCAGCAAGCACGCTTGCCATGGACAAAAAGTCATCACGCGTAAGGCCGCCCGGTACCTCATCGGTGGAGTTCATCTTGATCCACACAGGATAATCCTCGCCCACGGCTGCACGCACTGCGGTATACACCTCGCGCACCAACCGCACGCGATTCTCCCACGTACCACCATACGCATCGGTGCGGTGGTTAAAGAGCGGCGAGATGCACTGGGCCAGCAGATACCCATGTGCGCAATGCAGCTGCACGCCGTCAAAGCCCGCCTCCTGTGCACGCCGCGCGGCCGCGGCAAACAGCTCAGGCACCGCACGAAGGTCATCATCGGTGAGTGCTTCGGAACGCAAGCCCGAGGTGGGATGCTCCATGGCAGAAGGCCCCAAGATGCGAGCCGCATCGGGATGCGCCTGGCGGTTGGAGCTGCCGTGGGCGAGTTGCGCCACCACGCACGCACCGTGGGCATGCACCTCGTCCACCATTGCGCGAAATGCGGGAATCAAAGCATCGTCATACATGACCATCTGACTCGATGCGGGCTGGTCATAGGGGGCAATGCGCGTGTAGCTTGTGATAACGGTACCAACGCCGCCGTCGGCCAGCGCGCAGTAAAGGTTTGTGATAGCTTCGGTGGGAGCGCCCGAACTATCGGCTTTTCCCTCATAGGTTGCCGAACGCACCAGGTGGTTGGGCGCCAGGACAGCACGCCCCGCACGACCAATTGCCACCGGCTCAAAGAGCTCACGCATCTCCATGGTATCCACTCCCCTGCTCGCGCCTCAAGGCTATCGGCCACAGGCGTCCACGCCAACTCCTGGCAGCGCCCCGTACCCTGCCCCATCGTAGCAGCACCACGCTCTGCTTTTGCGGCAAAGTCGTGCCGCGCATGCGGCAGCCCGTCGCTACAATCGAAGTATCGGTACGCCCGCAGAAAGCCGGTGGGCATCGCCTGCACGTCCGGCATACGCCACTCACGAGCCGCCCTAAACACGACTACAAGCGCGAGATCGCAGCAAGGTGCCAGAAGCACCGCTCAACCGGCATGCGGGCAGCACAAGAGAGGAGCTTCCATGGCACATACGCTTATTCTCATGCGTCACGGCAACGCCGAAAAGGCCCAGGAGGGACAGACCGACCAAGAGCGCACGCTCACCAGCCAAGGCCTTGCCGCCCTGCGCTCACCTTCCGGCGTGGCGCGCACGTTTTCCCTGCTCAGCCAGCACGAACGTGAGACCGCGGCTCTGTGGGCGAGCCCGGCGGTGCGCGCCGTCCAAACCGCGCAGACCGTTGCCGAGGCGATCGGCGAGCGCCCCATCATCACCTGCGACGAGCTCTGGGAGCAAAACCCCACCGCGTTTATGGAGAAGGTGCGCGCATCAGACGCGAGCACCATCATCGCTGTGGGGCACGTGCCCTTTGTAAACGGCCTCACCGCTGCTCTCACCAGCGTGAAGCTCAAGTTCAAGCCCGGAGCGGCTGCGGCCATCGCCCTCGGCGACACCAATGAGGCCGACCCCGAGAAGCTTCTCTGGTTTGTGCAAGCTGCCCGGTAGTAAACAAGCTGCTCAATGAGCGATGGGCGCCGGTGTGCCATGCACCCCGGCGCCCATCGCAAACCTTGTACGCTGCGTTATGCCGCTCTCTGCAGCTCCATGCCCTCTAGCACGCCAACAGGTAACGCACCTCGTAGGGTGCAAGCCCAAGCGCCCCATCAAGCTCAACGGCCGCGGGCTCCACAGATGCAACATCGCCAACAGCAGAGACCGCCGCCGCAGCTCCCTCCGCGCTCGCAGTATCTGCCGATGCACCCTCTTCGGCGCTCTCGCACCGAAGCTGTGCGGCTTTGTCGGCTTTCGCTTCCTCCGTTGCCTCGGCAATAAGGTCGCGGAAGGTGCCCCGCAGTTCGTCCGCGTGGAACGTGTAGGGCTCTCCCACGGCATTCACCGCCACCAGCACACGAGCCGCCGGTGCATCGCCTGCTGCCTCAACCGCGCGCTCAAAGAGCAGCTGTTTGTTCTGAATCACCACATTGCGATACGCACCAAAGCTCAGCGCTCGCGCGCCTGCGCCCTTCGTGCGCGCATACGTGAGGGCGGCAAGATACTGCGTGAGCTCGTTGGGATGTGGCGCGTCAAACGAGGGACGCAGATCCCAGTCGTCGTGCGCACCCTTCACACCCGTCTGTCCCCATTCGCTTCCGTAATAAAGGCACGGAATCCCCGGCATGCCGAAGAGCACGCCGTAGGCAGGGCGCACGCAGGAGGAGTCGGTAAGAATGCCCGCCAGGCGCGTCACATCGTGGTTATCGGCAAAGCTCAACAGATGAAGCCCCCGGTAAATACACCAGGGATCGCCGCCAAACTGACGATGGAGCGAATGGGCGATCTCGAACATGTTCTGCGAGTTGAAGCTCGAATAGAGCCCCTTGTAGCACTCGTAGTTGGTGCAGGAGTGCAGCATGTCGTCGTTCACAAGCTGCGAATAATCGCCATGGAGGGTCTCGCCAATGAGCACAAACTCTTTGCCGGAGCCGCCTGCATACGAAAGCTCGTTCGCAAGCTCGCGCAAACGGCGCATAAAGCCGCGATCAAGCGAGTAGGCAACGTCAAGCCGAAGGCCGTCGATGCCAAACTCCGCACGCCAGGTGCGCACGACCTCAAGCAGGTAGTCAGCCACAGCAGGGTTTTGCAGGTTGAGCTTGACCAGGTCGAAATGACCCTCCCAACCTTCGTACCAAAAACCGTCGTTATAGGCTGAATTGCCATCAAAGTTGAGGTAGAACCAGTCTTTGTAGGGCGAGTCCCAGCGGCGCTCCTGAACATCCCTAAACGCCCAGAACTCGCGCCCCACATGGTTGAAGACCGCGTCCAACACCACGCGAATACCTTGCTCGTGCAAGGTGGCAACCACCTGAGCCAGGTCCTCATTGGTGCCCAGACGACAATCGAGGGTGGTGAGGTCGCGCGTGTCATAGCCATGCATGGTCGATTCGAACACCGGGTTGAGCAGCACCGCGCCTACCCCCAGCTGATGCAGATAAGGCGCCCATTCGGCAATCTTGGTGATGCGATGCGCCAACACCCCATCGTTATGATGCGGCGCGTCGCAAAACCCAATGGGATAGATCTGATAGAACACGCTTTGATAGGCCCACATGGCGTCCTCCTTGTTGACGCTTTGTCTATATGCTCAGTATACCGCCGCGCATTGCCGTGCGCTATCGGCCGCCGCGGCCAGCACACGTTATGCAACGCCCACGCGCTCCAAGAATGCACACGCAAGGCCAAACCAAGGACGAACTGCCGCTTGCTCTGCGGCGTTCTGTGCCTCGGTGGTTGCATTTGCCACAGAAAGCCCGTGGCCTCCCGCGCTGAACACATGCACCTCGTGCGACACGCCTGCGCCAGCAAGTGCTGCGGCAAACGCGTGCACCTGGGCGATGGGGCAGGTCGTATCGTCCGCCGTACCCCACACAAACACGGGCGGACAATCGCGCGTCACCTGCGTAGTGGGGCAAATCTCGGCCAGACGCTCCTCGGTGGCCTCGCCGCCTGCCACCATGGAAAGGTAGTCGTTGAGCAGATCGCGACCGGTCTTGCCGCCCGTTTTGGGCACGCGCAGGTCAATCCTGGGGTCGCGCAGCTGCTCGTCGCGCGTCACGCGCAAGTCGAGCAAAGGGTAGCCCAGCACCACCGCGTCGGGGCGAATGCGCTCAGGGCGATCCCCCACTTGGGCAGCAAACGCGCGATCTTTCCACTGCGTGGCAAGGGAGGCGCACACAAAGCCACCGGCCGAGAAACCCACCACGGCAACCTTTGCCGGATCGATATGCCACGCATCGGCGTTGGCGCGCACTGTTGCCACCATCTTCGCCACATCAAGCTCGGGGTTGGGGTAGGCAACGTCGCCCGTGGAGCTCGTAACGTAGTTGAGCACGAAAGCCTGATAGCCGGCACTCATAAAGGCAAGGGCAACGGGCTCCTGCTCGTGCTCAGCAATACGGGTGAAGCCCCCGCCCCCGCACACCACCACGGCGGGGAAAAGCTTCTGCTCCTGCGCCGGAATGCGATCGGCCAGGTAGGCGGTATAGGTTGCCGGACGCTCCGGCGTGGGCTCGTCACCCCAAAGGGCATGCTGCTCAATAATCATGTGTTTGGGCTCCGTTTCTCGCTGCGATAAGGGTTGTCACATGTTGTATTGCTACACCCTGCCATAGTAGCCGAACGAAGCACGAGGAACACGGGGGCCCTGAGGTCTCAGGAATCCATAGCCCCGAGCCGCCCGGAGCACTTTCCACGCGGCGCCGATCGAGGCGCCCCGCACCCGGCAGACTCGGACGCCGCCAATCAAAGCCTTCCTATGAGTTGTCCTGCAAAAGCTGAAGCGCGTCTTCAGGTGTTGGAACGGTATCGGAGTCGTACTCGTACTCTGCTAAATAATCCGTGGAACCATCAGCCATCATGTTAAGTTGAAAATGAAATAGGCCGTCCTGGATAAACGTGAACACGTTCATGCTGATGAGCCGTGTTTCATCCAGCCTCCATCCATAGGATGTGAACAAGGCGGTCTTCTCTTCCTTGTTGATGAAAGATGGGGTCATCTCCCACGAGCTATTGGCAGTGTAGCCCATGTCTTGAATAGCCAGCTGGATTCCTGTGGCAACCTCTTTGGTCCCCTCGCTGTTGACCGCAATCAGCAAACTCTCATACCCCATGCTATTTGCGATTTCGTCAGCAGTAAGCCCGTCATCCATCACATCGCTATGATGATATTTGTTGGCCAATTTAGGATCCCGCTCGGCGGTCTCATACGCATCCGGCGGAAGCGTCTCCTCGGCTTGCGGCCCATCGGCGGGCGATTGCGCCTCCGCAGTTGTATCGTTTTCTGCCTCGTCCACCGCCTCAACCTGCGCGGGAGACGAACCCGATGCGTCGCCCCCCTGGCTGCAGCCAGCCAACGCACCAGCGCCGGCCAGCACGATAGCAAAAGATGCCCCCACCACAAACCTACTCAGAGGACGCCCCTCCCCTAACGTTTGTTTCTCACTCAAACGAAATAGGCTATGAACAACGCTGCCAATCTGAGAAGCACGAGCACCCATGGTTCCGCCATCCTTCCCAATCCGCACAGCCGCCCCTGGTTCAGCTTCATGATACCAGTCATAGCAATAACCCACTGATACACGGCTAAGATGCCGGGAATCACAAGGTGAGAGGTTACATCCCTCGAATAGGCGCGATTTCTAACCGTCCACAGAAATGTTCCCGGAAATCCTTGACATATGAGCATACGTTCATATACTCATGCTTAGTTATCGTATGAACACATGTTCATATATATGAAAGGGACGACCATGTCAGAACCTTCGAATCCCCCGGCAGAGAGCACTGAGCCCTGCATGCCCGACGAGGAACTTCTCTACGACCTCGCCGACCTCTTCAAAGTCTTTAGCGACACCACACGCATCAAGATCCTCTATGCGCTCTTCGACACGCCGCGCTCCGTGGGCGACATCGCCGAGACCATCGGCGCCACGCAAAGCGCCGTCTCGCATCAGCTGCGCATTTTGAAGCAGGCCCGCCTCGTGCGCTTTGACCGCGACGGCCGCAGCCTTATCTACTCGCTGGCAGACGATCACGTGCACACCATGCTCGCCCAAGGCATGAACCATATCTGCGAATAGACCCGCCACAACAGACCCGTCTCCGCGCGTCCGGCCACACTCCCCCGCGCGCCCCTTCAGACACCCACACTCAAGAAAGGAACCACCATGCGTAAGGTATTCAAGCTCGACGAGATCGACTGCGCCAACTGCGCCCAGAAGCTCGAAGATGCCATCAACCGTGTTGAAGGCGTTGAGCAGGCACGCGTCAACTTCTTGACGCAAAAGCTCACCCTCACCACCGCCGACGATGCCAATTTTGACGATGTGCTCGACCGCGTGGTGAAGCTCACCGCAGACCTCGAACCCGACTGCGAGATCCTGCGATAACGCGCGTCTGCACGCATCTCCCCCGTGGCCGCCTTCCGGCGGCCACATCTTGGCTCGTTATATGAGCGCATGTTCACATAAGCAATTGGAGTCCTATATGAACAAGAAACAGCGTAGGTGGCGCAATCGCATCCTCATCGCTCTCGCCCTCTTCGTCATCGTCTTTGCGCTCGATGAGGCGGGCGTGCTCACCGCGGCGTTTGGCTCGCCCGGCAACGTCTACGCGAGCTTTGTCCTCTTCCTCATCCCCTACCTTATCGCCGGCTACGATGTACTCATCAAAGCCGTCCGCAACATCCGCCGCGGCGAGGCCTTCGACGAGGCCTTCCTCATGACCGTGGCCACGGTGGGTGCCTTCGCCATGGTGGCCTTCCCCGATACCGACCCTCATATGGCCGAAGGCGCTGCTGTGATGCTCTTTTACCAGGTGGGCGAGCTGTTCCAGAGCTATGCCGTGGGCAAAAGCCGCAAGTCCATCGCGGATATGATGGACATCGCGCCCGACTACGCCAACATCGAGCACGACGGCAAACTCGTGGAGGTGGACCCGGATGAGGTTCAGGTGGGCGACATCATTGTGATCAAGCCCGGCGAGCGCGTTCCCATCGATGGGCGTGTGGTTGAAGGCTCCTCGCAGCTTGACACGGCGGCCCTCACGGGCGAGAGCATCCCCCGCCATGTGGAGGCGGGCGCCGAGGTCATCTCGGGTTGTATCAACATGACGGGCATCCTCCGCGTCAAAACCACCAAGCCCTTCGGTGAATCCACGGTGAGCCGCATCCTTGAGCTCGTGGAAAACGCCAGCGAGAAGAAGGCTAAAACCGAGAACTTCATCACACGGTTCGCCCGCGTGTATACCCCGGCGGTCACCGGTGCGGCGCTCTTGCTTGCTATCGTTCCGCCGCTCATGGGGCTGGGCTCTTGGAGCGACTGGATTTTGCGCGGCCTCACCTTCCTCGTGGTCTCCTGCCCCTGCGCACTCGTGATCTCGGTGCCACTCAGCTTCTTTGGCGGCATCGGTGGTGCCTCCAAACTGGGCATCCTTGTTAAAGGATCAAACTACCTTGAGCAGCTCGCCCACGTGGACACCGTGGTTTTCGATAAAACGGGCACCCTCACCTCGGGAACTTTCAACGTGGTGGCTGTTCACCCCGAAGCAGGCGTTGACCCCGACTACGTGCTCAGCAACGCCGCATACGCCGAAGCATTCTCCAACCACCCCATCGCCATATCCATCAAGCAGGCCTATTCCGGCGAGATCGACGAGACGCGCATCAAGGATGTGAAAGAGGAGTCGGGCCACGGCGTCTCCGCCACGGTGAACGAGCGTGTGGTGCTCGTGGGCAACGATAAGCTCATGGCCGAGCACGGCTCTTCGTGGCACGACTGCAACCTTACCGGCACGATTTTGCATGTGTCTGTTGATGGCACCTACGCGGGGCACATCGTAATCGCCGACGTAGTGAAAGACGATGCCGCCGAAACCATCCGCAGCCTGCATGAGGCCGGCGTGCGCCGCTGCGTCATGCTCACGGGCGACCGCCGCGATGTGGCCGAGGCGGTGGGCCAGCAGCTTGGCCTCGATGAGGTGCATGCCCAGCTGCTCCCCGAGGATAAGGTCAACGCTGTGGAGCATCTGCTTGCCCTTGAACACGGCGACGGCAAGCTTGCCTTTGTGGGCGACGGCATCAACGACGCGCCGGTGCTCATGCGCGCCGACGTGGGCATCGCAATGGGTGCGATGGGATCGGACGCCGCCATCGAGGCTGCCGATGTGGTGCTTATGGACGACAAGCCCTCTAACATCGCACACGCCATGCGGGTTGCCCGCAAGACCATGCGCATCGTCTGGCAAAACATCATCTTTGCCTTGGGCGTGAAGATCGCCATTCTCCTGCTCGCCGCACTCGGCATCGCCAACATGTGGCTCGCCGTCTTTGGAGACGTGGGCGTGGCCATCATCGCCATCTTGAACGCCATGCGTTGCATGAAGGTCGAGCGCCGCTCATGAATTTACGCTGACCACGCACCACGATAACTACTGAAGGCGTACGGCTCGCGGAATATCCCGTGCGGGCCGTACGCCTTCTTTCGAGCAAAAACAATCGCTTTAAACAGCTCCGCTATCAATCGTTATGCGGGGCATCGGCCTCGGTGATCTCGCGTACAACGCGGCAGGGGCTACCCACCGCCACGACTCCGGCTGGAATGTCACGCGCAACAACACTGCCCGCACCAATCACCGAGCCACAGCCGATGGTCACGCCGGGCAAGATGGTCACGTTCGCACCAAGCCACACGCCGTCCTCCACCGTAATGGGCAGCGCGCGTTCCAACCCCGCGTTGCGCTCCGCCACAGTAAGCGGGTGCTGAGCCGTGTACATGCCGCACGAGGGTCCAATAAACACATGGCTACCGATGGTGATGGGCGCACAATCCATAAGGTAGGCCCTGTGGTTGATAAAAGTACCGTCGCCCACATGCACGTTGTAGCCGTAGTCTACGTTGAAAGGCATCAGTATCTCGACGTCTTTGCCCAGCGAGCCCAATAGGCCCTCAAGCAGCTCGCGCTTACGTGCCGCCTCGCGGGGATGCAGGTGGTTGAGCTCAAAGATTGTCCCCTCCGCCTCAAGACGCTCGGCAAGGAGCTCGTTGTCAAAATTTGCGTCGTACCAAAGCCCCTGATCACGCTTTTCTTTCTCGGTCATAACCCATCCTTTCCCCAAAAAAGAGGCGAGCCCAGCCGGACGTGCAGTCCGCCACGCCCAGCGTGCATCGACCAGCCTGATATCTAACTAAATTTACGTCGAAAATAATACCCAAACCGCATCGTCGCATTAAAGCGGGGCCGCGCGTGAAGCGAATGGGTTGCGCCTTTGCGGGGGTACGGTGGAAAACGGTTAGAGCGCGGACGCATCGGATACACTTCCCAGAGCACGGAAATGCGCCATGAGGGACGCATCCAATCAAAGGAGATCCATGGAAGAGCTCTTCTTCAACATCATTAACCAGTTTGGCTACTTCGCGGTGGGCGCGCTCATCTTTATTGAGAACATTTTCCCGCCCATTCCAAGCGAGCTCATTTTGCCGCTTTCTGGCTTCTTCACCACCACGACCGACATGGCACTCCCCCTCGTGATTTTCTCCGCCACGGTGGGATCGGTCACGGGCGCCTTCATCCTTTACGGTATTGGCTATGTGCTCAATCGCGAGCGCCTCATGCGGTTTTTCAACACGCGTCCCATGCGCCTTCTGGGCTTTAAGGACACCGACATCTCGAGCGCGATCGACTGGTTCGACCGTAAGGGCCAGGCCTCTGTGCTCATTTGCCGTTGCATCCCCGTGGTGCGGAGCCTCATCTCCATCCCCGCAGGCGTCGCCCGCATGAACATCGTCAAATTCTCCCTGTTCACGCTCGTGGGCTCCGCCGTGTGGAACACCATCCTGTGCTCGCTCGGCGCTGCGGCCGGCAGCGCCTGGGAAACGGTGACCGCGCAGGCCGAATGGGTATCGGGCGTGGTGAAGATCGTCATCATCGCAATTGTTGCCGTTGTCGCCATCTGGTGGATTGTGAAGCGCATCATCCCCAACCTCAAACGCGAAGGCGCAAACGACGCCAGGGGCCGCGACGACAAGAACGCCGGCAACACGCACAAACCCGCACACTTTAAATAAGATGTCTCGGCTTTGCCGAGTCGTCACTTCGTTAACCCGCCAAAATGTAATAAGGGTTATACGGTTACAAAGGCATCAATTCGTTGCACCCCGCTTGGTCCCTGATCGACGCGAAGCACTCTCACGCCCTGCCGAAGTGACCAGGCGCGTTCAACGATGCTGACCGCGGTTCATTGATCCATTCTGACGGCTCTTATGTCAGAAAATCACCGTTTTGTACGACCTAAAATCTGTATGCACCAGATGCCACTTCTGAACCAGTTTTATACATACGTTTCCGCAGGTCAACGCGAATCGAGGGCAGCGATACGCGCACGGTCAAAACACGTCGTACAAAACGGTAGTTTTTTGACATGGCAAGGATCCGAGCACGCCCCAAGCGCCCGATGACACCGTAAGCGCATGCATAAACCCACCACGGAACTCCAATCTGACGCTCATCCGTGCCCTCCATAGCGACAGCGCCCCTCCAACCCGCAGCTCGAATCATCGCCTCGGTGCCATAACACCATAAACAACCCCCGGATTGCGCATTTATATAGGAGGGGATATTCTTTCTTGCACACAAGCCAGCGCACCTACTCATTGCATGTGCGTATGCATAGAAAGACTGACAACCTTGAAGTTTTTTGGCTTTATTCCTGCAAAACAACGGCGCATGACGCTTGATGTGATATCAGACTGTCGTTTTGGTGCCATACGCTGTTCGCCATGGATATGAATGAACGCAAAATTGCGCTTGGACAAAACATCAAACGGCTACGCGAGGATAACATGATTTCTCAGCGGTCCTTCGCGCAGATGGTTGGCATGAGCCAAGCATACCTTTCGGGCGTCGAGAGCGGACAGCGCAATATTGGCTACACCAACCTCTGCAAAATCGCCGAGGGCCTGGACGTGAAACCGAGCGATCTCCTCAAGGGCATCCGCTAACCAGCACATTAATATGGCACCGCCAACTTGATTGTGTGCGGGGCACCAAGCAAACACCAAGAACCCGGGTTACGCGCAAAACGTCCCCCGAAGCTCAAACGGTGCCCCGTCTCAACGAGCAAACTTACGACAGCAACCCCAGCTTCTGGCAAGCGTTATAGAGACCATCGTTATCAACGTCGTCCGTCACCAACGTAGCGTGCGCCTTCACCGTGTCGGAAGCATTACCCATCGCAACCGACGTTCCCACCATCTCAAACATAGAGAGATCGTTCTCGCCATCGCCAAACGCCACGACCTCCTCGGGCGCGATACCATAGCGCTCAAACACAGCCTGGATGCCGTACGACTTGCCACCCTGTGCCGGAACAACGTCGCAGAACCACGGCGACCAGCGCGTTTGCTTGACCGCCTTCGTTGCATCCATGAATATCCGCTCTTCACCGGGATCCAAAAACGCGCAGAACTGATACACCGGCGCATCAAAGGCGCGCTCAAGCTCGTCGAGCTCATAGGTAACGCCCGACTGCTTCATGATGGCGCGCACGCTCTCAGAAAAGCTGCTCACAAACGCACGATCGCGCTGCATCACCAGGATGTCGTAAAGCCCTTGAGCGGCCTGGTCAACAATAACGTGCACGTCTTCTGGATTGATCGGATTGCTACGGAACACGCCGCGATCATCAAAGCACAGCTGGCCGTTGAGTGTGATATAGGCGTCAAACCCGCTCCTCAGGCAGGAAGGAAGCTGATAGTGGGCGCGACCCGATGCAACGATGGTGAGGATCCCCTGCTCGCGCATGCTGCGGATAGCCTCCTTGGTGGAGACTGGCATCTCGTGCGTGGCAAAGCTCAGAAGCGTTCCGTCCACGTCAAAAAATGCTGCCTTGATCACTTGTCCTCCCTCGTCGTTTTGCGCGGCATGCATGGTACAAGGGCACAGGCTCATGACACGCCGCCCAACCGGGTCAACCGGCCACGCACCATAATAAGAAAAACGCACCGGCGCGCCAGGCTCAGAGCCAAAATAACGATGACCTTACAAACGCCCGCGGCATGTAGATACGCGCAGCAGACCTGGCGCCCTCCCTTGAGCGACAGGCGCATCAGCCAGATAGCACAACATGCTAGGATAAAGCGGTAAACGAGAAAGGACCATCATGGCAATTCTCCTTGGATGCGACTCTGTTGACCTTGAATTTCCTACCAAACAGGTGCTCTCTGGTGTTACCCTCGGCGTGAATGAAGGCGACCGCATTGGCATCGTAGGGCGCAACGGCGACGGCAAATCGACCCTGCTTTCCGTGCTCGCGGGCACACTTGAACCCGATGCCGGCCGCGTTACCCACCGCCGCGGCATCACCGTGGGGCTCCTGGGCCAGCGCGACGCACTTCTCGACACCGATACCGTGCACCACGCGGTGGTAGGCGACACGCCCGAATACGAATGGGCATCGAGCCCCAAGGTACGTTCGGTGCTGGAAGGCCTTATCGCCGATGTGCCCTGGGAGGGGCGAGTGGGCGAACTCTCGGGTGGTCAGCGGCGCCGCGTGGACCTTGCCCGCCTGCTCATGGGCGACTACGACGTGCTCATGCTCGACGAGCCCACCAACCATCTGGACATGCGCACCATCAACTGGCTCGCCGATCATCTCAAGCATCGCTGGCAGCCCGGCGTAGGCGCCCTGCTTATGGTCACGCATGACCGCTGGTTTTTGGACGAGGTATGCCTCTCGATGTGGGAGGTGCACGACGGCGCGGTCGACCCTTTCGAAGGCGGCTACTCGGCCTATATCTTGCAGCGCGTGGAGCGCGACCGCATGGCGCAGGTGGCCGAGGAGCGGCGGCGCAACATGGCTCGCAAAGAGCTCGCATGGCTCTCGCGCGGTGCCCAAGCACGTTCCACCAAGCCCAAGTTTCGCGTAGAGGCAGCACGTGAACTCATTGCGGACGTCCCGCCGCTGCGCAACGAGCTCGAGCTCAAGCGACTTGCCGTGGCGCGTTTGGGCAAGCAGGTGATTGACGTGCTCGATGTGAGCGCCGGATATCCCGCAAACACCAGCGCTACCGGCGAACACGCGAGCCACGCCTGTGAGCCCCCGGCCGCAGCCGCCGGCACCCCTAAACCCGTGCTCCACGATGTAACCTGGCTTATCGGCGCCGGCGACCGCTACGGACTCCTCGGCGAGAACGGAGCCGGAAAATCAACCTTGCTCGAGGTGATCCAGGGCAAGCTCAAGCCGTTTGCCGGCAAGGTGAAAATCGGTCAAACCGTCCGTTTTGGTGTTCTCTCGCAACAACTTGAAGAGCTGGAGCCCCTCGCCCAATCCACCATCCGCGAGGTGCTTTCGCACTACAAGCGCATGTATGTGGTGGACGGCAAAGAAACAAGCCCCGAGAAACTTCTGGAACGCTTGGGCTTCACCACCAAGCAGCTCTGGAGCCGCATTGGCGAGCTCTCGGGCGGGCAGCGCCGACGCCTGCAGCTTTTACTTACGCTGCTTGATGAACCCAACGTGCTTATCCTGGACGAGCCCGGTAACGACCTCGACACCGATATGCTTGCCATTGTGGAAGACCTCCTCGATGGCTGGCCCGGCACGCTCATCTTGGTCACGCACGACCGTTACCTCATGGAACGCGTGACCGACCAGCAGTTTGCCATCGTGGGCGGAACCCTTCGCCATGTGCCCGGCGGCGTAGATGAGTACCTGCGCCTTGTGCGCACAACGTCCGGAAGCTCCACCACCGATGCGTTGCGCCAGGCTTCCGCCCCAAGCGCCGCCACAGACACGGCACCAACCAGCTCGCTTTCAAACGCTGAGCGCCAGCGCCTGCGCAAAGAGGCATCTTCGCTTGAGCGCAAGATTGAAACACAACGCCGCCGTGTAGAGGAGCTCAAAGCGGCGTTTGAAACTATTGACCCCACCGACTACCAGGCACTTGAGGCACAACAGGAGCGCATCAAGGAGGTCAACGACCTCATAGACGAGCTCGAAACCTCCTGGCTTGAGGTGAGCGAGCAACTGGAAGCGTAAAGATACAAAAGGCGGCGCTGGGGTAAACCCAGGCGCCGCCCATACACGACTGCAATGCCACCAGGCATTACGAGAACATACCGGTGAGGTAATCGTTCAGGCGCTTGTCCTTTGGACGCTGGA
>DHKFC23501__coassemble_1039_pt1 | contig 142135 bp, 109 predicted proteins | sample DHKFC23501__metabat2_high_PE_052 | metagenome-assembled genome bin DHKFC23501 | reverse complement strand
GGATGAGCATGAACTTGATGTCTTCCTCAAGCTGCGGAAGCTTGGCCTCGTTGGCCTCGATATCCTCCTGGAGCATGGCCTTCTCGTCGGGGTCGCTCGTATCGCGCTGCATCTCTTTTGCCGCTTCGATGTCGTCCAGCGCCGCGAGATACTCGCGCGCCGCCGTCACCAACGGGGTCTGGTGCGCATACTCCTTGTTGAGGCGGGTGTATTCCTTGATGTCGGAGGCCACCGAGGGATCGGCGAGCTTCTTCTCAAGCTCTTCGTAGGCAACGATGAGTTTTTCCAGTTTGTCTCGCATGATGGGAACCTTTCATACCTTGGTGCCGGCTACACCGGCGACGTTGTCGACTGCTGTCCGTTATTTGGCGACATTGAACGCCTGCGTCTCAACCAGCTAGAACTTGTCGAACTTGAGGTACATGCGGACCCATCCTTTCTCTCGACCACCTATCATACCCAGCTCATCCACCAGGGCAAGCCTGAATGCCGCCGCAGGCAGCACCACGGCTGCCCTCGCGCAAAACGTCCACAAGCACGGACGCGCCCTCTTTGCCCCTGCATGCAGCTGGCTCACCGATGAGAGCGGAAAACGATGACACACGCTCAAACGCGCGGCGGCCCGCACGGAAAGCACGGGCCGCCGGAGAGGGCATACGCAAGAGGGCGAGAAAAACTGGGGCGCTACAGCAAGGTGACCGTGAACATGCGCTCGTCCACCGCACCAGGCGCGAGCGTCGTGATGTCGCGCTTGTGCTCAAATACGTCGTCTTCGCTCGTGAGCGTCGCGTGACCCGTCCAGGGTTCAAGCGCCACAAAGGGAGCGTCGCCCGCGGCCGACCACACGCCAATGTACTTAAAGCCGGGGAAATCAACCTTTACCCCACGGCCCGACACGCGGCTGCGCAGCGTAACCGTGTTGCCCGGAACATCGGTGAGCATCACGGCGTCATCGGCAAAGAGCTCACGTGTGATAGGCAGCACGTCGGCATCTTCAAACACAGTGAAAGCCGTATCGTACGTAAGCAGGCCGCCCTCGGCAATCTTGGGCGCTACGCACGACCAGGGCTGTGCAAACACCAGCTCGTAATCGGAGAAGAATTCACCCTTGGTGCCCGGAGCGGGAATATTGAACGCCGGATGCCCACCCACCGAGAACGGCAGGTCAACGTCACCGGTGTTCTCAACGCGGAAAGTCTGCGAAAGCACGCCTTCGTCGGAAAGAGCATAGGTCATGTTGAGCTTGAAGGCGTAAGGGTAGCCCTCGCGCGTCTGGGCGCTATCAACAAGCTGGAAGGTCACGCTCGACGCGGTTGCGTTCACAACTTCGTGTTCGTAGTCGCGTGCAAGACCGTGACGGCGCAGCGCGACGGGGCCCTGGGCGCTCGTGGCATGCTCGCCTCGCAGGCTGCCAACCATGGGGAAAAGGATAGGCGCCTGGCCCGTCCACCAGCGAGGATCGGCCTGCCACAAGTACTCGTCGCCGCCCTTCTTCAAGCTCACAAGCTCGGCTCCGTGCGAGCTGAGGACTGCGGTGACGCCGCCGTTGGTGATAGTAGTTGTGGACATAGCCGCTCCTTGAAACGCAGGAATGATGTCGCGGGCACTCGCCCGCTTTCCCTATCGTACCCAAGTGCGCCCTCCGCATCCGCCGCCGTTACGGCCCCGAAAAATAAATTGCGGCTCATATGTGCCATTCTGGGGCCTTTTTTCGCCTCAAAATGGCACATATGAGCCGCAACTCCGGAAAGGTACCGCGGAGCGGCTATGATTTACATGAAACGAACCCGTCCCATCCACCGGTGAGAAGGATACGACCATGCATCGCATACTCTTTATCTGCCACGGCAACATCTGCCGTTCGACCATGGCCGAGTCCGTAATGACCGAGCTGGTGCACCGCGCGGGGCGCTCGAACGAATTTGAAATCGACTCAGCCGCCACAAGCCGCGAGGAGCTGGGCAATCCGCCACACCACGGCACAGTGGCAAAGCTGCGCGCCGAGGGTTTCCCCGTGGTGCCGCACCGTGCGCGACAGATTGCGCTCAGCGAATACGACCGATGGGACCACATCATTTATATGGATGGCGAGAACCGCCGTGGCCTCATGCGCATTTTGGGCGGCGACCCGCAAGGCAAGGTGAGCCGACTGCTCGATTGGACCGACCGCCCTGCCGATGTGGCCGATCCCTGGTACACCGGCAACTTTGACGCCACATGGCGCGACGTGCTCGCTGGTTGCACCGCACTGCTGGAGCAGCTCTCCTAGCACACGACTCAATCGCATAAACAAAGCAAACGCAGCGCGAGGCCCCAGACAAGCCCCGGCGGCGCCCGGCAGAATGTCGGTGGCCCTAAAATTGCGTGATATATCAATATTTTGCATCCTAATGATTCGGTACCTTGACATTGATACGTTCAGTAGTAACCTTCTTTCGTCAAATCAATCGCAGGAACATAACGAAGGGAGGATGTATGTGCGAACTTGTGGACGTGAACGATGAGCCCGAGTCCGGCGATGCGTCGGGCGCAAGCAGCGCGTCACCCGGCGCCGACATGTGGGACACCATTACCGATAGCCCCGAAGAGGCCCTATCGCGTCGCTTGCTCGAAGGCTTGGGCTATTGCGGCCACTACATGCACTTCCATGGTGGCGGACGCTCGGGAAAAGCGCCCATTATCTGCCTCATCGCCAAGCGCGGTGGCCAGATAACGCAGCAAGAGCTGGGCTCGTTTTTCGAGCTCAAACCCGGTTCGCTCTCCGAGGTGCTTGCCAAAATCGAAACCGCAGGGTTCATCGAGCGGACGCGCAACCCCGAAGACCGCCGTCAGCTCACCATTCGTCTCACGGACAAAGGCCGCGCCGAAGCAGCACGCGACCAAGAAGCGCGGCGGCATTTCCGCGCACAGGCATTTGACTGCCTGAGCATCGAGGAGCGCAAAACACTCCTCGACATGCTTGAGAGGATACGTACACGTTGGGAGGAATTGGATGATTAATACCCTTATGGGCAGCATCCGCGAGTACAAAAAGGCCGCGATTGCAACGCCCATCATCGTGACGGGCGAGGTGGTTATGGAGGTGCTCATCCCCTTTGTAACCGCTCAGCTTATCAACACCATCCAGGCGGGAGCCTCCATCGCCCAGATGCTCCCCTACGCCGGGCTTTTGGTGCTCATGGCGCTTGCCTCGCTGTGCTTTGGCATTGGCGCGGGCGTTACCTGCTCCGAGGCAAGCTGCGGCTTTGCCAAGAATCTGCGCCACGACGTCTTTGCCGCCGTGCAGCGCTTCAGCTTCGCCAACATTGACCAGTTCTCGTCGAGCTCGCTGGTGACACGCCTCACCACCGACATCACCAATGTTCAGCTCGCCTACATGATGATCATCCGCACCGCCATCCGCTGCCCGCTCATTCTTATCTGCGGCATCATCATGGCCTTTATCATGGGCGGCCTCATGGCCATCGTGTTTGTGATCATCGTGCCGATCCTGGGCTTTGGCCTCTTCAAGGTTGTACGCACGGTACACCCCATCTTCCGCTCCGTGTTCCGCAAGTACGACGCCCTCAACGAGTCCATCGAGGAGAACGTCACGGGCATGCGCGACGTGAAAAGTTATGTGCGTCAGGACTATGAGAAGCAGAAATTCGGCCGTGCCGCCGAGGACGTGTGCCGCGACTTCACCCGCGCCGAGCGCATCATCGCCCTCAACACGCCCATGATGAACTTCGCGGTGTACACCGTGTTTGTAGTGGTCATTCAGTTTGGCTCATGGATCATCATCTCCAGCCGTGGCACGCTCTTTAACGTAGGCCAGATGTCCGCGCTTACCACCTATGGCTTCATGATCTTGATGGCGCTCATGATGGTCTCGATGGTCTTTGCCATGATCACCATGGCGCAGGAGTCTGCCGAGCGTATTGTTGAGGTTATCGAGACGGTCCCCACCATCAAGAACCCCGAGAACCCCATCACCGAGATGAAGGACGGCTCGATCGACTTCGACCACGTGACGTTCAAATACTCCGAGAAGGCCGAGCACCGAGCGCTTGCCGAGGTTGACCTGCACATCAAGAGCGGCGAGACCTTGGGCATCATGGGCGGCACCGGCTCTGCCAAGACCTCGCTCGTGAACCTCATCAGCCGTCTGTACGATGTCACCGAGGGCTCCGTGAAGGTTGGCGGCGTGGATGTTCGCGACTACGACCTTGAGTTCTTGCGTAATAACGTGGCTGTCGTGCTGCAGAAAAATGTGCTGTTCTCGGGCACCATCAAGGAGAACCTGCGCTGGGGCGATGAGAACGCCACCTACGACGAGATCGTAGAGGTGTGCAAGCTTGCCCAGGCAGACGAGTTTATCCAGGGCTTCCCCGACAAGTACGACACCTACATTGAGCAGGGCGGCACCAACGTTTCCGGTGGCCAGAAGCAGCGCCTGTGCATTGCGCGCGCCCTCCTGAAGCACCCGAAGGTGCTCATTCTGGATGACTCCACTTCTGCCGTGGACACCAAGACCGACGCGCTCATCCGTGAGGGCCTGGCGCAGTATCTGCCCGACACCACGAAGATCATCATCGCGCAGCGCACCAGCTCGGTTGAGCACGCCGACCGCATCCTCGTGCTCGACAACGGCCACATTGCAGGCCTGGGCACGCACGATGAGCTTATGAAGACTTGCGACATCTATCGCGACATTTACGAACAGCAGAACCGTACGGGCGAAGAGGCTGCAGAGGCGGATGCCGCCGCAGAAGACGCAGCCGTGAAGGGAGGCGACGCCGATGAGCGCTAAGGACATCACAAAGGCTACAACCGTTGAGCACATCGCACATATCGCCGAAGCGCCTACGGAGAACAAGCGCAGCGTTGCCGGCCGCCAGGCACCGGCACCAAAGCACCAGAACGTGCGCGGCAAGACGCTTGGCCGCCTCATCAAGACGCTCTTCTCGTTCTATCCCAAGCTGCTGCCGATTGTTGTCGTGTGCATCATCATCTCGGCAATCCTCTCGGCGCTGCCTGCAACGTTTTTGCAGCGCGCACTTGAGATTGTGACCGCTACCTGGGAGTCGGGCGATTGGAGCTCGGTTGCCGGGCGCATCGGCACCCTCTCCATCACCCTTATTGGCATCTATGTGGTGTCGCTTGCGCTCAACACGCTCTACACCCAGCTCATGGCCATCATCACGCAGGGTTCGCTCAAGAAGTTCCGCGAGAAGCTCTTTGATCACATGCAGGATCTTCCCATTAGCTACTTCGACCAGCACCAGCGTGGCGACATCATGAGCCACTACACCAACGATATCGACACGCTGCGCCAGATGATTGGCCAGTCGCTGCCCAACATCACCCTCACCGTGGTCACCTGCTGCTCGGTGGTGTGCGTCATGCTGTACTACAGCGTGTGGATGTGCTTGGTGGTTGTGCTGGGCGTGCTGTTCATGGTGTATATGACCAAGGTGCTCGGCGGCCGCTCCGCTCGCAACTTTGTGGCGCAGCAGCGCGAGATCGGTATTGTTGAGGGCCATGTCGAAGAGATCATGAACGGCCAGCGCGTGGTGAAGGTCTTCTGCCACGAGGACGCCGCCCAGGCCGACTTTGACGTGCGCAATGAGGCCCTGTTCCGCGCATCGCGCGCCGCAAACATGTACACCAACACGCTTGGCCCCATCCTTATGAACCTGGGCAACCTCATGTATGTGGTGGTGGCACTTGCCGGCGGCATCTTCATCTCGCTGGGCGTGCCTAACATCTCCATCTCGGGTCTGGCCTTCTCGGTGGCTGTAACCGTACCGTTCTTGAACATGACCAAGCAGTTCGCCGGCCAGATTGGCCAGATCTCGCAGCAAATCAACGCGGTGGTTATGGGCCTTGCAGGCGCCGAGCGTCTGTTTGAGCTGATGGACGAGGTTCCCGAGCAGGACGAGGGCTACGTGACGCTCGTGCGCGTGCGCGAGAACGCCGACGGCACGCTCACCGAGTGCAACGAGCGCACCGGCAAGTGGGCTTGGAAGCACCCGCATCACGATGGCACCACCGACCTGGTGCCCCTTCGTGGCGATGTGCGCCTGTACAACGTGGACTTTGGCTACAAGCCGGGCCACACCGTGCTGCACGACGTAAGCGTGTGGGCAAAGCCGGGCCAGAAGGTGGCCTTCGTGGGTGCCACCGGTGCTGGTAAGACCACCATCACGAACCTCATCAACCGCTTCTACGACATCCAGGATGGCAAGATCCGCTACGACGGCATCAATGTCACCAAGATCAAGAAGCCCGATCTGCGTCGTTCGCTCGGCATGGTGCTGCAGGACGTGAACCTCTTCACCGGCACCGTCATGGACAACATTCGCTACGGCCGTCTCGATGCCACGGACGAAGAGTGCGTTGCCGCAGCTATGCTCGCTGGCGCACATCGCTTCATCGAGCGCCTGCCGGAGGGCTATAACACCATGCTCTCCGACAACGGCTCCAACCTGAGCCAGGGCCAGCGCCAGCTGCTCTCCATTGCCCGCGCCGCCGTGGCCGACCCGCCGGTGATGATCCTCGACGAGGCCACCTCGTCGATCGACACCCGCACCGAGGCCATCGTGCAAAAGGGCATGGACGCCCTCATGAAGGGTCGCACCACCTTTGTGATTGCGCACCGCCTCTCCACCGTGCGTAACTCTGATGCGATTATTGTGCTCGATCACGGCCGCATCATCGAACGCGGTAGCCACGACGAGCTCATTGCCAAGCGCGGCACCTACTACCAGCTCTACACGGGAGCGTTTGAGCTGGAATAACGATTCGGCTTGCTGCCCGCCATGAAGGTGGGCACAACAAAGGCCCCGGCCACGGCCCGCACGCCATCAGGCGTTCGCAGGACCGGCCGGGGCCTTTTTCTTCGCCGCAAAAGCTCTGCCGTGTTTTTTCGCACAGCATGCCCCTACTGTGCCAGGCATGACTGGCGTAATTTCTCTCGTATGTGATCAAAAATTACGTCTTGTCTTGTCCGGACGCGGCCGCCCTGCAGGCGCAGGCACCCCGAGGGGCGCCCCACGCACCGGTCGCCTCCGAAGGGCGGCGATTGAGAGCAGAGGATCGAGCACGTCTCGTCGCCGGGCAGACGTCAGCGCGTTCTAGGCAATCAGCCCAAAGTGCTTGAGGGCAGACACCACGCCATCATTTTCCACTGTGTCGGTCACGTAAGAAGCCACCACTTTAATTGCCTCCTCGGCGTTACCCATGGCAACGGGAACCGAAACAGCCTTTAGCATGGGTAGATCATTTTGGGAGTCACCAAAACCATAGGTGTTCTCTGTTCCGTGGCCCAGAAGCTCAAGCACACGCGCCACGCCAGCGCCTTTGTTGATGCCCTTCAAGCACACCTCACTCAAAGCACCCGGCAGATTGAAGTTGCAAAAATCACGCTGAATGAAATCCCAGAATGCGGTCCCCTCCATAGTGGACTTCCGATAGCAAAACTTGTTGAAGCGAAGCGCCGGAACGTGCACCGCCATCTCGTCGAGCGAATGCGCCGTAGGAACGCCGGGGATGAGGGTAAACGTCATACCCGCCGGCATAAGGCCTACGCAGCCGTCACCGCCCTCAAAGAGCAGTTCAACCCGGTCATGCAGGGCGCGGTCAACAAGCTCGGCGAGCAAATCGGCCGAGATGATGTGCTCCTCAACCACCTCACCATCGATCTCTATGCAGGCACCGGCGGCGGCAACAATACCTGTAAGGTCAAGCGCGCGCAGTGAGGGCACCACAAACGACATGGGACGCCCCGTGCAGATAAACGTCTGATGACCGCGCTCCCTCAGCTCGTGAATCGCCTCAACAACCGCAGGCGACGGCGGGTAATCCCAGCGGTCGTCACCGTTTTCGCTCTTGCGGTGATATACCAGAGTGCCATCGATATCAAAGAACAAGACTGCCCGCTCATCTGTTGCGCTTGCGCCACGTTGCATGTAGATCCTTTCTCAAACGTGTTTTACCTGCATGATGATACCTTGCCCCGCCAGCGAGATAACCCTCATCGTCTGCCATCTCGCGCCCGTTTGCACGCAAGCAGCAAGCACCGCCCACATACGCGTCCACATACGAGAAGAGCCCCCAACAAGGCTGGGGGCTCTTCTGGAAAGGGAAGCTCTACGGGCAAACACGTTTATATGCCCCATAGATACACGAGGTGTGTGCAGGAGCTACGAGAGGTTACTCCTCGGGAACGTGGTTGATAACGTTCGACTTGGTCTTGATGAAGTTGGGGATGAAGGCGATCACGATGAGCGCGGCAAGGATGGCGTAGACGCCCATAGAGCCGAACCACTCGGCAGCGCGGCCGAGGATGATGCCAATCACACCGAAGTCAAAGTCACCGAAGGTGGTGTTCTCAAAACCAAAGACCGAAAGCACCGGAAGCAGGAGCGCGGGAGCGAAGGTGATGAGCAGGCCGTTCACGAACGCACCAAGCACGGCACCCTTGCGGCCGCCCGTAGCGTTACCAAACACGCCCGCGGTAGCACCGCAGAAGAAGTGGGGAACCATGCCCGGGATGATGAAGATGCCCATGGCGGCGCCCACGATGAACATGCCTACAACGCCACCGATGAAAGAGGCAACGAAGCCCAGGATGACCGCGGTGGGAGCATAGGGGAAGAACACGGCGCAGTCGACAGCGGGGATGGCACCCGGGATGATCTTGTTGGAGATGCCCTGGAATGCCGGCACCAGGTCAGCCAGGATCATGCGCACGCCGTTGTACACGATGGTGACGCCCACAGCGAAGGAGAGGGCGCAGGTGAGCGCGTACACGATGAAGTTGTTGCCACCGGCGAGCTCCTCAACGACAGCCGGGTCGGCAATGTAGGCGGCGACAGCGGTGATCAGGTAGAAGAACGACATGGTGAGCGCCGTGGAGATGGTGGTGTCACGCAGGAAGGCGAGCGACTCGGGCACCTCGATCTTCTCGGTGTTGTTGGTATCGGCTTCCTTCTTGAAGATGGAGCCCACAGCAGCCGAAATGTAGTACGCAAGCGAGCCAAAATGACCCATGGCGATCTCGTCGCCCTCGGTGACCTTCTCGGTGAAGCGCTGACCCACGGCGGGAAGCATGGCGCTTACCAGGCCCAGGAAGAGGCCGCCCGTGATACAGAGCTGTGCGCCCTCAAAGCCAGAGGCCTGAAGCACTGCGGAGAACAGGCAGGCCATGAACAGGCTGTGGTGGCCGGTGAGGAAGATGTACTTAAACTTGGTGAAGCGGGCGATGATGATGTTCACCGCATAGCCCAGGATGAGGATGACCATGGTCTGAACGCCGAGCACGCTCTGCGCCATGGATACGATGACCTCGTTGTTGGGAACAACGCCGGTGATGTGGAAACCGGTCTCGATGAAGGTACCCAGCGGAGCCAGATTGTCCTGGACCACGGTGGAGCCGGCCGAAAGCATGAGGTAGCCCAGGATCGGCTTCAGGGTTCCCGTCATGATCTTGTGGCCAGGGCGCTTGAGGGCAACAAGGCCCACAAATGCGAAGAGACCCATGATCCACGCGGGCTGCGTCAAAATCGACTGGAAAAACTCAAGGATGGGGATGATTACTTCCATCACTCTCTCCTATCTCTTGATTGCGCAAACGACGTTACTCATAGTTGCTAAGCTGAAAAGCTGCGGCAGGTGCTACTCGGCCTCGGCGGCTGCCTTCTTGATGGCTTCGAGGGCGTCCTCACGAATCTTTTTGCTGTTCACATAGCTGCGAACGATCACGATGTTGCCGTGCAGCTCGGGAGCGAGCTCCTTCACCGTGATGAACATGTCGGGGTTGGCCGAAGATGCAGCATTAAGGTCCATCGACTCAACCTCGGCCTTAATGCCCTCGGCGTCGCAAAGCTCCTGAACCTTGCCGGCAAGCATGAGGCTCGACCCGATACCATTGCCACAAACTGTGATGATGTGCATGAGCACTCCTTTCTAAGTGGGCATAACGCCCGTATCCGCATAACAAGTGCGCGGCGTTGCTTAGGCGCCAAACACCTCGCGCATGAACGCAAGAACCTCCGCCGTTGACGCGCAGGCACGCAGGCGCTCGACCGCGTCATCAACCTCAAAAAGACCGGCGAGCTCGGTGAGGCAGCCCAGGTGCGCCGTGGGATCGGGCGCGCAGATGCCCACAAGCACCCACACCGGATCGAACTCCTCGTGGCCAAAGGCAACGGGCTCATCGAGCGTCACCACGCACACGCCCTGCTTAGACACGTTGCCCGTCGACTGGGCATGCGGCATGGCGATGCCCTCTTCAAGCACCATGTACGGGCCAAACTGCTCCACCGAAGCAATCATGGCCTCGGTGTAGCTGTGGTCGCAGGCGCCCGCATGCTCAAAAAGGCTGCCAGCGAGCGTAATAGCCTCACGCCAATCTGCCGCGTGGGCACGCACCTGCACCAACTCGGGAGTCAGCAGATCCATCAGCATGAATGGCCTCCTTAGGGCAGGATGTGAAAACCGAGCGACTGGATGTCGCGAGCAAAGCCCTTTACCGTGTCGAGCGAGTACTCAAAGAGGTCCTTGCCCACGTTCTTGCGCTTGGCGAGAATCGCGTTAGGCACGGTGATGATGTGGCAGCCGATCTTTTCGGCCTGGTAGATGTTGAGCAGCTCGCGCGTGCTGGCCCACAAAATCTCGCAGCCCGGCTTTGAAGCGGCGTACTCGATCGCGTCAACCATGATGGGAAGCGGATCCACGCCCGTATCGGCAATACGGCCGGCAAAAATCGAGATGATGGACGGGGTGTCGCTACTCACAGCATCAATGAATTCGTGGTTCTGCTCGGGCGTGAAGAGCGTGGTCACGTTGACCTTGATGCCATCGGCCGAGAGGCGGCGAACCAGACCGGAGGTGGAAACGCCCTGCGTGGTGAGCGCGGGGATCTTCACGTACACGTTATCGGCCCAGCTGGCGATCTCGCGTGCCTCGGCCTCCATGCTGGCCTCGTCGTCGGCAAACACCTCAAACGAAACAGGCAGGTCGCGAATCTTGTCGAGCACCTCGGAGGCGAAGGCGCGGTAATCAGTCACGCCGCCCGCTTTCATGAGCGAGGGATTGGTAGTGAAGCCCTGCACGTTGCCCTCGTGGTACATCTCCAGCATGCCTGCGAGGTCGGCGCCGTCGGCGAAGACTTTGATGGCCATAGAACGTCCTTTCGTACGCTGCCAATAAAGTATTGCGTGTTTCATTTAAAAGTTATTTCGTAAGTAAGTGAAGAGAATTATGTATTTCTTCCGTGAACGGTATAAAAGTTAGCGTGAGCGTTTACCAGCTTGCTTTTGTTTGTGAATCTGCTAATTAGTGAAATGCTGGTGTTACAGGTGCACATTTCGTTTGATATGCGTTTCGGCTTTACTTACGATTTCATAATGCATTGCATGGATGAAGCGTCCACAACTGACCCATCGAGCTATAATTTTCGATATCGAAAGCGTTAATCAGCTTTCCCGCAAAAACAAAGCAACGGGAGCGCATCATGGCACGTGACGACACGGCCGCCGCGGAGCGGCATCGCTACATCATGAACTGGCTGGCAGACAAGCCGAGCATCTCGATTGGAGACATCACCGAACATTACGGCGTCTCTGAGGTTACCGCCCGGCACGACCTTATGACGCTTGAGTCGCAGGGCAAAATCCGACGCATACGCGGCGGCGCCGTCTCGCGGTCGCGTGCCGCCTCCATCTCCTACCCCGAAGAGCGCATCAACTTCAATGTGCAGGCCAAGCGCACCATCGGCGCTATAGCTGCGTCGTTTGTCTCTAACGGCGACGTCATCATTGCCGATATTGGCACCACGGGCTTCTACTTTGTGCAGCAGCTTACCGAGAAACGCGACATCACCATCATCACCGGCGACCTTGCCATCGCAAACTACGCCAGCTTCAACCTGCCGCATGCCGAGGTGCTCTTGCTTGGCGGCACGCTGCGCAAAGGACATATGTATGTGGCGGGTTCGCTTACGCTCGACAGCATGTCGAAGCTCTACGCCGACAAGGCCTTTGTGAGCGCCGATGGCTTTCATCCCGATCGCGGCTTTACCGTGGAGCATGACTTTAGCGTGAGCATCAAGCAGGTGTACAACTCCAATTCGCGCCAGCGTTTTATGATGCTCGACGAAAGCAAGGTGGGCAAAACGAGCTTTTATCAGTTTGCTACGCTTTCGGACTTCGATACGGTGATCACCGAGACGGACCCGGAGGCGGTGCTGCGGCATGCGGTTGAAAAGACACATCATCAGCCCGCCCTCATTGTTGCCGACGACCCCACAACCTTCCCGCGCATCTAGCGCACACAACCACGAACGGAGCTTCCATGGACCTCGCGATGGAGTACTACGCCAGCTGCCCCACTGGCTTTGAGCAGGCGCTGGCCCACGAGCTGAAGGCGCTGGGCGCCGCGCAGGTGCGCCCGCTTAAGGGCCGCGTTTCCTTTGCGGGAGATGCCACCTGCGGCCTGCGGATATGCTTGTGGTCGCGCCTTGCGAGCCGAGTGTTTTGTGTGCTGGGCCGCTTTGGTGCCGCAAACGCCGACGAGCTCTACGCTGGTGGACGCGCGCTTGCATGGGAGCAGGTGCTCCGCGCTGGCGCCACCATCGCTGTCTCTGCGCGCGGCACCAACCCCGCGCTCTCCAACTCGCATTTTGCAGCCCTCAGGCTAAAAGACGCCATCTGTGACCGCCTTCTTGAGGTCACAGGCCAGCGACCCCGGGTTGAAGTGGACCACCCGGACGCGCACCTCACGCTCACCATCCGCAAGAATCGCGCCTCCGTGGCGTTTGACCTCTCGGGAGACCCCCTGTTCAAGCGCCTGCCGCGCCGAGCGGTGAGCGCCGAAAGCGGCCGCGAAGCCCATGTGCTGCGCCCCGACTATGCAGCACGCGTGCTCGCAGAACTTTCATGGACAGAGACCTGCCAGACAGCGCATAGCCAAGCGGACGCCCCGCGGGCACTCCTGCTTGATGCTTCCTGCGCCGGCGGCGGCATGGTGCTGGAGGCAGCGAGCATCCTGGCTGACCGTGCGCCAGGCCTTGACCGCGCGCGCTGGGGTTTTAAAGGCTGGGCGGCTTTCGATGACACGGCGTGGGAGGCGCTGGTGAAAGAGGCGCACGCACGAGCGGCCGCGGCCGAGCGCACCTGCGGGCGCATCATTGCCTGCGACGACAGCGCGCAGGCCCGCTCGCTTACCCAACGCTTGGTGCAATCCGCCGGGCTCGACCCATGGGTGCGCGTGGTTGAGCCCAGTGAAGCAGCCTGGTCGCGCGCCCTGGTAAAGACGGGCGTGGGGCATGGCACCGAGGCGGCAGACAGCACGCGCGGCGGCATTGTGGCGGACGCCACCGAGGTTTCCCTCACCGCTCAGCCGGCGTTACTTGCCCGCGTGCGACATCTGCGCCTGGATGCCCGCCTTGCTAGCTTCCCCCTGGCAGCACTCACGCGCGAGCTCTCGCTAAAGCCCGTTCTGGGCGCAAGCACGCGCTCAGTTGCTGTGCGTCCCAACAACGAAGAAGCGACAATCTGCTGCTACGCAGCTCCCCAGGATGCTACCGAAGCACCGGCAGATGCCGCAGAGGAAGCCCGCTACACCAAGCAGCCCGGTCAGCATGCCGCCTTCCCCGCTGCACCCACAGCCCCAGCTACGGCGGCAACGGTGGGAGCCCCGGCAGCCGCAGCTTCCGCCGCGCCTTCGCCCGCACCCACCCCTTCGCCGGCGCCCGCACTCACCGAAACCATCGTCGACCTCGGTGACGGTACGCGCATCCCGGCGCTCATCCCCGAGTCGGAGCAGTTTGCGCATCGCTTGAAGAAGGTTGCCCGCCTGCGCCGCAAATGGGCAAAGCGCACCGGTATCACCTGCTACCGCGTCTATGACGCCGACCTTCCCGACTACGCCGTCGCCATCGACCTCTACGAGGGTTCTGCCGCAACACCGGGCCGCTGGCTGGTGATTGCTGAATATGCGCCACCTAAAAGCATCGATCCCGCGCGAGCCCAAGCGCGCATGCTCGATGTGCTTGCCATCGCCCCGCAGGTACTCGGCGTGCCCCAGAACCACGTATTTGCCAAAGCGCGCCAACGCGCCCGCGGCGGCTCGCAGTATGCTCAGGCGCACGCGGGCAAGCGCGCGGCAAGCTCTGCCGCCACGCCCCTCATCGAGGAAAGCGGCCTCACCTTTGCCGTCAATCTCGACGAACGCCTGGACACGGGCATCTTCCTCGACCACCGCATCACGCGCTCGCTTGTGCGCGAGCACGCGCACGGCCGCCGCTGGTTCCTCAACCTGTTTGCCTACACCGGCACGGCCACCTGCTATGCGGCGGATGCTGGTGTGGAGGAAACGGTGACCGTGGACCTCTCCAACACCTACCTCGATTGGGCCGAGCGCAACATGCACCTCAACGGCTTTGACGGCCCCAGGCACCATTTTGTGCGTGCCGACGTGCTGGACTGGATTGCCTGGCAACGCGAAACCGCCAACCGCTGGGACCTCATTTTTTGCGACCCGCCCACATTCTCCAATTCGGCCAAGATGGCGCGGTCGAGCTTTGACGTGCAGCGCGACCAAGTGGAGCTCTTGGGCGGTGTGGCTGACCTACTCACCGACGACGGCGAGGCGATCTTCTCGTGCAACCTGCGTACCTTCAAACCGCGCACGGCCGAGCTTGCGCGTCTGGGCGTTGAGCTCACTGACATCACCGCCCAGACCATCCCAGAGGACTTTTCGCGCAACCCGCGTATCCATAAGTGCTACCTCGTTCGCCGCATGTAGCCGGCTCGTCAAGGCGCCCGGACCCCTCCAGAGGGACACCCGGGCGCCTGTTAAGCGCCGATCGCCCCAGCAGCCGATATTGCTATAATGGCATATCGCGCATTTTAGTCGTGCGCACGAGCCTGACCAGCATGAATGCATGGCTGGCTCTATCCGATAATGACGAGGAGCACTCACATGTCCCAACAATCAGATATTGAGTCTGCCGACGACCTCGGCGAAACCGACGGTGTCGCTGCCCCGCCTGACCCCAAGTCCTTGCAACACAAAAAGGAACCTTCGCACACCCGTACCGCCAAAGTGGTGAATCATGAGCCGCATCACGGTGGCTCCATCCCGGTGAGCATCGCCATGATGCTCGTCACCCTCGGCGTGGTGTACGGCGATATCGGCACGTCGCCTATGTACGTCACCAAGGCGCTCCTTGCGGGCCAGGGCGGCATCATGAACGTCACCGAGGAGTTTGTGCTGGGTGCGCTGTCCCTGGTTATCTGGACGGTCACCCTGCTCACCACGGTGAAGTATGTCCTCATTTCGCTCAAGGCCGACAACCACGGCGAAGGCGGCATCTTCGCCCTCTTTAGCTTGGTGCGCCGCTTTGGCAAATGGCTCATCATCCCCGCCATTCTCGGCGGCTCGGCACTCCTTGCCGACGGCGTGCTCACGCCCGCCGTTACCATCACCACCGCGGTCGAGGGCTTGCGCACCATCCCAGAGATGCACGCACTCATAGGCGACAACCAGATGAACGTGGTCGCCATCACGCTGGTGATCGTGTGCATCCTGTTTGCCGTGCAGCGCGCCGGCACCTCGAAGATTGGCCGCGCCTTCGGCCCGGTTATGACGTTCTGGTTTTTGTTCCTGGGCGTAAGCGGCCTTGTGTATGTGCTGGGCAACCCCATCATCTTGCTGGCCATCAACCCGCTCTACGGCATTCAGTTCTTGTTCTCGTCCCACAACCTTGCCGGCATCATGATTCTGGGCAGCTGCTTTCTCGCCACCACCGGTGCCGAGGCGCTCTACTCCGACATGGGCCATGTGGGTCGCGGCAACATCTACGCCACGTGGCCCTTTGTTAAGGTCTGCCTCATCCTCAACTACCTGGGACAGGGAGCCTGGCTTCTTGCCAACCAGGGCAACGCCGACCTTGCGGCCGTAAGCGACCTCAACCCCTTCTTCCAGATGCTCGGTGGCGGCATCCGCCCCTTCAGCGTGATCCTCTCCGCGCTTGCCGCCATCATCGCCTCGCAGGCGCTTATCACGGGCGCGTTCTCCCTGGTTTCTGAGGCGAGCCGCCTTGACCTTATGCCGCACATGCAGATTTTCTATCCCGCCGAGACCAAGGGCCAGCTCTACATCCCCATGGTGAACTACGTCATGTGGGTGGGCTGCGTCATTGTGGTGCTTCTTTTCCAGTCGTCGGCACACATGGAGGCGGCATACGGCCTGGCGATCACCATCACCATGCTCTCCACAACCGTGCTGCTCTTCTTCTACCTGCGCAAGATTCGAAAGCTCAAGGTGCTGCCGTGGGTCTTTCTGGCGTTCTTCCTGGCGCTCGAGGGCTTCTTCTTTGGCTCCTCGCTCACAAAGTTCTTCCACGGCGGCTACTTCACCATCCTGCTTGCGGCCCTCATCATGGGCATCATGCTCAGCTGGTACGCGGGCACGGCGGTGGAACGTCGTCAGGCCACGCTGCTGCCGGTGCGCAACTACCTAAAGCAGCTTGAGCGCCTGCGCGACGACACCACCTACGACCTGGTGAGCGATAACCTCATCTACCTCACCAACGACACCAATACCGACTACCTCGACCGCGACATCCTTTACTCTATCCTGGACAAGCACCCCAAGCGTGCGCGCGCCTGGTGGTTTGTGAACGTTGAGGTTATGGACGACCCGTACACACACGCCTATTCGGTGGAATCGTTTGGCACCGATTACGTGTTCCGTGTGCACCTGTTCTTGGGTTATAAGGTCAACCAGCGCGTGAACGCCTACCTGCGCCAGGTGGTCACCGACCTCTCGGCCACAGGGGAGCTGCCCGTGCAGGTGCACGACTACTCGGTGTACAAGAAGCCCGGCCCCATTGGCTCGTTCCGCTTCTGCATGCTGCGTAAGACCCTTGCGCCCGAGAGCGACGTGGACCCGCGCGAGCGCACGGCCATCGCGCTCAAGTACGCCATCCGCAGCGTCGCCGGCTCTCCCGTGCGCTGGTATGGCCTGGAGAACTCGTCGGTCTTCATTGAGTACGTGCCGTTGTTCATCAAGTTCACAACCGTGAACAAGCTCACGCGTATCGCCCCGGACGAAAGGCCGTAAGAAACTCCTTGCAAAACACGCGGCATGCTTCAGGATGCCCAACTGAAACATGCCGCCAACCAAACCTACATACTGGTTATACCTGAGTAGAGTCGGACTCACTTGAAAGCAAAACCAACCGAAATAAGAAGCGCGCCTTGAATGTCCATTTTATTGTGGCGAGCAACGACTCGAATCCTATCGCACGCTTAATAAATCAGCCTCGCCTTACCGATTGAACAGGCAACCCCAAATGACAAGGTAGGAAGAGCCACCGGTTTTGCGGAGGGCCCAGCTCCAATTTCAACACTCTCGGACCCATTCTCTGAAGCAGTTGCGCCCATGCTTGGAATGGGTGACATGTATTTGATCGCGTCAGAATCGCTCATTCTGCAAATGACCTCATGCTCAATGAGACTTTCAATTTGCAGGGAGGACTCGTCGCTGATCTTTCCTTGTGCCCACACTATTTGTTCTGACATGTCCTCGCAGAACGTAAGGTCAAGCATTCCTGATGAAAGATTGATCTGGACACGCATCACATCAAACCCGGCATCAAAGCTGTTATTGATGCCATAGAGATACTCACTTCCATCGTCATATTTCACATATGATAGCGTACCGGTAACAGCCAACGGTTTGCTAGTCGATCCCTCGCTTATTAATGCGTTTACAACGTAGCACGAATCGTCAACACTAAATTCCGCCAATTCCACTACAATTTTTTTAGACTAAGTGAATTCCTTATTATCGCCAGATGAGGAGTAAACGTCCATCTCCCCAACGCCAGCCTGCTCCACCTGAGCGAAAGCAACGGCTGGCACAACTCCCACACAAATACCAACCGCTAGAATGGCTAGCAGCATCGAACAGATTCGTCTGACATTACCCGTAAGGACTATCTCCATCCTCCTTTCATTGTGCTGCGTTTTCGCAGCTCCTTATGGCGTAAGATACCTTAGGGTATTTGTATATATTGGGCTGGCGGCTGAATAGCCCAATTTGGCGGGTGAGCGATGAAAAAATCAAAATGCGCTGCTATAATTATGTTTTTATTGATATCTATTGTGTTACTTTTATCATTTTTACTTAACAGCCAACAAAGATATGAATCAAATTTATTTACGGCTCGCGCTATCTTTGGTAGAGCATCTGAGCAAATTCAAACCAAACTTGTGCGCGGTGCTGGTTTAAGCGGTGAAGAATCCGATTTCATCATAGATTGCGAGATCTCTTTAGCCGCACATAGGCTAATAGACGGCGGCTTTCCCCATCTATCAAACGGCACCGAAAGACAGATTGGCATATCAGTAGAAAACATGCGCGATGAACTGTTGAGCGCCGAAGGCGCGCGCTTGGTCCAAGACAAAATCAATGCAATTAGGCAGCAGCTGTCATCAGTTGACACATCGTTTGTCGTGAGCCTCATCCAGCACACACTTTGGAGAGACCGCTGTAGCTACTGCGCTGTAATAGCCGCAATAATCGATTAGCCCTCTCACTCTTTTATTCTTAGATGCAATTCCCGTAGTTGTCGCGATACCTCGCCCCCTATCGCAGCGGCTTCTCCCCTGTCCAGTTGGCAAGCCAGGCGCGTACGGAGCGATCCATTTCGGCCATAAAGGCGCTCGTGTGTTTGCGTGTGTAGATGTCGATCACGCGCTCGCCCGCATGCGTGGCGTGTGGGCGGAACATCGCATCCATCTCGGCCACCTGGGCATCAAGGGCAGCATCGTCGGCACGGCGATAGTGCTCGGGCATGACGATGTTCTCCACCGGGTGCGGCGTAGCCGGACGCTCCTTGGCGGGCGCCCCGAGCACGAGCATACAAAGCGGCATGGTGTGTACAGGGAGCTTTAAGAGCTCGGCCATCTCCTCGGCATGCTCGACCACATCCCCTATGTAGCAGGTACCCAGGCCTACGGCCTCGGCTGCAATCGCCGCCGTCTGCGCAGCGATAACGGCATCCTGCGCTGCAATGGAGAAGTCGCCCATGTGCGGAGCCCGGCGAGGCGAGTGGCCCGTCTGCTCCACAAACTCCGGCTCAAAACAGCCCACGTGCTCAAAGAGGTCGATCCACTTGGCATAGTCCACCACAAACACGAGCGCCCAAGGAGCCTTAGCAATGAAGGGTTGATTGTCGCAAAGCACAGCGAGGCGGTCGCGCGTTTCCTGGCTCTGAATGTCGATGATGGAATACATCATCATGGCGCCAGCTGAGGGCGCACGTGTGGCGGCGTGAAGCACGGCGTCGCGCTGCTCGGGCGTGGGCGGCGTATCGGCTGCGAACAAGCGTGTAGACGAGCGCTGTTCAATGAGAGCAAGTGTAGGGTTGTCGAAACTTCGCGGTTGGTATGTTTGGCCAGGCATAGCGCGTCTCCTCGCAAGGGGTGTGTGAACCCCTCCATTATCGCGCGATAGGATCTTGCATGCGAGCAGGCCTGTACCGATTTAGCCCTTCTGCTTGATTGACCGCTCCGATAACACCTCATGAGAAGCATTTCGATTTATTGCAGTCTGATGGGATGGGAACGCCCTCGGCCCTGTCCACCTCCAGAAAAAACTACGCCATTTCAGAACGTACTCCAAAACTTTGCGAGTAGACACGGTTTGCAGGGGCGCGCCAACTGGGGTTTTGCTGAGCACGGGCGGCGGTGTACTCGGCAAAACGCGAATCACGTACTGAAATGGCGTACTTTTTTTGATGAGCGGCCCGCGCGCGGAACGGGAAGGCGGGTCGGCGCACCCCTCTCGGCGTGTTTTGCGGGTCGGCCCTAAACTGCAATCAATCGTGCTTTTCAGAAGCCTCGTGAAGCAGGCACGCTTGCCTACGCATTAGCGCACACGCTCTTGCTTCCTGCAATGTAGACTCACTTAAGCGTATTTCAGGAACAACTGCGTCAACTCATGACGGAAAACGGCACAAGAACCGAAAGCTAACGATTATACAAAGGTCCACTTCCGAAGAAACCGCAGGTAAACGCTCCGGAGCTTCTGAAGCTATTCGATGCATCGCCGTTCTAACACCGTTTTCCGGCACGAGATGCCATCAAAGGGTTCTTTCCAGGTGGGTCGCCACAGCTCAGCGCCGGGGTGCCGCTCATCACCAATCGCTCACACGCAAGAGCACATCTATAGAATCTTGATAATTGCGTTGTACCATGGGGAACGTTTTGACCAGAACAACCCGACGTGCTGGCGGCGCCATCACAGGAGCCTGCCCCCCGCACGCAAGCCATCGATAGGATGACCCATGATTGTTGCCGTCATATCGTTCGTTGCCCTTGCCGCAAGCATTTTCGGAGCCTTCATGGGCCCACAGCTCATTGGCCCCATGCTCAACCCAACATCCTCAAGCGACGGCGGTGCCGCAGGCGCCACGGCGGACAACACGCCCCTGCCGCAACGACACCCAAGCGATATCGCTTGGGGCGTGGTCTTTTGCGCGCTCCAACTTTTTATTGGTGTCTGGTCTGCCATCGGGCTGGTGCAAAACGACCCCTTGGCCGGTGTCCTCTCCCAGGCCGTGCTCACCCTGTGCGCGTGGGCCAGCTTCTGCCGCTCCGTCATTGCCGCACGCCTTGCAATCTTGGGCACCCCGCGCGGCCGCCGTACCCACCAACCGCGCTCCACGTGGATACTCCTTGGGTTCATCCTTGTCGCCGGCCTTTTTGCGTGCTTTGGACTTGAGATCCCCAGCAACCACGACCTGCTGTGGATGTACCCCCTCTGCGCGCTGCTAGAGTATGCACTCGTCACCGTTACCTTGGCGGGCCTGTTCTTCCTCTTCCAACGCCGGGGCGCCGCACCTGCCGTGCTTATCTTTGCCCTGCTTATTCTGGGCATTGCCGAATACTTCATCGTGATGTTCAAGTCCACACCCATCCAGCCGGGAGACCTGTCGGCCCTCTCCACGGCTGCCGCGGTGGCAGGCACGGGCTACACTTATACCCTCTCGTCCTTCTGCCTGTATGGCATTGCGCTCGCCGCTATCTCTATGCTGCTCTATGCGCTTGCCGCCGCCCTGCGCCCCGCGCGCGAGCAGCGCACCAAGCGCACGGTTGCCATCAACCTTTTGGTGGGCATCCTCTGCCTGGCGGGTGTGACCGGGCACGTCACCCTCGTGGACTACTACAACACCCTGGGTATCCAGGTGTACACCTGGCGCCCGCTTGAAAGCTACTACCGCCAAGGATTCCTCCCGGCCTTTATCTCAAGCGCGCAGACCATTGTGCCGCCCAAGCCCAAGAACTACGACCGCGCGGAGGCTGAAGAGCTTATCGACACCTATGCGCAGGAGTTCAACGAAACCGAAGGCGCAAGCGAGGGCCGCACGCAGGCTGTTGAACAGTTTGACGAGGAGAAGCCCGCGGTTGTCGCCATCATGAACGAGACCTTCTCGGACCTCTCGATTTATCAGTTCCTGCACGCCAACTACCAGGGCCCCCAGTACTTCAAGAGCATCTCGGATGCCCTCGCCACAGGCAAGCTCTATGTGTCTGCCTATGGCGGCGGCACCTGCAACACCGAGTTTGAGTTCCTTACCGGCAACTCCATGGCGTACCTGGGGCAGGGCGTGTACCCCTACACCATCTACAACCTCACGCATACGGAAAACCTTGCGCAGCAGTTTAGCGATGCGGGGTACACCACCACCGCCATCCATCCCAATCACGGCACCAACTGGAACCGCGAAAACGTCTACCGCGACTTTGGGTTTGATGAGTTCTTGACCATCGATGACTTCCGAGATGCCGACACGCTGCGTGGCATGGTGACCGACGAGGCCACCTACGATCGCATTCTCGAGATGCTCGAAAGCAACGACGACCCGCAGTTTATTTTTGACGTGACGATGCAGAATCACTCGGGCTACGAAACGGGCCTCATCCCCTCCGACAAGCAGACCGACTACCTCATCGATGGCATCTACGATGCTGAGGTCAACGAGTACCTGGCCCTCATCGAGGAGTCGGACCGCGCGCTCGAGCAGTTCTTAAACAAGCTGAGCCAGCTTGACCGCAAGGTGGTCGTCGTGTTCTTTGGCGACCATCAGCCGTTCTTCCCCTCCACGTACAACGATCAGTGGTTCACGGGCGAGGACGAGGCCGTGCACGCGGAGCGCCTGTGGCAGACGAGCTACGTGATTTGGGCCAACTACGACGTGGCCGGCCGCGAGCAGGAGAGCGCCACCAAGGACATCTCGGTCAACTATCTTGGCAGCTACCTCATGGACCTCATTGGCGCACCGCTCACGGATTACCAAAAGGCCGCCCTCGCCGTGCAGACCGACCTTCCCGCGATCAACACCACGGGCTTCTGCGATAGCACGGGCGAGTGGTATCTCTCCGGCGCGGCAACCACAGCGGCCACCGATGACACGGGAGCGCAGGCAGCTGAAGCGGTCCGGGCGATAAAGGCGCGACAAGACCTCTCGCTCATGCAATACCTCAAGCTTTTTGATCATGGCGACGGGGTTTTTACCAAGACGCTTCAAAGCGCTGCCAACGAGACAGATCCCAACCTTGATCCGGGCACCACAAAGATTAAGTGACGCTCATTGAGCGAGCACGCATATACGACGAGCCGGGAGGCGCGGGCCCAAGCGGGCCTACACCTCCCGGCTTATCTTTGTGTCCTCGCGCCAAGGGCTGTTACTCCTCGTTAGCCCCTGTCCTCTGAAACCGTTCCCCGGAGACGGCCAGCAATACAATCGAGCCGCTCGGCGGAGCAGCCAACCACCTCTTCAAGATACCGTCGGATGCCGCCGTAGGTAGCATGTATATGGGCGAGCGTGCGCTCCATCTCATGCGGGTTAGCCTCAAACAGACACCGCGGCACGCGTTTGCGTAGAAGAATGGAAACGATGATGCGCTGGGCCCGCAGCCCGCGCCCCATATAGCGCTGCGTAGCCGCGTAATCGGTCACAATGTGCTCCTCGTCCACGCCTGCCAAACCAAGCAGCAACATGGCAATCACGCCGGTGCGGTCCTTGCCCACACGGCAATGGAAGAGCGTGCAGCCCCCACCATCAAGCGCATCAAAAAGCACGCGCAGGCTATCGGCATCGTTATCCACAATGTCGCGGTACACGTGAAACATGCTCTCGGGCAGAAGCCCTTGAAATCCGTTGGAGTTGAGCTGATCCATAAGGGGGATGTGAACGTAATCGATGTGCGGCACGCGGCCCGTTTGAAACGCGTCACGCCAGATACTCAGCTCAAAGTTGCTCCGCATGTCGATAACACGCGCGAGTCCATACGCCTCAAGATAGGCGATGTCGCCGCGTTTAAGGCCGCCCAGAGCACCCGAGCGCAGGTACACATGCGATGCGGTAACGCCATGCTGGCCACGCTCATCCACAAAGGGATAGCCGCCCAGGTCGCGCACATTGCGCGCCCCGCGAAGCGGTAGCGGCTGTGACGTGCAAAGTTCCCGCTGGGTCATACCATCCCCTTGCTCGCGTTGTTACGCTTGTGGGCTCTATTCAACGAACCCTGCCGGCGCGGCGCCCAAGGGCTCCCGCCATCGACGGCCCTTTCCCCTGTGATCACCGCGCAGCACCGCTCTAGATGCCCAGGGCGGTAAATACCGCCTCGGCAATTGCAACCAGATCGTCGGTGTTGGGGTGCGCGGCGGCGGCGTCGAAATTGGCAATCATAGCCCGGACGCGCGCGTCCTCCGGGTCGTTTGCCAGCAGCGCCACATAGCGCTCGCGCACCTGCGGCTCCATCTTGCCCGAGCACATGGCTTCGCCCACCACCTCGGCGTCTTGGGGCACGTGAGCGCGCACATTGGCCAGGATGCGACCAAAGTATTCCTGGCTCCCGCCAAAGCCTGCGGTACCAAAGAGGAAGACCCGCTTGCCCGCCAAGCGCTCCAAAAACGCCGTCATCTCAGGCGTGCAATCGCCCTTGTCGGTCCAAAAACCTGCCAGCACCACGTCGGCACGCGCGATGGCTCCATCAAGCCCCTCCGTTGCACTGGCATCCTGCAAATCAATGCTCGTCACGCGTGAACCACGAGCCTCCAAGGCGTGCGCCAGATAGGTTGCCACCTGTGCGGTGTTGCCGGTTTTGCTGGTATGCGCAATCAGTATCTGCATAGTCTCCCCATCGTTCTTCGGGTGCCGCCTCGCTTCAGGCAGAGTCTCGTTCAGCAGCACCCATCTGCATTCCATCTGTATTTGTACCCAGCCGGGCCGACACATCACCTCACGCCGACACGGTTGCTGCCCATTGGCTGTTGTAAAGCTCCGCGTAGGCGCCACCACGTGCCAGCAGCTCGTCGTGCGTGCCCCGCTCCACAATCACACCATCGCGCATGACCAGGATGCAGTCTGCGTTGCGAATGGTTGAAAGACGGTGCGCCACAATGAAGCTCGTGCGCCCGGCGATCATCTCGTCAAACGCCGCCTGCACCTGGAGCTCGGTGCGCGTATCGATAGAGCTCGTAGCCTCATCAAGCAAAAGGATCGCCGGATCGGTAAGCATCACGCGTGCGATGCACAACAGCTGCTTTTGGCCCTGTGAGAACGAGCCGCCATCCTCAGGGATCACCGTGTCGTAGCCCTGGGGCAGCGCCGAAATGAAAGCGTGAGCATGTGCACGGCGCGCAGCCTCCACAACCTCCTCGCGGGTGGCATCAGGCCGGCCGTAAGCAATGTTATCGTGCACCGTTCCCTCAAAAAGCCAGGTGTCCTGAAGCACCATGCCAAACGCCCGGCGCAGGCTCGCGCGCTTGAGCCGGCGCGTGTCCACACCATCCACACGGATAACGCCCGCATCAACGTCATAGAACCGCAAGAGCAAATTGATGAGGGTTGTTTTGCCGCAGCCCGTGGGGCCCACCAGGGCAAAACGCATGCCCGGGCGCGCGGCCACGCAGATGTCGCGCAAGAGCGGGCGCTCCTTCACATAGGAAAAGTCCACATGGTCAAAGACAACGGCGCCCTCAGGCTGCGCAAGCTCCCGTGCGTCCACAGGGTCAGGCGCCTCCTCAGCGGCATCGATAAGCGCAAAGAAGCGACGCGCCGAGGCAAAAGCCGTTTGAATCTGCGTGACCACACTCGTGATCTCGTTGAACGGCTTGGTGTATTGGTTGGCATACGAGAGAAACGTCTGCACCTGGCCCACGGTGAGCGGTGCGGGCACGCCTGTGATAACGCAGATGCAGCCGATGACGGCAACCACGGCGTAGATGATGTTGTTCACGCAGCGTGTGCCGGGGTTGGAAAGCGAACTCAGAAACTGCGCACGCTCGCCCGCCGTATAGAGTTCGCTATTGATGCGGTCGAACCCAGCGGCAGCCTCATCGCCATAGGCAAAGGCCTCAACAAGCTTTTGGTTGCCCACGAGCTCTTCCACATATCCGCCAAGCTGACCTTGGATGCGCTGCTGCGCGGTAAAGCTCTTGTTGGAGACCTTGGCGATGAGCGTGGCAACCAACACCGAAAGCGGCGTCACCAGCACCACCACAACCGCCATGGGTACCGAGAGCGCAAGCATAAACACCAGGGTGCCCACAATGGTCACGATGCCGGTGAAAAGCTGGGTAAGCCCTTGCAGCAAGCCATCGCCCACCTGGTCCACGTCGTTCACCACGCGCGAGATGAGGTCGCCGTGGGCGTGTGTGTCGATAAACGAAAGTGGCATGCGGAAAAGCTTGTCTTTGGCCTCCACGCGCATGTCGCACACCGTTTTGTAAGCCAGACGGTTGATGCAGTAACCCTGAAGCCACTGAAACGTCGCCGCACCTACCACCACCAGGGCGAGCAACTCAATAAGCGGCAGAAGCGCGGTGAAGTCAACCCGGCCGGCCGCAATAATGAGGTCGATACCCTGGCCGATGAGGATAGGCACATAGAGCTGTAGCACCACCGAGATGGCCGCAGACACAAACGCCAGCGCAAAGGTGAACGCATGGGGGCGCACATAGGCGAGCAAGCGCCGCACCACGGCGCCTGTTGCGAGCGGGGCACCTGCCCCCTCAGGACCGCCGGAACCGCCCGGGCCGTCAAGGCTGTCGTTACCAGCAATGCTTGCGGTAACCGTAGCTACCGAGCCCACCGACTGATAGGGATTGCTCATCGCACACCTCCTTCGGCGCCCTCGGGTGCAAGCCCCAGCTCCTCGCGCTTGAGCTGAGAGAGGCAAATCTCCTGGTAGATGGAGCATGTTGCCAGCAGCTCGCCATGCGTGCCCAGGCCCACCACCTCGCCGTGGCGCATAACGCAAATGAGGTCGGCATCGCGCACCGAAGAGACGCGCTGCGACACGATGACGGTAGTGAGAGACGCCCCGCGCTCCTGCGCCGCACGGGAGCGCTCGTGGATGGCACGGCGCAGGGCGGCATCGGTTTTGAAGTCGAGCGCCGAAGCCGAATCGTCCAGAATGAGAATCGCGGGGTCCCCCACCAGGGCACGCGCGATGGTAAGGCGCTGCCGCTGGCCACCCGAAAAGTTTTTGCCGCCGGCCTCCACCGAGCTGTCGAGCCCTTGGGGCAGCGCACGCACCACCCCATCCGCCTGCGCGCAGGCAAGAGCACGCCACAGCTCGTCGTCGGTGGCGGAGGCATCGCGCCACAGCAGATTGGAGCGGATGGTGCCAGAAACGAGTGCGGCCTTCTGCGGAACAATGCCCACCACCTGACGCAGCTGCTTAAGCGGCCAGGTGCGCACATCGGCCCCCATCACCTCAACGGTGCCTTCGGTGGCGTCGTACAAGCGCGGAATAAGCGAAACCAGCGTGGATTTGCCAGAGCCTGTACCACCGATGATGCCGAGCGTTTGACCGGGCATGAGGGTGAGGGTGACATCCTTAACCGCTCGCGCCGCAGCTCCCGGGAAGGTGTAGCTGGCGTGTGTCATGCGCAGTGCGGGCGTATCTGTAGCTGGCCCAGGAAGCTGCACGGACGCGTTGCCCTCGTCACTCACGGCGGGTTCGCAGTCGAGCACCTCATTCACACGGGACGCGCTTGCGCTTGCCCGGGTGAACACCACCACCAGGTTTGCCACGTATACGATGGAAAGCAGAGTCTGCGTCATGTAGTTCACAAACGCCATGACCTCGCCCTGCGTTAGATCACCCACGTTCACCTGGATGCCGCCCAACCACAGGATGGCGCAGACGCCCAGGTTCATCACCAAGAACGTCACCGGGTTGAGCACCGAGGAAAGCTTGCCCACGGCGATGGCGGTTGCCGCCTGGTCGTGCGCCGCCGCGCGGAACCGCTCGCGCTCGTGGTCTTCGCGCACAAAGGCACGCACCACGCGGGCGCCCGTGAGCCCCTCGCGCGTAATGAGGGCGATGCGGTCGAGCTTTTGCTGCATCTGCTTGAAGTATGGCACGCACTTGGCCATGACCACCCAAAACACCAGGCCGATGAGGGGCGTTGAGATGAGGAAGACCACCCCCAGCTTGAGGTCGATGGCAAGAGCGGCCACCATGGAGCCCAACGCCAAAAATGGCCAGCGGATAAGCTGGCGCACGCCCAGGGCGATAGCGAGCTGAATTTGGTTGACGTCGTTGGTGATGCGCGTGATGAGCGAGGGCGTGCCAAAGCGGTCGAGCTCGGCATAGCTAAGTCGATTGATGGCGCGGTAGAGCTCGCGGCGAATGTCGGTTCCCATACCCTGCGAAGCAAGAGCGGCCATCTTCTGGCACACCAGGGTGAAGAGGATGCCCACGAGCGCCATCATCAAAAGGGCGATGCCGTAGCGCACCACCGCACCCACGTCGTGAGTGGTTACGCCTTCATCAATCATGCGAGCAATCACGAGGGGCGTGATGAGGTCGAATATCACCTCGAGCAGCTTGAACGCCGGACCAACGATGAAATCGCGTCGATACGCCCCGGCAAAGCGTTTAAACAACTTAATCATGCACCAGCCTCCAAGCATACCTGCGTGGTGCAGCATGAAAAAGCGCCTGGTGCGCTCGATGGATTCGGGTGCCCGTCAGAGGCTCCTTATGGCTGCTTCCTCCCGGACCTGACCAGGTTCGGAACATATCGTCACCCGAACCCATCGAGCGCGCACAGCGCTTAGTTCATGGTACCCGCTTGCGCCCCGTCCGTCTAGCGTTGTCCGCAGGTCTTACAAAGCCCTTGCGATTGGGTGATGTTGGGGTGGGCGGCTTGTGGAGCACTTGGTAGAGCACGTGCCGAGGGCAGCGGGCCAAAACCGCGGTTTTCGTCTCGGGCCATCTTCTAATGCGGCATGCGGCCCATAAGGTACGCTCGGATTGCCGCCTCACCAGCGCAGGCGATGTTGGCATGTGCCTCGGACTCGGAGAGCGCCTGTTCGAGCGTCATGGGGTGGCGCACCACCGGCAGCACGAGGTCAACGCCCTCCTGGTACACACTTTCAAGATTCTCGGCCCGGCCTCCCACAAGCGCAATAACGGGCTTGTGCAGGTGTTTTGCCCGGTGCGCCACGCCCACCGGTGTCTTGCCGCCGGCCGATTGCTCATCCATATGCCCCTCGCCCGTGATAACCACGTCGGAGGAGACGCAGGCGCCGTCAAAGTTCACGAGGTCAAGCACCGCCTCAACACCGGGCACCAGCTGGGCACCGAGGGCAAGAAGCGCTGCGGCCATGCCACCTGCCGCACCAGCACCGGGCACACCCAGCACCGAGCGGAAGGCGCGTTTGGAGCGACGGCATGGAGTTGGCGCGGTGCCGTCGGCCGCAGGCGCCGCTGCGGCCGCCCGCTCCGAAGCATCCGTGGGCGCGGGCATCCCTTCATCGGATACAGCCAGCACGGCGTCGGTGGCAGACGCCGCGGCTTCGGCCTCCACCATACGCTCGCGCGCAGCATCCAGCACCCGACCGTAGGCAATCATCCACGCATCGAAGCGTTCAAGCGACCCTGCAAGACCCTTCTGTGGCCCAAACACTGCCAGCGCGCCACGCGCACCTACCAGAGGATTGTCCACATCCGAGAAGATGGTAAGCGTGGCTCCTTTGAGCGCCTCGCGCGCAGGGGCCAAATCAATAGCAGCGAGATGCTCCAAACCGGCAAGGCCGCGAGGAATCTCCTCCCCCGCCGCGTTGGTGAGCCGCGCGCCAAGCGCCTGCAACATGCCCGCACCGCCATCGTTTGTTGCACTGCCGCCCAGGGCCAGGTAACACGCCTGGGCCCCATGCTCGCACGCGTGGCGTATAAGCTCACCAACACCGTAGGTAGTAGCAGCAAGCGCCGCCGCGTGCGTACAGGGCGAATACCCCAAGCCCGCCGCTTTCGCCATCTCGATGACGGCAATCGAAGTACCCGCGCGCTCCGCCCGCACGTAATGCGCTGTAACAGAATCGCCAAGCGGTCCGGTTACCGTACAGGCAACCATCTCACCCCCCAGCGCCGCGCAAACCGCCTCGAGCGTGCCCTCGCCCCCATCCGCCACCGCCAAGATGGTGGTCTGGGCCTGCGGACAAACACGATGGACACCCTCCGCAGCCCATGCTGCAACTTGAGCGCTCGTTGCCGACCCCTTAAAAGAATCCATAGCCAGAAGCACCCGAGGGGCAGGCATGCTGTCCTGGGATAACAAAGCAGCGTGAGGGCCTGTTGCACTCGAGCCAAGGCAGACGTCCTCGGAGGCATAAGCGCACGTGCCCGAAACACCTGAAATGTCGGCAGAGTCCTGCAAAGAACGCTCACGCTCACGCAGATGGGCAAAGAACTGCTGAAGCTCCTCTCTGCAGGCATCGGCACACACGCCAGCCGTGACGGCGAAAGCATGGTTGAGGCGGTGGTCGCAGTTGAGCGCGTAGAGCGAGCCCAGCGCTCCGCCCTTAGGATCTGCCGCACCATACACGCAGCGATCGATGCGGGCGTTCACCATAAGGCCCGCGCACATGCAGCACGGCTCGAGCGTCACATATACGGTGCAGCCGGTAAGGCGCCAGCGGCCGAGCACACGGGCTGCCTCGACCATGGCGGAAAACTCGGCATGCGCCGAAGGATCGGCATCCAACTCGCGACGGTTGTGGGCGCGCGCAATCACCGCGCCCTCAAAAACCACCAGGGCGCCAATGGGCACCTCGCCCTCGGCAGCTGCCTGACGTGCTTCTTCGAGCGCCTCTGCCATAAACTGCGCATCCATCTGCGCCTGATTGAGCCCCGTTTCGCCTGCCGCAGCGTACTGATTGTTAGCGTCCATTGAATACCGCCTGCATGTGTACGTATTCACCAATTGCAATTCGATGCTATCATTACCACCACGGAGAGATGGCAGAGCGGTTGAATGCGGCGGTCTTGAAAACCGTTAGGCGCGTGAGCGTCTCGGGGGTTCGAATCCCCCTCTCTCCGCCAGCTTTAATCCTTCAACAATGAAATACATGCTCACAAGGCGCAACTCCATTGGGCCTGATTCGCTCACAACGAACAAATTGCATAAAACATCGTGTAATATGCATAAGTTTTTCAGCAAAACAGCGGGAAATCGACGGTTTCCCCGAAGCACCCCATCCAGGTGGACAAAAATCCGAGAAGTCGGCGGCACATCACGGGTTTTGGCGATGGGAATCCCCCACCGAGAAGACCTGCGCGGCAAAACCCCTGGATAGGTTTATGCATGGGCGCCTCTGACAGCCAAAAATCGCCGACTTCTCAAATTTTTGTCCAACCGGCAATCTGGGCCACCAAGCGAAGGCCCGCCCTAGCGAGAGGCAGACTGCCTTCCAGCCAGAGCGGGCCTGTGCCAATCAAAAAACGAAGTGGGCGAAACGAACCCGTCCCCAAATGTCCACTAGGCGATTTTGACAATCCAGCCCTCGGGGCCCTCGATCTCGCCCGCTTGGATGCCCGTCAGGGTCTCGCGGAGCTTCTGCATCACGGGGCCCACGTGCCCCATGCCGCTACCAAACACAACCTCGCCGCCGTCGTAGGCAACCTTGCCCACCGGGCTGATCACGGCTGCGGTGCCGCACATACCGCACTCAACAAACGCACCCGACTTGACCTCGTCAAACTTCACCGGGCGCTCAACCACCGTCATGCCCAGCATGTTCTCGGCAACGTACACCAAGCTACGACGCGTGATGGAGGGCAAAATGGAATTGGTGGCCGACTGCGGCACCACAAGCGTTCCCTCCTGGTCTACAAACAGGAAGTTCGCGCCGCCAGACTCCTCCACATAGGTGTGGGTCTGCGGGTCGAGGAACATGTTGTCGGCAAACCCCTCAGCGTGCGCCCGCACGCTCGGATAGAGCGACATGGCGTAGTTGAGGCCCGCCTTGATGGCACCGGTGCCGTGGGGTGCGGCGCGGTCGAACTCGGGCACCTTCACGGCCACAGGCTTGACGCCGCCCGAATAGTACGGACCCACCGGCGTCACGAGGATACGGAACTGGTACTCGTCGGCGGGCGCGACGCCAATGACCTCGCCCGTGGCAACCATGAAGGGGCGCACGTACAGCGTAGCGCCCGAACCAAACGGCGGCACCCACGCCTCGTTGGCCTTGACGACCATCTTCACAGCCTCGATGAATTTGTCCTCCGGGAAGGGCGGCATCACAATGCGACGCGCAGAATCGGCCATACGTGCGGCATTGAGGTCGGGGCGGAAGCACACGATGTCACCATTCTGGGTGGTGTACGCCTTGAGGCCCTCAAACACCTCCTGGCAGTAATGGAAGATGCCGGCGCACTCAGAAAGCGTGAGCGTGTGGTCGGTGGTAAGGCCGCCCTCCTCCCAAGCTCCGTTTTTGTAGTTGCACACGTAGCTGTAGTCGGTCTTGCGGTACGAGAAGTCGAGACTTCCCCAATCAAGATCTTTCTTCTCAACGGTCATGGCTTCCATGCCCCCTTGTTCGATGGATTGCCCACAGCACGCAGCAGCCGAATCTACCTGCCGCCCCGCACCACGGTCCTATTTGCATATGGAGATGATTGTACTCCGCCCCCGAAACCGCAACCGCAGGCCCGAGACTCGTCTGAAGTTTTAACGTGACGTTGCGCGCCCATCTTTCGCGCATTAATCCCTAGTGTTTCGCTATACTTAACGGCATCCGAAGCGCTGACGAGTGTGGCGCCCGTGCGGCTCTGCGGCTTTAGCTACTCGGCCCCCACCGCCTACCCGGTGCAATCCATTCACCTCACAACCCGCCCAGGAGGCGCATCGAGATGAGCTTCATCACCACTATTCGCGAAGATATCCGCACCGTTAAAGAGAACGACCCCGCCGCCCAGAGCGCGTTTGTCATCTTTCTCTCCTACCCCGGTCTGCATGCCAAATGGATGCACACGCCGGAGCACTGGCTCTGGGAACACGGTCTGCACGGACCGGCGCGCGTGCTGTCGCAGATCACGCGGTTTTTCACCGGCGTTGAGATTCACCCTGCCGCACAGCTGGGACGCCGATTGTTCATTGACCACGCGATGGGCGTGGTCATTGGCGAGACCACCATCGTGGGCGACGACTGCGTACTCTACCAGGGCGTTACCCTAGGCGGCACCGGCAACGAAAGCGGCAAGCGTCATCCCACGCTGGGCAACCACGTGATTGTGGGCACGGGCGCCAAGGTGCTGGGCAACATCACTATTGGTGACAATGTGCGCGTGGGCGGCAACTCGGTGGTGGTGAAAGACGTGCCAACCGACTGCACGGTAGTGGGTATCCCCGGGCGCATCGTGCGGCGCAATGGCTGCCGCGTGGTTGAGGAAACCTTTGAGGCAAGCAAGCACCGCCTGAGTATGCCCGACCCTGTTGAGGAGCAGTCGCGCTTTAACCGCCAGGGTATCCAAGCCAACGCGCGCCGCATCGCCGAGCTTGAGCAGCAGGTTGCCGAACTCTCCGCTCTCGTTGCCCAGCTGACATCCCGCGAGGCGGAGTAGACGAGGAGTCGTGAAGCGCAGGCGAGCCGGACGCCCGAACCGCCGCACCCGTCCCTCGAACCCCATCACACGCGCAACGCAGTTTCGCAGTCACTCGATTGCCGAGAGCGGGCCACAACCGCTACCATTACGTCGGCCACGCCGCCCGTGGCCGTGCAGCAACTCATGGCTGTGCAGCAACTCATATAACCACCCGCGCGGTTGAGAAAGCCACAAGGGGTGCGCCGCGAAGTCCATCGCGAGTTCCGCAGACCGGCGCAGAGCGCCAGCCGAGGTCCCTCCGAACAGGAGGCTTCGCAGCAAGCACTAACATGGGTGGCAATAATGAAAGGAGCCTCCTCTTGGCACGTATCACTGTCGATTTCTTTTCGCAGGCGCTCATGCGCACCACCACGCTCGACGTCATCCTCCCCGTGGATAACGTCGGCGACGCCATGGGCCGCGATTACGATCTGCGCCACAACAAGTCCAAAGACGAGGCCGCGCCCTATCCGCGTCGCACCGGCCCGTTCAAAACGCTGTTCTTGCTCCATGGCATCACCGGCAACCATACCGACTTCATCTCCGAAACACGCATCCGTGCGCTTGCCGAGGAGCACAACCTGGCCGTGATCATGCCCTCGGGCTATAACGCCTTCTATCTCGACCAGCCCGAATCGCATAACTACTACGGCAGCTTTGTGGGCGAAGAGCTCGTGCGCATGGCGCGCAGCATGTTCCCGCTTTCTACCCGCCGCGAAGACACCTTCATCGGCGGCGTCTCCATGGGCGCATATGGCGCCCTGCGCAACGGCCTGCATTACTGCGAGAACTTTGGCGCCATCGTGGCGCTCTCCTCAGCCATGGTGGTCGACGGCTTTGACCGCATCATCTCCGACGACCTCTTCTTCTTGAGCCGTCCCTTCTTGGAGTCGACCTTCGGCAACCTCAACAACGTGATGGATAGCGACAAAGACCCCGGCCGCCTTGCCGCAGACCTTGTGTACTGCGACCGTCCGCGCCCGCGCGTGTTCATGGCATGCGGCAATCAGGATCCACTCGTTCAGGCCAACCGCTACCTAGCCGACCGCATGCGCGGCACCGGCCTTGAGGTGGACTGGCGCGAGTACCCCGGCGGGCACGACTGGCACCTCTGGAACCAGGCCCTCACCGATGCTATCAACTGGCTTCCGCTCTAGTTTTCGCATGGCATAACCGCTTGCCGCCGTCTGCGCCGCACCCGCGTTATTGACACTTTCAGCGATACTGTCGTTGGGTAGTATAAGAAGATGCGCACCCCCAGAGATGCGCCCGCAAACAACCCGGTCCCGTGGGGAGGAAGCATCATGGCACTGCTCCGTGTCGACTTTTACTCACGCTACCTGCAGCGCAATGTCATTCTGACAGCCGTCATCCCGGTCGACAAAATGGACGGCGACAAGCTCGCCAAGCGCAGGCAGGGCCCGTATCGCACCGTGTACCTGCTGCACGGCCTCTTTGGCCGCGATTACGACTGGATCGATAACACGCACGTGGTGCAAACGGCCGAGGCGCGCGACATCGCGCTCATCATGCCGTCGGGCGAAGATGGCCTGTATCTCGATAAGCCCGAGATCAACGAGTGGCACGGCAAATTTATTTCTGAGGAGCTCGTAGAGGTCACCCGTCGTCTGTTCCCACTTTCGCGCAAGCGCGAAGACACCGCGCTAGCGGGCATCTCCATTGGCGCCTACACCGCGCTCATCAATGGGTTGCTGCGGCCCGACCGCTTTGGCTCGATTATCGCGCTCTCGGGCGCATTCATGCGCGACCGCGTGCTTGAGGCTGCGGGCTCGCGCAGCCAGCGCAAGCGCCGCTATTATGAGCGCTTCTTTGGCGATCTTGACACGGTGATGGGCTCTGAGAAGGACTACTTGGAGCTAGCCTGCCGCTTTATCAACGACCCCACGCTGCCCAAGCCCAAGTTCTACGGCGCCTGTGGCAAGTCCGACAACCTCTGCGATGCCAATCGCGAACTTGTGGGGCTGCTGAAAAACGCCGGCTTTGACGTGACCTACTGGGAGCCCGAGATTGGTGGACACGAGTGGCCGTTCTGGAACGCCTGGATCGACTGCGCGCTTGACTGGTTCGCCCCGGGCGAGCTCAAGCCCTCAACCGCCCAGACGGACTACACCGAGCTCACAAGCCTGCGCCCAGCCGACAAACCCATCCCCATGAATCAAGGCTAGCGGAGGCCGCCCCCCCTAACACGGAGACGGCCTCCTGTCGTGCCCGAGATCGCCGCGAAGCGAGGCGGCATAGGCCTTCGCGCCATGCCGCCGAAGCTGCATGGGTCAAACGGAACACGTCCCCAAATGACCCATTCAACCAGGGTCAGAAAACCCTAAGCGAACTGCGCGTTGTACAGATCCGCATAGGCCCCGCCGGCAGCCAGCAGCTCCTCATGCGTACCCTGCTCGATGATGGTGCCGTGATCCATCACCAGGATGAGGTCCGAGTCAACAATCGTCGAAAGTCGGTGTGCAATCACGAAGCTCGTACGACCCTGGGTAAGGCGCTCCATCGCCGTCACGATGGCCTGCTCGGTGCGGGTGTCTACGCTTGAAGTCGCCTCGTCCAAGATGAGGATCGCTGGGTTCGCCAGAAGCACTCGCGCGATGGTGAGGAGCTGCCGCTGCCCCTGGCTGATGTTCTCGGCGTCGTTTGCAAGCAGCGTCTCGTAGCCATGCGGCATGGTCCGCACAAAGAAGTCCACCTGCGCGGTCTTTGCGGCCTGCACAATCTCCTCTTGCGAAGCCCCATCGCAACCATAGGCGATGTTTTGCGCAATGGTGCCTTCACGCAACCACGCATCCTGAAGCACCATGCCAAAGTTACGACGCAGGTCGGCACGGGTCATGGCATGCGTGTCCACGCCGTCAAGCGTAATGCGACCACCGTCAATCTCATAGAAGCGCATAAGCAGGTTGATGAGGGTGGTTTTGCCCGCACCCGTGGCGCCCACGATGGCCACCTTCTGGCCCGGCTCCGCCACAAAGCTCACGTCCTTCATGAGGGGACGCTCGGGATCATAGCCAAAGCGCACGTGCTCAAAGGCAATGCGACCGCGCACCGGTTGCGCCGGAAGCGCAGGCGTGACCGGGTCGGGCTCAATCTCGGGCTCGTCGAGGATACCAAACACGCGTTCAACAGCCGCCAGTGCGCTTTGCAGCTGGTTCATGGTGAGCGAAAACTGCGTGAGCGGCTCCGACGCGGTGTTCACATACTGGAAGAAGGCCTGCAGCGTACCGATGGTGAGCTTGCCCTGCATGAGGAAGCCCGTGCCCAGAAGTGCAAGCACCACCTGCGAGAAGCGCACGAGGCAACGCACCATGGGCGCCACCACGTTGGTCACGAAGTCGGTGATGCGCATGGTATCGGCCAGATGCTGCGTAGCCTCGTGGATACGAGCCGAGCTAGCCTCCTCCTGGTTGAACGCCTTGATAACAATGCGACCGGAGTATGCCTCCTCCACATGCCCCGTGAGCACGCCCACGGCACGCTGCTGCTCGGCGGCCAGCACGAGCGTCTTTTTGGCAACGATGCGCGTCATGAGCACCGCAGCTGCCGCAAACAGCAAAAACACCACGGTAAGCACCACGTTGTAGCGCGTCATCATGATGATGGCACCCACCACCGAGCCCACAGCGATCAGCATCGAGAGCAGGCCGCGCTGCAGTACCTCCGAAACCTTGTCGAGGTCGTTGGTGGCGCGGCTCATCACATCGCCGGGCTTGTGCGCGTCGTAGAACTTGAGCGGCAAGCGGTTGAGCTTCTCGGCCAAGAGATGACGCAGCTTGAGGTTGAGGCGCTCGGCAAAGCTCGCCATCGTGAAGTTCTGGATGGTGTAGAACGCCCAGGCCACCGTCCAGATACCCACGTAGGTGAGAATCTCACGGCCGCCCGTGTCCCAGCCGATGACAAAGGGCTTGCCCGCAGCGAAGGCCTCTTGGATGTTGTGCCACAGGAGGTCGATTACATGTGCGCTGTACGCGGGGGCAGCAATATGCGCCACGGTATAGCACACGATGCATACGAGCACCACAGCGAAGCGCCAATGCTCGGAGCGCGACACATCCCAGATGCGACGCACCACGGCACCGGCATCGCGCGGCACCTCAAGTTCTTGCTCGGCCTCAGGCTCGGGTGCGCCAGAGGGCGCGGGCTCGGTGGGATCAGCGATGCGATGCGTCGCACGCTCGTCGCGAGTCTCCTCGGTAATAGATGCCTTTGCCATGCTACTCGCCTCCCTTCATGCTGTCCTCTTCATGGGCGGGCACCTCGGGCGCCGCCGCTGTCTCCGGCGCCGCGCTCTCCGCAGGCGCAGGCGCCATGAGCGCTTCAAGCTCCTCGGCACGCAGCTGCGAGCGGGCAATCTCCTGGTAAGCCGTGCAGGTGCGCATGAGCTCCTCGTGCGTACCCAGGCCCTGAATGCAACCATCTTTGAGCACCACAATCTGGTCGGCGTTCAGGATGGTGTTGATGCGCTGCGCGATGATGAGCACCGCCGCATGCGCCACCTCGTGAGCGAGCGCATGGCGAAGCGCCGCATCGGTCTTAAAGTCGAGTGCCGAGAACGAATCGTCAAAAATGTAGAGGTCTGCGGGCTTTACGAGCGCGCGAGCAATCGAGAGGCGCTGTCGCTGGCCGCCCGAGAAGTTGGTGCCACCCTGCGCCACACGGCTCATAAGGCCGTCGGGCAGCTCGCGCACAAACCCCGACTGCGCCACGTCGAGCGCATGCCAGAGCTCCTCGTCGGTGGCGTCAGGCTTGCCATAGCGCAGGTTGTCGGCGATGGTCCCCGAGAAGAGCCATGCTTTTTGCGGCACGTAGGATATGTGCTCGCGAAGTGCTTCCTGCGTAAGGTCGCGCACATTGGTGCCGCAGAGCCGCACACTGCCGTCGGTGACATCATGGAAGCGCAAAAGGAGTTTCGCGATGGTGGACTTGCCCGAGCCCGTGGGACCAATGATGGCGGTTGTGGTGCCGCGCCGGCAGAGGAAGTTGATGTGGTGGAGGGTGTCCTCGTCAGCATCCGCAAACCGGAAGGACGCATTGCCGAAGTGAGCCACAACGTCACCGCGAGCAGGGGCCGCAGCTGCAGGGGCCGGGACAGTCGCATCACCCGCATGCTCGCTATCGGCGTGTGCCGAGACGTTCCCCTGCGCCACTGCAAGGGTACCCTGCGTGCCGTCAACGATGGACGGCTCGCGGTCAATCACCTCGCGGCAGCGCTCCAAGCACACGAGCGCACGCGGCAGCATGAGCGCGCTGATCTGCGCCATCATGATGAAGAAGAGGATGAGCATCGCGTACTCGATGCACGCCGAGATCGAAGCGATCTGCATCGCGTGCGCACCCACACGATTACCACCAAGCCACACCACGGCAACCTCGGCGATGTTCATGATGAAAAACGTCGAGCAATCGAAGGTGGCAAAGATCCAGTTCACGCGAATGGCGTTTGAGGCATACTCGCTGAACGCCTCCTCAAGGCTCTTGCGCTCCACCTCTTCCTTGCCAAACGCACGGATCACGCGCACGCCCGTGATGCTCTCACGCAGGCGCACGTTCATGCGGTCGATGAAGCGCTGCAGCTTTTGAAAGATCACCGCGGCCTTCTTCACGCTCACGATGGCGATGGCGGCAACCGCGAGAATGAAGCCCATGAGCAAAAGACCCATCTGCACATCGATCATGCATGCCATGATGATGCCAATCACCGCGGCGAAGGGCACCGGAAGCATCATCTGGATGGTCATGGTAATGGCCTGCTGAATAACGTTCACATCGCCCAAGGTGCGGGTGATCATGGAGCCCGTGCCAAACTGCTCGAAGTCACCGCCCGAGAACGCCAGCGATGCGTCGTAGACGGCGTTGCGGATATCGCGACCCACCTTGGTGGCGAGGTCGGCGCAGAAGTAATTGCATACAAAGGCGCCAGCGCCCGATACAAACGCCGCAACAAGCATGACGCCTGCCTGCGAGAGGATGTAGTCAAAGTCGCGCGACGAGACGCCGATGTTGATCATGTTAGCCAGGATGGTGGGAACAAGCAGCACGCCCACCAGATTGATCGCGAGCGAGACAAGCACGATGCCAGTTTGCAAACGATACGGCTTGAGGAAGCGCAGAAGCGTTCTCATATAATCCGATCTCCTTTACATCGCGTTAGGGCAAAAGGTCAGATGGGGCAGCGGGATATGCGTAGCCCGGGCCTGACGCACAGCGCTGCGGGAGCTGCAACATGCGCGAACCGGTGGCAACCGCACCACCGCAACCGTGCGGGCAGACACGCGCTACGGCACCGATGCGCAGCCGGGACGCTCCGGCCACAAGCTCTCAGCCGCGTGCAAGGCCGCTTCGCTGCCAGCCGGGGGCACCTCGCTTAAGCTCGCAGCTGCCGCACCAATCTCGGCATCGAGCGCATCCACATAGTGACGCACGAGCCGTACGAGCTCACGACGCTCTTCGGGCGCAAGCGTGGCAAACGCACGGTGCTCTGCGTCAATAGCCGGCACAATGCGCGCCGCCGAGAAAACACGTCCCGCGTCGGTGAGGGCAGCCATCTTGTTCTTGCGGCTCCCCTCCATGTAGTCGAGCGTCACCAGACCACGCGCCTCAAGCGTTTTGAGCGCCGAGTTGACCGTCTGCTTGCTGTACGACCACGTGGTGGTGAGGGTGCCCACCGGAAGCTCGCCGCCCGCGTGCTCCAGCGCGTAAAGCATCCAGTAGGCGCAATCAGAGATGCCGCAGCCATGGGCGAAGGTGTGATAGAGCTTGTCAATCTCGTTGTAGAGATAATCAAGCTCCTCGGGCGAGGGGTCGCTCACCCTCATGCCATGCGCCGCGTCATCATGCTCCATAGTGCTCCTTGCCGCCAGGGCCGCCTCGTGTCTGCATGCCTCTATCGTTGCAGGTAGAGGCATCGGTCAGCATCGTAGTCCGATTTCGGATTATAGTCAACAAGGAAAAATACCGCGGTGCCGGTGCGAGACAGAAAGGCCGCCGGCGTTCGGGGGAAACGCCGGCGGCCTTAAGGAGAAACCGGTTGCAGCTACCCTGCAACCTGGAGCCTGTGTATTACTCCCAGCCCTCTTGGTTCGACTCGTAGAACTTCGCGTCGTGGAACAGGTCGTGGATGCTCTTGCCCTCGCGCCACGGCAACTCAATGAGCTCGGGCATCGTAGTAACCAGTTCGGAGCAATCAGAGAAACGACCCTTGTCGTTCAGCTTGTCGCAATCCTGCACACGCCAATAGCCGTCGGTATGGGTGATGTAGTAATGATTCTCATCAACATCCATGAAGACGCGCGTCTTGGAGCGCAGGTATGCCAGGAATCCTTCGAAATCGAAGTCCAGAGCCTCCTCGGTTTTGAGTCCCATGATTACCTCCTTGCGTAAGGGCGCCCCTGCCGTGGCGCCGGTGGTCACTACCAGATAGTTTTAGTAAACCCGGCTATGCGCGGCGCTATACCGCCATTTAGGTAGACGGCACGGCTGGCGGGGTGGGCGGAGATGTCTACACCAGCTTTGTGAATAAAACAGGCGGACAGATGAGGACGGGGTCGTTTCACCCTGTCGTGGCTCCGCACCCGGAAGGTGCCAGAACGGCCGCGCAGGATATCTGTGTTGCGCTGCACATTGGTAGAATCGAGCGCGTTCATGGGCTCGTCGAGAAGGAGACATGCGGCATCTGTGGCATAAGCTATCGCGAGCGTGAGCCAAAGGCCTTCATGAGGATGCTCACAATGCCGCAGAGCAGACCGCCTACAGGCCAAGCCACCCAAAACCACATGGCAGAAGTGCCCTCAGGCTCAAAGGCATCTGGGTTGGGTGAGGTGAGCACCGGAGCGAAGAGCAACCCCAGGCCTATGATGGTGGCCAGAATCATGATGGTGCCGCATACCGCACCAATTTTTTCGTTCTCCTTCTTTGTGGCAAGCAGTACCTCGCGACGCGCTTCGTCCAGCTGGGCGTTTGCAATCTCCTCGGCCTCTAGGTCCTCACCCACGCTGCGGTTGTACTCATCCACATTGGTGCGGCCGAGAAGCATGCCGTAGTGCACGATATTCCAAACACCCAGCGCGATGAAGAACATTAGGAAGAAAAGCGCGATGTTCTCGAGCGAGCGATCCTCGCCAAGCACCAAGAGGAAACCGATGCCCACGAAAATGAGCGCGATACCGGCGATGAGACCTGTTGAGAACGCTTTGCGCGCACGAGTGCGGTCGTCTTCGGTGTAAAAATCCTCGATATAGGGATGCGCCCGCTGAAAGGCCGCATGCTCCATGCCCGCGGGCACAAGGAACACAAGGCCCACGAGGATACCTGCGAGAACAATGAGCACAAAGAGACCATCGCGGGCACCCACGGGCATAAGGTCGGCCGCGCCCTCAAAGAAGAGTCCGATGGCGATACCCACGAGAATAGCCGCAACCCCCGTGGGCACCTTCCACGCGAGCATGCGCTGGTGCTCGTCGTAGCCGCAAACGTCGGTCGGCGGGCCGGCCGGGACGGTCACCGTGGCAGGCTCGGGTGCGCGGCCGGTAAGGTCACCTTGGACCAGGTCGTCGAGCGAGCATTCGAAGATTTGGCAGAGCTTGAGAAGCTTGTCCATCTCGGGATAGCTCTTCTCGGCCTCCCACTTGGTCACGCTCTGGCGGGAAACGCCGAGCAGCATGGCGAGCTGCTCTTGGGTCATATTGCGCGTTGAGCGCAGGTGCTGAAGGTTATCGCGGAAGCTCATGGCGGGCCTTTCGGTTGATGGGGCGCGGCCGACGGCAGCCTCACCCCTGCTCGCCAGTATACGGTTTTGAGCAAAGGTCGGGCTCGCCGCGGACCACACCGGTGGTTCTTGTGCGCCGGCACCTTGTACGATACGGGCGCTTCAAGGTGCACACCACCAACTACAGGGCTGCATTTTACCACTCTTCCCGGCAACTTCCAGGCGCCCCACGGTTGCCTTCCGCAGGTAAATGGGGCAATTTGGGATGCATCCGGGACAGGTATGGAAATCCAACCTCTTAGGCATCCGAAACGTCGCATGAGCATACGGTCGCCGCCAGAATCACGCAGCCGCCGTAACAGCACGCCGCTCCCGGTCGGTGCCTGGGGAAGCCAGGTTACCAGATACCAAGTACGTGTTGCATCCCTAATGACACAAGGGCAATCCCCACCCAGCACACGAAGCCCATGAGGATGGGCTTGCCGCCGGTGCGCAGAAGCTTCACCACATCAGTGTTGAAGCCGATGGCGGCCATCGCCATGATGATGAAAAACTTGCTGAGCTCTTTGATGGGTGCCGTCACCGCGGCAGGCAGGGCAAACACCGTAGTCACTACACTTGCCAGTACGAAGAAAACAATGAAGAACGGGAAGATGCGCTTGAGATCGAACGTGCCCGCCACAGCGCTGTCGCCCTCACCCGCGGCAGCCGCACGCTTGGCCTGGCGCATCTGCCATACGGCGAGCGCGAGCGTGATGGGAATGATGGCAAGGGTGCGCGTAAGTTTGACGATGGTTGCAGCGTCGAGCGTGTTGGCGCCCGGGTGCATGCCGTCCCAGGCGGCCGCAGCCGCCGTCACCGACGACGTGTCGTTCACCGCAGTGCCTGCAAAGAGACCAAAGCCCTCGTTGGTAAGACCAAGTGCCATCCCGAGCGCCGGGAACACAAGCGCCGCGATGATGTTGAACAGGAAGATCACGCTGATGCCCTGGGTAATCTCCTCATCGTCGGCATCGATGACAGGCGCCGTAGCCGCGATGGCCGATCCGCCGCAGATGGAAGAGCCCACGCCCACGAGCGTAGCGATCTTGCCCGGAATCTTGAGTGCGCGGCTCAGCACGAAAGCCAGCACGAGCGAAGTGGCAATCGTAGAGACGATAATCGGCAGAGACGTGGCTCCCACCTGGGCAATCTGGCCCAGGTTAAGCCCAAAACCCAGAAGGATGACAGCGTACTGCAGCACCTTTTTACTCGTATATTTCACGCCAGCATCAAGGCTCGCAGTAGAGCGCCCACGCAACACCAGGGCGAGCACCATACCAATGAGGATGGCAAACACCGGGCCGCCCACAACCTCAAACTGTTTACCTAAAAGCCATGCGGGCAGAGCAATGCCCAGGCACAATGCCACACCGCGCCACAATGTCGAGGGGTTCTTGATCAAATCCATGCGAGCCTCCGATATCGTTGATTGCGCCGAGCGTACTCGGCGGTACTTGTGCTCGATGGTAGATAAACCTCTTATTACGAATTCACACGTATTGCTTATACTGTAATCACGATTTGTTATGTGAGAGGGATTGCATCATGCTCGACCATCGCGTTGCCACCTTCTTGGCCGTTTATCGACGTCGCAGTTTCACCCAGGCAGGGCGCGAACTTAATCTCACCCAGCCCGCTGTATCTCAGCACATCCGTCAGGTTGAGGCGCACTACGGCTGCCGCCTCTTTTGCAAAGGCGGGCGCAGCGTAACGCCCACGCCCGCTGCCGACCTGCTTTTTCAGGCGCTCAACACCGCGCAAAATGACGAAACACGCCTCATGGCCGAGATTAAGGAGCTAGAACGTACCGACGCCGCGTCAGCCACTAGTGGCCGGAAGCTCGTATTTGGCTGCACGCGCACCGTGGGCGACGCCGTCGTCCCTCCCCTCATCGCCCAGCACGCCGCGGCGCACCCCGATGACCGCATCACCATGCGTATCGACAACACGGCATGCCTGGTGCAGCTGCTCGATGAGGGAACAATTGACTTTGCGCTGGTGGAAGGCTCCTTTGATCGCAAGCGCTTTGATGCGGAGCTGCTCTCGCACGAGGAGTACATCGCAGTTGCCGCACCTGCCGTCGCAGCCACCTTGCCCCCAAGCGAACAGCGCACCCTCACCGACCTTCTTGCCTGCCGGCTTGTGCTGCGCGAGGCGGGCTCGGGCACGCGTGAGATTCTCGAACGCCTTTTAGCGGCGCACGATCGCACAGTTGCCGATTTTGCCGGCACCATTGAACTCGGAGGTATGCCAGCCATTGTAGAAGCCGCTGCTGCCGGATGCGGCGTTGCCTTTCTCTACCAGGTAGCCGCCAAGGGCGCACTTGTCTCAGGAGCTCTGGTAGACGTAACGCCCATCGACTGCCATCTTACGCACGACTTCTGCCTCATCTGGCAGCATGGCAGCCGCTATGCCCCGCGGTGGCGCGCGCTCGCCCACAGCTGGAGAAGCGCTCGCAACAGCTAAGGGGAGGCGTGCAAAACAGACAACCCACGGGAAAAGGAGCCTTGCTGCTCCCGACGCCCTACTCCACGGTCACGCTCTTGGCGAGGTTGCGCGGTTGGTCCACGTCGCAACCGCGCAGCACGGCCACCTCGCGCGCCAGCAACTGCAGGGGCACGGTCGCCGTGATGGGGCTAAACGCGTCGCGCACCGGCGGGATGTAGATCACATGGTCCGCGATTTGTTTGATATCCTCGTCACCTTCTGTGGCCACGGCCACAATCATCGCGCCGCGCGCCTCGCACTCCTTGAGGTTCGAAACCGTTTTGTCGTATACAGCGCTACGCGTAACCACCGCAATCACAGGAAAACCGGGGTCGATGAGCGCGATGGGACCGTGCTTCATTTCGCCCGCTGCGTATGCCTCGGCATGCAGATAGCTGATCTCTTTGAGCTTGAGCGCGCCCTCGTGCGCAATGGCCGCCCCCATGCCGCGCCCCACAAAAAGCGCCGAGGGCGCGTTGCGGCACGCCTCGGCCGCCTCGTGAATGGCCTCGTACTGTGTGTCCAAAATCCACTGGATCTGCTCAGCCGTATCGCCCAGTTCGTGGAAGAGCATGCGTACCTGACCGGTGGTGAGCTTGCCCTTCACCTGTGCAAGCATCAACGCAAGCAGAGCGAGCGATACCACCTGACCCGTGAAGCTCTTCGTGCTTGCCACGGCAATCTCTTTGTTGGCTTTGGTGTAAATCACACCGTCGCTCTCGCGCGCCACGGGGCTCCCCACAACGTTGGTGATACCAAAAACCTTGGCGCCCTTGATGCGCGCATCGCGGATGGCAGCCAGCGTATCGGCCGTTTCGCCCGATTGCGACACAGCTACCACGAGCGTTGACGGCGTGACGATGGGGTTGCGATACCTAAATTCGCTCGCCGCCTCCACCTCGCATGGGATGCGCGCCCACCCCTCGATAAGGTTTTTGGCGATAAGGCCCGCATGGTAGCTGGTGCCGCATGCGATTACGTATACGCGGTCAACGAGGGTAAGCTCCTCGTAGGTAAGCCCCAGCTCGTCGATGGTGAGCTCGCCTCCCACCATACGCCCTACAAGCGTGTCGCGCACAACACGCGGCTGCTCGTAAATCTCTTTGAGCATGAAGTCGTCGTAGCCGCCCTTTTCGGCGGCGTCGATATCCCAATCGATGTGCGTCACCGCAGGGTCGATGTCCTCGCCCTGGTCGTCCGTGTAGGTAACGCCTTCGGGCGTGAGGCGCGCGAACTGGCCGTCTTCGAGCATCACGACATCGCGCGTGGCATCGATGAGGGCGATGACGTCTGAGGCCACGTAGCTTCCCGTGCCACCTTGGCCAATGACGATGGGCGAGTCTTTGCGAGCAACCACGATCACGCCCGGCTCCTGGGCACAGACCGCGGCGAGGCCGTATGCCCCCACCACGCGTGCGCAGGCCTCGCGCACAGCCGCCAGAAGGTCGCTCGTGCCCGTCCGGCCGGCGCGACCATAGTAGGCATCCTCTATGAGATGGGCGAGCACCTCGGTATCGGTGTCACTTGCAAAGCGGTGACCTGCTGCCACCAGCTCGTCGCGCAACTCGGCAAAATTCTCGATGATGCCATTATGGACGACGGCGATAGTGCCATCGCAGCTGGTATGAGGATGCGCGTTTGCCTGAGTGGGGCGGCCGTGCGTGGCCCAACGTGTATGGCCGATACCGCAGGTAGCAGATGAGATGGCACCCGCAAGCTCCGACTCAAGCCCAGCGACTTTGCCTACACGACGGTGCACCGCAAGGCCAACGGCAGGGGTTGGCTGCGCTCCTGGAAAAGCATCCGAGAACACCGCATGCTCTGAGACAAGTGGCTCCTCAAGCGCTACGCCCGCGGAATCGTATCCACGATATTCCAGCCGTTTGAGCCCCGCAATGAGAATGCCCTTCGCTGGCATCGTGCCGGTATATCCCACAATTCCGCACATGGCGCCACTCCTTCGTATCAGCTGCATTGACGGCCGCGCATGCGCCCCATTCTATCCCAGGCAGGCGGTCAACTTGATGTCTGGTATGTAAATTTCAATACCAGCACAATCTTAGGGAAGGACCTGTGCGTTGCTAGACAGAGGCGCACGAGCACATCCGGCGGCAGGCCCGCATGCCTCGCCGCCGTTGCGTGCACCCAGCTCGCTGTTGCGTGTATCTGATGCCCCGTTGCCTGCACCCGGTGGCAGTTGTGTGCATCTCGCATGCCGTTGTGGCTCACATTGTCCAGAATCGCTCCGAAAATGGCCCCAAAATGGACTATACGGGCCGCAACTCGCGCGCGGTGCACGCAACGAAACGTCCCCATGCATCCACCTTGGATTGAAGCGTTTTAACAACCAATGCTATATACTGGAGACCACGAGCTCACACCAATGCCGGGATGCATGCGAAACGGAGGAAGCCATGCCCAAGGTCAAGATTATCGACGTGGCACGTGAGGCCGGCGTTTCGCTGGGCACGGTTTCCAACGCGCTCAACCATCCCGATCGTGTACGGCCCGAAACGCGGCGTATTATCCAAGAGACCATCCGCCGCCTGGGCTACACGCCCAACCAGAGCGCCCGCCTCTTGGCTGGCGGTCGCAACCCCATGTTTGGCCTAGTGCTTCCCTGCCTTGACCACGGCTTTTGCCTGCAGATTATCAGCGGTGCCCAGCACGAAGCCAAACGGAACGGATACGGCCTTCTCGTGAGCAACTACAACACCGACCAAACCCTGCGCGAGCGGTATGAAGACTATTTCATGGGCACGCAACTTGCCGGCGTGCTCGTGCAAGCAACCGAACCCATCGATGGCGCCGAATATCAAACGCCGAGCACGCCGGTGGTATATCTCGACACCACAGGTGACGCGCCGGCGCACTTTGTCACGGCCGACTGCCGTGCCCAGGGTCGCCTCATCGCCGAGCACGCTATCGTGCGCGGTGCGCACCATATAGCTGTCATGGGAAGCGGCCTTGCCCCACATATTCAGCTACGCTTGGAAGGAATCCGCGAGGCACTTTCTGCCTATCCCGACATTGCGCTTGAGGTCTTTGACGACGCCCCCTGGAACGACGCCGAAGCAGGATTCCAGCTGGGGGCGCAGCTCGCGCGGCGGACGGAAGAGGAGTGCCCCGACTTTGTTATAGGCCTCACCGACGTGCTTGCCACGGGGGCGATTGCAGGCATTTCGGCCGCTGGATGCGCTGTTCCAGATGACGTGCGCGTTGCCGGCTGCGACGGAAATATCCTTGCTTGGACGGGTCCTATTTCGCTCACCACCTGCGCACCTGCCGGTTATGAGGTGGGGCGCAAAGGCGTGCAGCTGCTGCTGGAGCAAATCTCCGCCCGCGAAAGCGTTGGGCCGCGCCATATTGATGTGAAGCGCCGCACGTCGGGCGTGCCACAGGAGGCGCGCATGACAGAGCCTCGTGTAGAGATAGTTCGCCCCTTCTTGCTCGAGCGCGAGAGCACCAGCAAAGGCGGCGCACAGGGCGGCCCGCACGGTTCTGACGCTGCCGGTGTGAATCTGGGCACCTATCTCTAGCGTCACATCGTGACATCAATTCACCCCGTTGCCGAAAGGCTCCCTTATGCCTCCTATTCCCCCTTGCCCTGCCGAATTTGAACCTAAGCTCCACGCGCTCCAAGAGACGCTACGTGCCGCAGCTCCGGTGGCACTTGGCTTTTCAGGGGGTGTAGACAGCACCTTCTTAGCGGCGGTCTGTGGATTCACCATCCCGGACGAAACCACGCTCATGCAGCTCGATTCCCCCTTTATGGGTACGCCTGAGCGTGCGGCAACGGCGCAGCTCATAGAGACGCAGCGCACGGAGGATGCAGCGGCCGTATCTAGACAACAACTCGCAGATAGTACCCGCTACATTGCCGAAGGGGTGGCGGACGAGGCCGCCCGAGAGCCACGTGTTTTTGGCTGTTCGCTTGTTCGCCTTGCCTTCAATCCCCTCGCTGAAGACACCGTAACCGCAAACGATCCGCTGCGCTGCTATTACTGCAAACGTTCTGGGTTCACACTCGTCTGCAGCGCTGCGAAGGCGCGGGGCATCGTCACGGTTTTTGATGGCAGCAACGCCGACGACGCCCTGGCAAATGACCGCCCGGGCAGCCGCGCCCTGCGTGAGCTGGGCGTACGTTCTCCCCTGGCAGAAACCGGCTGGCGCAAGAACGAGGAGCGCGCATGCCTGCATGCCTGGGGCATTGCCACCTGGAACATGCCGGCAGGCGCGTGCCTGGCCACCCGCGTGGCAACGGGCGAGCGCATCACCGCAGAGAAGCTTGATGCCGTACGTGCCTGCGAAGACGCGCTGGCAAGCCACGGATGCCGCCAAGTACGAGCTCGGTTGATACATGGCACCATCCAGGTGGAAGCAGCACCAGAGGAGTTCCCCCTGCTGACCAGCGAGACGCCAAAGCGCTGCACAGGCGCCTCAGTCACAGCTAACGTCCCCACCCCGCTCGCACACGATATCGCGCAGGAGCTCTCATCCGTATCAGGGCTCCCCGTGCGGCCCTCCGTGCTCCCCTATCGTCGTAGCGGCGCGACGCAAGCGCCTCTCGACCTTGCTGACAGCCTCTCCCCACCCCAATTTCTACTAGCTTGTTTTTTGACCTTAAACAAGCTGTTTTGGCCCACTTCAAGGTCAAAAAAACAAGCAAGCGTGTTCTGAAGGAGGTGGTGCCCCCGGAACAGCACACGCAGGATATGTGACCTCGCGCCACGGGACCGACAGAGCAACGGGGCCGGAGAATCACTTCCCGGCCCCGTCATACGGTCGATACCACCGCACGTTCAGTTATGCTGGCGAGCAGCACCTACTACTTGTTGCCAGCGGCGCGAGCCTCCTGATATTCCTTCACCAGGCGCTCCTGCACATCGTGCGGAACCTGCTCATAGCCAGCAGGCTCCATGGTGAAGTCACCGGTGCCGCGCGAAAGCGAGCGCAGGCGCGTGGCGTAATCGGTGAGCTCGGCGTAGGGCACAGTTGCAGATACCACGGTGTCGCCACGCTCATTGGTGCCCATGCCGGTCACGCGGCCGCGCGAAGCCGAGACATCGCCCATAACGGCGCCAGCGTAGCTCTCGGGAATCGTTACCGTGATGTTCTCCATGGGCTCAAGCACCACGGGGCTCGCGTCGGCACAAGCCTTCTGCAGGCCAATGCGCGCAGCGGTGCGGAATGCCATCTCGTTGGAGTCGACTGGGTGATACGAACCGTCGTAGCAGGCCACGCGAATACCTGTGAGCGGGAAGCCGGCGATGACGCCGCCCTTCATGGTCTCCTGCACGCCCTTGTCCACCGCAGGAATGAGCGCACGCGGAATGTGGCCGCCTACAACCTCGTCCACAAACTCGTATTCGGTGCCGTCGGTGAGCGGCTCCACGCGCAGCCAGCAATCGCCAAACTGGCCGGCGCCACCGGTCTGCTTCTTGTGACGACCCTGGGCACTTGCCACGCGGCGGATGGTCTCGCGATACGGAATCTTGATAGGCACGCTGTGCGCCTTCACCTTGGTGCGCTCCTCCAGGCGGTTGAGCAGCACCGAGACCTGCGCCTCGCCCACGGCGGAGATGATGGTCTGACCCGTCTCCTCGTCGCGGTCGATCTTCATGGTGGGGTCGGCGTCGCAGGCGCGCTCCACGAAGGTGTAGAGCTTCTCCTCGTCGCCACGGTTCTCGGCCTCGATGGCGATGCGGTACTGCGAGTTGGGGAACTGGAAGGCAGCAGCCTCAACCTTGCCGGTGACGGAAAGCGTGTCGCCCGTATCGGCGGCAATCTTGGTGGTGACGATGATGTCGCCCGCCTCGGCCTTGCCGACCTCGGTCATCTCGCGACCGCACATCACATACAGATGCGCCAGGCGCTCGCCCTTGCGCGTACGCGCGTTCACAAGCTCGATGCCCGGCGTGATGGTGCCCGTAAGCACCTTCATGAACGAGATGCGGCCCTGCTGCGGATCGTTGAGCGTCTTGAAGACAAAGACCACGGGACGCTCGTCTTCGGAGGAAATCTTGAGCGTGTCGCCATCCACGAGCGGCATCTCACCGTAATCAGTGGGTGCCGGGAAGTAGGTGACAATGTCGTCCATGACGGAGTGAACGCCCAGCTCGCGCGTGCAGGAGCCTACGAATACCGGCACAAAGAGACGGTTGGCGATGGCTTTACCCAGAAGACCCTCAATCTCATCCTGAGTGAGCGGCTCACCCTCAAGGTACTTCTCCATGAGATCGTCATCGGCCTCGGCAACGAGCTCGCACAGGGTCTCACGTGCCTCCTCGGCGGCAGCACGATACTCCTCGGGGATGTCGTACTCGGTCTGCTTCACGCCCTCGCAGTGGCGCGCCTTCATGCGTACGATGTCAATGACACCCTCGAAGTTCTCGCCGGTACCCCACGGCAAGGTCACAGCACCCAGGCGCATACCAAAGCGCTCACGCAGAAGCGCCATGGTGGTCTCGTAATCGGCGTTCTCCTTGTCGATACGGTTAATGAAGACGGCGCGGGCGAGGCGCAGGTCTTCAGCCGCATACCAGAGCTTGACGGTGGTGGGCTGCGGACCCTCAGCTGCGTCGACCACAAAAAGTGCCGTCTCGCCCACACTCATAGCCGCGTAGGCATCGCCGATGAAGTCGGGGTAGCAGGGCGCGTCGAGCACGTTGATGCGATGATCTTTCCAGTCAATCGGAGCGATGGAGGTAGAGATAGAAACGCCGCGCTTGACCTCCTCTGCGTCGTAATCAAGCGTCGGCTTGGTGCCCGCATGACCACCCAGGCGGGCAGTTTTGCCTGAAAGATGCAACATTGCTTCTGCCAGAGAGGTCTTTCCTACTCCTCCCTGGCCAACCAAGACGACGTTCCTCACTTTGGCGGTCTCGGGTGCACCCATGACAACCTCCTTTGGTTGGGGCGCACACTGGGGCGGGCACGATATCGCACGGCAAGTCCGCAGCATGCGCACACAAACTCATACGTTACAGATGACCCTACCCCTTGGCGGCAATCGGCATGCGCACCTTTCGCCCAGCGCGCACTCAGGCGCGGTAAAGGGGCGCAGCGGTTCTGGTTGAGCACTCCGCTCTCCATGTAAGAGCTCACAGCGCAGAAGATGCGAACACCCGTCTCGTGCACGCATGAAAAAAGGCCCCGCACAGGGCAGGGCCTCGGTGAGCCGGCGTGGCGCCGGTTATGATGCGAGCAAAACGCTACTCGGCAGCAGCCTCGGTCTCAACAGCCTCGGCAACCTCGGTGGTGTCCTCAGCGGTGGCAGCCTCCTCGGCAACCTCCTCCGGGGTAACACCCACGAGCACGGTCACCACAGCGCGGATGTCACGATACAGCGAAATCGTGACCTCGTGCGTACCGGCAACCTTGATGGGCTTACCAAGCTCAACGCGCTTGCGGTCAATCTCAACGTCAAGCTGAGCCTTGATCGCGTCGGCGATGTTGGCAGCGGTCACCGAACCAAAGAGGATGCCCTCGTCGCCAACCTTGGCGTCGACAACAACATGCTTGCCCTCGAGCGTCTCCTTGAGCGCGTTGGCGTCGGCGATACGCACAGCCTCGCGCTTCTCGATGTTGTGGCGGCGCTCCTCGAGCTGCTTCAGGTTGCCCTTGGTTGCCGCAACGGCGAGCTTCTTCGGGAAGAGGTAGTTCTCGGCGTAGCCCTGAGCAACGTCTACGACGTCGCCTTCGCCACCCTTGCCCTTGATCTCACCAAGAAGAACGACTTTCATGAGATCTCCTTCGTCACACGCCGCGAATGCGGCGCATTGATTACGTGTGTGCCTGGGGACGAGCGCCTTCTCGCGGCAAATGCCGGAAGTTGGCCCACACGTCCACGAGGCCGACGATGCTCAGGATGAAAAACATCGTCTCAATCCAGACAGCGAACAGTAAAACCAGTGTGCGCGTAAAGCATCCCATCCGATGCTGCTCAAGCTTGGCGAGCAAAACGCCAAAGCCCTGCAGCATGAAGATGAAGCGAACGCTCAGAAGCACCGTGAGCGAACAGGTAAGCACCACGCTGGCATACGGGATGTTGGCCATGGAAGCACCACATCCCACGATGCTAAGCGCAAGCGCACCTACCGACCACAGCGGCGCATCAAACGCCGCAATGCGCACCGGACCCGTGCCGCCACGCGTAGCAACGATGCGTGCGCCAGAGGCGGCGAAGAGCGTGTTTGCCATCGCGCTCAACACGTAAACCATCGGCCACAAATGCATCACGATGGGTTCGAGCGTGGCAACAAGCACAGTTGCATCTATACCGGTGCCAGCAGAGGCCTCGATGGTCTCCATCAGCATCCCGTGCATAACCGTGACGATATTCGAACCTTGAAGTGCGACGCTTGTGGCGTCGACACCAAGACCCAGCACGGTCATGGCCGCAATGAGCGTTGACGTCGCCGTCACCCCTGCACGATGAACGTGCATGAGCGTAGCGATACCCAGCGCCGAGACGGTTGCCGGGATTGCCACGAAGGCGGAGAGGGGCTGCTGCATCATGCCGATGCCCACAAGCCCCACCACAGCCATACACGTGGCGATGACAAGACCCGAGACCCAACTGCCCGAACGATCGAGCAGCATGCGCACAACCGCGCCGAGCAGCAACGTTCCCAGAAGCGGATTCCACGACTGGATAGCCACACTGAGAGCGATGCCTAGACACAGAAGCACCTGCTCCCACGGACGACCGGAAAAATCCGGCCGACGCGCGAGGCTCTGGTTATCGGTGTCGCGCTCGAACGGGGTCATCTGTTCTTACGCCGTCTGTTAGCCGCGGTCGCGGCCGCCGCGGGAGGAAACCACGGGGACGGTGTACGGCAGAAGGGCCATCTCGCGGGCGCGCTTGATGGCGTTAGCGATGTCATGCTGGTGCTGCGTGCAAGCGCCAGTGACGCGACGCGGCTTGATCTTGCCACGGTCGGTCATGTACTTACGGAGGAGCTGAGTATCCTTGTAGTCGATATACTCGGTGTTCTCCTTGCAGAACTGGCAGTACTTACGACGCGGCTGACGTGCTGAATAATCATTAGCCATGTCAAAATACCTTTCTTTTGGCGAGGGGGCAGGTACCTCCCCGCCCTCACTAAAAACCGACTATCCCTAGAACGGGATGTCCTCATCGTAGACGTCCACTGCGGGCGGAGCCTGCAGGGGCGCCGCAGGTTGAGCCTGAGCCTGTGGAGCATACGACCGCGGCGCCGGTGCGGGCGCATAGCCGCCGTCAGGACCCTGTGCCCCGCGCGACATGAACTCGATCTCATCAACGATGACCTCGAGCTTGCTGCGGCGCTGGCCGTCGCGCTCCCAGGAGCTGTAGCGCAGCTTCCCCTCGATCGCGACCTTCGAGCCCTTCTGGAGGTAACGACTCACGGCCTCGGCGCGCGTGCCGAACATGGTGCAGTCGACGAAGTTGGGATAGTCCTCCCAGTCGCCGGTCTGCGGGTTCTTGCGGCGGTCGTTGACCGCCACGCCGAACGAGAGCACCTGGGTGCCGCCCGCCGTCATGCGCAGCTCGGGATCGCGCGTGAGATTGCCGGAGATGTTCACTCGGTTGATGCTCATGTGGCTCACTGCCTCTCAAACCTACGGGCACAATGCCCTGGGCGCATAGCGCCCCTTCCTTGCGCTCTTACTCCTTGTCGTCGCGACGGACGATCATGTGACGCTTCACCGCATCGGTAATGCGGAGAACGCGGTCCAGCTCGGAGATCTGGGCGGGGTCTGCATGGAAGTTGATGAGGGTGTAGTCACCTTCAGTGAGACCGTCGATCTCGTAGGCGAGCTTACGCTTACCCCACTCGTCGACGTTGTCGACCTTGCCAGCACCCTCGGCGATCGTGGTGTCGATGCGCTTCATAACAGCGAGACGAGTCTCGGGGTCGAGTGCCGGGTTGACAAAAAACAGCAGTTCATAGGCCTTCATGTGGTCACCTCCTCTGGGCATAAGGCTCCGGGTCGTGAAGGTGCGCCCGAAGCAGGAAAGGACTCAGCAACTATACCTGCTTGCGCGCGTTTTCTCAAGAACAGCCTGATGAACCATCATGAGCTCAACACAAGCTCAAAAGATTGGGGCTCATATGGCAACGGATGAGCCTCATGCCCTCCCATCTCCGCCGCTGGATGACCGTCGATAGAGCCATTGTCGCAGGTGCGCCTGCACAGCCTTTATTGATATGGCCACGCCATGTTCCCAAATGCTTCTTCTGCGTGACGCGTCAAACACACCCGCGCTGATAGACCCGCCATACAAAAACGGGCGGTTGCCGGAATACCAGCAACCGCCCGTCTTGATTTCATCGCTTTTCCACAGACACCACATCACGCAAACGGTATGTGACGGCATGGCCGGAAAGAGTTGGCTCCCCCTAATGACGCTCCACCGGATCGTCCGAAGACGCAGGCTCCCCGTGCCCTGCATCCTCATGGCCAGAAGAAGTATCTCCAGGCACAACGGGCGTAGCAGGCGCCTCGGGAACATCGGGCGTCTCCTCGGCATCAGGCGCCTCAGCCTTAGGGGCGGCATCAGAGTTCTGCCCCGAAGGTGCATCGTGCGGCGCCACCGTCTCCACCGGGGCCACCGGTGTCTGGGGAGTGGCACTCCAGGTGTTGCTGTTGACGTGGTTGCCGTGCGGAACATCGTCTGGCAGAGGATCGGATGACACACCCCAGCGATTGACATCAAAGTGGCTGAACCACTGGCCCGTCACGTTGATGGTGATCATCTGCAGGCCAATGGCAATCATCTGGCTCACCAGCGCAAACGCAATGATCACAAGCAGGATAAGCAGAAGCCACGCAGGGCTGGACGAGAAGAAACCGTGCAGCACCCCCGCGATAACGCCCTCAACGCTGCCGGTCAGAGCGTGGCCGTATTGCGCCCCCACACTCAGCGCGGGCAAAACGCTCAACACGCTACCCGTTAGCACCAACGCCGATACAATCATGGTCACCACACTCAAGGCCAAGCTGATAGCCGCCGAAATGATGAGGGCAAGGTAGGTGCGCAAAAAGCCGCGCACGTCGCGCCCGATCATCTCAAACAAACGGTCGATGCGCCAACCGGCCGCAAAACCGTCGTAGAGCGTTGCGCGCATCATGGCCGCCTGGATAAATGCTGTCACCAGCAAACCAAGCGCGGCACCCACCAGGCCAACGCTGGAGTAATTGATCCCGTCGTGTACAAAAATATCAACACCTAGGTTGTATGAGGATGAAAGCATGAGCTCGATCGAACCCAAGCTGATGATGCTCACCGCAACGCCGGCTACAATCGCCATGGAGAGGTACACCAACAACGACCAAGCTCCCGTGCCGAGCACCTTTCCGATATTGACGCCTTGGCGCTTGGGCGAGGCATCGAGACCCCATGCGGTAAGCCGTGCCCACTCGTAGGAATATCCTAAAACGGCAATCTGGCCAAGAATAGGAATCCAGCCTACAAGCGCCAAGATGATGATGGGTTTATACCAGCCGGGCTCGCGTGTCATCTGCTTCCATGACGAAACAAAACCCCATTGTTGCATCGAAATCGACCCTTCCTCATGCTATCTAAACCAAGGCGAGAACGCCTAACGGTGTGGTGCGCGGACAAAGCTGCCTTGTGGCGCCCAACACAATAACCTGTTCATCAAATACCATGCCCCCGTTGCGGCGGTAATACGGCTGCGCCACCAAAAGCGCATCCGCATCGCCCCGATGGGCGCATTCGCACACAAGCGCATCACCCGATGCACCGTCGCTGTGCACCACACCATCATAAATGAGGGCATACCCTGCCGGAAGCTCACGCGCCAACAATGCCTCAACCGATTGCATCACCTCATGCGGGCTTGCACCAGGGTGATCGGCCACATCAATACCTTCCGAGCCAAGAAGCACCGTGAAGGGAATGAGCGGAGAGCAAGCATCCTTAAGCCGCCGCGCTTCTGCAAAGGCATACCACACCGCTCGAGATAGACCATCGGTGCCCAGCAGCGCAGCAAGCTCGCGCCACGTCATATCTCCCTGCAGGCCATTGCTGCCGCCGCTCTGCTGAGACGCACATACCGGTCTGTACATAATGCCCCCTAACGTCACCTTTGAGTGTAGGGCGCAAAATGCGCGCCGCCCAGGCTCACCACCAAGACTTAAGCGGCCCTTCCCCAGACCATAAGCAGTTATTAAGAAAGCTCTGAAACGCCGGGCGGGGCGGCGAAATCTAAGCTGGCAGATCAAACTTCCGCGCCTGCTGTGAGATTCGTCAAAAATCGCGGTTGCAATGTAGACAAGATACGGTACAATTTCCAATGCACTTTACGGAGAGTTGTCCGAGTGGCCGAAGGAGCACGATTGGAAATCGTGTAGGCGCCAAAAGCGTCTCCAGGGTTCAAATCCCTGACTCTCCGCCAGTTGCTTTTCTCGCGACGCGCTTGCCTCAAGGCGGCGCGTCGTTTCACCCCATGCGGAGGGGTGGCAGAGTGGTTGAATGCGGCGGTCTCGAAAACCGTTTATCCGGTAACCCCGGGTACGAGGGTTCGAATCCCTCCTCCTCCGCCAGCTTCTTAATTCCTTTCAACAACCTCACTAGATGAGATGCCCTGTGCGTGGCCCTATTCCGCGCACGCGCGGGTCCGTACTCCCCCTTGCGCATGTTCCAGAATACACAACGCTTATTGCTAGTTTATATAGATTTATAGACATATTTCTATCCTTATGCCACATATTCTATTGATATTCTCCGGTTTTTACACCGCTGAGCTGGGAAAATGCAATATCCTGGATACTATGGAGCCAAGAAAACAAGCTTCACAGGGATGAAGGTACCGCCCGCATCTTGGATGCATCCCAAGGAGGTAGCCCATGCTTGACGACTATCGCAAGGCGCGCAAACGTGCACTCAAGGAGCTGCAACGTGATGTCTCCGCAGGCCACTATCCCTACCCTCCCGCGCTGGACGATATCCTTAAAGGCGAGGGGTCGCAGGGCGAGATTCCCCTTGGCCTTGCCGAGATTGATCTTTCACTCATCGCGGGCACGCGCACGCGCGGGCGGCAAAACACCTTCTCGCGCAACTTTATGCCCCTGCCAGAACCTAACTCGGAGTTTGCCGGCAAGTGGAGCGCGCTCATTGACTCCCAGCGCGAAGAGGGCATTCGCGAGCCCATTGTGGTGTACGAGTTTCTGCAGCGGTTCTATGTTCAGGAAGGCAACAAGCGCGTCTCGGTGAGCCGCTACCTCGACGCTCCGAGCATCCTTGCCAAAATCACGCGCGTGATACCCATGCCCTCCGATCACAAGGCGGTGCGCATCTACCGTGAGTTCACTGACTTCTATAACGTTGCCCCCATCTATGGAATCATCTTTGGCGAAGAGGGTGGCTACCTCAAACTCGCGGCCGCTGTAGGCCAAGACCTTGAGCATCCCTGGCCCGAGGATGCAGTGAAAACCCTGCGCAGCGCCTTTTTCTTGTTTGCAAGCGCCTGGCGCATGCAGGGCGGCAATGAGCTTGATATGGAGATAGGCGACGCCTTCCTTATCTATCTCAAAATCTACGGCCTTGATGACGCGGCGAACGCAAGCCAGCGTACCGTGGACGACATGGTGCGCCGCATCTGGACAGAGTTTATCGTTTCTTCCAAGCCAGATGCCATCGCCTATGTAGAGACACCCGCAAAGTGGGGCAACGGGCGCATCATCCCCGAGATCAAGCATCTTTACCAGGGAACTATGCTCGCCAAGCCGCTCTGCGTTGCCTTCATCTACGAAAGTAGCCCCCTCGAATCGGGCTGGGAGAAGCTCCACGACGCTGGCCGCCACGAGCTCGAGCTGCGCCTAGGCCCCATGGTGAAAACCATCACGTACACGCATTGCAAAAGTGATGCCGCCTTCGACCGCGCCGTCGAAGACGCCGTTGCCCATGACGCCGACCTCGTTGTGACAGTACACCCCACACAAATGACGCAGGCACTCCGCGCGGCGGTCACACACCCCTCGGTGCAGGTGATCAACTGCTCGGTAAGTCTCTCACACAGCGCGGTGCGCACCTTCTACGGACGCATGTACGAACCAAAATACCTGCTGGGCGCCCTTGCGGCAAGCATGGCCAAGAATCACAAAGTGGGCTATGTTGCCGAGACTCCCATCTTCAGCACGGTCTCCGAAATCAACGCCTTCGCCATTGGCGCCCAGATGGTTGACCCCTATGTCACCGTGTTCCTCAAATGGTTCTCCGCCAAAGACTACGACTGGCGGCGCGAGCTTGCCGAGGAGGATGTTCGCATCATTTCGGGCCACGACTATCCCAATCCCCAGGACGAGCACGAGCCCTGGGGAGTCTACCGCGTAGAGGAGAATGGTGCCTTCACGCATCTCGCTGCACCCGTTTGGCACTGGGGCCGCTATTACGAGCTCATCGCGCAATCCATTCGCAGCGATTCGTGGAGCCGGGAGACTGAAGGGCGTCGCGACCGCGCCCTCAACTACTGGTGGGGCATGTCGGCCGGCATCTTGGACACGGCGGTCTCCCCAGCGGTACCGCGCGGCCAGCGCACGCTCGTGGAAATCATCCGCCAACCGCTGCTTTCGCACCGCGTTGAACCGTTTGCCGGGGCCCTGGTAAGCCAAAGCGGACCGGTTCAATCGGCCGACGCCGGGCGCCTTTCGAGCGAAGAGATTGTGCGCATGAACTGGCTCAACGAAAACGTGATGGGGCGCCTGCCTGAGCAGCGCGAGCTCTCGCAAGACGGACTCAAAAAAGTTGAGGTGGCTGGCGTGATTCCACTCGACCCCCACACCCTTGCCCGCACCGAGGCTAGCTCATGAGAATCCTTGCTATTTCAGATGTTGAGGAGGAGTGGCTCACCGTCTACTACGATGCGGAGCGTATGCGCGGGGTGGACCTCATCATCTCGTGCGGCGACTTGCCCGCAAGCTATCTGGAGCACATCGTGACCCTCTCGAATGTGCCCTTGGCATATGTGCCGGGAAACCATGACACCGCGTATCGCCAGCATGCGCCCGAGGGTTGTGTCCCCCTCGACGGAGCCGTGCGCTCGTTCCGCGGCCTCAACATTATGGGAATCGGCGGGTCGGTGCGCTACAACGAGCGCGTATACGGCTTCACTGAGCAGGAGATGCGTTGGCGCGCGATGAGCATGGGGGCGGTGGGGGCCTCGATGGGTGGCGTCGACATTCTGGTCACGCACGCGCCGGTGGCGGGATACGGCGATATGGAAGACCTTCCCCATCGTGGCTTTGCAGCATTTGAGACCCTGCTCAACCACCTTAAGCCGCGCTATCTTGTGCACGGGCATATACATATGTCATACGCACGCGTGAAGCGCGTGCGCACGCACCCAAGCGGCACCACGCTCGTCAACGCCTGCGGACACACCTGGATCGACATCCCCGACGAAACAATCGACCCCACGCGGCATCGCGGGTTTTTGCGGCCAAGTCCCTTATAACAGATGCCTCGGCAGACCGATGTGAGACGCTTGCCATCCATCCCCCTTCGCGCGAGCACGGGTGCGCCCGGAGGGAACAAGCGCCCCGCATCGGCCTGTCGGGGCGAATATGCAGGCGAGACGTTGAGGCAGCATCTCGCCTACACGTATAACCAACTACAAAGCGCCCAAGCACACGGCACCGGTCTGGCGAATGCCTGTGCGATAGACGTTCTCGCGGCCAAAATAGGTTGCCATGAAGTCAACGTAGTCCGCGGTCTTATCCTTGGGCACCGCGCACATGATGACGCCCGCAAAGCCGCCGCCGTGCAGGCGGCATACGCCTGCGCCCGCCTGCTTGAGGAAGTGCTGGGTGAGCGCAAGCGCCAGCGGGATCGACTGCTCCTTGGGATCTGACGCCACATAGGCGTTTTGCAAAAGCTCCCAGGAAGAGGTGCCCGAAGCCTCGATCATCCTGAGCACACAGGCCTTATCGCCCTGCTCGAGTGCCTGGACAGCGATATCCACACGGTCGCACTCCTCAAAGTAGTGCAGTGCACGCAGGATTGCGCGGTCATTACCCAGCTTGGTGCGGATGGCGCCCAGATTTTGCAGGAGCGCGTCCTTTGTGGTTTCCGAGAGTGTCGTGGCTCCCAGCTCGGCCGCCACAGCACGCATCTCACCCGGCACCGAGGAATACTCGGCCGAAAGATCAGCGTGGCCCTTGCCCGTGTTGACAATCACCAAATCCAGGTCCAGGGCATCGTAGGAGAAGTCCACCTTGCGGTAGCTCACGCCGTCTGAGAAATCGAGGAGGATCGTACCGCCCACCGCGCAGGCCATCTGATCCATAAGTCCCGAAGCCTTATCCCAGAAGTGATTCTCGGCGAACTGACCAATGCGCGCATATTCAGCGCACGAAATGGCATCGCTGTTAAAAAGATGGTCGATGATGGAGCACACGAGCATCTCAAACGATGCAGAGGAGCTCACACCTGCTGAAGGAATAACCTCGGAGGAAACAACGGCGTTAAAGCCGCCTACCTCGTAGCCCATGTCGCGCGCGGCAACCACCATGCCGGCAACCAGCGAACGTGTGCCCTGGCAATGCGGGGTCTCGGCCACCGTGGCAAGGTCGATATCGATAGCGTCTGGATAACCCTCGCTCACAATGTGGACGTGACCGTCGTCGCTCTTTGCGGCAGCAGCGATGGTGTCCATCGTGATGCTTGCGGCCAAAATCCTGCCGCCATTGTGATCGGTATGGTTACCGATAATCTCGGTACGGCCAGGCGCCGAGAAAAACTCCACCTCATCTGCGCCATAAAGCTCGGTGTACCAGGCCTTAAGATGTTGAAGCCGTGCGGCAGCCTCGTCGGCCGCCGGCCCATATACCAACGGAAGCATCATGTTTGATGCCATGTCCTCCATGTTGTCCTCCTTATATCACTGCACGCTGTCGATAAACCGCGCGAATGCACGCCGACCCTCCAGGTTGTCTGCAAACACGGCGCAATCCTCAAGTACCTGGGCAAACACCTGGCCAATCTCCTCCTGAATGACGTGCGAGAGCTGCTCAACCTCGTCCTCATCAAGGTCGGCCACATGCTCCGGCTTATACTGGGGATGCCGCTCGAGCACCTCGGCGCACCACGGCGCATGCTTGGAAATCTCGGGTATCTGAGCCGGATCTTCGCCCGTCAGGATGGCACGCTCGAGCCGCTGCATTTCACCCAGCAAACGCGCGGGTAGCACGGCCAGGCCCATGACCTCGATGAGGCCGATGTTTTCCTTCTTGATGTGGTGCAGCTCTTCATGCGGATGGAAGATGCCCAAGGGGTGCTCGTCGGTAGTGCGGTTGTTGCGCAGCACCAGGTCGAGCTCGTAGCGCTTGCCACGGCGGCGGGCGATGGGCGTGATGGTGTTATGCGGCACGCCATCGGTCTCGGCAAGCACACCCACAGAAGGATCGCTGTACGTGCGCCATGCAGCCAGGATTTTATCGGCGAGCTTTACCAGGGGCGTTGGCTTCGCGGCGTTCAGGCGGATGACCGACATCGGCCAGTTCACAATACCCGCTTCCACCTCTTCAAATCCCGAAAAGACCACGCGCTCGCGCAGCGATGCGCGCTCCATGGGGAAGGTGTGCCGGCCGCCCTGATAGTGTTCATGGGTGAGGATAGATCCGCCCACGATAGGCAGGTCCGCGTTGGAACCCAACATGTAGTGCGGGAACTGGTCCACAAAATCGAGCAGGCGCACAAAGGTGGTGCGGTCGATCTTCATGGGCACGTGGTGCTCCGAGAGCACGATGCAATGCTCGTTGTAATACACGTAGGGGCTGTACTGCAAATACCAGCGCTCACCACCCGCCAGGCGCAGCGGCATAAGGCGGATAGTCTCGCGCGCAGGGTGATCAAGGCGGCCGGCATACCCTTCATTTTCGCGACAAAGCTGACAGCGCGGATACAGGTCGGTGTCACCCTTTTTCTCAAGCGCCGCGGCGATGGCTTTGGGATCTTTTTCGGGCTTGGAAAGGTTGATGGTGATCTCGAGGTTGCCGTAGCGGGTGTTCACCGTCCACTTGCGGTCGCGCGCAATGCGGTAGCTGCGGATATAGTCAGAATCGAGCGAGAGCTTGTAGAGATAATCTGTTGCGCGCGCAGGCGAGGTGCGCAGGCGCTCGCGAAACTCACGCACCACGTCGCTCGGGCGCGGAGTCACCACACCCATGAGGCGCGTGTCGAGCAGATCACGACTGGCAATGCCGCCATCAATGACACCGCGCGCGGTCGCGTCATCAAGAAGTGCCCCCAGAATCTCTTCGAGGGGCGGCTTCTCGGCATGCGCCATGAAATGCCCCACTTCCTGCTTGGGCACATACGAGCCGCTTGGCTCGTAGCGCAACGCATCAAACATGCCGTTTGCTGCGTAGGTGACATCGCTCTTGCCAATGAGTCCGCGCTCGAGGGCGTAGGCAACAAGCGCCGTGACACCCCGCTCGGTTGCCGTCAACGATTCTTGGCCCATGTCGACTCCCTCCCCATCGCCAACCTGACGATGATTGGTGGCCAAAATATATCAGAATTGAGCTATCACCCTGTTTCTGCAAAACCAGCGCACGCAGGCGCGCACAAGCAAGCGGCACAGAGAATCCCTCAAGTGGCCTTGCGTCTTGTTATACTCCATAACAAGGCAAATACCTTGGAAAATTCTGTGAACGGCCCTTTGTATGTCATCAAACACACGAAACGGCAACACATGAGAAACATGCGTGCGCACGTTCCATCCCATAAGTATCATAGGCCATATAAATATGGATTTATGCGTTGTCATACGAAGAAGTTAGAAGTGGACGGCAGAGACGGTTTTGGCCATGATTCTATATACGGCGACCACACCGCTCGCAGCTTTGCAAGCACGGAACCACGGAAGGGAGACGCAATGCTCGACATTAATCGCGACTGGTGGAAACAAGCTGTGGTGTATCAGGTCTATCCGCGCAGCTTCAGCGATGCAAACGGCGATGGCCTAGGCGACCTCGCCGGCGTTACCGCCAACATCCCCTACCTCAAAGCGTTGGGTGTAGATGCTCTATGGCTCTCGCCTTTTTATCCGTCGCCGCTGGTAGACGGGGGCTATGACGTGGCCGATTACTGCAATGTTGACCCGCGCCTGGGAACACTCGATGACTTTGACCGCATGTGCACGGCGGCACACGAGGCGGGCATCAAGGTGATTGTGGACATCGTGCCCAATCACACCTCGACCGAACATCCCTGGTTCAAGGAGGCACTTGCCGCAGAACCAGGCAGCGCCGAGCGTGACCGCTACATCTTCCGTCCGGGCCGCGGCGATGCGGGAGAACTCCCTCCCAACGGCTGGCAGTCCACCTTTGGCGGCTCAGCATGGGAACCTGCGGGTGACGGCACGTGGTACCTGCATCTCTTTGCTGTGGAGCAGGCCGACCTCAATTGGAAGAACCTCGAGGTACGCGCCGAGTTTGAGCGTACCATTCGCTTTTGGTGCGACCGTGGTGCCGACGGATTCCGCGTGGATGTAGCCCATGCCCTCATGAAAGACCTCGACACCCGCCCGCTTGAGGAATGGCCCGACAACCCCGCAGGTGCCGAGCCCGATGGCAGCGATCCTTTGTGGGATCGCCCCGAAGTGCACGAGATCTATCGTTCGTGGCGCAGCATCTTCAACGAGTACGAGCCTCCGCGCTTTGCCGTGGCCGAGGCTTGGGTGGTTCCCGAGCACCAATGGATGTACGCCTCGACCGACGAGCTTGGTCAGGTGTTCAACTTCGAGCTTTCCAAGGCAGCGTGGTGTGCAGAAGATTTCCGCCGCGCGCTTGAAGAGGGGCTCGATGCGGCAAAACGCTCCGGTTCCACCACCACCTGGGTGCTCTCAAACCATGACCTGCCGCGCCACACCACCCGCTTTGGCCTGCCCCAAGTTCCCGCGCGTACCCAGCATCAACTGGTGACCGACTGGCTGCTGCGTGATGGCTCCACGTATGTGGAAGACCGCGCCCTGGGAACCCGCCGTGCCCGCGCCGCCATTCTTTTGGAGCTCGCGCTCCCCGGCTCCATCTATATCTATCAGGGCGAAGAGCTGGGTCTTTTTGAGGTGGCGGACATCCCCTGGGATCAGCTGGAAGATCCCCAGGCACGCATGACCAACCACGGCGTTGCCATCAAGGGCCGCGATGGATGCCGTGTACCCCTTCCCTGGAAGGCCAACGACCCCACGGGTGCCTTTGGCTTCTCCGCCACAACAGAACACGCCGCACCGCATCTGCCTCAACCTGCATGGTTCAAAGATCTGGCCGTTGATGTGGAGGAACAAGATCCCACCTCCATGCTCAATCTTTACCGTATAGCACTGAAGGTACGGGCTGAGCTGCTCAAACCCCTTGGCGACACCTCGCTTACCTGGAGTACCGGCTATTCCGACCAGGTGATTTGCTACATGCGTCCGGCAACCTCGGGCCGCACCCTCACCTGCATCACCAACTTTAGCGCCACCGCGGTGCCGCTGCCCGAAGGGGAGGTTGTGCTCTCCTCCGTTCCGGTGAAGGAAAACATGCTGCCCGGTGACGCCACCGCGTGGGTTGTGTGCTAGAAGCTTCTGCCGCCAGCGGGAAGCGGCTTCTTGCGCAGGCGCCCTCGCAGCCCAACCCGCATAAACGCCAGCAGCCCGGCCATCCTAAGGTGACCGGGCTGCGTCATGCATAAGCTTTGCCTCGCAAAGTTACTCGTCAATACGCTCGAAGCGATACATGCGGCTTGCGTACGGCGCGCACGAAACCGGAAGCGGCAGGCCTGAATCCATGAGCGCGTCTGCGCAGTACTCACGGCCCGAGATAATCTCGCGATAGCGGGCGCCCGACGTGAGTCCGCGCGGCATCACGTACTCAGCCTCGCCGTATCCCTCGACCTTCATAACAATCGCACACACCAGCGCGTGAGATGCATCTTCCGAGACATACTCCCAGGAATAGATGTCATCCCTGGGCGAGGTGAGACGGTAGAGCAGGCCTTCACGCACCAGCGGCTCAATCTCGCGGTAGAACTCAATCTGGTCCTTGATGATCTCGCATGCGCGCGGCGGGAGCTCCATGAGGTCCAGCTCATAGCCAAAGCCACCACCGGCCATGGCCACCATGCCACGGGCAGTAAGCGGCACGTCACGGCCGTTAATCTCGTTCGGGCAGGCCGAGACATGCGCACCCATGGTAGAGGCCGGGTAGCAGAACGACGTTCCGTACTGAATGGTCATGCGGTTATCGGCGTCGGTGTTGTCGCTCGTCCAAATCTGCGGTGTGTAGTACATCATGCCGGCATCAAAGCGGCCACCGCCTGCCGAGCATCCCTCAAAGAGCACGTTGGGGTAGCGCTCAACCAGGCGCTCAAGCAGCTCGTACAAGCCCAGCATGTAATCGTAGAGCACACGGCCCTGGTCGCTCGCGGCGTGCGAATACACGTCAATGATGCTGCGGTTGTAGTCCCACTTCACATACTCGATATTCGCTTGATCGAGGATGGCGGAGAGCTGCTGGAAGAGATTCTCGCGCACATCGGCGCGCGAAAGGTCGAGCACCAGCTGGTCACGACCGAGCACAGGCTCCTTGCCGGGCACCGCAAGCGCCCAGTCGGGGTGCGCACGATAAAGGTCGCTGTCCTCCGAGACCATCTCGGGCTCCACCCAGATGCCAAACTTCAAACCAAGCGCATTCACGCGGTCAACGAGCTCGGCGAGGGTGCCACCAAGCTTCTCGGTATTCACCGTCCAGTCGCCCAGCGCGCGGAAATCGTCGCAACGATTTCCAAACCAACCGTCGTCCATCACGAGCATGTCGATGCCCAGCTCGGCACCCTTCTCGGCAAGGCGCACGAGCGAATCGCCCGTGAAATCAAAGTAGGCCGCCTCCCAGCTGTTCAGAAGAATGGGACGCGGGCGATCACGCCACACACCGCGGCACACATGCTTGCGAATGCAGCGATGCATGTTGTGCGAAATGCGCTCGACGCCCTTATTGGAGTAGGTGAGAATAACCTCGGGCGCCACCAGGCTCTCGCCCGGCTCAAGCGGATAGGAGAATTCACTATCTGAGAGGCCCATCCGCAGACGTGTCTGATCAAACTGGTCGCGCTCAACCTCGGCCAAGAAGTTTCCACTGTACACAAAGGTCATCGACCAGCAGCGACCATGCGTCTCGGTGGCATCGTGATCGAGAAGGATCATGGCCGGACTGTACTGGTTGGACGACATGCCGCGGCGACTACCCACCGAGAACGACCCGTTCCCCACAGGATGGCGATCGGGACGGCGTTCCATGGCGTGACGGCCGTTGAAGCTCATCACATCGTAGTTGCCATGAATGAAGTCGAGGCAAGCAGTCTCGGCACGCTCGACCGTAAGGCGCGCGTTGCCCTCGTTCTTGATAATGGCCGCACGCGTGATGATGTCAATTTTGGGAAGCACGCCATACAGCAGCTCCACCTCAAGCCCCAGACGCGGGTCAGCCAAGGTGATGGAGAGCGTCTCCGCCTCATCATCGTCGGCCGAGGCATATACCGCCGGAAGTCCCGGCAGGCCATACTTGCCCTGTTTAATCTCGTAGCGCACATAGCGCAGGTCGCATCCAAACGTGCCCTGGGCATCGCGCACCTCAAACGAAACCGCGCGCATATCACCCGTACCGCGGAAAGGATACTCCTGCGGCAGCACGTCGAGCGAGTAGGTTCGATCGTGCACATCGTGCGGGCATGCGCACATGCCGCTGCGATCGGCAAAGGTCAAGAGATAGTCCATACAACCTTCGGTGCGCGTGCCGTAATACAGGTGCAGCAGATACCCAAAGCGGTCAACCTGCATCTGATACGTTGAGTTTGCAGTGTGGATGCTGAATGTCTTCGTGCTGGCATCATAAACTAGCGGCATGATTCCTCAGACTTTCTCGAATAACCACCGGGACATCAAATTTGCTTGTTACGGCTGATAAAATCCCATGCCCGAGCTCTCAAAACCCGGGCATGGGAAAAACTGCGCCAGTATAACCGCGTTACCTGTGCGTATGGGCTACGGTTCGCGAGGAGCTCGCGTAACCACAACTACTTCACAGCGCCGTTGGTGACGCCACCGATGATCTGCTTCTGCGCCACGATGTAGAAGATAATCATGGGCAGCATGGCGAGCAGGTAGCTTGCAAAGGCCAGGTTGTAGTTGGTGGAGAACGCCGTCTGGAAGTTCATCTGCGCGAGCGGCAGGGTGTTCACGCCCTGGCCTCCCATGATAACAAGAGGGGTCATAACGTCGTTCCACACCGCAAGGCCGGTGATAACAGCAACGGTGGCATGCATGGGCTTCATGAGCGGGAAGATGATCTTCCAATATGTCTTCCATGTAGAGGCACCGTCCACGCGCGCCGCCTCTTCGAGCGCGATGGGGATGTTACGCAGATAGCCGGTGTAAAGCATCATGTTCATGGGCATGTAGAAGACCACATAGAGGATCATGACGCCCACCATGTTGTCCAGATGCATGATGGCGGTCTGCTTCACGAGCGGCATCATGAGGATCGCGAACGGCACGTACATACCGGCGATGATGAAGTAATACGACCACTTAAAGATGCGCTTGTGATCCATGTTGCGGCCGATGGCGTAAGCGGCAAGGCTGTGGATAAGAATGGACACGACCACCGCTACAACCGTGATGATGAGCGAGTTCATAAACGAGCGGAAGAAGTCGGTGACCTGAATGGCCTCGATAAAGTTGTCCAAGCTCCAAGTGCTGGGCAGCGACAGGATGCCGGCGATGTCGTTGGTCATCTCAGACGGATCTTTGAAGGCGATGACCACCGCCATGTAGAGCGGGAAGATGATGGTGATGAGGCCGATGATAAGCAGGATGGTGATAGGCCAATTGACCCGCTCTTTGACCTTTTTGGTGTTAGCCATTAGAGCTGCTCCTCCTTACTGTTCAAGAATTTGGTCTGCAGGATGGAGACCACGGCGATGAGGATGAAGAAGATCACCGCGTTGGCGCACTGGAAGCCAAACTGGCCGCCCGAGAGACCATTGTTGTAGATGAGGTAGGAGATGGACTCGGTAGACTGCGCAGGACCGCCGGAGGTCATAGCCACAATCTGATCGAAGACCATAAGCATGTCTTTCATCACGAGCACCATGTTGGTGGTAACGGAAGGCATGATGAGCGGCAGCGTGATGTAGCGGAACTTGTCCCAACCCACGGCGCCGTCGAGCGAACCGGCCTCATACACATCCTCGGGCACCGACGAAAGGCCCGTGATGTAGATGATTGTGGTCTGAGCGCAGGCCTGCCATACGAGCACCACCACGATGGCAACCCATGCCCAGTCGGGGCTTGCAAGGATAGACTCGGTACCCGTGAGCGCCGGAACGATGTAGGTGAAGAAGTAGCTAAACACGTAGCCAACCACCAGGCCGCCCAAGATGCGCGGTACGAAGTAAACACCACGGAGTGCGCTCTTGAAACGAATCTTGCTCGAAAGACCAATGGCGAGCATAAGCGAAATCACATTGGTGAGAACAGTCGCTACCACTGCCACCTTAAACGTGAACAAATAGGAGTTCAAAACGCGGGTGTCGGTGAACAAATCCAGGTAGTTTTGGAAACCAACAAGGTTGAAGGCGCCATATCCCTTGGAGTCGGTGAAACTGTAGAAAAAGCCCGTGACAAGCGGGAACGTGTTAAATGCGATGAAAAGCACAAGGACCGGGATGAGGATCGCAATGAAGGTCTTGTTGCGACCCGACCCAACCTTGGTAGCTGTACTTGCCATATCTCTTCCTCCTTACTGCTGGCTCTCGTATTCCTGGACCTTGCGAATGACGGAGCGGTTGTAGCGCTGCCAATCCTCATCCCACTTAGTGAGGAACGCGTCCACATCCTTGTTGATAAGCATCGTTTGCAGCTGAGCGTCGGCCGCCATGGAGGACTGATACGAGTGGTCGAGGTAGTCGAGCACCTTACCCTCGTCCAGGAAGGGCAGGATGTCGTCATAGAGCGGGTCGAGGGTGTAGTCGCCTTCGGTGCAGGGAATAGCACGCTGGTTATCGATGTAGGTCTGTACGTTCTCCTGCTCGTTCAAGAAGGCGATGACCTCGTAAACGGCATCCTTGTGATCGCAAGTCTCGGCAACACACCACTGCAGGTCAACACCAGACACCACAATGCGGTCATCGGGGTTCTCGGCGGAAGGCATGGCAAACAGACCAATGTTCATCTCGGGATTCACCGAGAGAATCTGCGGCACAGCGAACGAGCCGCATGGATACATGGCACTCTGGCCGCGGGCGAACGCGGTGCAGGCATCGTTGTAGGCGTAGGCAAAGGGACCAGGTTCCGCGTAATCGAGCAGCTGGAGCATACGCTCGGCGGGCTCGCGGTAATAGTCCGAGAACTTTGCCTTGCCGGAGTTGACCTGGCGCGCCAGATCGCTCGGCACCATGTTGATGGTGATGGAGTTCCAAGGCGAGAGGATCGTCCAAGTATCCAGGTATCCCAGATAAATGGGGTAGATATCGGGCGTCTCGGATTTGATCTGCTCAAAGAGGGCAATCATCTCGTCCCAGGTCTCGGGAACCGTCCAGCCATGCTCCTCGAACATATCCTTGTTGTAGAGCATGCCGGCGGCGTTGGCCACGTAGGGCACACCATAGATGCCATCCATGGGCACATAGGTGACGCTCTCCAAAATGTCCTGATAGGCCTCGCTCACCTTGTCCAGCGTGGGGCAATCCGAAACATTGGCCAAAATGGCGGAGTCTACAAAGTTGGCGTAGTCGGCATCGCCGCCGATACCGATGATATCGGGGTAATCCTCGCGCACGAAGCGCGTCTTCATGATGGTTACGGCATCTGCGGGGCTCGTGATGTTGAGGTAGATATCGTCGTGCGTGGAGTTGAACTCATCCATGAGCTGGTCAAAGATGCTCACGGCTTCCTGCTTGTAGCTTACGATTTCCACCTCAACCTTGCCGTCTGCACGTTCGGTGGTGCAGCCGGAGAACAGAAGCGATGCCGCTCCAGCCGCGCCGAGACCCAGAAGCGAGCGGCGCGTGATGGGCTTGTTCAGCATAATCCCCTCCTGTTAATGAACGATGGCGAGCTCGGTCTGCTTGTCGAACACGTGGATCTTATCCGCGTCGAAGGCAACCTTGATACGCGAGCCCGTGCGGACGGGATTCGTGGCCGAAATATGCGCAGAGATGGAGCCACCGTCCACATCACCGTAGATCATGGCTTCGGAGCCCAGCAGCTCGTACACGGTAACGTTGGCATCGATGGTCTCGGTGAGCGTCTTACCCTCGGCATACTCATGCTCTTCGATAACATCCTCGGGGCGGATGCCCAGCACCACAACCTTGCCCTTGTAAGCCTTGAGCGCGGCGGCCTTGGAATCGGGCACGGTGATGGTGTTCTTACCAAAGGTGAGCGTGACCTTGCCTGCTGCCTCGCCCACGGTGGCGTCGATGAAGTTCATCTGCGGAGAGCCAATAAAGCCAGCAACAAACAGGTTGCAGGGCTCGGCATACAGCTTGGCTGGGGTATCAACCTGCTGCATAACGCCATCTTTCATAACAACGATGCGCGTGCCGAGCGTCATGGCCTCGGTCTGGTCGTGCGTGACGTAGATGATGGTGGCGCCCAAGCGGTCATGCAGCTTGGAGATCTCGGCGCGCATCTGTACGCGGAGCTTTGCATCGAGGTTGGAGAGCGGCTCGTCCATGAGGAACACCTTGGGCTGGCGAGCGATGGCGCGGCCCATGGCAACACGCTGACGCTGACCGCCGGAAAGAGCGGACGGCTTGCGGTCGAGCAGCTTCTCAAGGTCGAGAATGCGTGCGGCCTCGTGAACCATCTTGTCGATCTCTTCCTGCGGAGCCTTGCGCAGGCGCATCGGGAAGGCCATGTTCTCGTACACGGTCATATGCGGATAGAGCGCGTAGTTCTGGAAGACCATGGCGATGTCGCGGTCCTTGGGTTCAACATCGTTCACCACACGACCATCGATCTTGAGCGTACCGGAGGTGATGTCCTCAAGACCAGCAACCATGCGCAGCGTGGTGGACTTGCCGCAACCGGAGGGGCCAACGAAGATGATGAACTCCTTGTCAGCAATCTCGAGGTTAAAGTCTTTGACGCCTTCGTACCCGTTTGGGTATGTCTTCCCAATGTGCTCGAGTGAAAGTCCTGCCATTTCACGACCCCTTCCTGCCTTACACAACCCCTGAGCACGGGTGTGCGGCACACTGTTTACAATGACTTCATTCTATGTTGTCATTTTGCGTACTAAATAACGTTTTATGGTATGTTCTATTCCGAATACCGTGTTTCTGCTGGTAAACAAGGTGACATAAGCATGAAGACCCTATGACGGGTTTCGCTAAACGGTATCTTTTCAACCAGCAACGGTAGAAATAAAACGATAAACATCAAGGTAATAGCGTTGCATTATAGTATCGCGGTGTAAGGTGGTATCTCGAAGCGAGTAAAAGGAGCAATTTTTATATATCAATATTTGCTCATTATTCCTTAATTTTATATCGATATTAATTTTATATATCGCTTTTTGATATATAAATAAGACGGCTCGGAAGGGGTAGCCATGAAGGTAACGAAGACCAGCGAACATCCGGCTAGCTCAACAACCAGCACAAGGAAGGCAACCGGCGGCACGGCTCAGGCGCATACGACCGCATCTGTTGAAGCCCCCCAACGCTCCACGCATACCGCGCGGTCGCAACATGCCCCAGCGGCGCCTACCCATAAGGCCAAATCCACAGCCAAAGCGACCCCCGAGCCAAGTGACGACGAACGCTACCTGATGCGCCTGGCACGCCATCACGATGAGCTTCGCTGGCTGTATATGGAGCTCTACGGCAACGACGACATGTTTGGCGAGCTCGTACAACAAATGAAGTGGTGGTATGACCAGCGCGACCCCGCGTTGAAAAAGCTCGACTGCGAGCGCGAGGAGAAAGGTGCCTGGTACCGCGATCGCACGATGCTTGGTATGCAGATGTATATCGATAACTTCGCGGGCACCATCAAGGGTGTTATCAAGCACCTCGACTATATCGAGCGCTGCCACGTGAACTACCTGCACCTTATGCCCTTCCTCGATACCCCGGCAGACAAGAGCCGCTCCGATGGCGGCTATGCCGTATCTGATTTCCGTCGGGTGAAGCCGGAGCTGGGCACTATGGACGATCTGGCAGAGCTCGCCCGCAAGTGCCACGAGCGCGGCATCAGCCTCTGTATGGACTTCGTGATGAATCACACCTCCGAGGACCATGAATGGGCCCGCCGGGCGCGCGCCGGCGAAGGCGAGTACATGAGCCGGTATTTCTTCTGCGACAACCAGGCCATCATCGACCAATACACCCGCGACGTTCCCCAGGTGTTCCCCACCACAGCACCCGGGCACTTTACGTACCTGCCCGAGCTGGGGCAGTCGGTCATGACGCAGTTCTATCCCTATCAGTGGGATCTAAACTACCGAAACCCGCGCGTCTTTAACGAGATGATGTACAACTTCCTCTTCTTGGCCAACCAAGGCATGGACATCATCCGTATTGACGCAGTGCCCTATATTTGGAAGCAGCTGGGCACCAACTGCCGCAACCTTCCACAGGTGCACACCATCGTACGCATGATGCGCATGATTGGCGAGATTGTGTGCCCGGGCATCGTGCTGCTCGGCGAGGTTGTTATGGCACCTGTGGAGGTGGTGCCCTACTTTGGCACCGTCGAGAAGCCCGAGTGCCATATGCTCTACAACGTGACCACTATGGCAACCACCTGGAACACCGTGGCGTGCCGCGATACGCGCCTGCTCCGCCGTCAGCTTGAGGCGATATGCAGCCTGCCGCGCGAGTACACGTTCCTTAACTACCTGCGTTGCCACGACGACATTGGCTGGGGCCTGGACTACGCCACCCTGTCTGAATGGGGCATGCGCGAGGTGCCGCACAAGCAGTACCTCAACGAGTACTTCCAAGGCTTCACGCCGGGAAGCGTGAGCCGCGGCGAGCTCTATAACGCCGACCCCGTCACCGGCGACGCCCGCTTCTGCGCCACCACCGCCTCAATGTGCGGCATCGAGGCAGCTGGCTTCGAGGGTAACGACGAGGCGATGGAGGTAGCCATTCGCAAAGACATCATGCTCCACGCCTACATGCTCACGCAGTCTGGGCTGCCCATTATCTACAGCGGTGACGAGATTGCCCAGGTAAACGACTACACCTATAAGGATGATCCTGAAAAAGCCGCCGATTCGCGCTACATCCACCGCGGCGTTTTTCCCTGGGCGCTCACCCAAAACATCGAGAAGCCCGGAACAGTCCAGCATGAGCTGTTCGGCGGACTAGACGCCCTTGAGCGCATCCGGCACGAGAACGCCATCTTTGATGGCGATGCGGAGATGTCCATCGGCGCGTATAGCGACCCCTCTATTTTGTGGATCAGCCGCCGCGCGAATGGACGCGAACTGCATGCGATCTTTAACTTTAGCGACAATCCGCGCACCGTGTGGATGCCCGAGGAAGACGCCTACACCAACCTTGTCACAGGTGAGACCAACCAGGTGAAGACCATCGATATCGCCGGGTGGGACTTCGTGTGGCTTGAGCACGAAAAGGGCGGCGCAGCCTAAGTGTGCACGATGAAGCCGGTGGCGGGACTGCATCGAGCACCGATGTACAACCGTCCACCGGCCCGTACCGCATTATGAGCGATTCCGATATATCCTATATACAAATAGGAGGTGCCCATGCCTGTTCACGATTTGCAGTTTGCCACGTTTTTAGGGGCAAACTATATCGACCTCATGCTCTTCCAGTACGGACGTGAGATGTGCGAGCCGGGCCATGCCTTTGGGCCGGCACAGCGCAGCCATTACCTGTTTCACTACATCATCTCGGGCAAGGGAACGCTGCTCGCCACCGACGACAGCGGTGAAAAACATCGTTTTGACCTGGGTGCCGGCGAAGGCTTTTTGATCTTTCCCGGTCAGATGAATATCTACTTTGCCGATATCGAAGACCCCTGGGAGTACACCTGGGTGGAGTTTGACGGCGCCGCGGTAAAACGTGCCATCAAGCAAACGGGCCTCACCACCTCTTCCCCGGTATATCGCTCTCAGAGCGCCGATTTGCATGCCGCCCTGGAGCGGGAGATGCGCTATCTCGTGGACCATCGCGAAGAGTCGGAGCTGCACCTTATGGCGCACGGCTACCTCTTTTTGGATAACCTCATACGCTCTATCGAGCCAGCGCCCGTGCCCGCAGCCAACAAGCTGCAAGACTTCTATATCAGCAAGGCTATCGCCTATATCGAGAACAACTACCAAAACGATATCACCGTGGAGGATATCGCCCGCCAGACCGGCCTTAACCGCAGCTACTTTGGCAAGATGTTCCGCAGCGCAGTCGATCGGTCGCCCCAGCAGTACCTCATCGCTTATCGTATGAACAAAGCCACCGAGCTGCTCAAACTAAGTGCCCTTTCGGTGGGCGAGGTAGGCAAGGCTGTGGGCTACCCCAACCAACTGCATTTCTCACGCGCGTTCAAAAACGTGTATGGCGTTTCGCCGCGCACGTGGCGCAAGGAGAATATGGGTGTCACCCCAACCGGCCTGCGGTAGCGTGCGTAACCCGAGTCTAAGCGCGGCGCCAGATGCAGTCGCCGCGCGAATGATGCGAAAAGAGCATGCACCTCGTATGTCAGACAGGTAAGATGGCATCGCATCGTTGTTGCGCCGCGGGCGCCTCAGCTAGAAAGGATGCCGATGCCTTGGACCCTAGTGGCGCCTGGCGCCGTGCTTGCATTCACCGCGCTCGGTCATACGAGCGAAGCGCCCGTGACGATCCCTTTGTGGATCGAACTTTTGGCTGTGGTAGTGGCATCAATCTCGGGCGCGCTTGCTGCACGCGAAGAAAAACTCGATCTGGTGGGAGCAATTTGCCTGGCGGTGGCATGCAGCCTGGGTGGCGGTTTGCTGCGCGACATGACGCTCCAGGTGGGCAACGTCTACATCTTGAACCAGGTCTATGCCCTGCCCACCGCCATCATCACCGCGGCGGTCACGTTTGTGGTACCCGCCCTTATCGAAAAACAAGACCGACTCATCGCCGTGCTCGACATCTTTGCTGTGGGACTCTACGCTGCCACCGGCGCAGACAAGGCGCTTGTATACGATTTTGAGCCCCTCATTGGGGTCATGATGGGCTTTTTGACCGGTGTAGGCGGCGGCATGCTGCGCGACATCTGTCTGGGACGTACGCCTTATATTTTCCAACGCAGCAATTTCTACGCAGTGGCTGCCATTGCGGGCGCCACAGCCTACGTGCTCCTGGCCGATGCCGGCGTGGACAAGATTCTGGCGATGGTGGTGTGTGTGAGCGTAACCATGGGCCTGCGGTTCATCTCGCTTCGCTACAACATCATGTCCCCCACCGAGGTAGACCTCTCTCGTGTAGCCTCGCATGTGGTGCCCGAGCGCCTCAGGCGCAGCGAGAGCGCAGGGAAGCCCCAGGTAGACCGCACGTCGCACACCGCACGTGAACTGGCCGACCGCCGTCGTCGCACCTTGGCGGATATCGAGCGGCGCCGCAACAACGAGGCGCAACGCCAGGGCCGCAAGGCTGCCCGTAAGGCCGCACGGCGCCTGCGCTGGCCCAAGCAGTAACGATAGCGAGCGGAACGAGCCGAGTCCTGTCAACTCATACCGGAAAACGGTGTCGCAACCGAAGACGGACGCGTATACCAAGAACTTTGAATAAAGAAACAGCAGGTCAAAGCGTTGCTTATATTCGGTGTGCCTCGCACATAGCGTTTCTCACACCGTTTTCCGGCATGGGTTGACAGAGGTACACGGCGGCGGCGCCTGCGAGGCCGTTTTTGTGACAGTGGGGGTGCGCCGCCGCGGCAGCGCACCCCCATCTGGGCACATAGTACCCGTAAGTTCCTAATTTCAAAGAACCGCCGTTATTTGTTGACGAGACCAGCCTTCACCGCGGCCTTCTTACGCGCGGTGGCATCGAGGATGCGCTTGCGCAGGCGGATGTTCTTGGGTGTAATCTCCACCAATTCGTCATCGGCAATGTACTCAAGCGCCTCTTCCAGCGAGAAGGTGCGCGGAGGGGTGAGCTGCACCGCAATGTCGGCCGTGGAGGAACGCTGGTTGCCCAGATTCTTGGTGCGCGCAATATTCACCACCATGTCACCCGGCTTGTTGCACTCGCCCACGAGCATGCCCTCGTAGCACTCGTCGCCCGGGCTCACAAAGAGCTGTCCGCGCTCCTGCAGGGTGCCCAGTGCGTAGGCCACCGCCTTCTCAGTGGTCATCGAGATCATGGCACCATTGTTGCGCACGCCCAGCTCGCCCGCGTAAGGACCATACTCCAGGAAGGTGTGGTAGAACACGCCCTCGCCATGCGTGACGTTAAGGATGCGGTTCTTGAGGCCCATGATGCCGCGGGTGGGAATGCGGAACTCAAGGTGCGTCACCGCGCGACCCGTCTGCATGCTCGTCATGGTGCCGCCGGCGTTACCAAAGAGCTCGATCACCTTGCCGGAGTACTCGTCGGGGCACTCCACCACTGCCTGCTCAACCGGCTCCAAGCGGCTGCCATCCTCTGCCTTCTTGAAGAGCACGCGGGGGCGGCCCACCTGGAACTCGTAGCCCTCGCGACGCATGGTTTCCATAAGCACCGAAAGATGCAGAATTCCGCGGCCCGAAACCTCCACGCCGCTCTTGTCCTCAAGCTCGGTGATGCGCATGGTCACATTGTTTTCAGCCTCGTTGAACAGGCGCTCCTTGAGCTGGCGAGCACCTACGATGTCGCCATCGCGGCCCACGAGCGGCGAGGTCGAAGCCTCAAACACCACCGAAAGCGTCGGAGGATCAATCTCGATGGGATCAAGCTCAACCGGGTTCTCGGGATCGGTGTACACATCGCCGATGTCGGTACCGTCCACACCCACCACGGCGCCAATGTCGCCAGCACGGACCTCGCTGCATTCGGTACGACCCAGGTAGTCAAAGGTGTAGAGCTGCTTCACCGTGGCCGTAGAGCGGGTACCGTCGTTTTTCACCACCAGGATGGTGTCACCAGCATGGATGGTGCCCGAATACACACGGCCAATGCCAATGCGGCCCACATAGCTCGAATGGTCGATGGTCACGCACTGCATGGCAAGCGGCGCGTCCAGGTCTACCTCAGGCGCCGGCATATCATCCAGAATCATGTCGAGCAGCGGATACATGTCCATGTTGCCATCATCGGGATCGTGACGGGCAAAACCGTTCACAGCACTCGCGTACACCACGTGCTCCATGGCAAACTCAAGCTGCTCGTCGGTGGCGCCCAGGTCGGCCATGAGGTCGAGGCAGTCGTTGTAGGCGCGCTCGGGATCGGCACCCGGGCGGTCAATCTTGTTGATGACAATCATCACTTTAAGACCGGTCTTGATAGCATGGGAAAGCACGAAGCGCGTCTGCGGCATGGGGCCCTCAAAGGCATCGACCAACAGAAGGGCACCGTCGGCCATCTTGAGCACGCGCTCCACCTCGCCACCAAAGTCGGCGTGGCCAGGGGTATCGATGACGTTGATCTTCACGCCCTTGTACTCAATGGAGCAGTTCTTTGCCAAGATGGTGATGCCGCGCTCGCGCTCCTGGTCGTTGGAGTCGAGCACGCGCTCCTCAACCTGCTGGTTGGCGCGGAACGCATCGGTGGCGCGCAGGAGCTTGTCCACCAGCGTGGTTTTGCCATGGTCAACATGGGCGATGATAGCAATGTTGCGAAGGTTCTCGGCTAGCATGACGGGCGGTCCTCCTTGTAGAAAGCTGCAGGCGCGTTATCGGCAGACGGCGGATGCATATAGGTGAACGGTTAGATCATGGCCTTGCACGAACAGGCGCGCAAAGCGAATGCTCTGGTCATAGACGTGGCGCGTGACCGCGTCCAAACTTCTATATAGTAGCGAGTTTTAGATGAGCGCGGGCTCCTCGCCGGCAGGCTCAGGGTCGCTCCACATAAAACTATCCTCAGAGCCGGCACCCTCGAAGAGCACGTACGCCGAATACCCCGCGGGAAGCGTCTTCTCGTAGAAGCTCACCAGCAGCGCGTCCAGGTAACCTTCCTCGGTTTGCACGCATCCGGCATAGGCGATGGCATAGCGCTGGACAGGGCCCAAGCCCTCCGCCTCAACACCGCGCGCGGACTGCGTCACATACTGCCGCGCCGCTTCGAGGCATTGCTCCTCGCCATCGTCGCTAAAGGCCATCATCACACGCTGAGACGACGCATCCTCCAAACACACAACGACCCCGGGGTCTTCGCCAACGGCAAGGTTGTCCAGCATCTCCCCAATGAGATCACACACCATCTCATCGAGCTCAAGCGAAACCGTAGATGCAGCACCTTCTGCCTTGCTCACGCGCAACTCCCTCCTCGCAGGTCGTAGGGCACATAACCTCTGTGGATAAACGTGGTCATTCTAGCATGCAGGGCGCACCGTGCACTAAAAACCTGCACCAAGAGCTGCACATTCTTGGCCTGCCCTTGGCCAAGAACACGGCAGGCGCAGCGCTATACCCATCCCTTACAGCTCGGCGGCCTGACGAGCAATCTCTAGAGCGGCGTCACGCGTGTGCAGAAGGTCGCGCGCCCGCTTCTCAAGCACACGGATGGAGCTTGAGAGAATGAATGCGTCAACCACGCCCCACACGAGCACCATGGAGGCGATGGAAAACACCAGTGTGCCAAAGGACCCCCGCACGCGCATGAAGAAGAACGTCACCACAGCCGCTATCACCGCCATGGTAAGCATGCTCCGGCGGCGCTCGCGCTGGGTACGCAGGTGCGCCACAACGGTGAGGCGCGCCGTTTCGGCAGCATGGGCACGAGCCTCGGCAACCATGCGGATCTCTCCAGGTGTTGAAGGTGCCGTGCGGGATTGCTGGCGGCTGCCCTTGGACGGGCGTGGGCGAGAGGAGGTTTTTGCCGAGCCGCCTATAAGCACATCGCGTGCCTCGTTGATGCGACGCATCTGCTGCTCGGCACGATCGCGCAGCTTGGCGTTGTCTTCAAACTTATCGGGATGCAGCATTTGGGCAAGCTCGCGGTGCGCTACCAAAATCTCTGACCGCGAGGCACCCGGCTGAAGCCCCAACAAGCTCAACGCCTCTTCGCGCGTCATGCCACACCTCCAGCTAGCCATGTGGGATACGCATCCACCGTTGAAAACCAGCGATAATAAGCCGCTTCCGGTAGAGAAAAAAACCTCCCGAGGGAGGTTTGGTATACAACGGGTGGGCCGTCAGGGGTTCGAACCCTGGACCTTGGGATTAAAAGTCCCCTGCTCTGCCAGCTGAGCTAACGGCCCGCACGACGCATTGTACCACGGCGCTGGCCTCGCGACCATCGCGCTCGCCATTCAGCTTGCGAAGGCGGCCGATGGCACATCACATAGGATGCACAACCACTAGATGAACACGGTTCGAGTTTTGCTGGGCATCAAGCGCGCATGTCACACGCAGAGCATATCGCTACGCAAGCTCGAAGGTGGGGTCGACCGACTGGATGGCAGCAATGAGCTTTTGCGCCTCTTCGATGCCCTGCTCGGTGGCGCTATAGCTATTGGCAAGCTGCGAGCCTGTCTCAGAATAAGAGGGTGTCGACGTGATATCACCACTACGGCGCAGACGCGCCAGCGCGCGGTCGAGCATGGCGTCGCAACATCCCAGTTGCACCGCCAAATCGCGCTTGCGGAACTTGATGGACCCCGACAGCAGCGTCTCGCGAACAACCATGAGCAAAACGCGCTCATGCACAAAGGCATGGCGACCATTGATGTGTCTTGGAATACCACTCAGCAGGTGTTGATCTTCGCGCCCCATGGTAAACACCGCTCCCTCTCGAGCACCTACGTACAAGGTGTGCCTGGCACCGTGCTATGTAAAACGACGCACACCATGCGAGCACCTGCAATGCAGGCATGCGACACATCTCCCCCTACCGGGCAACGTCATAACGCGGCGTATGCAAACTATAGTTTACATTTTGGCCAAGGGTCAAGAATAGGGGGTCGTGTACTGGGGTTTTAGCATGATGGCAATATGTCTTGATTGCAGCGCCACCGCATGCCACCGACCCTCCAAGCTCTGCGTCAGCCCGTTACCGTCCCCCTACATCCCGCGATCCTAGGACCGTTAACACAGGAAACCCCCAGGAGATTCCTAAGCGAACATTCCGCAGGCTGCAAAGCCGAGGACGTTCGCTTAGGAACCCCTTGGGGGTTTCCGGTGGGAGCATAAGACCCTATCGCCCAGACAGCTTACTCCCAGCTCCACTGGCCGTTAACAAAAATGGGAGTTTCCGTGCCGTCCTCGTGGATGCCCACGATGTCCAGGTCGTCATCGCCAATCATGAAGTCAACATGGGTGGACGAGGTGTTCACGCCGTGAGCGCGGAGGTCTTCGAGCGAAAGGTCGTAACCGCCCTCATAGCATTCGGGGAACCCTACGCCAAGCGCCAAGTGGCAGCTTGCATTTTCGTCGTAGAGCGTGTCGTAAAACAGGGTGCCGCTCTCACGAATGGGGGTGTTCTTGGAGATGAGGGCAACCTCACCTAGGCGGCGCGCCCCCTCATCAGTCTCAATAATGGAGCGCAAGGTATCCAGCCCCACCTCGGCGTCATATTCCACCACCTGGCCTGCCTCAAGGCGCAGCCAGAAGCGATCCACCTTGTTGCCATGATGGATGAGAGGCATGGTGGCATACACCACTCCGTCAACACGCTCGCAATGCGGAGAAGTAAACACCTCTTCGGTAGGGATATTGGGGAAGAAGGTGTGCCCCGTAGGCGTTTCCGAGCAGCCACCTGCCCAAATATGGCGGTCTGTCAGGCCAACCGTGAGATTGGTGCCACGCTCGGTGGTGTACCTCAACGCCGTGAAATGGCCGTCGTTCAAAAGGCGCAGGTTCTTCTCAAAGGTGGCGTCGTGCAGTTCCCAATCGTTCTCCGGGTCGTCGCCGTCGGCGCGGGCCGCCGAGAGAATGGCACACCAAAGCCTGTAGATTGCCGCGTCGGGCTCGTCGTGGGGAAAGACCGTTTTGGCCCACGCCTCCACCGGAGCCCCGGCAATACACCACGGGTTGATATTAAAGTCGAGTCCACGCCGGAAAACGGTGCACTGCGTGTTCTGGGCACGGCTGTTTGCCGCAGGTTTGGCCGGGTCAATTCCCTTGAGTGCCGCGGGGTCCGCCCCTTCAACGAATACAAAGCACGCACCCATCTCGGCAAGAGAATCCAGCTGCTGGCGTTTCCACTCCGGCACCGTTTCAAAGTAAGACAGCGGCACATGCTCATACGTAAGGCGCGTCACCGCGTCGTCCGACCACAGCATGGTTACATGTCCCGCGCCCGCCGCATATGCCTCTTGCACGAGCACGCGCGCAAAGGCACAGGTCTCAACCGGAGCCGAGATAACCACCTCTTGCCCTTCGGTTACGTTGACACCCTTGCGCATGATGAGGCGCGCGTAGCGCTGGATCTTGGGCTCCAGTGCCTTCATGCCCCGTTGCACGTCGTCTGCTGTAAGATTGGCGCGAAGCATAAGCCTTCTCCTTCATACCAACAGGGCGGCTGCAGGCTTTCCTGCGGCCGCCCTGCGCGTTACCAAATGCTCATCTACCGGCAATCAACTAACGGCGCGAACGATGATCTTTCTTGCGACCAGACTTCTTTACCGGAGAAGCCGCGCTCTTAGCATCATCCTCAACGGCGGTCACCTTGGTCTTTGAGCTGGCGTCAATCTCGTCCTTCGTCTTGTTGGCGTCGTTCTCGATAACCTCAATCAAACGCTTCTCGGTCATGCCCTCAGCCTGAGCACGATAGTAGTTGCGCAGCGGGCGAACCTTCACAAAGTCAAAGATGAAGGCGCCGATCACGAGCGCATACGCGGCGACCATGCCCACAATCTGCACGATTTCGGCGTACTCCAGAGCCGAGGAATCCACACCAAAGAGGAGCACCCACACCATGATGGTGAGCGCGATGGCCGCACCGAGCAAAATCCAGAAGACGCGACGGTAGCCGCGGTACTCGCTGTCTTGCCTCAGCAGGATGTTCGACGCCGTGTACAGGCGATCCTCGCGAGCGCGGGCAGCTTGCTTGCGGGCGCGCTTCTCCTCGCGCGAAAGACCTTCGAGCGACTCGCCGCGCTCAAACTCCTTGCGGCGCGCCTTTGCCGAAGAGGGAACAACGCGCACCGAGCTCGCAGCGGCGCGAGCAGGCTTGGCAGACGCCGCCGACTTACGACCAGCACCAGCGTATTCGCGATTTTGAACGCGCTTGTTGGTAGCGCTGCGGATAGTCATTTACTGGTTCTCCTTCATGCTTACAAACGGCTCACCGGTGATGATCTGGTACGCCTCGCAGTAACGGTCCGAGGTGCCCTTGAGCACATCGGCGGGCAGATGCGGCGCGTCGCCGGTCATATCCCAGTTGGCGCGCAGCCAATCACGCACGTACTGCTTGTCGTAGCTAGGCTGCACCTTGCCCTCCTCGTAGGAGGCAGCAGGCCAGAAGCGGCTCGAATCGGGGGTGAGACACTCGTCGATGAGGGTCACCTTGCCATCGATGATGCCAAACTCAAACTTGGTATCGGCGATGATGATGCCGCGCGTGGAAGCGTACTCGGCGGCAGCGGTATAAATCTTGAGCGAAAGGTCGCGCAGCTGGGTGGCAATCTCGCTACCCACCAGGTCTACGCAGCGCTCGAACGAGATGTTCTCGTCATGATCGCCAATGGCGGCCTTCGTGGAGGGCGTGAACAGCGGCTCGGGGAGCTTCGAGGCCTCCGTAAGGCCGGCCGGGAGCTTGATGCCGCACACGGTGCCATCGGCGTCGTAGGTCTTCTTGCCCGAGCCGGTGAGGTAGCCGCGCACAATGCACTCCACCATGATGGGCTCGGCACGCTTCACGAGCATCGCGCGACCCGCGAGGTAATCGCGATAGGCTGCAAACTCCTCAGGAAAGTCGTTGACGTCGATGCTCACCAGGTGGTTGGGCACAAGATCGGCGAACTTGTTGAACCAAAAGGCCGAGATGCGGTTGAGCACCTCACCCTTGAAGGGAACCTCGTCCGGCAAGATATAGTCAAAAGCCGAGATGCGGTCGGTGGCAACCATGAGCAGGTTGTCGCCGGCTTGATAGATGTCACGGACCTTGCCGCGAGAATCGGGACGGCGCTCCATAGATGTCACGTACATCAGCTCCTATTCATCGCTTGGGGTAAACGGCGTGCGGTGGTTTCGCATGCCAAGGAGTCACCGATTAATGGCTTTCGCGCCCCGCGGCGCCGTGGCACTTCGGATGGGACCGAAGGCGAGGAAGGCGCTGCGTCGACACAGCCTGAGGCCGCAGGCACCCGGCATGGCGCCGCGGGACGGGGAATGCATTGATCGATGTCTCCCTAACGGTCTATTGTAGAGGATGAACCTTCTGGCATGTGCTCGCGCGGCAGATGAATTGTGAAAGTCGTACCCTTTTCAAGCTCGGACTCCACGGTGATGTAACCATGATGGCGCTCCACGATGAGCTTGGTCACCGCGAGGCCCACGCCCAGGCCACCTTTCTCGCGCGCACGGCTAGCGTCGGCACGCCAGAAGCGTCCAAAGATGCGCGACAGGTCTTCCTTAGCAATGCCAATACCTGTGTCCGAAATCTCAATCTCCACGTATTTGCGGTCGCCCTTGACCGAAACAACCACCCAGCCGTCCTCGGGCGTGTAGCGCATGGCGTTGCTCATGATGTTGATGATCGCCTGCGTGATCATGTCGGGATCGGCATCCACCGTGGCAGAGCGACCCTGCGTATCGTCCACAAAACGCAGGTGCAAATCGCGCGAGGCAAAGAGCTGCTGCTGGCCTGACACAATGCGCTGCACAAAGGTGACCATGTTCACCGGCTCGAAGTTGATGGGTGCGGTGTTGTTTTCAGTACGCGAAAGATCGAGCATCTGCTGCACCAAGCGGGCAAGGCGGCGCGTCTCAGACGCCACCGTCTCAAGATGCTCATCATCACAAGGCAGCACGCCATCTTGCATGGCCTCAACCGTGGCAAGCATCGCCATGAGCGGCGTGCGCAGCTCGTGAGCCACATCAGAGGTAAGGCGGCGCTCGTGCTTGATGTCTTTTTCGAGCGAGGTGGCCATCTCATCAAAGGTCTCGCCCAGCTGGTCTATCTCGTCATCGCCTTTAAGGCCCGTACGCGCAGAAAGATCACCGTCGCGAATCTGCTTGGCGGTGCCGGTGATGCGGCGGATGGGGTTGGCGAGCGAGCGGGACACCACGAAACCCATGAGTATAGAGATGGCAACGGCAACCACGGCGGCAAGTGCCATAGCGTTGAACGTTTTTGCGCGGAAAGCGGTGTCGGCCTTGGTGAGGAGCACATCCGAGCCAAACACCCAGATGCGCACCTGGCCAACCACGGTACCATCCGTGAGCATGATGGGTTGCGTTACCGCACTCTCGGCATCGGTAGGCGCCGTTGAAACCGGGCTTCGTGCGCTCTTGCTGCTCGTATCCTCAGATGAGCCAGCCGCAGCGGGCTCATGTACCGTCTCCGTCGTATCGCCTGCATCAGCTTTGTCCCCTGCGGGCGAGGCGGCCGTAGGTTCTGATGCGGCGCCATCACCCTGGTCTGCAGCGGTATCATCCGTAGCCTCGGGGGAGGTGGCATCAGCGCCATCTGAAGCCGTGTCCTCTTTATCGTCGGCACGCTTCACCTCGGCGGCAACGGGTGCTGCCGGCCACGAATCGTCATAGAGGATCGTGCCATCGTCATCCTGCACCTGCAAGCCAATGTCGCTCGAGATAAGGCTCGAGCCCGCTACCGAGGTAAGAAACTCGTAGGTCCACTCGCCGTCTTCTTCGTATGCCTCGGCCAGACGCTTGGCTGTAAGCTCGGCGATCTCGGTGATATTGGTGCGCGTGTAATCTGAGAACACGCCGCCCCATACCACCGACACCACGCCAGTAAGAATAACCACCGTCATAAGCGAGGTGAGCGCGAACGAGATTGCCATGCGCGAGGCGTAGCTCATGCCTCGGCGCGAATCGGAACGAGGCGTGTTCCAGCTTGCACGGGAACGCGCCTCGTCATTGTTCTTGTGCTTTTGTCCTATTTCAAACCGTGCCATAGTGAAAGCGGTTCTTTCTGAGCATTACTCTTTCGCCGGCTGCTGAGGAGCCTCAAAACGATAACCAACGCCGTGGACCGTGAAGAGCCACGTAGGCTTCTTGGGGTCGTCGCCCAGCTTGGCGCGCAGGTTCTTCACGTGGCTATCGATGGTGCGCTCGTAGCCCTCAAAGTCGTAGCCCAGCACCTTCTCCACGAGCTCCATGCGGTTGTACACACGGCCAGGATGACGTGCAAGGGTGGTGAGCAGCTTGAACTCAGAGGCCGTTAGGTCAACCTCGCGCCCGTTCACCATAACCTTGTGACCCGAGATATCAATCACCAAATTGCCAAAGTCGAGCACCTCTACCTGCGGCTCGTCGCTTTGATGTGCACGACGGAAGAGCGCACGCACGCGGGCCACAAGCTCGCGCGGCGAGAACGGCTTGATGAGATAATCGTCGGCACCCAGCTCAAGACCAATGATGCGATCCTCAACCTCGCCCTTGGCGGTAAGCATGATGATGGGCACATCGGAGGTGTCGCGGATAGCACGGCACACGCGCTCGCCCGAAAGCTTGGGAAGCATAAGATCGAGCACAATCAAATCAAACTGATGTTTCTCAAACTCCTCGACCGCCGACTGCCCGTCGCCCACACCGACGACCCAATAGCCCTCGCGCTCAAGATACGCGGCAACCGCATCTCTGATTGCCTTTTCATCCTCAACGAGCAAGATCTTCCTTGCGTCCGAAGCCATAGCGGGCCCCCTTGTCTCAACGTCGATATGCTCCATTGTACCGTACATAAACGCTACACTTCTGCCTTGTGGGGCACGCAATACGCCAACGGCGCGGCATGCCCGTATGTCATTATGCCCATCCTGGCGAATTTCTTCCAAGGAGCGCGCATGTCGTTTCGAATCCGCATGGCATCGCCTACCGACGCCCCAGCCATGCTTGCCATCTATGCACCGTTTGTGCGCGATACCACGGTGTCGTTTGAGCTGGAGGTTCCAAGCGTTGAGGAGTTTGCCGAGCGCATTCGCGAGCACGTGCGCAACTATGCTCACATTGCTGTGGTAGACGAGGACACCGGCGCGGTTGCAGGGTACGCATACTACAGCGCTTTTCGTGAACGGCCCGCTTATTGCTGGTCCGCCGAGATTTCGGTCTATCTTGAGCCCCATGTTCAAGGGCGGGGCTTGGGCACCGAGCTCGTCAACACACTGGAGGAGCTTATGCGAGCCCAGGGCATTCGTATGAGCGAAGCCTGCATCACGTCAAACAACGATGCCTCAATTGCCTTTCACAGGCGCATGGGCTATCAGTTGTGCGGCGAGCACCATGCATGCGGCTACAAGTTGGGACAATGGCTCTCGGTGGTTTGGATGGAGAAACGGTTGAACCCGCTCGATGAGCCGCCATGCATGTTGCAGCCCTTGGAGCGCGATCAAGCTGAAGAGATTATCGCCGTGGCGAACGAGCGGCTCCGCAAACAATAAGTGCCAAACCGCCCAGCATGGGTTGCGTGGCATATGCCGCGTGAGGGAAGCAACTCAAGCCACCGGGGCTACTGATAACCAACGCAAGGCGGCGCGTTCTCGGCGCCACCTTGCATATGACAGCCACAGCTACAGTGCAAACACGCGCGCTGTGACGCTTGCGGGCACACCCTGGTCGTTTCGCACCGTGGCATAGGTGAGAAGTGTATCGGTGGTGCCTTCACTTGCCGGCCAATCGCCATACTCAATGGAATGGTCGGGTGAGGTAAGCACGGCGTAGGTTTGGGCCTGCGTATCGATGATGAAGTGCGACGCGCGCGACTTCACCACATATTTGGTGCCATAAGCGGCAACGCACGCCAGCGGCTCACGGCGCACATAGATATAGGGGCCGCCTTCGTTTCCCATAAAGGTGCCCATATTGCCCAGGCTACCCACCCCGTTGTACGAAGCCTCGATGGTAAACACGAAGGTGTCGTTGATATAGGTTGCGTCGAAGGGAGCCACACCGCTGGGCAGCACAAGCTGATTGCGGCGTGGGTGATCCGCGTCGGTGAGGTCGATTGCCGTCATGCCATAGTAGGTGCCCTCGTCCCGCACGCGCGGCGCAATCACGAGGATGCCGTCGGACACATGGGGGCTTCCAGCAAAGCGGCCGTGCGACGTCCACAGGTTGGTGCTCTCGGTATCACCCAGGTTCCAGAGGTAGCAATGGGAATCCTCCGTGCTCTTTGAGCCTGTTGCGAGGGGCATCTTCTGCCAGATAACGCCGGTGTTCCACACGGTGAAGCGCGCCGGCTCCCAGTCGATGTCGCCCTCGTCGAGCTTCACCGCCTCACCGGTGAGTGTGCCGTCCGAGAAGCCCTGGGCAATGAGCACCCAGGAGCGCGTGGTGTAATCGACCTCCACCCAGGCCATCACCTGGCCAGAACATCGCACGTCAAAAAACCCGTACCCTGCACCCTGGGTGGGATCTTCAACAAGGGTAATGAGGTTTCCGCTGGAGAGGCTCAGCACGCCGAGCGTGTTGGCATGCCGGGCCGATTCAGGGGTGAGCATGGCTGCTGCCCACAGCCCTTGCGTATGGAAGAGCATGGTCCCCAGTGGAAGCGACCAGGTGGCAGCAGGCATGAGGGTGTTATCCACGTTCTCATAATCTTCGAGCACGTCGACAATCTGAGAGTCGTCGGTAACCACCTGAGGCTCGCCCGTGTTGGTATCGTCCTCACCGCCCGAGCACGAGCTCAAGGCAATCGAAGCGATACCGGCACCCGCTGCAGCAGCAAGGGAACCAAGCGTAAACGCGCGGCGGCTCACCCCACGGGCGGCGTCGCCCGATGCAGCCTCTTTGGTTGTACGACTCCATGGCAGACGCATGAGCCCTACCTGTTCACCCGGGCCTGCGCTTCGTCAAGCGCGTGGCACAGCTGGTCGGCGCACGATGTGGGACGCGGACCGCAGGTGTTGCCGCGCAGGCGGCGCGTCACCTCATCAACCGGCATGCCGGTGATGAGCTTTGAGATGGCCTTGAGATTGCCGTTGCAACCGCCCACAAACGAGCATCCCTCGATGGTGGCACCGGTGTCGTCCAGATCAACATGGATATTGCGCGAGCACACGCCGTGCGGCGTGAAGTCAATGGAAATCATGCGGCCCCCCTATGTCAAAACGCCGGCTCGGCGGCCGGCAACATGTTCGACTCCACTATACCTATAACGCGCACAACAAATACACGCGTCTGCACCTCTATATAAAAAGCCCCCGGCATCCCGGGAGCCCGGCCGAGCAACACTCAAGCCAAGCTCCGGGGAGCCGGGGGCGTGCAGACTATGTGCGCGAGACTACGCGGCGTCCGTCATCTGCGTCTGGGCGGCCCAACCCTTGGGCAGGTAGGTCATCTTGCCCTCGACATCAGCCGTGTCGGTCCAACCCTCGGGGACGTCACCCTCGCCCGCATAGGCGCCAATCTGGTGGCAGCCCGTGCAGGTGAGCACGCTCTGGTCGTGCATGCGGTGGCAGCTGTTGCACTGCTGCACCACACCGCCGTGATACGTGCTGTGCGGGTCGAAGCCCCAGTCCTTGGTGGAGGACTCGGTAGCGCCCGGCATCACGCCAGCGCCCGTGTGGCAACCGCTCTGCAGGCAGAAGTCGTTGGAGTACACGACCTTCTCCATGGGGTCAGAGTAGTCGCCCGTGAGCTGCACCTGCACCTCATGCATCGACTGCGCAAAGGTGGTCTCGTGGCAGCCGAGGCACTGGTTGTTCACCACGCCCTTGTGGGCATAGGCGAGCGAGGTGGTGTCGTTCACAAACGAGTCGTAGTAACGACCCATGGTGCTGTGGCACAGCGTGTCGCAGTACTCAGGGGTGGCGCGCCAGGCCCAGCCGGCAACGCCGAGCACCGTAACAACCACAACAGCGGCAATCACGATGGGAAGACGCTTGGCCTTCCAGTTCTTCTTCTTTTTGGGAGCAGCCTCGGTGGCCTGGGCCTCCGTGCCCTCCTTGATCTCGTCAGCCATGTTCTCTCCTCTCGGGGCGTTTAGGCGCTGAGCGCCGGGTTGTTGTCGCAGTACTCAGACAAAACGCCATCATAGGTGCGCGTACGCTCGTCGTAGGGCGTGCCGCCATCAGGCAGGAGACCAAGCTCCTCGAGGTCCTTGGCCACATTGTCGAGGCCAAGGTCGCTGAGGCACTGCTTGGTGGGGCAACCCAGCTCCTCGTCCCAACCAAAGCGCTTATACACCATGGTAAGGGCGGTCTGGAAGTCTTCCTTCTCCATCTTGTCGGTACCAGCGGTGAAGGGCTCGATGTCAGGATCCTTGGTGAAGGGCCACTCGGTAATGACATCATGGACGTTGCGGAAGTCGTTGCAGCCCATGTTGCCGTCCTTGTCCTTCATGCCGCGGACAGTGTTGGCGCGTTGGAGCGTCATGACGCGCTCAGCAGCCTTATAGAGGTCGTCGATCGTGACCTCCTTGCCGGTGACCGCGGTGTAGAACTGGGCCTCGAGGTCCAGGTCGCCACGATACTTGCGCTCCTTGGCGGGGGCCATGGCCATCGGCCACACCCAGTTGCAGACCGTGAGGCAGTCATGCAGAACGTCGGTGACGATGCTCCACCAGCAGAACTCCGCCTTGTGCTCGTTCATGGGCGTGTAGTTCTTGTCCGGGTCGATGGCGTCCTCGCCACCCCACATCTCGGCAGCCATCTCCTTCTTGAGGTCGATGGGCAGGCCGCAGCCCTGGAAGTTAACGGCAGAGTGAATCATGTCGTCGCGGTTGAACATCATGTTGTACACGCCGCCAACCTGGCCGTAGCACTCGATGGCGTGGTGAACAGGCCAACCACGATAGTTGATGAGGCACGAAGCGGTGGTGTCGAACCACTCCATGTCGTTCCACTTCTCGCACCACACCATGGGGCCATAGCCGAGCCAAGCGATGGGCTTGTTCTCGGTGTCGTTGAAGGCGATGTCGGTGAGGATCTTAATGAAGGGGGTGCCGTCACCAGCCATGATCTGCTCAAAGTGGTAATCGGCGAAGTTGGGGCACTCGCGCTCAAGGATGCCGCTCACATAGGTGTGAGCAAGGTCACGGTAGAGCTGAGCGTAGTTGCACCACAGGCCAAGGTCGTCCACGGCAGCCTGGATGAGCAGGTTGTAGACAACGGACTGCTCGGTGAGCGTGCCCTCCTCGGTGGTGGTGCCAGGCACCTTCATGATGGACTGCATGTAGCTCGAGAACGGGAAGTTAGGCACGCAGGTGTTGCCCATCGACTCGTAACCCGTCTTCTCAAGAACGGTGGGGTGCTTCACCTGAGCGTAGCAGCGCACGGGGCAGCCGTGGCAACCAGCCATCTTGACGGTGTACTTCTCGGCCTCGGGGCCCAGGTCCTTGGTGGACTTCATGCAGCGGTAACCCATGGTGTTGGGCTCAAACGGCTTGGGCTCGCCGGTCTCGATGGGGCCACCCTCGGCAGCTGCCCAGTAGAGACCCTTACGTGCGGTCCAACGCGAACCCTTGTCGTAGTATTCGGCCCACGACTGTTGGGTGCTCGGAACCACATGGTTGTTGTTGGAGCCCAGCACCTCGGCGATCATGTAGTCGGAGAGGTCGGCAACCATCTGCGGGTCGGCAACGTTCACGGCCTTAGTGCCGTGCACCACGAGGGCCTTGCAGTTCTTGGAACCCAGGACGGCGCCCAAGCCCGCGCCCGCGGAGTGCGAACGGGTGTTGATAACGCACGCATAGGGCAGCAGATTCTCGCCAGCCGGGCCGATGGTGGCCACGCAGGCGTCGAGGCCGTGCTTCTTGCAGAGCGCCTCGTTGGTCTCGCGGGTGCCCTTGCCCCACACGGAGGAAGCGTCCTCGATCGAGATTTTGTCGTCATCGATGAGAATGTAGACCGGCTTCTCAGACTTACCCTCGATGATCACGCCGTCGTGACCCGAGTACTTGAGCATAGCGCCCAGCTGGCCGCCGCAGTGGCAGTCAACAACCTGGTAGTCGGTCGTGAACGTGGAAAGGGTCGCCCACGTGGAGCGGCCGCCCAGAGGCACACCGGAGCCGGTGAGCGGGCCCACGGCGAGAACGGCCTTGTTCTCGGGCGCATCCCACGCGGTGCCAGCAGGCACCTCGTCATACATGATCTTGTTCGCGAAGCCCATGCCGCCGATGTAATCTTCCTGCATCGCCTCATCGGACTCGACGGAGATCGTGCCGTCCGTCAGGTTGACACGGACAATCGAGCCCGCCCAACCATACGATCCATAAGTGGCAGTGTCAGCCATTGGTATCTCCTAACTTCTACGCGATCTTGCCATAGCGATGAAGTCCTGCTGCTCGCTGACGAGCGGCAGCGGGTTCTCCTGCTTGGTGGGACCGGACGAGTGGTTGACGTTCTCCCACTCGACGAACTCGAGGGCGCCATTGGGGCACTGCTCGGCGCAACGGCCGCAAGCAACGCACTTGGAGGACTTGCCGGTGACGGTGTTCACCACAGGCATGTGATAGGGGCATGCAGCCACGCAAGCGCCGCAACCAACGCACTTCTCGTTGTCGACATAGCGGATACCGTTGTCGTCGGTGAGGATGGCGCCGTGCGGGCACGCTGTCTGGCACATAGCAGCCTTGCACATGTGGCACTGACGGATGTTCCACTCCATGGAGTAGTAGATACCGTCGCCCGAGCCGAGCTCCTTGCCGTAGTAGAACCCGTCATGCACGTGGATACGGGCAGCCGCCGGCTGGGACACGCCGTCGTTCTGCAGCGTGCAGCTCATCTCGCAGCGCTGGCAACCGGTGCACTTGGCGCGGTTGATCTTCAGCACGTGCGACGGAGCGGCATAGTAGTCCACCTTGCCGTTCGAGGTCGTCGGGACGGCGGCAGCCTCGTCGGGCAGCATGCCGAGCGCCACCATGCTCGCCACGAACGCGCTCGAAACCTTAACGAACCCCCTACGGGTGAAGAAGGCGTCGAGCCGGTCCGCGCCGGAGCCAACCTGCTCCAAAGCGGTGTTCTCGTTCATAGTTCCCTCCCCTATGATGTTCACGGATCTTGTGACCCGCACTACAGATATGACCGGACGCATGGCGAGTGCGCCCAATTAGTCATGGTGTATTGTCCAATATTTTCTTCACAGACTGTTCACCTTCTTGCGGGTAATTTGCTCAAGAAGGCCGCACCATGCCCCACCTGCGTGTCACCTGTTTGAGGGTATAGGGAAATCTATGCAGGTTGATAACGATAGGCAGGGTAGGTGGAGGAATTGATGCAAGAACGGGCGTGAGAGCCCAAGTGAGGGGACCCCCGTCGGGTGGGCGAGGCGCCTGAAGCGTACGCTGGCAATCGCCGCATGCTTAGCGATTGCCGTATTCGTTGATGTAATCCAGAATCTCCTGGCGCGAGTGCAAGTCGGTCTTGTCGTAGATGCGCTTGATGTGCGTGTGCACCGTGTTCTGCGACAGCTGGAGCTCCTCGCTTACACGGGCCTGTGTGTGACCCAGAGCATAGAGGGTGAGCACCTCTATCTCGCGCCCTGTAAGGCCAAAGCGCTGCCCCATTGCAATGACCGACGTGGCGATGCGCGTATCGGGGTTAGCGCTCGGGAGAGACACCTCTGCCTGAGGCGCGAGGGCAAGCACGCCCATAAGGGGGATGCGACGCACGTCGTCACGCGTGATGGGGCCACGCTCCTGCTCGGGCGCTACCCCTTCGGTGCGGGCGTTCTCGCTCATCTGAGAAGGCGCCGCAAGCAGCTGCGTGAACACCACCTGCGCGCTGATGAGCACGCAAAGTCCCATGATGGCGATGATAACGGCTGTGTTATCGGCAAATACGCCCGTAAGCGCACGGTCGAGCTTCATGCCTACGAGGGTGAAGCCATGCATGGTGATCCATGCGCCGGCAGCGTAATAGTAGGGGTCACGCCTGCCAAAACTAATAAACGCTATGGTGAGATACCAAATAAACGCCTGCAACACCAAAGCCGCAGCCATGATGAAGGACGCCCCTACACCGATCGACTTAGGCCAAATGGCGAAGAAGATGGCACCAAGGGCAAGGAGTGTCTCCATAACCACCCAGATGCTCGTTGTGATGGCACGCATGCGCGAGGCAAGGCCGTTGCGCACCCATACCGCGGCAACGATGCCCACAAAGAGGAGCACCATAAAGCGAGGCACGGGACTCAAATAGATAGCATTGCCCGCGGGGAAGGCACGTCCCATGCCCATGGGAATGGAGATAAACCAAAACCCCAGCGCCGCCACCGCAAGAAAACTCCTATTGGAGAAACGATGCGCGTCGGTGCCAAAATACGACTCCGAAACCGCGGGGAACACATCGCTTGCCACACCCATACGCCGTGAGGCGCGCACAAACAAAAACTGTGTAAAGGCGAACAAAAACGCCGCCCCATGCGCGGCTGCGGGCGGGCAAAAGCTGAGCACAAACGTGACAAACTCTGACACCACCAGGGCGCAGAAGGCCACAACCACCACTGCCTGGGCCGATGTGCCTCTCAGCTTCCTCATCCAGTAAAAACTCAAGAGCGCCGCCGCGATGCCCACCACGCATTCCAGCGCGGCAGTGAGCATGGCCGGAACCGCTTGGGTAACATCGGTAAATACCAGGAGCAGCGCCGCAAGCCCCGATACGTGCACCGCAATAAAGGTGATGAGATGCACGGCGCGCTTTTCAAAACGCTTGAACACCACGGTTGCCGCCACCAGTAGAAGAAGAACAACGCATGCGGCAAGCATGGTGGCCCCACCATGGGAGGACACCCCGGCTGTGCGATGACCCTCCTGCAGCACCACGTTGACCATCGTGGTTGCAAGGGCAATGCCGGCGATAGGGGGAACGAGCACGCCATAAGATTGAGCATCAAACGGCGGCATGGCGGCATCTTCACGCGCGTTTGTTGCCGCTTTTTGACGCTCGGCCACCGTCATGCTCCTTTCCATCTATAACCCATACCAATATGCGCTGTCACCCGCCCTTTTTAGGCGCGTCACCTGTTTTAGGTGAATAGCAGTATACCTTGTACTACACTCTTCTTCATATGGAGATCACGAACGCCAAGGGAGACAGCGATGAATGAGCACGAGCACACCGCCGATGATGAGGTGCGCATAAGTGGAGCACCGGATACTCCCACGCCCGAAGTGGTTGACGCCGAGCCCACCGCCGAGGAGCTTGAGCGCATCCATACGCGAAACGCCTTTGTGCGCGCGCTCGACGCCTTGCTCACTGATATCCGCCAGCGCTCATATGAAGGCAAGATCACCACAACCGCCCGTTGGAAAAAGCATTCGTTCCAACCTGAGGGTATGGAGGCGGCCGCTTTTGTAGAAGAGGCGCTTCTCTATATTCAGACACACGATCATGCCGAAGCTCAAGAGGTGCGCGGCACGCTGATGGCTCCCAAGCCGCTCGATGTTCAGCTTGAGGGAAAGAACGTTTCCAACGATGACCCCCTGCCGGAGCCTGATGTGAGTGACATTGCGCTCCTCATGGGCAAAAAGGCAATCTACCTCTACTCGGCGGCCTTGATGTCGCATAGCTATGCCCACGCGCTCTTCCTCACCTCGGAAAACGACAATGTGGCAACATTTGTGGACGTGGTGCGCACCGAATCGCGCGTGTATCCCAGGCCTGTTGCCGAAGACAGCTTTATGAATCCGCCCTATCTGTGGTCTCGTGCCAAAACACGCAAGGTCTACGAGAAGGCGCATGCCCTTGATGCATTTAAAGACATCCATGTCACCCGCACCAGCTTGGGCGAGCCGTACTATTACTCGGACCTATACCTTAGCGATGCCCAGGGCGCGGCACTTGCCCAGTGGTATGGCGTTGAGAAAGGCCTCAACCCATAACGCGCCTGCGGTTGTCATCATCTCTGCCTGTAGCACTATCCGTCCATCAGCTATATGCCAAAACAAGGAGCACCCATGCCCAAGCAGCACATCACCCAAGACACGCCGTTTTTGCGCACGCCCGATATGTACCAGATTGAAAACGATGCGCCTATTACGGAGTATTCCGAGAAGTCACTTGACCTTATTGCCGATGCACGCAACGGCGGCATCCCCGACGGCGCCAATGCATTTTGCAGCGTGGGTAAAGAGAAGCGCGGTACCGTGCAGATGCAGCTCTTTGCGGTAGTCAATCCGGACGAGGACCGCTTTGTAGAGGTGGGCTTCCGCAGCCACGGCTGCCTCGCGGCCATTGCCTGCGCCACCGTTGTCGCCGATATGCTCACCGGCAAGACGGTGACCGAGGCACTCGAGATCACACAAGACCAGATTCTCGAAGCGGTGGATGGCCTGCCTGATGGCCGCGTCTACACGCTGAACTTCGCCATTGAAGCAATCCGGGCGCTCGTAGGCGATTACTACCTGCGCGTGAAGGGCTATAACCTGGCCCAACTCGACGAGGTGGTACCCTGCGAGCGGATGTGTCTCAACTGCATCATCACCGAGAATTGCTCGCTGCGCGATGAGCGCGTTGATCAGGAACTGCGCGAGGCGGGTGAGATCGAGTAGTAGCTGCTCGGCGGATTATTGCCATCCCAGGCAGGCCCCGGGAGGTTCATATATCCCGTACTCAAACAGCGCTGCGCGAACTGCGCGCGGGATGAGATATCTCCCGGCGCTCAAAACGACTGCCGTCATTGACGCTATCTATTCTCATGGAGATTAATCAAAGCGTTTTTGAGGGGTGGCAGAACATATCATCCCGCGCGCAGTTTACGACAGCACTGTTTGAGCACGGGTTGATACGTTCTGCCATCCCCTCGGGTAACGTTCGTCTCGAACTAGTCGAAATTCAGCTCTTCCAGACGGTCAAAGACGCGGTCGATGCGGGTGAGGAAGTCCCACGGGTCAAAGATCTTATCGAGCTCTTCCTTGCTTACCGTGCAGCGCGGGTCAGCCTCGAGCTTTTCTTGGAACGTGGTGCCGGGCAGACACTGCTGCACCTCGCGCCAGGTGGCCATGGCGTTTTCCTGCACGATGGCGTACGCCTCCTCGCGCGTGATACCCGTTTCCACCAGTGCGAGCAGCACCTTTGAGGAGAAGATAAGGCCGCGCGTCTTGTTGAGGTTGGCCTTCATCTGTTCGGGATAGAGGATGAGGCCGTCGATTACGCGAATGAGGCACTGGAACATATGGTCGAGCGCGATGAAGCTATCGGCCTGGGCCACGCGCTCGGCAGAGCTGTGCGAGATGTCGCGCTCATGCCAGAGGGCAACGTTATCAAAGGCGACTTGCGCATTTGCCTTCACTACACGAGAAAGGCCGCAGACCTTCTCCATGGTGATGGGGTTGCGCTTGTGCGGCATGGCCGAACTGCCCTTCTGACCCTTCTTGAACGGCTCTTCGGCCTCCAAGGTATCGGTCTTTTGGAGGTTACGCACCTCAGTGGCAATGCGCTCGCAGGTGGCAGCGGTGGTGGCCAGCACCCCGGCGAGGTACGCATGGTGATCGCGGCTGATGACCTGCGTGGACAGCGGGTCGTGAACAAGACCCAGATGCTCGCAGACGTACTCCTCCACAAACGGGTCGATGGAGCTGTAGGTACCCACGGCACCGGAAATAGCGCCGAAGGCAACGTTCTTACGGGCATCGATGAGACGGTCGAGGTCGCGGCGGAGCTCCCAGGCCCAGCTACCAAACTTCATGCCAAACGTCATGGGCTCGGCATGGATGCCGTGCGTACGGCCGGCGCAAAGCGTGTTGCGCTCCTCAAAGGCACGGCGCTTGCAGATCTCGCCGAGCTTTTTCACGTCCTCAATAATGATGTCCGTCGCCTGAACAAGCTGGTAGCAGAGGGCCGTATCACCAAGGTCAGAGCTGGTCATGCCAAAGTGCACCCAACGGCTGGGCTTGGGCTCGCCTTCGGGCACATCCTTGTCGATGTACTCGCCCATGTTGGTGAGGAAGGCGATGACGTCGTGGTTGGTAACGGCCTCAATGGCGTCGACTTCATCCTTGTTGAAAGCGGCATGCTCGCGAATCCACGCGGCCTCCTCCTTGGTGATGCCAATCTTGCCCATCTCTGCATGGGCCTCGCAGGCGAGCACCTCGATTTCCTGCCAGATGGCGTATTTGTTCTCCAGCGAGAAAATGTGGCCCATTTCAGGACGGGTATAGCGGTCGATCATGTGCGGCTCCTTTTTGAGTATTGGCACGCTATGGGTACCGCTCTATTGTACGCGGGCGCGGCGGGGCAAGCAGCAAATCCCCCGCATGCCGCGGAATACCCATGCCTAGCCGCGCGATTTGCCGTTGGGCGTACGGCATTCAGGACGGAACATCTGACGGATTCGCAGTTGCGGCTGGAGCGCAGTCATCAACTCCAAAAACATTGCGATTTGTTGCAGTTTAGGGCACACCCTACGAGTAGACTTACCTTCGCGCGGAATAAAAACGCAGGTCACAGAGTTGGACTTTCCTCGTGTATCCGAGAGGTAGGGCCTAAACTGCAACAAATCGCAATGTTTTGGTTGGAGGGGTGGAGCCAAGCTCGTTTCACCCTATCAAACCGCGAAATATCGTCATCTTTTCCAAGCTTTCGCGGTACTGGGAGTCATCGCATGTCGGTGGGTCCGCGCACGGGGCCCGTATATGGAAAAGGCAGACGCTGGTGCCTTCAAATTCCTGGAGCGGGCAACGGGACTCGCGTATTCGCTCCGCGAATCCGCAGCTTCGGATGCTTCGCATCCTCGCACGCTCGCTGGCAAACGCTCACGCGTTTGCTCAGCCTCGCGACCCCAGCGGGTTCGAGTCCGCGCACGGGGCCCGAATATGCAAAAGGCACCATCGCTGGTGCCTTCAAATTCCTGGAGCGGGCAACGGGACTCGAACCCGCGAGTGTCAGCTTGGGAAGCTGATGCCTTACCACTTGGCGATGCCCGCGTATGTGCACCACATGCGTTGGTGCTCAAGAAAGTATATCGTGCCCGTATTCGCAGGACAAGGCATGGCAGTAGAAACAGGTACGATCCGCACGAAACGGACTGGCCCATCATGTATCCATCTATGAAAGAATCTGTGGAGCGTTGGGTTTTTGGGTACTATAACTATCCGAATCAGCAAGCATGCGCTGGACCGGCCCAGCCGGAGCCAGCGGTATCCACCCTAGGAGGTGCCATAATGATCCGCGTTGACATTGAGACCATCATCATGGCCTCCGGTGCGGTTCCGTCTCTCATCGTATTGCGCGAGCGTCCCAACCGCACGGAGAGCAAAGCTCCCCTGCGGGCGCTCTCCATCCAAACCGGCTCGTTCGAGGCAGCATCCATCAGCCGCGGCATTGAGGGCAACACCGGGTCGCGCCCCATCACGCACGACCTCTTTGTCGACACCATCCAAAAGCTCGGGGCACGCCTTGAACGCGTGGAAATCAATCGCGTCGACGCCCCCGTGTTCTACTCTTCGATTGTGCTGGCGCAAGACCACAGCAGTGATGACGAGAACGCCTCGGCACGCGAGATCACGGTTGATGCGCGCCCCAGCGACGCTCTCGCGCTCGCCGTACGTGCAAACGCGCCCATCTTCGTTGAGGATGACGTGATGAACCGGGCAGGAACCATTTCCTACCGCACCGAAAAGGCATCGGGCGATGACGAACTCGAGAAGTTCGATGAGTTTGTGCAAACGCTCTCGCCCGACGATTTCTAAGGAAAAGCCCTTGTGCCCGTGCGTGTGGCGCAGACACACCTAGACGAAGCGAGACCACGTTTTCAACCTCTATCTAACGCTTAGCAAACGAGGCGGCCCCTCAGGACCGCCTCGTTTCATATCTGACAAATATGTCTAGGGAAAGAGGGTTTGCACCCTACTCGTCCATCAGATCCTCAAGCGCCTCGTCAGCCGCACCAATATCCACGCGGTCATCCTCGGGCTCGCCTGCGGCGCCAAGGTCAAGCGCTTCTTGGCCCTCCACCACAGCGGCCGTCTTCGCATTCTTCTTGGCACTCGTCATACGCGCTACGGCGGTCACACGGTCACCATCCGCCACGGTGAGAATCTTCACGCCCTGCGTGGCGCGGCCGGTTTCCGAAATATCGGTAGTCTTGACGCGGATAACCGTCGCACCCTCGGTGATAATGAAGAGCTCATGCTGCGGGCCAACCGTCTTCATGGCAGCCAGCTTGCCCTTCTTATCCGTCATCTGAATGGTGTAGACACCCTGGCCGCCACGGTTTTGGCACGGGTAATCCGCCACCGGGGTGCGCTTACCAAAGCCCAGCTCGGTGATCACAAAGAGGTCACCACGGCCGTTGGAGATCTCCATGCCCAGCACGCGCGCGTCGTCCTTCATGGTGATACCGCGCACGCCGCTCGTGTCGCGACCGGTGGCACGCACCTGGCCCTCGTCAAAGACAATGGCCTTGCCCGCCGTCGTGGCCATGATCACCTTGTCGCCCGGACGCACGCGACGCACGTCAAGCAGGGAGTCACCCGCCTTGAGGTTGATAGCGATGATGCCATCGCGGCGCGAGCGATCGTAGGCGCTCATGACGGTCTTCTTGACCATGCCGTCCGTTGTGGCGAAGAGCAGATACTCGTCATCGGGGAACTCACGGCACGAGATGACACTCGCAATGCGCTCGCCATCCTCAAACGGCAGCAGGTTCACAATCGCGGTACCGCGTGCCTGGCGGCTACCGATGGGCAGCTCATGCACCTTTAGGCGGTACACCTTGCCGCGGTTGGAGAAGAAGAGCACGTACTCGTGGGTGCTTGCGATGAACATCTCAGAGATGACGTCGTCTTCTTTGAGGTTCACGCCCGAGACACCCTTGCCGCCGCGCTTCTGCGAGCGGTAGGTGGCCACCGGGATGCGTTTCACGTAGCCGGTGTGGGTGATGGTCACCACCATGTCCTCGTCGGCGATGAGGTCCTCCACGTCGAGGTCCTTCTCGGCAGCGCGGATCTCGGTGCGGCGCTTGTCGCCAAACTTATGCGCAATCTCGCGCATCTCGTCCTTGATAACGCCAAGGATTTTATCCTCGTGCGCCAGCAGGTCCTCGTAGTAGGCGATGGCACGACGAAGGCCGTCGAGCTCGGTTTGGATCTTGTCACGCTCAAGACCGGTCAGGCGGCGGAGCTTCATCTCCAGGATGGCCGTGGTCTGCTCGGGCGTGAAGCCAAAGCGTGCGATAAGGCGCTCGCTCGCCTCGGCGTCGGTGCGCGAGGAGCGGATGATGGAGATGACCTCGTCGATATGGTCGAGTGCAAGCAGGTAGCCCTCGAGAATGTGCGCGCGGGCCTGGGCCTTCTTGAGGTCGTAGCGGGTGCGGCGGGTGACAACGTCGACCTGGTGGTCGATATAGCAGCGCAGCATCTCGGTGAGCGACAGGCACTTGGGCACGCCGTTCACGAGCGCCAGGTTGTTCACGCCAAAGGTGCTCTGCAGCGACGTGTACTTGTACAGGTTGTTGAGCACGACCTGCGGGATGATGCCCTTCTTGAGCTCGATGACAAGACGGATGCCCTTCTGCGTGGACTCGTCGCGCATATCGGAGATGCCCTCGATGCGCTTCTCGTTCACGAGCTGGGCGATCTTCTCCTGCAGCGTGCCCTTGTTCACCTGGTAGGGAATCTCGGTGAACACGAGGCGGTTGCGGCCGGTCTTGGTGGACTCCACATGCGCCGTCGCACGCACGGTGATGGAGCCGCGCCCGGTCTCGTAGGCCTTGCGGATACCGTCGGAGCCCATAATCACAGCGCCGGTGGGGAAATCCGGGCCCGGCATAATCTGCATGAGCTCGTCCACCGTAGCATCCGGGTGGTCGATAAGGTGGCAGGTGGCCTCGATAGCCTCGGTGAGGTTGTGCGGCGGGATGTTCGTGGCCATACCCACGGCGATGCCCGAGGAGCCGTTAACCAGCAGGTTGGGGAAGCGTGCCGGCAGCACGCGCGGCTCAGCAAGCGATTCGTCGTAGTTGGGCTGCCAGTCTACGGTGTCCTTCTGCAGGTCGCGCAGAAGCTCCATGGCGGGCTTGGCCAGGCGGCTCTCGGTGTAACGCATGGCGGCGGCGGAGTCGCCGTCGATGTTGCCGAAGTTGCCGTGGCCGTCGATGAGCGGCACGCGCATGGAGAACCACTGCGCGAGGCGGACCATAGTGTCATACACCGCGAAGTCACCATGCGGGTGGTACTTACCGATAACCTCGCCCACCGTCCACGCACTCTTCTTGTGCGGACGGTTGGGGTAGATGCCCGACTCGTTCATGGCGTAGAGGATGCGGCGGTGCACAGGCTTCAAGCCGTCGCGCACATCCGGCAGGGCGCGGGCCGTGATGACCGACATGGAGTATTCGATGAAGCTCTGTCGCATCTCGCGGCCAAACTCCGAGACCTGGAGCTGTCCGCCGTTGATATCCTCGCCCGCGTCTTCACCACGGTCGACGGTTCCGAAGCTCTCCTCAAGCTCCTCGCCGTCCTCAGCATCCTCCTCGTTAGAGTCATCCTCGATATAGACGTCGGCGCCCTCGTCGTCGCTCTCCGCACGGGCAAGCAGACGCTTCAGGTCGTCTGGCAGCCCCTCGTCGGGCGGCGTGTTGTTCATATCATCTGCCACGTATACCTCCTACGTAGGTTATTTGGGTCATTTGGGGACGTGTTCGTTTTGCCCCATCCGTCCCGCATCAGGTTTTTGGGTTGTCGAGGTGCCCGAGATTGCCCTGAAAGCGGAGGGCGCACGCCTAACGTGCGGCGCCCGACTGCTTGAAGGGCAAGATTGGGTGCCTCGACAAGCCAAAGCTAGGCGTCGAGGAAGCGCGCGTCGTGCGCATGCTTCTCGATATACTCCCGGCGGAACTCAACCTGGTTGCCCATGAGTTCGCGCACCGCGCGGTCGGCCACGGCGGCGTCCTCGATGGTCACACGCTGCAGGATGCGCGTCTTGGGATCCATGGTGGTCGAAGCCAGCTGCTTGGGGTCCATCTCGCCCAGACCCTTGTAGCGCTGCACGGTATAACCACGGCGCTTCTTGGTCATGGCGCTTGCCGCGGCGTCGTCGGCATCGTCCTCGTCGGGCGTGAAGCCCAAATCGAGGATGGCCTTCCGCAGAAGCTCGTCCTCGGGATGCTTGCCATCCGGGTAGACGTAATGAATCTTGTTACGCACCTTCACGCCAAAGATGGGCGGGCACGCCACGTACACGTATCCCGCGTCGATCAGGGGGCGCATGTACTTGTAGAAGAACGTGAGCAGAAGGATGCGGATGTGTGCACCGTCCACGTCGGCGTCCGTCATGATGATGATCTTGTGGTAGCGGGCCTTCGTGATGTCAAAGTCCCCGCCATCACCCGCGCTCGTGGTCACACCGCAGCCGATAGCGGTGATGAGCGACTGAATGGTGTCGGAGGAGAACGCGCGGTGGTCGCCCACACGCTCCACGTTCAAGATCTTGCCGCGCAGGGGCAGAATGGCCTGGATGTCGCGACGGCGGCCGTCCTTGGCCGAACCGCCTGCGGAGTCACCCTCTACGATGAAGAGCTCGGTCATCTCGGCATCGCGCACCGAGCAATCGGCGAGCTTGCCGGGGAGGGACGCCGTCTCGAGCAGGCTCTTGCGACGCGTGGCCTCGCGGGCCTTGCGGGCGGCGTTGCGGGCCTTGCTGGCCTGCTGGGCTTTCTTCACGATCTCGCGGGCGGCCTTGGGGTGCTCCTCCAGGTAATCGGTGAGGCCCTCGGTCACCACCTTGAGCGTGAGCGTGCGCATGAACGAGCTGCCAAGCTTGGCCTTGGTCTGGCCCTCAAACTGCGGGTCGGCGAGCTTGACCGAGATGACGGCGGCGAGACCCTCGCGCACATCATCGCCGGTGAGCTTGTCGGTGTCCTTCTTGAGCAGGTTCTGGCGCTTGGCGTAGTCGTTGATGACGCGGGTGAGCGCCGTGCGGAAGCCCTCGAGGTGCATGCCGCCCTCGGGGGTGTAGATGTCGTTCGCGAAGCTCATGACAGTCTCGGAGTAGGAGGTGTTCCACTGAATGGCCACCTCAACCTCGCCGGTGCGGTCAACCGGCGCACCCTCCTCGCTCTTGCCCGAGAGGTAGATGGGACGCTTGAGGCCGTCGGGGATCTCCTTGCCCTCGTTCAGGAACTTCACGAAGTCGATGATGCCGCCCTCGTAGCAGAACTCGTCCACACGCGGCGCAAGCTCGCGCTCGTCCTTGAGCACGATCTTGAGGTTCTTGTTCAAAAACGCCGTCTCCTGCAGGCGATTGCGCAGGACCTCGTAGTCGAAGACGGTGGTCTCGAAAATCTCATCGTCCGGCCAGAACGTGGTGGTGGTGCCGGTTGCCTTGGAGTCACCGATCACCTTCATCTTCTGCGTGGTCTTGCCGCGGGAGAACTCCATCTCGTAGATATGCCCGTCGCGCTTAACCTGGACGTTCATCTTCCTGGAGAGCGCGTTCACCACCGAGACGCCCACACCGTGCAGGCCGCCCGAGACCTTGTAGGCGTTGTTGTCGAACTTGCCGCCCGCGTGGAGCACGGTGAGCACCACTTCGAGGGTGGGGATCTTCTTCACCGGGTGCTTGGCCACCGGGATACCACGGCCGTTGTCCACCACGGTGATGGAGTTATCCGGATGCACCGTGACCTCGATCTTGGTGCAGAAACCGGCCATGGCCTCGTCCACCGAGTTGTCCACGATCTCCCACACCAGATGATGCAGACCGCTTGAACTGGTGGAACCGATGTACATACCCGGGCGCTTGCGAACTGCTTCAAGACCTTCGAGAATCTTGATGTCGCTTGCGCCGTAATCGCTCTTATTTGCCACGTGTTCTCCCTCTCGTAGAAAACGGGTGCAATTATGCTGCAATCTTATTCATGATAGCGGAAAACAAGCCTCTCAAAATGGCGTTTCAACACCTCTACAAGGCCACCAGATTGGCTCTACGGCCTTTTGAGGGTGTCTGTACTCTTTTTCCACTCAAGGCTCGCCCGCATGGCGGATTTGAGGGCATCGCGGAGGCGGTCGTTTTCAACGGGTGCCACGGCCGCATCAAGAGCAGCCACCTCATCGCAGGACAGCTCCTGGCGGGGCGGACGCTCCGCCTTGGCGGGCATGGTGGCCCGAGCGCGCTGCTTATGCTGCGCGGCATTGCGCTCGTACCCGGGTTTTGAGGTGCGGAACACAAACCCGTCGAGGTCAACTCCTTCGCGGGCCATGCGGGCGCGGATAATCTCGCGAAGCATGGTGAGTTCCTGCGTCCACGCGGGCTCGTCGACGTAGACCAAGAGCCTATTCGATTCGGGGAGATACCTCAAGCCTGTCACGTGGCTACCTTCTCGTGTGCCGCCACATACGGCGTTCCACGCCCGGTACACCTCGCGCGAACGCTCGGCGGCGTGCATTTGCTCAAGGCGCTCCGGCGAGGCGGCGTCTATGATACGGCTCCGCTCGCGCGCCAAAAAAGTCTGCAGCCCCACGGTTCCCCGCTCACGGCCCTGCCTTCCGCGTGCCATCACTGGCCTCCTTGGTCTGCGGCGGCTTCGGCACCTGCGGCGCCGAGCCTGTCGGTCCCCACGGTGACCACCCGCGCACGGCGGAGCACGTCATCCGAGAAATAGCCCAGGTTCGTGGTGGTGATAACCGTCTGAATCTCTTCTTGGATGAAGGCCAAAAACGCATGGCGGCGCGCGGCGTCAAGCTCGCTCATCACGTCGTCAAGCAGAAGGAGCGGCGGCGCCCCGAGGATATCGCGCGTCACCTGCACCTCGGCCACCTTCCAAGCAAGCACCAGGCTCCGCTGTTGCCCCTGCGAAGCAAACGTACGTGCATCGCGGCCGTCAATGGTGAAGCGAATCTCGTCGCGGTGCGGCCCCACAAGCGTCATGCCACGGCGGAGCTCGTCGTCATGAGCGGCGCCCAACCGCTGCCAGAACAGGTCGGTCGCCGTGGCGCGGTCAAACGGTGCCGCGCCATCCGTGGCCACCGGCACCTCCTCATCTGCAATCGACGGCACATAGCGCACGTCAAGCTCCTCGTGCTCGGCAATGCCACGATATGCCTCGATAAGGTGTGCGCGCACCCGAGCAAGCAGGGCGGTGCGGTGCATCATGAGCGAAACGCCCGTCTGCACCAACGCCTCATCCCACGCCGCGAGCACGCCCGGGTCGCCACCATAGGTGCGCAGGAGCGTGTTGCGCTGCTCGACGATACGCTCATACGAGCTCACGAGCTGGGCATATTGCTCGTTCAGCTGGATGCCAAACGTATCGAGCGCTTCACGGCGCAGACGCGCCGAACGTTTCACCATGTCTAGATCGTCAGGACAGAAGAGCACCGAGGGAAGCACCCCGCGCACACCCGACGCCCGACACCGCTTTCCGTTGCGCACAAACTGACGCTTACCTGCCACAACCTCGCAGGCAAGGTCGATATGACGTCCATCGCCCTCAACCACAAGCTCCATGCGCGCCGAGGAGCGCCCGGTGCGCACGAGTTCCGCCGGCGTTGGCCGCCGGAACGAACGGCCCGAGGTGAGCAGCTGGAGCGCTTCGATGAGGTTGGTCTTGCCAGCAGCGTTGCGGCCCACAAGAATCGTCACCCCCGAAGACAGCTCGAGGGTTGCGTGCGAAAAGTTGCGGTAATCCGCCACCTGCAGGGTGCGGGCTGTAAGCGTCACGGTGCGTCACTAGATGCGGACGGGCATAACAAGATAGAGGTAATTAATCTTGTCATATGCCTTGAACACACCGGCCTGGCTGTAGCTCTTGAGCTCGAGCGTAAGCTCCTTCTCACGGCCGAGCACATTCAGGCAGCCAAAGATGTAGTGGTAGTTGAACGCGATCACGCCCGACTCACCCGCCACCTCAACATCGATGGTCTCCTGCGCCAGATCCTGATCGTTGGAGATAGATGAGAGGGAAAGCGTGCCCGCCTGCGCGTCAATCTCAAACTTGACGGCAGGGTTGGTGGTGGCAATGACCGCCACGCGCTTAAGCGCGGCCGAGAAGGCGTCGACGTCGATCTTCACGCTCGTTACGCACGAATCGGGGATGAGCTGCTTGTAGTTGGGATACATGCCCTCAATGCGGCGCGACACGTAGCAGGTGTTCCCGGCCTCGAATACCACCTGGGTGTCGGTGGCGCCCACCAAGATGGTCGGCTGGTCGCTCATGATTGAAAGCGCGTCGTTGAAGGCGTCGGCTGGGACGTTGAGCTCAAAGCTCCCCTCCAGCGAGGACGTCTCAACCTGGGTATCGACCACGGCCAAACGGAAGGAATCGGTTGCCACGAGGCGGATGGTATTGTTCTCAACCGTCATGTGCACGCCGCCCAGGATGGGACGGGCCTTGTCGCTTGAGGTCACGCGCCACACGCGGGCCACCATCTCGGTGAGAACATTGGTGGGAAGCTCCACCGCGGCCTCGATGGCATAGGTGGGGAACTCCGGGAAGTCCGCCGCGGCAAGCGTGTTCAGGCGGAAGCGGCTCTTGGCGCAGGTGATGAGCACCTGGCGCTCCACCGTCTCGAAGGAAACCGGTGCATCGGGAAGGGTCTTGGTGATATTGGCAAGCATCTTGCACGGGATGACCATCTCGCCAGGCTCCTCCACGAGCGCTGCCACACGGTGGCGGATGGAGATGGTGTAGTTAGAGGTTTGGAACTCGAGCACACCATCGGCTGCGCGCACGAGCACGCCCGAGAGGATGGGAAGCGTCGAGGCGCTCGCGACGCCTTTCGACACGATGGCGATTGCGTCGGCGAGGGTTCCTTGGCTTACGGTGAACTTCATGGCGCTCCCTTTCTTTATATCTATATAGATATATCTTCCATAATAGTAATAAGACCGTGGAAGATGTTGGAAAGTCACAAATGGGCAGGTTGAAGGCTTAAACCTATTCGACGCAACCTGTTGAGAACCACCCTTGTTGTCAACAGACCACATATGCCTTGCAGGTCATCCACTACCAAGGGCCAGTTATCCACACCCTTTCCCACGCTGTTCCACATCTTATCCAACCTTACGATTTGAGCACGATCTTGTTGCGGAGGGTCTGCAGGTCTTCAACAAGGCCGCGATCTTCCTTGAGCTTGCGCTCGATCACGCGGATGGAGTTGATAACCGTCGAATGGTCGCGCCCACCAAACTCGGCGCCCACCATCGGCGTGGTCATTTCGCACATGTCCATGGCTAGATAGACTGCCACGTGCCGTGCAAAGGCGATGTTTGCCGGCCGTCGCGGCCCGATCAGGTCCTCATGGCTCACGTGATAGAACTCTTCCACCACGGACTGCACGGTGTCAACGTGAATCTTTTTGTGGGCCGTGTCGAAGTATTCGTTGGCGATGTGGTCGATATCCTCGGCGGTAAGCTCGGAGCCTGTCTGCTCTTTTTCAAACGAGTCGCCGGCGCAGCGCTCGCAGAAGCTCTCAAGCTCGCGGATGTTGGTGCCCGAGATCTCGGCCATATGGCGTAGCTGCTCGTCGGTCAGGTGCCCGCCGCCTGAGCGAATGGATCCCAGCAGCGAGTCGTCCACATCGGTGTGACCCTGCGCTGCGGGGAGCACGGTGTTCTCGTAGTAGCGCTTGAGGATGGTGTATTTCATCTCAAAGCCCGGCTCGGACACCAGGCAGAGCATGCCGGCGTTAAAGCGGCTGGTCAGGCGCTCGTCCATACCGAGCTTTTTAGGCGCGCGGTCCGATGCGATAACAACCTTCTTGTTGTCGCGGATAAACTCGTCCATCAGACGGAAGAAGTATTCGATACTCGCCGTTTTACCAATGATGTTTTGGATGTCATCGATGATGAGCACGTCGGCATCGTGATAGTCGCGCAGGATAGCGCGGCCTTCCGTTTTTTGAATAGCGACCTCGTTGATGAAGTCGTCGATATAGGCCTGGCTGTTGGCGTATTTCACCCGAATGTAGGGCTTGTTCTCGTTGAGGTAGTTTTTGATGGCGAGCAAGAGGTGCGTTTTGCCCAGACCCGAGTTGCCGTAGATAAAAAGCGAAGTGCAGCTGCCCGGCTCTTCGGCCATGGCGGCAAAGCGCACGGCCGACTGATAGGCATGCTTGTTCTCGTCGCCATAGACAAAATTCTCAAAGGTGAATTTGGAATGGATGGCCTGCGTGTGCGCCGGGTGCTCATTTGCAGCTAGCGCCTGCACTGTTGGTTGCGCGGGCGCGGTGGCTGTAACGGGGTGCCCGCTCATGGAGGCCGCCATGCGGCGGAACGCCTCGGGCGAGAGCGTGTTGGTGACCGTTACCTTGGTATTCTCGCCAGACGCATCTTGAACGGGTGCAAAAACCGGAGCAGGTACAGGAATGCTGGTGCTTGCTGCTGGCTGCGCACTCTCGCGCACGGGGACCGCCGCCGGCGCTTGGTGTGCGGGACTCGACACCGCCTCTGGTGCCGCACCGCCGGTTACCTCCTGCGGGGTAGTGATGCGCAACGTAAGCGGGCAAAACGCAATCTCCTCCAGATAGCGTTCAATCACCGCGCGTTGCTTCATGAGATAGGAGTAGGCAAAGCGTGACGGCGCCTCGATGGTGAGGCTGTCGTCGGTGAGCTCAAGTGGCACCGACTGCAGGAGCATGTTCACCAAGCGTGTGTCAACGCCATCCCTCCGACAGAAGGAGATGGTGTCGTCCAAGATCATCTTCGCGTCGTTGTCCATGGTCACCCTCGGCGTTCACGTTTATCTTTGTGCTTCGTGCTGCATCCGGCCTTACGCGCCTCCGCCGTGCGTCTGCATCCATGAGGAGCCGAGCGCCGTGAGGTGATATTTCTGACCGTGTTTAACAACGAAGCCGCATTCTCCCAGTGTAGCAAGCTCGCGCGACCACGTTGGACCGGAGTTTCCAAAGGCCTGAGCAAGCTCGGTGGGGCCCGCCTGCCCATGTTCGGCAAGAAAGGCCAGCGCCAGCCGCCCGCGGTCACTTACATACAGGTTTTCCGCTGCGGGTGTCGCAGGTGCAGCCGGCATCGCAGCCGGTGTTCCAAAAGGCTGCTCACCAGCTAATTGTTGAGATGTGGAAAAGTTATGACCGTACTGTTGATAAGCGCCTGCGCCAAAAGGCTGGGCAGGCATGCTGGGCTGTACGGCTGCATTGTCAGACGCCGGGTATGGTTGTGCGGCAGGCACGGCCCCATAGCCGCCCGTGGCCCCGGCCCAACCGCCGGGGGCTACCGGAGAGGCTGGGTATCCACCCTGCGGATACCCATAGGGATAGGCCTGATACGGGCTGTATGGTGCCTCCGCCCCTGCTGGCATTGCTCCCGTTGCTGGTCCAGGCATGCCGGGTGGCGTCGCTCCTGTTGGAGTTCCGCCCCATGCTGCTGCCTGCGTGCCGTTGGCGCCGTTAGGCGCTGCCTGCCAGGGCGTTCCGAAAGGAGTGTTTTCTGCAGCAGCGCTGCTTTCTTTTGCATGTAGCTGCGAAGAGGTGAATGCTGCTCCGCGAACGGCGGCGCCTCGCGCGGTGTTGCGCTTGATCTCTTCCACGCGCGTGGGGTCTAAGCTTACCGTCACCACGGTGCCGGCGCCCAGGTTGTCCTCAATGGAGACGGCTCCCCCCGCCGCTTCGAGGTATTGCTGCACCATGGGGAATCCAGCGCCCGTGCCGCGGATGAATTGTTTCATGCCACGATTTGCCGAGGTCACGCCAAACTCAAACGCGCGTTCCTTGTCGGCGATGCCGGGGCCTTGGTCGGCAAAGCGTATGGTTTGCCCGCCATCGAGTATCGAGATAATGGGCTCCATGAAGTGAGCATGGATAAAGTTTTCGACAATCTCGCGAATCACCATGAGCGATATGTTGCCGCCTTGCTCTTTCATGCAGCGGTATACCGTGTTGGTAACTTCTTCAAGGTATGGACGAACCTCGGCAGGCTCAATCACCACCACGCGTGGCGTTGAAAACATATCGTCATAGATAGCGATGCGCGTGGCGAAGGCTGCGCGTGCCGCGTCTGTTGCCGCGGGCGCGGCCTCCTCGCGTGCTGCATCGCCGGTGATATGGCTGTTATCGGGCACGGGGGCGCCGGAATCGACAAAGGGGTAGAAGTCGTCTGCCATGAGGTCTCATTCTGGTTCGTGTTGCACCTATGAACGATAGTAGCTCACCCGACCCCCTTGCACAGCTTTCCACAAGTTTTCAAAACCTGTTGAAAAGTGAAGCAAAGTTCTGAAAAGTTATTAACAGCTTAGGAACAACCTGTGGAAATCTTTGCTGAACGGCGTGAAAAACTATGAACGATTGGCTCTGAGCGGAAGAAAAGTTCCGCACCGGCGAGGTGAGCTGTGAGAACTTCGGGATGCTGTCACCTCATTTGTTGACATTCTCGCATTACATTCCCTACAATCTGAAAGCTCACGTGCCTTTATTTGATTGCAAAAATGCAGCAGGAGGATAGATATCATGAAGCGTACGTATCAGCCTAATAAGCGCAAGCGCGCCAAGACTCACGGCTTCCGTGCCCGTATGGCCACCAAGGGCGGTCGCGCCGTTCTCGCCCGTCGTCGCGCCAAGGGTCGCAAGCGTCTCACTGTCTAGCGAGCGCGTTTCTCACCCATGAGGACCATCAAGGCTCGGTCGGATTTCGAGCGTGTCTACACACAGGGTCGGCGGTATAACCATCCCTTGGTTCGTATGGTAATACGTGACACTCATGCAGAAGGCGATCCAGGGAGGGTCGCCTTCGCTGCACCAAAGCGTCTTGGCGTCGCCGTCGTGCGGAACCGTTCGAAGCGTGTTCTGCGTGAGGCGGCGCGTGCTTGTTCGCTCCCCTGGGCAGGGCATGATGTCATTTTGTTCGCCACGCCTAAAACTAAAGATGCGCGTCCTCATGAGATGCAAGACGCCCTACGTTCCCTCGCTCGCCGAGCGGGCGTTTATGCATAGGGGAGTGCGCAGGCTCCTGCGCCAGATGGTGATTGCACCCATTAGGGTCTACCAACGGTTTATCTCCCCGCTGTTGCCTGGCGTGTGCATCTATAGCCCCACTTGCTCTCAGTATGCGGTGGAAGCCATAGAGAAACACGGAATCGTTTATGGTTGCTGGCTGGCGGTTCGTCGTATCGTGCGATGCAACCCGCTTCATGCTGGCGGCTACGACCCCGTGCCTTAGGGTGCGATAACCGGAGGTTTAACTATTCATGTGGGATTGGATCGTCAACATTCTCTTTGAGATCCTGAAGCTCATTCAGTCATTTGCTGTTGACTGGGGTCTTTCGATCATCATCCTGGTGCTCATTGTCCGTCTTATCCTGACGCCGCTTTTGTTGAAGTCCACGAAGTCGACGGCGCGCATGCAGGTGTTGCAGCCCAAGCTCATGGAGATCCAGGAGCGGTATGCCGACGACCCGCAGCGCATGAACGAGGAGATGCAGAAGTTCTACTCCGAGAACAAGTTCAACCCCTTTGGTGGTTGCTTGCCGCTCTTGGTGCAGATGCCCATCCTGTTCGCGCTGTTCACGCTTCTGCGTGATCTTCCGCGCTACTTCTCGGGCGAGTCGTTCTCGTTTTTCAACATTCTGCCCGACCTTACGGCTACGCCTGCGGGCACCTTCAGCCAGGGTATTGATGTTGCAGCTCCGTACCTCATCGCGCTTGTGCTCTTTGCGGTGCTGACGCTTATTCCGCAGCTTGTTATGGCACGTAACCAGACGGGTGCCCAGGCCAATACCATGCGTACCACGTCGATCGTGATGGCCATCATGATGCTTTTCATTGGTTGGGCTCTGCCCGCCGGTGTGCTTCTGTACTACGACGTATCGACGCTGTGGCAGGTTGTTCAGCAGCTCTTTGTTACGCAACGCGTGATTGATAAGGCCAAGGCCGAGGAAGAGGCCCGCTTGGCTGATGCACCCATCGAGGTTGATGTGGTGCGCCGTGAGCGCAAGACACGCCCGCATAAGAAGCACTAATTAGGTACCTTACTATTTGGAGTTTCCATGTCTGAAGAGATGCTTGAGGAGAACGAGGCGCCTATCGCTGGCGATTATCCTGAGCTTGCCGCTCGTTACAAGAGCGGCGAAGAGCTCACCGATGAGGATTTGGATGTCATCGCTGATGTTGCCATTTCGGTTCTTCGCTCCATGCTTGGCTTCTTTGATGCGGCCTCCTCGCCCATTGACGAGTACGAGGGTGATGACGGCGAGCTGATTTTGGATGTTACGGCTCCTAACCTTGCCGTACTCATTGGCCGCCATGGTCGCACCCTTGAGTCACTCCAGACGCTCTTCTCCCTTCTGGTGAGTCGCAAACTTGGGTTCCGTTATCCGGTTGTGGTTGACATTGAGGGCTATAAGAGCCGCCGTCATGACAAGGTGACCTCTATGGCAAACTCTGCTGCGGCGCGCGCGGTTCGCCAGCATGGCTCGGTTACGCTTCCTCCCATGAACGCCTATGAGCGTCGTCTTGTTCACCTGGCATTGCGTGACAATGCAGCTGTGGAGACGCACTCGGAAGGTATGGACCCTGATCGCCGTGTGGTAATTACCGCGCTTTAAGGTGACCTACAAACTGCTAGTATGAAGGGGTGCTTAGCGCCCCTTCTTTTTTGCCAAAAACTCACGTTGCGCAAATTCTTGTCATAGAAAGGTTTTGCTATGAACGAGCTTGAGCTTGCCCTCAGCAGTGATATGCGTGATGAGCTTGTAGCTGAGCTGAAGAAGCTTGCCGTTTCATACGGACTGTCAGTATCGCAGGATGTTCTGAATGGCTGTCTTGATCATCTCTTGATGGTTGTTGATGTGAATCGCCATGTGAACCTCACTCGCATCACCACCCCGCATGAGGCCTTGGTTCTTCATATCCTTGATTCTCTGCTTTTGCTGCCTTTGTTTTCACTTGCTCCTGAGGGTGCGTATCTTGATATGGGTACGGGTGCCGGGTATCCTGGGATTCCCTTAGCTTTGGCTTCGGGACGCACAACAGTTTTGCTAGACTCTGTTGGTAAGAAGGTTCAGGCTGTCAAAGAATTCTGCGACACTCTGAATCTTTCTCATGTGTCATGTGTTCATGATCGTCTTGAATCTTATGCTGCTTCTGCTCGCGGTCAGTTTGCTGTCGTTACTGCTCGTGCTGTTGCGGCTCTTCCTGTTCTTGTTGAGTATGCAACACCATTCCTTGACTCAGATGGTTTGTTTATAGCTGCTAAGGCTCGTCCTTCGGATGAGGAGCTAGTTGCTGGCCGCATTGCTGCTGAGAAATGTGGACTCGAACAAATTGATTACTCAGAATTTGATCTTCCCTTTGAATTGGGTCATCGTACGGTTATTTGCTATCGTCGAATGCGTAAACCTCTTGTTAAGCTTCCGCGTGCTGTTGGAATGGCTAAGAAGTCTCCGCTTGCATGATAGCTCTTCTTATATAACCTTGATTGACCCCTGTTGTCTAATTGGATGACAGGGGTTTTGTTGTTTCACCCTTAAATATCATGGTCCTTATCATTAGTTTCACGTGAAACATTCGGGCTCTGTTTGATGTGACTCTGAGAATAGACAAATTAGGTTACTACTAACTATTGTTTACTGAGCTATTATCCAAAACAGCTCATGTTGCCCTGCATAGCTTTCTTGAGGTTCCTGAGCTAAATATTTAGTAATATCGATTATTGTTTGCAGACGCTTAACCATTACTACAATTCAATTCGCAGCGTATGTTTCACGTGAAACGCGATAGGACAAACACATGTCTCTTTAAGGAAAAGATGTTCTTGCAGAGACGTTTCACGTGAAACATAATGAATACGAGCGAAGTTTCGAAACGTTGTTTCACGTGAAACATCCTCCCAGATAGTTAAAACGAAGATGTAAGGAGGAATGGGTGAGCTACAAAGACGTAAAACGGTCGAAAAGTGCTAAAGATACCCGTGTCATAGCCATTATCAATCAAAAAGGTGGCGTGGGTAAGTCAACAACAGCGGTAAATCTCTCGGCGGCATTAGGCGAGGCGAACCGTAAAACACTGCTCATTGATTTCGACCCCCAAGGAAACAGCACAAGCGGTTTGGGAATTGAAAAAGAGGGTCTCGAGCAATGCATCTATGATGCATTGCTGAATGATGTTCCTGCTGAAGAGCTCATTCATGATACAGAGAGCAAGAAAGTCTTTGTAATTCCAGCAACAATACAGCTAGCAGGTGCTGAGATTGAGCTGGTTTCTGCAATGGCGCGCGAAACTCGACTCAAAGAGCTCATTGCACCGATTAAAGATGAATTTGATTTCATCTTTATCGATTGTCCTCCGTCTTTGGGTTTGCTTACTATTAATGCATTGACGGCTGCGGACAGTGTGCTTATCCCTATTCAATGCGAATATTATGCACTTGAAGGCGTGACAAAACTTCTTGAGTCAATGCGCATGGTGAAGAGCCGTATTAATAAGTCTCTTGATACGTATGGTGTGCTGCTCACTATGTATGATTCGCGTACTTCGCTGTCGAATCAGGTTGTAGATGAGGTTCGAGCCTATTTTGGTGACAAAACATTTAAGACGTTAATACCTCGTACAGTAAAATTGTCGGAAGCTCCATCTTACGGCATGCCAATCATTTCGTATGCTCCCAATAATAAGGGGGCTAAAGCATATATGTCGCTCGCTAAAGAGGTGATCAGCCGTGCCTAGTGCTAAGCGTAAAAGTGGATTGGGTAAAGGTCTGAGCGCCCTCATGACTGAAGCTCAAACAGAAACGGGGCAAACAGCTCAGGAACAAACGCTTCCCATTACTTCAATCATTCCTAATCCGAATCAACCTCGTACGCATTTTAATGAGACAGAGCTGCGGGAGCTCAGTGAGTCCATTGAAAAACATGGCGTGTTGCAACCACTTCTTGTACGGCATAAAGGTGACCACTACGAGATTATTGCTGGAGAGCGTAGATATCAGGCGTCTAAACGAGCTGGGCTCGATGAGGTTCCGGTAATCATCCGTGACGTTGATGATCAGGACATGCTCGCCCTTGCGCTCATTGAAAATCTTCAACGTTCTGACCTCAATCCCATTGAAGAAGCGCGTGGCTATAAGCAACTAATTAAAACAAGCGGAATGACCCAAGAGGCGCTTGCGAAGGCAGTCTCAAAGTCCCGTTCCGCGATTACCAATTCACTGCGACTCTTGGATTTGCCGGAGCAGGTTCAGCAGATGCTCTTTGATGGATTACTGACTGCGGGGCACGCTCGGGCAATTCTTGCTGTTCCCTTTGAGGATGCTCGTATCAAACTTGCTGAGCGTGTTGTTAAAGAAGGATTATCAGTGCGAGCGACAGAAAACCTTGCTCCATTGTTTTCTGTCGGAGAAACGCCCCGTTCGCCTCGTAAACCAACGCCACAGTCATTCAAGAAGGCTGCCCGTGTGCTCCGACAGGCATTCAACACCAACGTGCGTGTCTCAAGTTTGCGCGGCAAGAATAAGATTGAGATTGAATTTAAGGACGAGGATCAACTCCAGCACATACTCGAGCAGATGCTCGCGGTGTCATCTTCCGAACATGAGGATGAGTGATTAGCATGTTTAAGCGTGTTGCTCAAGGTTTTACCGTGTTGGCAGTTGCGGGGGCAACCTCGTATGTGGTGTATACCATAATGACGAAACATGATGTGAAAGAACGCGTGATTTTAAGCCTGCAACGCATGAAGCAATCATCAAAGGAGCGTATGAATCAGGTAACTGAGGAGGTTGCGCTACATACAGCTCAGGTAACCAATAATCCAAAGATCAACCAGGATTGGGTTGCTCAGCAATGGAGCAATGTAGGTTGGTAGATATTTAGGTACCTAAGTAATAATTAAGTCATTGCATCTCATAGTCTTGTCATGTTTCACGTGGAGCATGAAAACGGCCGCCAAGGGCGGCCGTTTTCTGTAAAAGCATTCTGGTGAAACGGTATGAGCTGCTCGCAGGTACTCCTTATGGGAGGCTCTATCGGGCTCCCACAATGCGCTGTTTGAGCTGACCACAGGCAGCGTCAATGTCTCCCCCGCGCGAGTTGCGAATCGTTGTCTCAACACCACGCATCTGAAGGCGACGCTGGAGCTCCTCAACCTTCTTAACCGGCGAAGGCTTGAAGGGGCTATCAGGAATGTGGTTGAGCTGGATGAGATTCACATGGCAGAGCGTGCCCTCGCAGAAATCGCAAAGTGCCTGCATTTCGGGGTTGGTATCGTTGATACCCTCAATCATGGCAAACTCATAGGTGGGACGGCGTCCCGTACGTTCAACGTAATCCTGGATGGCCTCGTGCAGACGCGGCAGTGTGTACTTTTTCACGCCAGGCATAAGCTGGTTGCGCGTTGTTTGGACGGCTGAATGAAGTGAAATTGCCAAAGTGAACTGCTCAGGAAGCTGGGAGAACGCGCGGATACCAGGGATGATGCCACAGGTGGATACCGTGAGGTGACGCGCGCCGATGTTGGGGCCATGCTCCGCATTGAGCATACGGAGAGCCTCGACCGTGTGGTCAAAGTTGGCGAATGGCTCACCTTGGCCCATGAACACCACACTGGTCACGCGCTCGCCAAAATCGCGCGCTACGTGGAGAACCTGGTCCACCATCTCCTGAGCTGTGAGCGACCGGGTGAGTCCAGCGAGGCCGGTGGCGCAGAACGAGCAGCCCATGCCACACCCTGCCTGCGTGGAAATACAGACTGAGAGTTTATTGCGGCTCGGCATGGCAACGGTTTCCACAGCCACGCCGTCGGGGAACTGCAAAAGATATTTGCGCGATCCATCTTGCGAAACCTGACGAGCTGCCTCACGTGGGATTCCAAACGTGAAGCGCTGTGCAAGCTGGTCGCGCAGACTCTTCGGAAGATTGGTCATCTCATCAAACGAACATACGTTCTTATCGAAGAGCCATTCTGCGAGCTGTTTTGCGCGAAACGCCGGTTGCTTGCACGAGGCAACAAGCTCAGTAAGCTCATCCATCGTAAGCGAGCGGATATCGCGCGGCTGTTTTGTTTGTTCCATTGCGCGCCTTTCTATGTGCGTATGGGTGTTGGAGTATCTGTATACAATAAGATACCGTGAGAAAAAACCGCGTGCCACAGATCCGCGCGGCGGCTAAAAATCCACCAACGGAAGGAGCTGGCAATGTCCAGAAAGAGCCGGGAAGATATGCGCGTGGTTGTGCTGGCAGGCGGTATATCCGACGAACGCGAGATTTCTCGCGCTTCGGGTGCAAATGTTGTATCTGCACTCAACGAGCAGGGCTATGGCACGGTTGAGATGCTCGACCCATCGGACAACGACTTTCTTCAGGCACTCTCCAACGGCTCCTATGACGTGGCGTTCATAGCCCTCCATGGACGTGGCGGCGAGGATGGCATGGTCCAGAGTATCTTGGAGTACCTGGGTATCCCCTACACGGGTTCTGGCGTAGCAGCAAGCGCCTGTGCTGCCGATAAGGATATCTCGAAGGTGCTCTATGAACATGCTGGTATTCCTATTGCGCGCGGCACAGTGGTGTTCCGCGGTAAAGACATCGATTGTGCCGCCATTGTGGCAGACCTGGGCGATCAGCTCTTTGTTAAGCCTGCCGTGAATGGATCGAGCTACGGCGTTTCATGTGTAACCTCGGCAGACGAGCTTCCGCCGGCGCTTGAGCTCGCATTCGAGCATGGCGATAAGGTCCTCGTGGAGCAGCGTTTGGTAGGAACCGAGATCACCGTCGGAGTGTTTGGCGATGACACCGTTGAGGCGCTGCCCATCGTTGAGATTTTGAAGCAGGAGGGTAGCGAGTTCTACGACCTTGATGTGAAATACATCGATCCTACGCTCGTGCATCGCATTCCTGCGCGGCTTGATCCTGCCGACTATGCTCGTGCGCAGGAGCTGGCCTGTGCCGCTCATAAGGCGTTGGGCTGCACGGGCTTCTCGCGGAGCGATTTTATTGTGACGACTGATGGCCCCGTCATTCTGGAAACGAATACCATCCCGGGCATGACCGATACCTCGCTCTATCCCGACGAGGTGCGCCACGCCGGTAAAACCTTCCCCGAGGTAGTTGCCGCATTGGTGGATATTGCGCTCACCCACGCCGAGAACGCCTCAAAGTAACGGGCCTTTACCCTTCGGAGTTGAATATGACCATAGACGAGGCGGTGCTGCCGGGAACACCCCCAGCGGTGGTTGAGGCGTATCGCACCCTTGCCGAGCGCGCCCGTACGCGTATGTTTGGCCTGATAGAAGAGGATGTCATCATCCTCGACACCGAGACCACCGGTCTCTCGGTGCGCGACAACGAGCTGATTGAAATCTCGGCCGCGCGCCTATCGGGCCGCACGATCATGGAGCGCTACAACACCTTCGTGAAGCCCTCGGGTCTTATTCCGCCCGAGATTGTGACGCTTACCGGCATCACCAATGCCGACGTGGCTCATGCGCCCTCTGCGCGTGAAGCGGTGGCAGGGCTCGTGGACTTTGTGCAAGGGTGCCCGGTAGTGGCGCACAATGCCACCTTCGACCGTAGCTTCATTGAGGCGGTCAAGGGTGGCGTCAAAGTGAGCGACATTTGGATCGACTCGCTTGCGCTCTCACGGGTTGCCTTGCCACGTCTCGCTTCGCACAAACTCTCGTTTATGGCCGACATCTTTGGCTGTGCCTCGGTTTCGCATCGTGCTGAGGACGATGTAGATGCGCTTGCTGGCGTGTGGCGTATTTTGCTCACCGCCTTGAGCGACCTTCCTGCAGGTCTTATGGGTCATCTTGCCACGATGCACCCCGATGTGCCATGGTCGTACCGTCCCATCTTCTCCTATTTGGCGCAGGAGCAGCTTGGTGCTCCCTTCTCATTGCTGGCTGCGCGGTCGGACATTCTTAAGGCCGATGTAGCTGCCGAGAAGTTCGATGCCAAAGATGTGGCGCGCATTGAGATGCCACGCTGCGATGAAGTTGAGGCGTGCTACGCGCCTGGTGGCCTTGTGAGCCGTATGTATCAGACGTACGAGCCGCGCACGGAGCAGATTGAGATGGCTACCGAGGTGCGCGATGCGCTCGCTACCTCAACACATCGGGTGATTGAGGCGGGCACGGGCGTTGGGAAGTCCATAGCCTACCTTATCCCCTTGGCGGAGGCCGCCAAGCGCAACAACATCACCGTGGGTATCGCAACAAAATCGAACAACCTGGCCGATCAGCTTATGTATCACGAGCTCCCTGCGCTTGCGCGCGAGATTGAGGGGGGCCTTTCGTTTTGCGCACTCAAGGGGTATGACCATTACCCCTGCCTGCGCAAGCTGGAGCGCCTAAGCCGGTCTACGAGCGAGATTGTTACCACGCGCGACCCTGCAGACACCCTGACGGCTATAGCAGTTATCTATGCCTATGTGTGCCAGTCTCCCGCGGGCGATCTTGATTCGCTCGGTATTCGGTGGCGGAGCGTCAACCGTGCGGACCTTACCACGGGTTCGCGCGAGTGTGCACGGCGTCTTTGCCCCTTCTTCCCAGATAAATGCTTGGTACATGGTGCGCGCCGCCGCGCCGCGCGGGCCGATGTGGTGGTAACCAACCATTCGCTTCTCTTCCGCAATGTAGCAGCCGAGGGCAAGATACTCCCACCTATTAGGCACTGGGTGGTGGACGAGGCGCATGCCATTGAGAAAGAGGCTCGCCGGCAATGGGCCGTTACCGTTTCGGCGGATGATACCCGTGCGGTGTTTGAGCGCCTGGGCGGCGAAAAGGCTGGCGTGCTGGGCGCCCTCACCCGTGATTTGGCCTCTTCAGATGCGGCGACGCTCTATATGGGGCTGACCGCCCGTGCTACGGCAACAGTGGCGCGCGCTTCGCTTGCTATGGCGGGCGTGTTTGAGGGTGTGCGCGACCTGGCTCAAACTGTGCGCAGTGGTGGCTACGACCTTACGAATACTTGGGTAGGGCCCGAGGTGCGCGCTTCAGCTTCGTGGGAGCGGTTTTTAGAGGCGGCGCACCCGGCGCTCGATGCCCTTGATGCTGCACGTCACGCTCTTGATGCTCTGGTGGAGACGGTGGCAAAGGACAAGCCTGAGCTTGTGGTGGATGCTGCCGATAGCGCCCGCCGCGTGGTGGAGCTCTTTGAGAGTCTCAAGCTCATTGCCGAGGGGGCGGACAACCGCTATGTGTATTCGTTCCAGGTGAATAAGCGCATAAAAGCTGGTGGTGAGACGCTGACAGCCGAGCGCCTTGATATTGGCGAGGTGCTAGCAGAGGAATGGCTCCCCGAGATGTCGAGTGCCATTTTCACGTCGGCAACCATGACCGTTTCGGGCACATTTGACCACTTCTTGCATGCTGTCGGGCTCGACCGTCTTCCCAGCGGCTCATACAAGGCGCTCCACTTGGATTCGAGCTACGATTTTGACGCCCATATGGCTGTCGTGGTGGCGGGGGACTTGCCTGATCCGCGCAACCGTGAGGCCTATCTGGCAGCGCTCGAGCAGCTGCTTGTGGATGTGCACCTGGTCATGGGTGGTTCCACGCTCACGCTCTTCACCAACCGGCGTGATATGGAAGACTTGTACGCTGCTGTTGAACCCAAACTCGCGCGCGAAGGGCTTGAGCTTCTTTGCCAAACGCGGGGCACCTCGCCCAAGCAGCTGCGTGACCACTTTATCTCCGAGCGCATGTCGTCCCTTTTTGCCCTCAAGGCGTTTTGGGAGGGCTTCGATGCCTCGGGCGATACGCTGCGTTGCGTGGTCATTCCTAAACTGCCTTTTGCAAGCCCCACCGATCCGCTCTCGTGTGAGCGCAACCTCAGGGAAGACCGTGCTTGGGCGCGCTATGCCTTGCCTGATGCGGTTCTTGAGGTGAAGCAGGCAGCGGGTCGTCTTATCCGCTCGTCATCCGACACGGGCGTGTTGGTGTTGGCGGATTCGCGCTTGCTCACCAAGGGGTATGGCAAGAAGTTCCTCAATTCCCTGCCCACCCCAAGCTATCAGCGCATTGAGGCCTCGCAGGTAGGGCACTACATCACACTGTGGCGTCATGCCCACGGCTGAGGCTCTGGACGTAGCGCAGAAAGTCCGCTCGCAACGCGTGTGGCTCCACAATCCAGGCATCGCCACCTTGAGCGAGAACTTGGTCAAAGAGCCATGCGCGTGCGGTCACATTGAGGTGCATCAGCATGCGGTCTTCGGTTCCGGGGTCGAGCTCGTATGAGGTCACTCCAGCCCAGCTCATAGCGTCTGCCAAGGCGTCGGCGGGCAGGGAGAGAGTCACCGCCTCACCAGCATGTGCCATGCTCGCAGCAACGTCGTAGTGACTATAGGCGTGGGGTACGACAGAATCTTCGGTGGGGGTAACAGCGGTGACACGGTCGAGGCGGTAGCGACGTTCTCCATCGTGCTCCAAGTCCCACGCGATGAGGTAGGCGGTGTCGCTCGCCACCTCGATGGTGGCGGGGTCTATCAGGCGTTCGCGTGGTTCAGCATCGTCGTGTGCGCGATAGCCCAAACGCAGGCGCACACCGTCCTGTATGGCTGCTTGCAGTGCCGGGTACCACGGTCCAAACGAAGGTGCGCCGCTGAGCTGGGTATCGCTGTGAAGGTTGGTGCCTAAGGGGAGCATGGCATGCTCAATGTGGGCGCGAGTTGCCTCGTCGATGTTGAGCGTGGAGAGCACGCTTGCCACGGCAATTCCTTCAGACACCGTAAGGCGAAGAGTTGCCAGGCGCGCCGCATCGCCTTCGAGCACGACCTCGTCGTTTCCGAGGTACACCAGCGCTCGTGAACCCGTTTCGCGGTTGGCGAGCGTGGAAATGGTTGTAAGGCACGCATCGAGTTCATCGGCCGACATGTGAAGGTTGTGGCAAAGTTCCGCCACAGGAAGGCGACCCTCAGGGGCGGCGCTAAGCGCTTCCAGAAGCTCGAGCGTACGTATGACCGCAACATCAGTTTTCATGGGCGCACACCGCCTTGTTGCAGAGGGTATTCCAAGTATCTACCAGCGCATCTGGCGCTATGGGGACAATGTTGTCGCGCGCGTGGCCAAGCAGATAGCGCGCCATCGCGTCCAACGAGCGCGCCTCAATATGCCAGGTCCACGTATCGTCTGCCTCATGTGTGATAGTTCCCCGTCCGCAGGTGATGGTCGCGCGTTCCGCCTCAGTGCTCGTGGCGGGAAACTGCACCATAGCGTCAACAGGTGCCTCGTCTGAAAAATCAAAGGGCAAAAAACGGTAGGCGCGTACATCAAAGCTTTCCGGCACCACATAGCGCCCTTGCGGCCGCCATGCGCGCTTGATGCGATCGATGCGGAAGGTGCGAATTTGGCCCGAGGCGTCATCCAGCCCGGTGAGGTACGTGGTCCCATTCTGCATAAACAGGCCGTAGATTTGAATCGTTCGTTGCGATTCGGTGCCTTTGGCGTCGCAATAGCTCACCTTAAGGGCGCGTTTGGTCGTATACGCCTGCCAAACCGCCTCCACGATGGGGTTGGGTGTGCGGTCAGGCGCATCGAAGATGCTTGTGGTGCGCTCCCCGCTGCGCACCGCACGAACGATCTGCGCCTTTTTGAGTGCGCTGGCAAGAGGTGTGGAAAGGGGGTTTTGGGGAATGGCCAGGTGCTTTGTAAGGGCATCGATAACAAGATCGAGCTCGTCAAGCGAGAGCTCGTCTGTTGCGGCAAAGGTGCTTGTGCGGTCAATCGCCCAGAGTCCCGTTTCCGTTTCTGAGGAGCCTTCGGGCTGCATATTGCGAATGATGATGCCGCACGAGGCAAGCGCCTTGCGGTCACGGCGAAACTTGCGCATCTCAGAGTCGAGGTTATCCGAGCCATAACCCAGGTCAGAGTCGGTCACAATCTCTTCTGTGGTGAGTGGCCGTGTTGAGGTGTTCAGCATAAACACCAGGTTGAGCCGGCGCCAACCAGCGTCGTCAGCCGTGGGCGAAGTCGTGGGAGAAGATGTGCGTGCGGCCACCGTTTCACCTTCCGTGCAAGGAGTTGAGATGCCAGACCATTCTAATCGATGTGGAGATAGGGGGTAATCACCGGCAGCTTAGTATGGTAGGGGGCACCACAACAGCAGAAATGCAGGATTCGCGGTATACTTCCGACAGAATATAGCTGCTGTGCGGCGGAGGTATTCCCCACAGCATGTTGGAAACGTCGATACGGAGTGCAGATGGCAAACACGCGGACATACCTCAACCATCTTCTCCAGAGCACGGGTATTACGCCCGCATGCAGCGAGGAGGAGCGCGTAGCGGCTGAGGAGATTGCGCAGATTTTCGCCCATCACGGCTTCACGCCTGAGACGCAGGAGTTCAGTGCGTCGGGTTCTCAGCGCATGGTGCAGGGCGTTTTGGGCATTGCTGCCTTCCTGGGTGCGGTTCTCATGGGCGTGGGCGGTGCTATTGGCATTGTGGGCCTTTTGCTTGCTCTGGCATCTGCGGTGCTCTACGCGCTCGAGCGTTCCGGGCGCCCCATTCTCTCAAGCTTGGGAGCGGGCGGCCTTTCGCAGAACGTGATTGCTTACCACAAAGCCTCGGGCCCGCTCGCCTCGCCGCGCAACCGCCCGGTGGTGATTGTGGCGCACTACGATTCGCCTCGCGCCGATATCTTCGCCAACATGCCATATGCCGCCTATCGTCCGGCTCTGGTAAAGCTTTTGCCCATCGCTATGCTGGTGCCTGCGATTGTTGCGATTGTTCGCCTACTTCCTTTGCCGGGTGCGGCGAGCACGCTGCTGTGGATTGTGGCCATTCTCGTGGCGCTGGTACCGCTGGCGCAGTCTGTTGCCATCATCTTGAACCGTTTTGTGCTGCCCTATACCTCGGGCGCGGTGTGCAATAAGTCGTCTGTGGCGTCGCTTCTGGGCGTGATGGACGCGGTGGCGCCGTATGAGGGTGTTGATGAGTTTCCTGGTGATGTGCCCTTTGAGGAATACTTCGAGGAGCAGCAGCGCATTGCCGAGGAAGAGCGTGCCGCCGCCGAGGCTGCGGCCAACCCCGATTACGCCGACCTATTGGAGCAGGAGGGCATCGTCGTAGAGGAAGAGGCTGCCGCCGAGGACGAGGCCGCTTCTGAGAACGAGGCCGTTGAGGCCGACGATTTTGCTGCGGACGATGAAGAGGAATCCGCGGCAGAGGTCGCAGACGAGGAGCTTGAGTCCGAGGATTTCTCGTTTGCCGATGAGGTGGCTGAGGATACCGCTTCTTCCGATGACGATGGTGCGCTTGCAGTTGAGGAGGCCATCTCCGAGGTTGAGCAGGAGGCCACCGAGGAAGCTGCAGAGCCCGAGCAGCCGAGCATTATCAATGCAGCGGGTATGTATCGCTTTGGTGCTGACGCCATCCATGCTCTTGGTATGGTGCCCGAGAGCTGCGTTTTGGTGTATGAGGATCTTGATCCCGCGCCGCAACATGCGGCCCGTCCGGCTGCCGCTGTGCCTGCGTCCACTCCGAGCGTTGCAGCTCCTCAGGAAGAGTCTGCGTTTGCAGCTCCTGCAGAGGAGGTTGAGGAGACTTCTGAGTTCGCCGCCCAGCAGGACATGGTTGAAAAAGATGTATCCGCATCTGCTACGCCGTTGGACGACGATTTTGAGGATGAGGACGACGGTCGCGACTATGAGGCAGAGCGTGATGCGCTCATCAGCTCTACCCACAAACCCATCCGGCATCAACCTATCCAGCAGGTGAATGCTCCCGCGCGTGGCTTCACGGGCCTTTCGGGCATTGGTGGCGCCGGCGGCATTGGCGAGCTTTTCTCGCAGGTGGGCGGCAAGGCCTCTGAGCTCTTTAGCTCGGTGCTCCATCACGGACGCCACGCGATCGAAAGTATCGAGTCTACGGCGCGCTCCATTACCGGGTCGAACAAGACCGAGGACGAGCTGTACGAGTCGTACGACGAGAACGCCGCTGAGGACCTTGATGGCACCGAGGGCGCGTTTGACGATGAGGGCCAGGTCGGCGAGAACGTTTCGTGGGACGAGGCCGGCGAGGATTCTTGGGACGAAGAGGTTGCATCTGACACGTTCCAGGATGACGCGCAGGATGATGGCGGCGCTGCTGCCGACGAGGTGCCGATGACGGGTGCGACACAGGTCTTCGCAGCGCTTGACGACGAGGACCAGCACACCGCCACCATTGAGGACACCATTGCCGTTGACGCATCGACGATCGCTCCCGCTTTTGCTGAAGACGATGGGCAGCTCTCCACGGATATGGACGATGATGCTTTCGCTCCTGAGGCGGGGGCTCCTGCTGTGGATGAGACGGTTTCTGCTTCCGAGGATGTTGACGTTACCGGTGACACGCAGCTCTTTGTGATGCCGGAGCCCGAGGAGGAGGCTGCCGCTTCTGAGGTGGTTGCCGCTTCCACCGACGAGGAAGCTCGTCCGGAGCCTGTCGCGCCGCAGCCGAGTGCTCCGGTCGAGACGGTCGATTCCCTCATGGCGGAGATTTCTTCTGCGCATCCGCGCCGCACAGCGTTCAACACGGTGCCCGACCCGGCGCAGCCGTCGCTCAACCAGAATTCACCTTCGAGCCGTGCCTCGCTTTTCGATTTGCCCGATCCCTCTGTGGCGTCCGACGATCCTTTTGCTACGTCTGCACCGCGTACACAGAACGTCTCTACCACCACGTCGTTCGAGGTGGTTGATGGTACGGCAACGTGGGAGCGCCAGCAGGATGACTCACCCTTCGAGACCATCACCACGGACGATGCTTCCGCGGCGCCTGCCCAGCGCGGCAAGCGTGGATTTGGCAAGCTGTTTGGCCGCAAGAAGCATACCGACGTTACGCCCACAGACGCGTGGGACGACTTTGATGGTGACGACTGGAAGGGCGGTGCCACGGGCATCCAGGGAGTCTCGGAGCATGAGCTTCGCGACGCCATCACCTCGATGGGCGATGACGAGCTGCTGGGGCACGACATCTGGTTTGTGGCAACCGGCGCCTCCGAATATGGCAATGCTGGCATGAAGGCGTTCCTCGAGACTCACCGCGACAAGCTGCGCGGCGTGTTCCTCATCAACCTGGAATGCGTGGGTGCAGGTCAGCTTGCCATGGTGGCCACCGAGGGCGACCGCCGCGTGCTTAAGGGCGATAAGCGCATCACCAATCTGGTGCGCCGTGTTTCTGCCGCGTTCCACAACGAGTTTGTTTCGGTTGAGATGCCCTATGAGGCCACGGATGCTTATGTGGCCATGAACATGAGCCTGCGCTCGCTCACCATTGCTGGTGTGGATGGCCCCAACTTTGCGTGCTCGCATAGCGAGGCCGATCAGCCCTACAACGTTAATCCCGAGAACGTTGACTTGGTGGCCGACGTGGTGACTGAGGTGATTCGTCGCTCGTAGCGAAGGGGCGTGACGAAGACACGTGTAGCAAAACGTGCCAGGCACGGGTTTCGAGAGGAGCCTTGCCTGGCACGTTTATATAGAGCGGTACGGTTGATGGTAAAGCGCGGGGATGGGTATCGCTGAGCGTCCCAATTGCACGGCGCGCGCAATGGTGCGTTTAACTCCTACGAGTTAGTGTCCTTAGACTGACGTCCTAGAGAAAAATGGGGCATGCTGCGCCGTCATCGAGGCGTGCCTGTTCGTCGGGGTCAATATGAGGCGGCTCGCCTTCGGCAAAGCGCTTTGAGAGATACGTGATGATGTCGTCCGACTCGTAGAGTGGCGTGCCGTCAATGAACAGGCATGGCACCTGCACCTTGCCGCCCACTTCCAGCAGGGTTTGACGTGCGGCAGATTCGGCGGTGATGTCACGCTGGTTGAGTGCGATATCGTGTTGCTCCATATACAGCAACACTTTGCGGCAGTATGGGCAGGTGGGCATGATGTAGAGCACCAGATCGTTGTTCATGGTTTTCCTTTCACGTTTAGTTGAAATGCTATGCACTGTGTACCCGTTATGAGGCTACTATGTGCAGATGCTCATGGAGCGACCGTGTGGGATGCAACAATTTGTTAGGGTGCCGCCACGCGACGGCTAATCTTGATAGCATACGGAGTGACGAATGAGTTGGGAGGCTCCGTGTCTGCGTTCACCACATTCATCAAAAGGCATTGGCTTGCCTACGTTATTGGCATTGCCCTTGCTGTGGCGCTAGGGCTAGGCGCTGCGTATGTTGTGGGTGTTATAGGATCCACGCCTGAAGAAGAGCAGCAAGCTCAGACGGTTACCGGTACAGGTAACACGGATGGTACATCCGACACCACAACGGGCGACGTTGCTGCTGAATAACCATCATCACTTTCTATATCGATGTGAAACCGCTGCGTTTTGTTGACGCGGCGGTTTGTTGTATGCAGAAGTTTAGGAGCTCGTGGGAGCCCGATTGACCGTAATGCCATAGGAAAGGGTGCGTTGGTCGCGCCAGGTGGTGTAGCTGCAGGTAACAAAGGTCCACAGCTGCTTGATGTTCTGGGGGTGCGCAAGCACCGCTTCAGATTCAGCGAGTTTCTCGTCAAGCCAGGGCTGCAGCTCTTCAATGGTCAAGTCGCTGTACAGGCGTTCTTTTGTAGCATCGACAATATTGGCTGCAAAAAGCTCCACGTGAAACGTTGTGGTGGGCGTATACAGGTACACCTGGTTGCAGGAGGCGAGGTGTTCCGGGTCATAGTTGTCGCGCCATGCGGAGAACATTGAACCGTTGAGCTGTTCATGGCCATAGAGTACAGGGGAGGCTGCATTGAGACCGTCTGCGGCGTTTTGGGCATCGAGATGGATGGTCCCCTCGTTATTGGGATATGCCACTCTGCCGTCAAAGGTGGTGTGCAGGTAGCGATCTGGGTCACTGGCGGGTGCCTGCACTACGGGATAATCAATCGGGGTTCCCGGCACATAGATCCAGGCAATGATATCGGGGTTGATGGCGCGCAGACCATCCCAGTCGATGGCGCGTGTCATAAGAGGGTCGGCGGTACCGTTTGAATCGTCTCGGTTTGACTCAGCCTCCGTGGCGCCCGCTTCTAACGCTGCGCGCTCCTCGCCAGAGGCTGGTGCCTCCGTCATAGCATCGCGCAGCCTCTCATAGCTATCCATTGCCGCAAGGGATTGCTGCGCCCATGCACCGCCTACCGCCGCAAGCATCACGCAAAAGAGCAGGATTGCCATCGCAACGGCAGAAGCTCCGTGTCGATGCGTTGGTGCCGAGAGGGACGTGTATGGTGAGCGATTCATGGCGGCCTCAAAACTGCGGGGCATGCGAGGATGTTCGCATGCCCCGCCTTTGTCGTGCATCATTTGTTTGCGTCAGGGCGTTGTGCGCATGGTACGGTTTCCCTTGCAGGGTGTAGCGGCTTTTGCGCTACATGGTCCGAGTAGGTCTAGAGTGGATGGTGAATACCCCAGTCGTCGCCTCGCGCACCAATGCGGTACCGATAGATAAGCGCTCCAATGATGCTCATACCTGCGCATCCTGCTACCAGCAGGAGAGCATGCTCGCGCATCCAGTCACCCGTCTTTTCTATATACTCGCCCCGATCCTTTTCTGGCGTTTCAGGTTCGGGCTCCGGTGTGGGTTCAGGATCTTCGGGGTCTTGGGGCTTGGGGTCATCGTTCTCATCCGTGGGAGCAGGATGCTCGGGCGCAGCCTCTTCCTCAATGCTTACGGTTGTTTTTGCGTATAGGGGTTCGTCTAGGTCGGGAGAGGAAAGCTCCACTTGGTTGGTTGCAGAAGTTCCAGCAAGGTTCTCATCTGCGGCCTGGGCATCGTACGAGATGGTTATGGCGTCATCTGCGGTGAGCTCATCCAGCGCAAGCACAAAGCCGGTGCCCTTTTGCTCTATGCTGGGCTCAGTGAGTGTTTCACCATGTACCGTTACCTCAAGGGTAGCCATGTCGATAACCATACCTTCCGGCAAGCCAGTATCGGTGACGGTGACATCGCTTAGGTCTTCACCTGCGATTGTCTCGATGGTGTAGTGTGCCGTGTCGCCCACATGGATGGTTTGCGGTTCAACCTGCTTGGTGATAGTGGAGTCACCGGGAAGCACTACCTGCACGCTTGCTGTTGCGGTAAGAGGTTCATCCAGGCTATCACTCGTGAGCGTCGCGGTGTTGACGATGTCATTCTCGGCGAGCGCCGGGTCTGTTGCGGTAGCCGTATAGGTGATGGTGACAACACTGCCGGGTTCAAGGGAACCCAGGCTTGTGATAAAGCCGGTACCGCTTGGCTCCACGGTTGCTACGTCCAGAGACTCACCATTGAGCGCGATCGCGATCGAATCAAGGTTTATCACCATGCCTTCGGGCAGGTCGCTATCTTCGATCATCGCGTTTTCGATGCCCGATCCCGCGTCTTCCACCTGGGCCTCAATGGTGTAGTGGGTCTCATCACCTACGAGCAGCGTTGAGCGGTCAACCGCCTTCGTAAGTGTTGCCTCCGAGGGGTCAAGGGGGATGGAAATGGTGGCCTCAGCTTGCAGGGGCTCTTCGAGCGTGCTTGCTGCAAGCGTGACGGTATTGGTTACGTCGCTACCTGCAAGCGTGTCACTTGTCACCTGGGCTCGATACGTAAGCTCAAGGCTTGAACCGGTGCCAATCGAGTCGAGCGTGACGATAATCGCATTGCCTTCACCGCTTATGGCAGCGTTTTCTACAGGCTCGCCGTCAAAGGTGAGTGTGATGCTTTCGCGGTCGAGCGTCATGCCATCGGGCAGGCTGTCGTCGGTGAGGACTACCTTGCGCGCCGGGTTGTCAGCAACGCTCGCTGTGACGGTGTACGTTGCCCAGTCTCCTACGGGTACCACCTGCGGGTCAACCGACTTAAAGAGGTTCACTGCTGCCAGAGGGTCAACAATGGTCAGGTCGACATCGTTTGACCAGTTTTCATCCGTTCCGTTTACCAGTGCATACGAGCTGTTTCGTACATAGAGCTCGCCTGCTTCATTGCGCTGTGTCTCGGGCGGAATTGCCACCAGGCGTGCGGTAAACACAAGTCGATAATGCTGCCCAGTGAGTGCTGTATTGCTCAGATAGGTGGGGTTGAAGGTGTATCGCACGGTATTCGATGCAGTCTCTCCATCGTTGGGTGCTGTCTGGTCGTTTGTGGGATCCGGGTCGGGCGTTTCGACGGCGGGGCGCTCGTCGTTCGACGGGTCGCTGTTATCGGTGATTACGTCATCCTCATTGTTCGCCCTGGTATCAACATCGCCTTCGGTGTTGTCGGTTTCTTCATCCGGCGCCTCTTCTTCCGGGGAATCTTCTTCCGGCGAAGGTTCTACGCTCATATCGGCAGAAATGGTGCCGGCATCAGCTGTGATGTCCGATCCATCCACGAGCACCCGTGCGGTGCCCTCAACATAGCGAAGCTCAGACGGTAGCACATCAGTGAGCTCAAGCGAGGTGTAGCGCCAACCGCCTGAGCAGGTTACACCCTCCTCGTGTGCGGTGTAATCCACGGTAAAAGTGACCTCGTCACCTACCGCAAGGCCGGAGGTTTTATCGGCCGACTTAACGATAGGAGTGTGTTCGTCGTGTTCGCTTGGGGCAGTGAGGAAATCGGTGGTGAGCGCAAAGAACGAAGGCGTGGTGCCACTTGTGGCTACATCACTACCGGCATCGTTGATACCCCATGAAGTATCAAAGTAAAACTCCGACGCCTCACCGGCATGACCGCCCTCCTGAGTGGTGTCAAAAAATACCTCTACCAGGCCGTTTTGGTACTCCTCTGGATTCTTGCGGAAATCCACCGAAAGCGACACGTCAGCGCTCTGCGCACGTTTGCCACCATCCTCAATGGTGATGGCGGGATTATCCGAAAGAATGCGCCCACCGGTGACCGATCCGCCAAAGCTGAAACCCTGTCTCACATCGAGGTCGATGCAAGTGGTATGGCCTTTCAGCTCAACGGGTGTATCGGTGCCGGCAAGCACCCACTCAACATCTACCTGCAAGTCGCCTAGGCCAACGGTGTAGAAGTTGAAGTTCTGAATGCCTGTGTCCTTGTCGGTGAGTGCTTTGTACTGAACATTCACAAACACACCCGGCTGGAAGTTTTTGTACTGCTCAACTTCCCAGAAGTTGTTCCAGCCGTTATAGACTTCAAGGTAAGTCCAGTCTTTGAGGGTGACCAGTGCGTCTATGGCCTGGCCGTTATAGGAGCCGCCAGTGTAGCGCAGGGTAGGTTCCGACTTGGGTGTGTCTTCATCGATGAAGAAGGCATACCCGTCTGAGCCATAGGCTTGCTGCGTGGTATCGTCGGGGTCATCAGGCCCCGGTTCAAAGATGCCGTCAGCGCTCCAGCAGTGGTACTGAAAGATGTCTTCCTCATACGTCCAGCCATCTTCAATCTCAATGCCATCAAAGTCTATGGACCAGCTGTAACCCTCGGGCTCCAACTCGTCGGCATTGACTGTTTCAATTTGTGCCGTGCCCGGTGCGGCGAAGATGCCTGGTGTGTTCATCAGGAAGGCGCCCGCGATGGTGCCGATCAGAATGATGGCAAGCATGCCTAGTGCGCGCGCCCGCACGGCTAGCGGTGTGGCTGCGCCACGGCTGCTTGGTCCGCCTCTGCCTCCGCACTCCTTGGATAGATGCCGCTGCATGTGGTCAATGAATCCCATGGTCCTCCTCCCGTTGTGTGGTGATGGAGAGCGTATCGTGGGGTTGTGCACCAGTTAGGCGCTGCAGCTTGCAAAGAACTTCCCACATTCATACCGCGGGCAGAGGAAGGGTTTGTTGGCACTGGTACATACGGCGGCGTGCACTGAGTGGTGAGAGGAAACGCTGGCGTTATGCGGTGGTGCCAACCTGGTGTATATCGGCGAATGGCGGCCTATTCCCTGGTAAACGGAGATGCCTCACCATGAGAGACGCCTGCTCCAAGCCAATCTTTCGATTTGCTGCCAAAAAAATTAAAAAAGATGTTGACGCATCGGAAGACTGTGGGCTATCATTCTTCGAGTGCGATGGACCTGTAGCTCAGTTGGTTAGAGCGTCCGGCTGATAACCGGGAGGTCACAAGTTCGAATCTTGTCAGGTCCACCATTTTCTTTCGCAATAAACACCCCACCGAGAGCCGAGTCGCCGGTGGGGTGTTTATTACATGTGGGGGTTTAGCTCAGCTGGGAGAGCGCGGGCTTTGCAAGCCTGAGGTCAGGGGTTCGATCCCCCTAACCTCCACCAGGAATCTTCAACCTCGCTCCGGCGAGGTTTTTTCATACACGTGCGACGCGCACGGGATCGAACCCCGGTAGGGGCGCGGAGCGGAGCAAACGCGGGAGCGTTTGCCGCGTAGCGCGCGAGGGCGCGTGAGCGCCCGAAGCGGTTGGAGCGCGCCGCGGGCGCGCGGCGATCCCCCTAACCTCCACCAGGAATCTTCAACCTCGCTCCGGCGAGGTTTTTTCATACACGTGCGACGCGCACGGGATCGAACCCATCGTCGATGCATTGCTGTTCGGTTAGAAAACAGGTTCTTTTTGACCGAGAAGTAGCGCATCGGTGAACGTGGTTCATGCGACAAGATACACTTCGCCGGGAATCCTTCACGCTCACCGGGATGTCGCAAAATGCATGTCTTCCTTGTCTTACTATGCAAACTAGGTAGCTGTGTCGCTACGCACTCCCACCGCCGCACGGGGGTGGCGGGATAGTTCATTGTGGCTTGAAAGGAAGGCACAGAGATGGTTGATGTATACGAGCTCCTTGATACGTGGATTGCGAACGTCAAGGATGAGGAGCTTTTGGCTGAGCTCAAGAACATGAAAGATACCGGTGACGAGGCTGCTATCACCGATGCTTTCTTCCAGGATCTTGCGTTTGGCACCGCTGGTCTGCGCGGCACGCTGGGCGCCGGCACCAACCGCATGAACATTTACACTGTCGGTCGTGCCACTCAGGGTTTTGCAAACTACCTTAACGCAACGTTTGAGAACCCCACCGTGGCCATCGCGCGCGACAGCCGCAACAAGGGCGAGCTCTTCGTAAAGACCACCGCTTCCATTCTTGCCGCCAACGGTGTTACGGCTTATGTGTATCCCAAGATCAGCCCGGTGCCCACGCTTTCCTGGGCAACGCGTTACCTCAAGTGCTCGGGCGGCATCTGCATGACCGCTTCGCATAACCCTGCGGCCTACAATGGCTACAAGGCCTACGGTCCTGATGGTTGCCAGATCACCTCTGAGGCCGCAGACGCCATCTCCGCAGCTATGGAGGCCACGAACCCCTTCACCGACGTCAAGACCATGGACTTTGACGAGGCTGTTGCCCAGGGTCTTGTTAAGTGGATTGACGACGAGGTGCTCGACGCCTATTACGACGCCGTGCTCAAGTGCTCGGTAAGCACGCTCACCGAGGAGCAGGTTGCCCAGGCTCCGCTTAAGCTCGTCTACACCCCGCTCAACGGCACCGGCCTCATTCCGGTGACAACCGTCCTCAACAAGGCTGGTATTACCGACATCACCATCGTGCCCGAGCAAAAGGATCCGGATGGTGACTTCCCCACCTGCCCGTATCCCAACCCCGAGATTCGCGAGGCCATGCAGAAGGGTATCGACCTGTGCGAAGAGGTGCACCCCGATCTTCTGCTGGCTACCGACCCCGATGCGGACCGCGTGGGCGTAGCCTGCAAGGATGGCGACGATTACACGCTGCTCACCGGCAACGAGATGGGCGTGCTTTTGCTCGACTACATCTGCAAGATGCGTGCTGAGCGCGGCGAGGACCTGTCTCGCAAGGTAGCCGTGACCACCATCGTGTCTTCTTCCATGGTTGACGCGCTTGCCGCCGAGTACGGTTTTGAGCTGCGTCGTTGCCTCACAGGCTTCAAGTATATTGGCGACATCATCACGAGCCTTTCTGATGCCGGCGAGGTCGACCGCTTCATCTTTGGCTTTGAGGAGAGCTACGGCTACCTTTCGGGCGATCATGTACGCGACAAGGACGCCGTCAACGCGTCGCTGCTCATCTGCCAGATGGCGCAGTACTACAAGCTGCAGGGCATCAACCTGGTTCAGGCCATGCGTGCGCTCTACGAGAAGCATGGTTACTATCACAACAAGACCATTTCGCTTTCTTACCCCGGTGCCGACGGTGCCGCCAAGATGGCAAACATCATGGCTACGCTGCGCGAAAGCGCTCCCACCGAGATTGCTGGCTCCAAGGTTGAGGCTGTGCTCGATTACAACGAGCATGTGAACGGTCTGCCCAAGGCCAACGTCATTGAGTTTGACCTTGAGGGCGGCAACAAGGCTATCGTGCGTCCCTCGGGTACCGAGCCCAAGATCAAGCTCTACATCTTTGCGAAGGGTGCCGACGCCGCTGAGGCAGACGCCCTGATGGAGAAGATCGAAGAGGATGGCCGCAAGCTTCTCTCGTAAGCCTATCTCATAGCGGGTGACTCGGACGGGCGTCCCTTCGGGGGCGCCCGTTTGTTGTAGCGCGGTGCGGGGCTACGCACATATGGTGAGGTGTCCGGTGTGGGGGTGCGATGGCCCTTGCTATACGATGCCACCAGCGGCAATGCCGCTCATGCGCCGGGCTCGCGTGATAGCGTTGGCCACCCGTGCCTTGAGCGCTTCGACATCCTCGGCGGATACATCATCGGCGAGGGAGAGACGAAGCGACCCCCGCGTCCAACGCGGATCGGTTATCCCAAGCGCGGTGATAACGTGGGAGGGATCTGTTGAGCCGGTTGAGCAGGCAGAGCCTGTGGCTGCGGCAACGCCCGCACGGTCGAGCAACACCACAAGCAGCTCGCCGTCCACATCCTTGCATACGAACGAAGCGATGCTTGGAAGGCGATGGGCGTCATCGATCGCTCCGGTGAGGCGAACGTCGGGGAGTGAAGTGATGTGCGCAGCAAGATCATCGCGATAGGCTGCAACACGGGTCTGGCGTTTTTCCAGGTGATCTACCGCATCGGCAAGGGCCGCGGCCATCCCCACAGCGCCAGCCACATTTTCGGTACCTGCGCGCAGTCCACGCTCCTGTGCGCCGCCCTCGATAAGAGGCGGCAGGGTGAACCCTTCCCGCACCACAAGCGCACCTATGCCGCGCGGGCCATGAAACTTATGGGCCGAGAGCGAGAGTGCATCCACGCCAAGCTCGGAGAAATTGACCGGAATGTGGCCCACCGCCTGCACCGCATCGGTATGGAAGGCCGCGCCATGCGCATGTGCGCATGCGGCGAGCGCGGGAATATGCTCAACCGTTCCTACCTCATTGTTGGCAAGCATGATCGATACAAGTGCGACCACGGGGCGCGACGCTCCATCGTCTTCGCCCGCCTCAATGGAGCAGAGCGCGGCTTCAAGGTCTTCAACCGCAACAAAGCCCTCGTTGTCTACCGGGAGAAAGGTTGTCTGCACGCCTTCCCGCTCCAGTGCGCGGCAGGTGTGTAGGATGGCGTGATGTTCAATGGAGGAGGTGATGAGATGAATCTTGGCATCCGGGCCCGCTATTTCTCGCGCGCGTGCAATGGCGCCGCGGAGCACCCAGGTGTCCGATTCCGACCCTCCACTCGTGATAAACACTTCATGCGGCTCCGCCCCCAGGCTCCTGGCAAGTGAGCGGCGCGCGGCATCGAGCGCGCGCGCTGCATCGCGGGCAATGCGGTGAATGCCACTCGGGTTGCCAAACACATCGGTGAGGTAGGGCATCATAGCGTCAAGGGCAGCAGGCGAAAGACGCGTGGTTGCTGCGTTATCGGCATAGATATAGGTGGGGTCGGACGACATGATGCCTCCCAAAGAGAATTGCTGGTGAAGCAGCCCGCCTGCCGCGCGATAGTGGACTGTGGTGGTGTGAGCGCTGGGCACGACAACGGGGCAGCGGCAATGCTCAGCCACGCTCAAGTGTGCTGTGCACGCAGGCTCATCTTAGCGCAGGACAACAACCCACACGATGACGACGGCAATGATGGCGAGCATGGCCAGCAGCAAAAGAATCCGTCGATTGCGCCGCGAACGCTCATAACGTGAGGTGAAGATTGTTTTGCTGTGTTTGGGTTTTTCGATATAGCGATCGTAGTGCAGCGGTGCCCGCTGGTCGACGGGGGTGGGTACATGGGCGGGTCCACGAACGCCGTCGCGCCCGCCACGCCCGTCAGACACGGGCGGCAGATAGTTGGGGTCTGAGGTGGCTGTTCCCATATGGCGCCTACCAGGTGTATCAAAGGGCGCAGATGAGTTGGGGGGAAGAGGATCCACGCGCGCCTCGGGTGCGACGCGCGCGTCGGTGGTGTCGGGGAAAGCAGAAGCCCGTGCCCGCTCGTTGCGGCGGGTGTTCCCCGAGCTGCGGTTTGTCATCGCCTGCCTGTCCATAGCGTTCCTCGGCCTCAGCAATACAACTGTTTTTTATTGTATAGCTTGTGCGCCGCCTTGCTTGCTCTGCACTAAATCGGCTTAGAGGCTACGCAGTATCTAAGTGTGTAAGACTTAGATTTGATGATAATGTGACGCTTAAAAAATCTGTATCGTCGTGTATGAATGCTAGCAACGAGGGAATAACAGCACTGTCCAACGAAGTCCCGGATCGGCCAAAGCAGGGTCCGGGCAATCACAAAGGAGTGATTTAGTATGGCAAGCATGATTCCGTACCGTTCCGTTTTTGGTATCCGTCCCACGAGCCTCTTTGATGCGTTTGACGACATGATGGATATGGCAAGCGCACCGCTGGCAAAGGCGTTCCCCATCGACGTTGAGGACACCGGCACTGGCTATGAGGTCAAGGCGTATCTCACCGGCGTAAGCAAGGACGAGATTGACGTTGAGCTCAATGAGGGTCGCCTCTCCATCTCCGTCAACGTTGAGGAGAAGGAAGAGGACAAGGATAAGAACTACCTGCAGAAGGAGTTCACCTCGTACAGCGCCACGCGCGGTGTCTATCTGAAGGATGCAGCAAGTGAAGGTCTTTCGGCCCGCTTTGCCGATGGTGTGCTGACGGTCACCGTTCCTAAGATTCAAGAGAAGAACAACGTCACGAAGATCTCTATCGACTAGCTGCGGTAACACCGGCGTGCACGGCTGACTTGACCGCCTGACGTACAAACCTACAAAGGAAAACGAGCCCGAAGTTTCCTCCGGGCTCGTTTTTTGTTTCTTCGATGGCAACTCTACCTACCAAAACAAAATCTCTTCGATTTGTAGCAGTTTGAGGCCCACCCCTCAAATACACTGGGAAAGTCCAACGCCGTGACCTGCGGGTTTGTTCTGCGAAAAGGCGGGTCTACTCGGAGGGTGCCTTCTAAACTGCAACAAATCGAAAAGTTTTTTGTCAGGCGGGCGGGGGACAAGCTCAACTCGCCCGACCAAACTGCAAGTAATCAAAATGTTTTTACCGCGTGCGTCTGAGGTAATGATCTCAGCCGCAAGGTTGTCCTGAGATGCACACCTACCACACGCTGATGGGACGATTCTGACCAGCGGGGCGAATATGCAGGTGGGTTCCGTCGTCGTGCACCAAGGTGGCGCTTGAACCTAGTTCGTTGTCGAGGGTGGCGCCCAGCGCATTGGCAAGTGCCCTCACGGCAAGGCTGGGACGGTTGTTTTCCTGCGAGATGTGCATGGCTACAAGCTCTTGGGTGCGCTTGCCTACAAGTTCACGCACCGCATCGGCCGCTTGGGCATTGGAGAGGTGTCCCTCATTGCTAGCTATGCGATCTTGCAGGTAGCGTGGGTAGTCTCCTGTGCGGAGCATGGGCAGATCATGGTTGCTTTCCATGGCGAGGATGCGTACATCACTCAGTAGCTGCAAGGCTCCTGGCGTTACAAAGCCTGTGTCGGTAACAAACCCCACGGCATCCTCGCCGCACGAAAAGCGAAAACCAACGGGATTTATTACGTCATGCGAGGTGGGGAAGGTTTCAACCGTTACGCCGGCAATGTGAAGCACTGTCCCGGGCATAAATTCGTGCGCGGCAAGCGCGGCGGTGGCTTTTCGAGCCTGCAGGGTGCCGGCAGTTGCGTAAAGCTCGCCATCAAAGTGGCGGCACCAAACGGGCACACCGCTGGTGTGGTCGCCATGTTCGTGGGTGATGAGGAGCGCCCGCACATCCGTTTCTTCAAGCCCCAGCTCGTGCATGCGCGCAAGGGTTTCGCGGCGCGAGAAGCCGCAATCAATCATGATGAGGCCTTCGGGACCCTCAAGGAGAGCACAGTTGCCCTTAGATCCGCTGCCCAGGATGTGTAGATGCAGGCACACCTCAGGTGCCGCAGCATCACCCCTCGTGACCGTGGCCGCGTGAAGCGTCCCGTGTTGATCATGGTGAGAACGAGCGCCATGCGCCGAGAGTGGGGCGGTGTATGCTTCAGCGCTCATAGAACCTCCGCACGATACAATGGGGAAAACAAGGAGGCGTTCATGCCAACAGTGGCTCAGCATTATAACCAGACCGCAGCTCATGGTCATCTGGACGGCACGCAGCCGGCGGCACCGGTGGTGTTGATGGTTTCAGGCGGCGCTGATTCAACCGCTCTACTCGTTTTGGCCTGCACCTCGCAGCTTGATATCCTCGACGGCTGCGGAAAAGCGCGGATTGCCCGCGAGCGTTTGCACGTGCTGCACATCAACCATCATCTGCGTGGGGCGGCTTCCGACGAGGACGAGGCGTTTGTGCGTCAGCTCTGTGATCACTATGGCCTGCCTATCTGCGTCGAGCATGCCTCATTTACCGATCTGGGCGGTCAAAACCTGGAGGCTGCCGCACGTGAGGTGCGCTACGCCGCCGCCCGCCGCTACGTGCGAGAACTGTGCGCCGAGGCCGGCTGCCCTCGTACCGCCGCACGCATCTTGACGGCCCACACGGCAAGCGATCGTGCCGAGACGTTTTTCATGAACGCTATCAAGGGTGCAGGACCTGCGGGCCTATCAAGCATTCCGCGCCGTCGCAACATCATCGTGCGCCCCCTCATCGACATGACACACGAGGAGCTCTGCCGCCGTCTTGAGGTGGCAGGCATCCCGTGGCGTGAGGACGAGTCGAACCAAGACACCAGCTACCTGCGCAACTATGTGCGCCATCGCGTGGTACCCGTGGCGCGCGAGCGTAACGCCAACTTGGCCCGAACGCTTGGTGCCACCTGTGACATCTTGGGTGACGAGGATGCCTTCATGTCGCAGCTTGCCGCTACGGCGCTCAGGCAATGTACGCGCAGGCAGAGGCCCGGGCTTGTAGTGATAGATGGCACGCGTCTGTCTGCGGCCGAGATTGCCATCGCGCGACGCATGGTGCGCTTGGCGGTAAAACAGCTCGACCCCGAGGTGCGGCTTGAGATGCGGCATGTGGAGACCGTGCTTGCCTGCGTGGCAGCCGGGTCTGGTTCGCTCACCCTGCCGGCGGGCATCGATGCCCGCATGGAGTTTGGCCTGCTTGCGCTGCGCACAGCTCGTGCTCGCGAGACCCTTGCTGCCGGCTGGCTTGCCGTGCCGGGTACTATGCCGCTCGCTAACGAGATGGTGCTCGAAGCCTCACTCATGGAGATTCCAGCGGGAAGCGACTGTGTGACGCTTGCCCGTGCTGCCGCTGCCGAACCCATGCAGGTAGGGGAGGGTATACGCGCGGTCGCGCTGGTAGATGCGGCGGCGCTGGGCTATGCCGAGCAAGATGTGGTGCGGCTTAAAGAGGCCGGAGGTGGCGTTCCGGCAGAGGCCCGGGCTGCGCGGTTATGGGTCGATGCCCCGGAACCAGGCGACCTTATGTGTCCTTTGGGTATGCACGGCCGCTCCAAGAAGGTCTCGGACGTGCTGGGAGAGGAACAGGTGCCCGTTGCGGAGCGGCAGCTTGTGCCGGTGGTGCGCACGGCCCCGTCGGGTGCGGTGGTATGGCTTGCCGGCATCCGGCTCGACGACCGCTTTAAGTGCACAGCGTCCACGCGCGTGGCGGTGCGGCTCGTTTTGCGCAGCCCTGTGGACGAGGCCCCAACAGCGCAGTCGCCCGGTGTTCGTTAGGCCATAAAAGCTCCGCGTCCGCCCGCATAGGGGGCTCACCTGCTACTATAAACACTTGTCAGGGTTCCGCCGTTACCGGAACCTCGTCATGCTCGGCGTCAAGCGCCGGCCCAGCGCAGAAAGGGATCTCATGAGCACACAGCACCCCGACGTTGAAACCGTACTCTTCTCTGAGGAGGACATCGCACAGATCGTCAACCGCTTGGGCGAACAGATCACCCGTGATTACGAGGGAAAAGACCTTGTGCTCATTGCTGTTTTGCGCGGCGCCGTTGTGTTTATGGGCGACCTTATGCGCGCCATCAAGCGTCCGCTCGCCATCGACTTCATGGCTGTTTCGAGCTATGGCGACAAGGCGAAGTCGTCCGGCGTGGTGCGCATTGTGAAAGACCTCGATATGGACATCAAGGGTCGTGACGTGCTCATCGTTGAGGACATCCTCGACTCGGGCCTTACGCTCAAGTACCTCATGAAGAATCTTTCGAGCCGTCACCCCGCTTCGCTTGAGGTGGCTGCATTCCTGTGGAAGGATATCGAGGGCAAGCAGGCTGCCATCAACCCCAAGTATGTGGGTGCGCACTGCCCCGACGCCTTTGTGGTGGGGTACGGCCTGGACTTTGCCGAGCGCTATCGCAACCTCCCCTATGTGGGAATTCTTAAACCGGAGGTTTATTCGTAGATGACCTACAACCACAACGAGCCGAATCCTCGCGACATCATGCGCGCGTCTGAGGGGAATGAGCGTCCCAGTGAGGGTGCGCCCAAGGCTCCCGAGCGCGGCCAGCAGGGCGATGCACCTCATGGTGAGCGTTCGCATGGTAAGCATGATGGTGCAAACGACGGCCCCTTTAGTTCAAGCGATCTGTTTGGTGGTCGCTCGGGTGGTTTTGGTGGCCCGGGCGGCGTAGGCGGCCCTGGCAGGCAGGGTGGCCCGTCGCGCATCAACTGGCTCTATCTGCTCATCGCTTGCGCGCTTTTGGCCTACCTCTTCTTCAATATGGGCGGCGGCCTTCCTAGCGGGCAAACGACCGAGATCTCCACGAGTTCGCTTGTTTCTGCGATTGAGGAAGATCGCGTAGACACGCTCACCTACACCGTAGTGACCGGCGGCGTTGAAGGCACACTCTGGACCGACGAGGGCGATGTGGGCGACGAGAGCAAACTCGTGCCCTTCACCTCGACCTACGTGGGTTCCGATTCGCTCTCTGAGCTTATGCGCGAGCACCCCGACACCACCTACAAGGTGGACACGAGCGACCCCAACTTCTGGAGCGACATGCTCGTGACCGTGCTGCCCACCCTTCTGCTTTTGGCGCTCATGTTCTATTTCATGCGTCAGATGATGGGTGCCAACAGCAAGACCATGCAGTTTGGCAAGACGAACGCTAAAACCAACGAGGCTACGCGTCCCAAGGTGAAGTTTAAGGACGTCGCCGGCATCGACGAGGCGGTTGAGGAGCTCGAGGAGGTGCGCGACTTTTTGGCCGCGCCCGAGCGCTACCGCAAGCTGGGCGCCAAGATTCCGCGTGGCGTGCTCTTGGTGGGCCCTCCGGGCACCGGCAAGACGCTGTTGGCTAAGGCGGTGGCCGGCGAGGCGGGCGTGCCATTCTTCTCCATCTCGGGTTCGGACTTTGTAGAGATGTTTGTGGGCGTGGGCGCAAGCCGCGTGCGCGACCTCTTTAAGGAGGCCAAGGCGCAGGCGCCTTCAATCATCTTCATTGACGAGATTGATGCCGTGGGCCGTCAGCGCGGCGCCGGCTTGGGCGGCGGTCACGACGAGCGCGAGCAAACGCTCAACCAGCTTCTGGTTGAAATGGACGGCTTTGAGGAGACGGAGAGCGTCATCCTTATCGCTGCCACCAACCGCCCTGACATCCTCGACCCGGCGTTGCTGCGCCCGGGCAGCTTCGACCGTCAGATCACCGTTGACCG